>Ga0209276_100190_pt1 | contig 118102 bp, 96 predicted proteins | sample DewCreD2012metaG_3_FD_185473 | JGI IMG/M metagenome (GOLD analysis project Ga0209276, IMG submission 185473) | Hot spring sediment bacterial and archeal communities from British Columbia, Canada, to study Microbial Dark Matter (Phase II) - Dewar... ...
ACGAAGGGCCCAACCAGGAGCAGGCACTTTTGCTTACTTTTGGTGCTTTTCAAAAGTAAGTCGCCGAAGGCGAAACAATCTGCCCCCAGGCAGACGCCCTTGATCTGCTTTCAAGTTTTTCGCAAAAAACCACTAACCATCCAGCCCCCTCGTTCGTCTTTCAGGTAAGGCGCGCTCACCTGCGCCGTTCCAACACCACGAGGGATTACACATGAGCTTCGACAGCGAAAACACACAGTTCCGGGTCGTCATCAACCACGAAGAACAGTACTCCATCTGGCCCGACTACAAAGCCATCCCGGACGGCTGGAAAAGCGTCGGCGTCGAAGGCGACAAACAAACCTGCCTCAACCACATCGAAACCGTCTGGACCGACATGCGCCCTCTCAGCCTGCGCAAGGCCATGGCCTGATTCCCCCTCTTTCCGACGTATCAGGAGCGTAACGCCCATGAACATGCGCATGCTCACCCCCGAACGCCTGCGCCTTGAAGCCGGCTTCCCCCTGCGCGTCCAGCCCGGCCAGACCGGCGTCTCCCTGGCCGCCGAATTCGACGCCCTGCGCAGCGTCGTCGACCACTCGCTGGAACGCGACGGCGCCATCCTCTTCAGCGGCTTCACCCCCGAAGGCGTCGAAGGCTTCCAGCAGTTCGCCGCCTCCTTCGGCCACCCGCTGCTCAACTACGAATTCGGCTCCACCCCGCGCAGCCAGGTCGATGGCAAAGGCGTCTACACCTCCACCGAATACCCGGCGCACCGCTCGATCCCGCTGCACAACGAACAGGCCTACACCACTGAATGGCCCATGCGCATCTTCTTCTACTGCGCCAAAGCCGCCATCAGCGGAGGCGAGACGCCGATTGCCGACAGCCGCCGCGTGTTCCAGCGCATCAGCCCCGCGCTGCGCAAACGCTTCGAAGAAAAGCGCCTGATGTACGTGCGCAACTACGGCAATGGCCTGGACCTGACCTGGCAGCAGGTCTTCAACACCGACCGCCACAGTGACGTCGAAGCCTACTGCCGCCCCCGTGGCATCCAGTGCGACTGGAACGAGGACGGCGACCTGCGCACCCGACAGTTGGTGCAAGGCGTGGCCCAGCATCCGCGCACCAAGGACTGGGTCTGGTTCAACCAGGCGCATCTGTTCCACCTGTCGAACCTCGACGAGGAGATGCAGGAAATCCTCCTCGACACCGTCGGCGAAGAAGGCCTGCCGCGCAATGTCTACTACGGCGACGGCAGCCCGCTGGAGGCCGACGCCCTGGCGGAAATCCGCGGCGTGCTGAGCGAATGCGAAGTGCTCTTCCCGTGGCAGACCGGTGATGTGCTGATGCTCGACAACATGCTCACGGCGCACTCGCGCAAGCCGTTCAGCGGCGAACGAAAAGTCGTGGTTGCCATGGCCGAAGGCGTCAGCGGCAACACCCTGCACACCCTTTCCTGAGTCCGATATTCATGCAGAAAACCAAGCTTGTTTACGTCTGGTCGTTGCGTAACGCAGCGGCGGACAAGGCCGGTCAATACGTCGATTACCACGGCGAACAGCGCTACATGACCTCGCCGCTGGAGTACCTGGTCAAGGCGCTCAACGAGACTGCCCTCGGCGATCACTATTCCCTGGAAGCGATCATCTACGACGAGAATCCTGAGTCCGCGCGGGACCGCGAGAGCATCAAGGATTACGGCTTCAAACCGGGGCAGGGCGCCCACTGGTTCTACCCGGCGGGCCTGACGGTGCAGGGACGCAAGGTCGATGACCTGCTGGAAAACGTGCCGTCGAGCTACCGCGCCTTGCCCCTGGACGACAGCGCGCGGCCAGCCGGCAAGTCGGACTTCGAGCGACGCCTCGGCGAGCGCTTGCACGCACTGCAAGCCGATGTCGTGGTGCTGGACGGGTTGCTGGTGATCCTCGATGAACTGGTGCGCGAAGGCGCTGATTTCCATCGGCGCATCTTCAACGTGCACCCGGGCATCACGCGCCTGGAGTCGCCTTATGAGCGGCGCGGCGCCTATGCCACCCTCGACGCGCTGTACGGCGCCCGGGGCAAGAAGGTGATCGACTGGACCACACGGGAGACGGTCGACATTCCGGTGGTGAACATGACCGGCGCGTCGTTCCATTACGTCGACACCGGCATCGATTCCGGTGAGGTGGTGTTCGACGTGCTCGACACCCCCATCGCGCCGGACGACACCATCCTCGAACTGCGCTGGAACAACTTCAACAACAGCCTGTTTCCCGCGCTGGAGCAGGGGTTGTGGGTGCTGGCGCGGCAGCGGTCTCATTGATCGCGCTCAAATGAACAGCACGTCGGCGCAGGGAATCAGACCATGATTCCTGCGCTGGCGCCGTTGTTCATTGCCGATTTCGAGCATTACCGCGACGTGCTCGTGCTGCCGGACGATCCCCGCGTCGGCGTGCCCCTGCGCACGTTTCTGACCAGCGAATACCTGGACGAGGTGCTGACGCGATTCGGCAGCGCCTATCCCGACAGCGACCCGCGCGGACTGGCGTCGATCTGGAGCAAGTACTACTTCATCAAACTGATTCCGCCGGTGGTGGCGGCGTCGTTGATCCTTGACCAGCGCCTGCCACTGCACCTGGATCAAGTACAACTGATCCTCAACGACGATAGCCTGCCTGCCGGGTTCAAATTGCCTCACGCGGGACAGCGCTGGAGGCCCACCCCGGCCGATGCTTTCGAGCGTTTCGATGAGTTGCTCGAACATCACCTCAGGCCGTTCATCGAGGCCTTGGCCCGGCATGTGCGCCTGTCGCCGAAAGTGCTGTGGAGCAACGCCGGCAACTATTTCGAATGGCTGTTGGGCGTGCTCGCCACTGCGATGCCCCACGCCGATCTGACCCATGGTCACCAGTTACTCAACGCGCAACTTCTCCCCGACGGACGCCGCAATCCGCTCTACCAACCCGTGCGCTACCTCAAGGTCGAAGGGCAAGACGAACCAAAGCGCCAACGCCGCGTGTGCTGCATCCGTTACCGGGTAAACGGCCTCGACTACTGCGGCAACTGCCCGCTCTCCTGACTGACCGCGTACACACTGTGGGACCGGCTTCAGCCGGGAAGGCGCCCGTCGTCACGCTACAAAAGTAAGGGTGATACCACCGGCCTCTTCCCGGCTAAAGCCGGTCCCACAAAGGCGTCGCGCACACCGATTGGGACTGGCTGAAACCTGATAGTGGGACCGGCTTCAGCCGGGAAGGCGTCTGATCGTTCCCACGCTCCGCGTGGTAATGCAGGCCCCGACGCTCTGCGTCGATGAAACGACGCACATTTCGGGTTTTGCGCGAGGCGACGTGGAGCGTCACGGGATGCATACCCACGCAGAGCGTGGACACGATCATTGGGACTCGCTGAAACCTGTTAGTAGGACCGGCTTCAGCCGGGAAAGCATCAGTCGTCCCACCGCAAAAGCAAGATCACGCCTCCCGCCCACGCAACCCGGCACGCCCATAAAACGCCACCACCACAAAACATCCCAGGGGCAGCAGGTACGCCAGCGCCGTGGAGAAGTGGTCCGCCACCAGTCCCATGAGATACGGCATCAGCGCGCCGCCGACGATGGCCATGATCAGGAACGAGCTGCCGCGTTTGGTGTGCGGGCCGAGGTTTTTCACGCCCATGGCGAAGATGGTCGGGAACATGATCGACATGAAGAAGAACACCGCGACCAGCGCCACCACGGACACGCTTTCCACGCCGCTGACCACCACCGCGCACAGCACAACGTTGATCCACGCGTAGACCATCAACAGCCGCTGCGCCGAAATACGACCCATCAGCCAGGTGCTGAAGAAACGTCCGCACATGAAGCAGATCATCGCCACCGACAGCAGGTACGCGGCGCTCTGGCTGGTCATGCTGGCCCAGTGCTCGGTGACGTAATTGATGAAGAACGCGCCGACACCCACCTGCGCCGCCACGTAGAAGAACTGCGTGACCACGCCACCGACGAATTCGCGGTGCTGCCAGAGGGTCTTGTTGTCATGGCGTTGAATGCTCGATTCCTGCTCGCGCAGATCGGGCATCGGCGTGCGGGCAAACAGCGCCGCCACCAGCAGGACGATCACGGCGATGATCACGTAGGTGGTTTGCAGCGAACTGTTGTCACTGCTGGCGTTGTTGCCGCCGAAGAACAGCGCGCCACCCAACAGCGGCCCGACGAACTGGCCAAGGCCGTTGAACGACTGCGCCAGATTGAGCCGACGCTCCGCGCCTTTCGGATCGCCCAGCACGGTGGCGTAGGGATTGGCCGCCGTTTCCAGACAACCCAGCCCCAGGGCGATGACGAACAGCGCAAACAGGAAGAACGGGAAGCTCGCCGCGTTGGCCGCCGGCATGAACAGCAACGCGCCAGCCGCATACAGACACAGGCCCAGCAGGATCCCGGCCTTGTAGCCGAAGCGGTCCATCAACAGGCCGGCGGGCAGGGCGATGATGAAGTACGCGCCGAAGTAGGCGGCTTGCAGCAGCCCGGACTGGGCCTTGCTGACGTGCAGCGTTTCCTGAAAGTGCTTGTTCAATACGTCGAGCAGCCCGTACGACAGGCCCCATAGGAAAAACAGGCTGGTCACCAGCATCAACGCCACCCGCACCGACGGCTCAGCGTGCCGGTACACCCCAGTCTGGACTTTGCTTTGTTTGGTCAACATAACGCTCTCCTTTTTGTTGTTGTTAAAGCGTGCAGCGTGATGAAGCAGGTGCCTGGTTAATGCCGGGATCGAATCAATCCACGGACCTGTAGGAGCGCGCTTGCCCGCGATTGCGATACGTCAGCCGCCCGTGATGTTGAAAGTGCCGACGCCATCGCGGGCAAGCGCGCTCCTACAATGGAGGGCTTCAAGGCGGTTGATCCGCCAGGCTGAAAATCTGCGCCATGGGCTGCCATTTATTCCCCGGCTCGGTCCACGGCGTCGGCTTCTGAAACCGCCACATCAACGCCTCCCATTCCTGCACCTTGGGATTGGCCGCTGACGCCTGATCCATCGCGTCCGCGCTGAAGCCCGGCGCCGTGTCCATGACCATGAACAGCCGCGTGCCCAGTCGCCAGATCTGCATGTCCAGCACGCCCTGGCCGCGCAGGTGTTCGGCAATCTCCGGCCAGATGCGCCGATGCAACTGCTCATACTCGGCAATCAACGCCTCGTCATCGGCCAGGTCCAGGGCCAGACAGAACCGCTGCGCAGCCATGCCGGTACTCATGTCAGTGCCCGGTCGAGGTGGGTATAGCCGCCGTCGACCACCAGCCATTGCCCGGTGGTGTGGGACGCCCGCGGGGACAGCAAGAACAGCACGCTGTCGGCGATCTCCGTCGGCGTGGTCATGCGCTGGCCGAGGGGGATTTTTTCGACGATCTTCGCCAGCTTCGCGTCAGGGTTGTCGAAGCTGGCAATCCAGCGCTCGTACAGCGGCGTCATGACTTCGGCCGGAATCACCGCGTTCACCCTCACGCCATCGCTCAACAAAGACGCCGCCCATTCCCGGGTCAGCGAGAGTTGCGCACCTTTCGACGCGGTGTAGCCGCTGGTGCCGCCCTGACCGGTGAGGGCGGTCTTGGAGCCGATGTTGACGATGGCACCCTTGCTGGCCTTCAGCGCGTCGACGCACAAATGCGCCATGACGTAGTAGTGAATGAGGTTCTTCTCCAGCGACTCGATGAACGCCGCGCGACCGGCCTCCAGTCCGACGTTGTCATTGACCCCGGCGTTGTTGACCAGCCCGTCGATGCGCCCGAAACGCTCCAGCACCTGGCTCACCGCCGCCGCACATTCGGCCTCATCGCGCAGCTCGACCTGGACGAACAGGGTCTGCGGCTGGCGTCTGTCCAGCTCGGCGGCCAATTCGGCAGGCAGCGGCTGATTGGCGAAGATCACCGGGATCGCACCTTCTTCGGCCAGCCCCAGCGAGATGGCTGCGCCAATCCCCGAGCCGCCGCCGGTGACGATGATGATTTTGTCTTGCAGGTGCAGATTCATGGGCAGTTTCCTTGCAGGCCATAGAGGCGAATGGCGGTACCGCCGCGCAGCGCGTTTTGCTCATCGACGGAGAGCGTGCTGATGGCGGATTCAAACAGCTGGTGAACGTCGCTGTAGCTGCCGGCGACCTGACAGACCGGCCAGTCAGAACCGAACATCAGCCGCTGCGGCCCGAACAATTCCAGCGCCAGATAGAAATACGGCAGCAGTTCCACCGGTCGCCAGCGTTGCCAGTCGGCTTCGGTAATCAACCCGGAGAGTTTGCAGGCGACGTGGGGCAGGGCGGCCAGCGGGGCGAGCCGATCGGCCCAGGCGATGGGGTCTTCCAGTGACAGGTCGGGTTTGCCGAGGTGATCGAGGATCAGGTGGTGCTGATCGTGGCGTCGGCAGAAGTCAGCGGCGGCGTGCAGGTCTTTGTCTTTTATCAGCACGTCGTACGTCAGCCCGAGGGTTTGCAGCTGCCGCATACCCCGGGCGAACGCCGGGTCCTGCAAAAACAGCGAGGGCGCCGGTTCGTTCTGGACCAGGTGACGGAGGCCGACCAGTTTTTGCGCGCCTTTATGAGGGTCGCCCAAGCGTGCGAGTTGCACGTCGAGATCATCCGCGCGCAGATCCGCCCAGCCGACTACGCCGAAGATCCACGGATGCTCAGCCGCCTGGGTCAGGAGTGCATCCGTCTCATCGACACTGTGCCGCGCCTGCACCGCAATGCAGCCGTCGATACCGTGCTGATCGAGCAGCGGTTTCAAATCCCCCGGCAGAAAATCCCGCTGCAACGCGGCATGGCGCTGGTCAATCCAAGGGTAATCCCTGGCTTCGTAAGTCCAGAAATGCTGGTGGGCATCCACCCGCAAGGGCGGTGCCGGAACGCTTGAGTGTCGGGACGACATTGTTGTTGTACTCCGTCCGTTTCATGCCTGGCGCAAGTTCCGCGCGGGCACGCATTTGCAGGAGCCGGCTTGCTGGCGAATACGATGGGCCAGGCGACCCGGCAGCGTCTGAACGCACACATTCGCCAGCAAGCCGGCTCCCACAGAGATTTATGCTCATTTCACGTACGCATACCGCTCCCGCGAAGCGGCCTTCATCTGGATCGAGAAACCCGGTGCGGCCGGCGGCAGATACGCCGCATCGCGAATCACACACGGGTCTTCAAAGTGCTCATGCAGGTGGTCGACGTACTCCACCACCCGACCTTCATGGGTGCCGGCGATGCACAGAAAGTCGATCATCGACAGGTGCTGCACGTACTCGCACAGGCCGACGCCGCCGGCATGGGGACAGACCGGCAGCTGGTATTTGGCAGCCATGAGCATCACTGCGAGCACCTCATTCACCCCGCCGAGGCGGCAGGCGTCGATCTGCACCACGTCGATGGCGCCGCGCATGATCAGTTGCTTGAAGACGATGCGGTTCTGGCACATCTCGCCGGTCGCCACCTTCACCGGGTGGACGCCAAGACGAATCGTGCGATGGCCCTCGACGTCGTCGGGGCTGGTCGGCTCTTCGATGAACCAGGGCTTGGCGAACGCCAGCTCGCGGACCCAGTCGATGGCCTCTTCGACCTCCCAGACCTGATTGGCGTCAATCATCAACTGACGATCCGGCCCCAGCACTTCCCGAGCGATGCGCACGCGGCGAATGTCGTCCTGCAGGTCGCGACCGACCTTGAGTTTGATGTGGGAAAAACCGCCATCGACCGCTTCCTGACACAGTCGGCGCAACTTGTCGTCCGGGTAGCCCAGCCAGCCCGCCGAGGTGGTGTAACAGGGGTAACCGTCGGCGAGCAGCGTCCGCAGCCGTTGCGCCTTGCCCTCGGCGCGCTCGGTCAGCAGAGCCAGGGCTTCGTCCGGTGTCAGGCAGTCGGTGATGTAGCGGAAATCGATGCAGCGCACCAGTTGCTCCGGGGTCATTTCCGCCACCAGTTGCCACACCGGTTTGCCCTCGGACTTGGCCCACAGGTCCCAGGTGGCATTGACCACGGCGCCGGTCGCCAGGTGAATCGCGCCCTTGTCCGGGCCGATCCAGCGTAACTGGCTGTCGCTGGTGACGTGGCGCCAGAAACGGCCCATGTCTTCGGCTATCCACTCCAGCTTCAAGCCGACCATCACGCCGGCCAGTGCGTTGATCGCGGCACAACAGATCTCGTTGCCGCGCCCGATGGTGAAGGTCAGGCCGTGGCCTTGCAGGGTGGGGTGATCGGTTTCAAGGATGACGTAGGCCGCCGAGTAATCGGGGTCCGGGTTCATCGCGTCGGAGCCGTCGAGGAATTGCGACGTGGGGAAACGAATGTCTTCAACGCGCAAGGCGGTGATAGTGGTCATGGCGGGTCCCTTTGGCATTGTTATGGGCAGCGCGGCTTGCTTTGGAACTTGGGAAAAATCTGTCTACTTGGCACCCCATGGATCTCCGGGCGATGGAGATCCTTTTAGGAGTGACCGGGGTGGCGCTCCACCTTGCTCGCGAACGCTGTGGATAAGGCAACACGGATGCGCCAGACCCATAGCTTTCGCGACCGTCGTAACCTCCGATTGCTCCTACAGTGGATTTGCGTGTGCCCCGAATTTTGACCCGATGACCTGTAGGAGCAAGGTGGAGCGCCACACCGGTCACTCCTATAGGTCATGCGTCGACAGTAAGCTGCTGCTGTTCACCCAACCCTTCAATCCCCAGACGCATGGTCTGGCCGGCGCGCAGGAACACTGGCTCCGGCTTGATGCCCAGGCCCACGCCCGGCGGCGTGCCGGTGGAAATCACGTCGCCCGGTTGCAGGCTCATGAACTGGCTCAGGTAGCTCACCAGTTTGGGGATCTGAAAAATCATCGTTCGCGTGTTGCCGTTCTGGTAGCGCTTGCCGTCGACTTCCAGCCACAGGTTGAGCTGATGGGGGTCGGCGATTTCATCGCGGGTCACCAGCCACGGACCGATCGGCCCGAAGGTGTCGCAACCCTTGCCCTTGTCCCAGGTGCCGCCGCGTTCGAGCTGGAATTCGCGCTCGGAGACGTCGTTGATCACGCAATAACCCGCCACATGTTCCAGCGCATCGGCCTCGTCGATGTAACGACCGCCCTTGCCGATGACCACGCCCAGCTCGACTTCCCAGTCGGTCTTCTTCGAATTGCGCGGGATTTCCACATTGTCGTTGGGGCCGACGATGGCGCTGGTCCACTTGTTGAAAATGATCGGCTCTTTAGGAATGTCCGCGCCGGTTTCAGCGGCGTGGTCGGCGTAGTTGAGGCCGATGCAGATGAACTTGCCGATCTGGCCGACGCAAGGGCCGATACGCGGACTGCCTTCCACCAGCGGCAGGCTGTTGACGTCCTGGGACTGCAAGTGCGCGATGCTTTCCGGGCTCAGGGCGGTGCCCGACAGGTCACCGATGAGATCGGTGAGATCGCGAATGCGGCCGTCGCTGTCCAGCAGGCCAGGGCGTTCTTGACCGGGTTCGCCGTAACGCAGCAATTTCATGGGGTGTCCTCTAAAGGTGATTGATCAGAGTTCGGTTTAACGAATACGCGGGATGGGCGGCGGGCTCAATTGCTCCAGCCACCGTCGATGATCTGCGCAGTGCCGGTGGTAAAACCGCTGGCGGACGAACCGAGGTACAGCGCCAATTGGGCAATTTCCTCGGGCGTGCCCAGGCGTCCCATGGGCTGGCGCGCTTCGAACGCCGCGTACACCTCGGCCTCCTCACGGCCCTCGCGCGCCGCCTGATCGGCTACGCGCTGACGCAGGGAAGGGGATTCCACGGTGCCGGGGCATATGCAGTTGCAGCGGATGTTCTGCCCGACAAAGTCGGCGGCGACCGAGCGGGTGATGCCGATGACGGCGGCCTTGCTCGCGCAGTAGGCGAAGCGGTTGGGCACGCCCTTGATGGCCGAGGCGACCGACGACATGTTGATGATCGAGCCGCCGCCGTTGGCCAGCATCGCCGGCAGAAACGCGCGGATCATCTTGTACATCGCGGTGACGTTGAGGTCGAAGGCGAAGCGCCAGTCGTCTTCGGAGCATTCGAGGATATTGCCGCTGTGCACCACGCCAGCGCAGTTGAACAGCACGTCCAGCGCGCCTACTTCGGCGGCCAGCCGTTCGATGGCGGCGTGATCGGTGACGTCGAGCACACGTTTGTGCACGCCCTGAATGTGGTCCAGCGCTGCACCGTTGATGTCGACGGCGAAGACTTCCGCGCCGGCTTTGAGATACGCCTGGACGCTGGCTTGACCGATGCCCTGGGCGGCGGCTGTGATGAGCACTCGCTTACCGGTGAGGTCCATGTTGATCCCTTGTTTTTATTGTTGAGACGACCTCTCTGCGTATGGGGCTTTCGAGGTCTGTTGATCGAACCAGTGCAGCGCATTGAGTTGGATCTGAAACACGCCGAACCCGGTTGGGTTTTGCTATGCTCCGCTCACTGCAGCGCTCCAATGGTCAGGCCATTGGTCCTGTTTTTAGCACTTGTCTTTGACCGCAACAAGGCCATTTGTCGATCCACTGCGCTGAAAATTTCCGAGCCGATGCCCGATGCCAATCCAAGTAATTGATAACCAGAGACTTTATCGCCAGATCGCCGATCAGCTGCGCGCGCTGATCGACAGCGGTGAATTTCCACCGGGCAGCCGCCTGCCGGCCGAACGTGAACTGGCCAAGATGCTGGGGGTGAGCCGGGCGTCGGTGCGCGAGGCGATGATCGCGCTGGAGGTGATCGGGCTGGTGGATGTGCGCGTCGGTAATGGCGTGCTGGTCTGCGAACCGCCGGGGCAGAAGCTGTCCGATGAACCGGTGATGACCCAGGTCACCCGGGATCAGTGGAAGGACGTCGATCCGGAACTGGGCATCGAGGTGGATTTCAGCGCGGAGATCCCACCGTTTGCCCTGCTTCAGGCGCGCCGGCTGATCGAACCGGAAGCGGTGGCGCTTGCCGCGCAAAACGCCAGCGATGAAGAACTCGACGCGATCCGCGAGGCCTTCGAACGCAACGCCCGGGACAACCGCGAGCATTCCCACACCCACCCCGGCGATCGCCTGTTCCACATTCGCATCGCCCAGGCCTCCGGTAATCCGGCGTATGCGCTGATGATCAAGCACCTGCTCGGGCATCAGTACGGCAGCATGTTCCAGCGCTTGCAGGCGCACTACACCTCCGACGACATGCCGTTCCGCTCCGAACACGAACACCGCTTGATTCTCGATGCCCTGCAAAACCGTGACGCGGAAGCCGCGAGGCAGGCGATGGCGGAGCATCTGGATGAAGTGATCCGGATATTCAGCCGCGGTGGGGTGTAGCGTTCAAAAGGGAGCACCACAGATTTCTCTGCTAACGCAGCACCTGTAGGAGCGCGCTTGCCCGCGAAGAGGCCGTAACATCTGCCAGAATTCCAGAGGATGAAATGCCGTCTTCGTGAGCAAGCTCACTCCCACAGATTCCCGTTGTGCCTGTCTCACCCATCCGTCGACCGAGACACCTCTTCCCACTCCGCAAACTCAGCCTCCAGCTGCGCGAGCTTCTCCCGCACCAGCTTCAACGCATCGCTGCCCAGCAACAGATGCGCCGGCGGGTTGGGGCTGTCGATCAGTTTGAGCATCGCGTCGGCAGCCTTGACCGGATCCCCCGGCTGCTTCCCACTGCGCTCTTCGCGGGCCTTGCGGATCGGGTCAAAGCTGGCGTCGTAGTCGGTAATCTGCCGCGCCGTACGCTGCATCGAGCGGCCGGCCCAGTCCGTGCGAAACGAACCCGGCGCCACGGCCGTGACAAACACATTGAAAGGCTTCAGCTCTTTGCTCAGGGATTCGGAAATGCCTTCCAGGGCGAACTTGCTGCCGTGGTAGTAGGAAATCCCCGGCATCGTAATGAAGCCGCCCATGGAGGTGACGTTGAGGATGTGCCCGCTGCGGCGCTGGCGGAACAGCGGCACGAAGGCCTTGATGATCGCCACCGCGCCAAACACGTTGACGTCGAACTGCCGACGCAAATCCTCCAGCGGCGACTCTTCCAGGATGCCTTCGTGACCATAGCCAGCGTTGTTGACCAGCACGTCGATAGGCCCGAACGCGGTGTCGGCCTCGGCCACCACGCGGTCTATGGCGTCAAAGTCGGTGACGTCCAGCAGCACGCCGTGGGCGCGACCGGGGGCCTGGGCTTGAAACGCCTGCACTGCGTCTTCATTGCGCAGGGTGCCGATCACCGTATGACCCGCCGCCAGCGCCTGGTGCGCCAACGCCTGACCGAAGCCGCTGCTGACGCCGGTGATGAACAGGGTTTTAGTTGTGCTCATTGTGGGTTTCCTCTCGAGGCCGAAGCCGTTGATCGATGGTCGATGCTTGAAGTCCCCCATGGTAGGAACCCTGCGCGCCAAACCGATCACCCAGTCCTACGCGATGATTGCCTGATCCTGCGCTGGCCTGGCGCTGCCCCGGCGCAACTGCCGGTCATCCTGTAGGAGTGAGCTTGCTCGCGATCAGGGCGTGTGAGTTATAGGTGAATCAACTGACACACCGCGATCGCGAGCAAGCTCACGCCTACAAGGCGCAGACGGCCTGCATCTCACACCCTCGGATTGGCCGTGTTCCTGGTCACCAGCCGCAACCCGCTTGCCACACTGCCCACCGCCGCAAAGCCTGCGCCGATGCTCAATGCCAGCACGGGGCCGTGGGTGCTGGAAATGCCGAAACTCAAGGCCACCAGCGCCGCGCCCGTGGCCTGGCCGATCAGGCGTGCCGTTGCAATCGTGCCGCTGGCGCCGCTGGAGCGTTCCTTCGGCGCGCTGGTCATCAACGCTTTCTGGTTCGGCGCCTGGAAGAAACCGAAGCCGATGCCGCACAGCATCATCCGCGCGATGATGGAGATTACGCTGGCGTCTGCCGGCATCGTCGCCAGGGAAATCATTCCCAGGCAGAGCATGGCCAGGCCAATCCCGCCCAGCAGCCCAGGGGCGTAACGGTCTGACATGCGCCCGGCGAACGGCGCGATCATCGCCACCACCACCGACCACGGCGTCATCAGAAACCCGGTCTGGATCGGGTCGCGGCCCAGGGTGCTTTCAAAAAAGAACGGCAGCGAGACGAACGCCAGTCCTTGGGTGGCGAACGAACAGAACGCCGTCAGTGCCGACAGCGCAAACAGCGGCCGCTTGAGCAAATCCAGGGGAAACATCGGCGCAGGGTGCCCGGCCTCGCGCTTGAGCATCAATGCGCCGCCCACCAGAAAAATCGCCAGAGCGATCAGCACGCTGGCCATGGAACCCAGTTGCGCCGCCTGACTCAGGGCAAAGATCAGCGCACCGAACGTAATGACGTTGAGCACCGCAGTGAAGCGGTCGAAGGTCAGACTGCCAAGGCGGGTGGCGGGCAGCGAATTCCAGGCGAACACGAGGGCAAACAGGCCGATGGGCAGGTTGATTGCGAACAGCCACGGCCAGCTCGCCACCGACAACACCAGTGAGGCAACCGTCGGACCGATTGAGAACGAGGTGCCGACCACCAGCGCGTTCATGCCCAGTCCGCGGCCGAGCCGTTCGTGGGGGAAGATCGAGCCGATCAGCGCGGCGTTGACGCTCATGATCGCGCTGGCACCGATGCCCTGCAGGACGCGGGCGATGGTCAGCGTGGGCAATGACCAGGACAGCGCACACAGTGCCGAAGACACCACGAACAGAATCAGCCCGCCCAGATACACCTTGCGATGGCCAAGCACACCCCCCAACGCCGCGAACGGCAACAACGTGGCGACGGCGGCGAGCTGGTAGGCGTTGATGATCCACACCGACGCCGCCGGTGAGGCATTCAAATCAGCCGCGATGGCGGGGAGGGCGGTGTTGGCGATGGCAGTGTCGAGGGTAGCGAGGGCGATGGACATCAGAATCGCCGCCATGCCGCGAAACTCGCGGGGCGTGAGCTTATTACCGACGCGCGGGGCATCCTGAGTGACGGGCTGGACCATTATCGACAACGCTCCGGGGATGAACTTCAGGCGGGTCTGCAGGCGCAGACGAAAGCGTGATGGTGCCGTTTTGTTAGGGTGCTATGCAATGAAAGATGCGCGAGAGTGAGCGGATGGCGACGGCACAAGGTTGCGGATGTCCGGGAATGGCTGCGCTCCACCTGACAAGGAGCCGGCTTGCCGGCGAACGCGTCAGTTCAGTTATGAAACGGTCGGCTGACACTCGGCATTCGCCAGCAAGCCGGCTCCTACGGGTGGGATCAGGCAAGCATTCAGAGAATCACCTCAACCCCCCGCTGTATCGATGTCCTTATCCAGCTCGCCGGTCTGCCGTTCTTCTTTGGTGGTGTCCGGGGACTCATGCTCTTCAGGCTCGAAATCAGGCGTAAAGCTGTTCTCTCCGGTCAGGTTGCCATTGCTCTCCTGACTCTGCGCGCCGTCCTCGGACTGGCTCTGCGACCCGCTCTGGTTCCTCAACGCATCGTTCTGCGCCAGGCTGCTGTCCGGCGTTTCTGGATTAATCGCCGGATCGTTGCGGTTGACGGTTTGATCATTGTTCTGGGTAGCCATATGCACCTCTTCTGTCATATCCCGTTCACGGGACGTACAGATATCGAGGGCAATGACGCGCAAGGGTTCGATCGATGTGCTGGCCGGCAGCCTGACGGTTCAGCTGTCGCGATAGGCGCCGGTCACCGGCATGCGACTGCCGAGGCGATAACGCGACGACGGGTGTACCAGGCGCACGTAGGTCACCACGTTGCCGCTGTTCCAGGTGCGGCGCATCAGCACCAGACACGGCTCGCCCGACTCGATCTGCAAATGCTTGAGCTCCTCGGCGCTCGGGTGGCTGGCCTCGACGATGTGCTCCATTTCATCGGGCTGAATGATCTGCAACAGGTAACGCGCCGACTGCAACGCATCGCCGAAAGGCTGCTGCAAAAAGTCCGGCGCGGCGTGGGGATTGACGTAACGGTCCTCCAGTTGCACCGCCACGTCATCCTCGTAATGCACGCACAACAGGTGAAACACCGACGCGCCGGTGGCCAGCGAGAGGGCCGACGCGATGGGCATCGACGCCGATTCCCGTGCCAGATGCAGCACCTGGCAACGATAGCGATGGCCCCGGGCAAGGATTTCGTCGGCGATGTTGGTGATGCGCAGCAGGTTGGATTGCGGCTTGCTGGCGGCGACGAAGGTGCCGACCCCGGACACCCGTAGCAGGCGGCCTTCTTCGGTCAGCTCGCGCAACGCCCGGTTGACGGTCATCCGCGACATGCCCAGCTCGACCACCAGACGGTTCTCCGACGGAATCAGATCGCCGGGCTTCCATTCCCCCGACGACAGCTTGCCGTGAACGAAGGATTTCGCCCGCCGATACAGGGCCTGGGGTGCCGGCTTGTCCATCATTTCTCTCCCTTGCCGAACAGGCGTGCGTTGACGGCCCTAAAAAAAGTGCATCACCCCTTGGCGTCCTGCCAGAACGCGTTGCGGTCCAGGTAGTTCTGCAAGAACTGCTGCAGCCGGGGTTGCTCGGCGTTGTGAAAGATCTGCCGGGGCGTACCGCGCGCCACGATTTCGCCCTGATCGAGGAAAATCACCGAATCGGCGACCTGGGCGGCAAAGCCCATCTCGTGGGTCACCACGACCATGGTCATGCCTTCCTTCGCCAGGGTCTTCATCACCTGCAGCACTTCGCCCACCAGCTCCGGGTCGAGGGCCGAGGTGGGCTCGTCGAACAGCATGATGTGCGGCTCCATTGCCAGCGCCCGGGCAATCGCCACCCGCTGCTGCTGACCGCCGGACAGTTGCGCCGGATACGCTTCGGCCTTGTGCGCCAGGCCAACCTTGTCGAGCATCGCCATGCCGCGCTGTTTCGCGTCGCCCGCCGAGAGTTTGCGCACCCGCCGCAAGGCTTCGCAGACGTTACCCAGGGCGGTCATGTGCGGCCACAGATTGAACTGCTGAAAGACCATGCCGACGTTGCGCCGCACCTGGTTGATCTGCGCTTGCGGCGCGCGGCGACGGCCCTTGTCGGTGTCCTGCCAGCCGAGCAACTGGCCTTCGATGCGGATCGCGCCTTCGTCGTACTCCTCCAGAAACGCCATGCTGCGCAGCAGGGTGCTTTTGCCCGAGCCCGATGGGCCGATCAGGCACACCACTTCCGAGCGCTGCACCTGCAAGTCGATGCCCTTGAGCACGCGCAGGTTGCCGAAGCTTTTGCCCACTTTGCTCAGGGTCAGCACGGACGACTGCTCGCCGTTGGTTTTCATAGGTTCATCCAGGGGTTCGCGGGTCGTTTCGCGGGTCGGGGCGGGCACGTTGCCGCCGGGGATCAGAAGGCTGTTCATCGCGGTTGCCTGCTCATGAAACGGCCGACGCGGGTTTCCAGGAACATGCCCAGCCGCGAGCACAGCTCCACCAGAATCAGGTAGCCGATGCACAGCATCAGCAGGGTTTCGACGAAAGCGAAGGTCTCCGAACCGATGCCGGTGAGGACCATCGTCAGCTCGGGAATGGTGATGATCGACAGCACGGCGGTTTCCTTGCACAGCACGGTGACCATGTTCACCAGCGCCGGCAGAATCATCACCAGCATCTGCGGCAACTGGATGCGCCAGATGCTTTGCAGGCGGGTGATGCCCAGGCAATCGGCGGCTTCCAGCTGGCCCCGGGCGACCGACTGGAAACCGGTGCGGAAGATTTCGGCGAAGTACACGCCGCCGTAAACCCCGAGGCCGAGAATGCCGGCGGGGATCGGGTCAAGGCTGATGCCGAATGACGGCCCGCCGTAATACACCAGAAACAGCTGCACCAGAAACGGCGTGCTGCGGATCAGCTCGATGAACACCCGCAGCGGCACGCGCATGAGGTTGTTGCCGAACACCTGGGCGACGGCGATCAGCATGCCCAGCGCCAGGCCCAGCAGGACGCCGCTGCTCCAGGTGCCGAGGGTGACCAGAAAGCCCAAGCCGATGTCGCCCAGGTGGTCGGTGAAAATGCTCGGGTCGAAGGTCATGCCGTGCGCTCCTTCAGGCGGCGTTCGAGCAGGCTCGCGGCATACGCCAGCGGCACGTTGATCAGGCAGTAGAAGCCGGCGAGCATCAGGTAGTCCTGGACGAACATGTAATCGCTGGCCGCCAGGTTCTGCGCCGTGCGGGTGAGGTCGGCCAGCCCCACCACCGAGACCAGCGACGAGGCCTTGATCAGCAGGATCATTTCATTGACCAGCGCCGGCAGCGTCAGGCGCACGGCCTGGGGCACGCGGATGCGCATGAGCATCTGCGCGTCGCTCATGCCCAATAGGCCGGCGGCCTCCAGCTGACCGCCGGGAATCGCACGAAAACCGCCACGCATGATCTCGGCGATATAGGCGCCGGCGGCCAGGGACAGGCCGATGATCGCCGCCACCGTGGGCGAGACATTGGGCAGGCCGACCCGGGGCAGGAAGTAATAGATGAACAGCAGTTGCACCAGCAGCGGAATGCCGCGGAACACGAAAATGTAAGCGCCACCGAGGCGGCGCAGAAGAGGGATCGGCGACAGGCGCAGGCTGCCAACGACAATGCCGATGACAAAGCCGAACACCAGCGCGGCGATCGACACCTGCAACGTCACCCACAGGGCGCCGAGCAGTAACGGCGCGTTTTGCTGCAGCAAGGGCCAATCGAACACGGCGTTTCTCCAGCGTATGCCTGACGCAAATCTTGTAGGAGCGTGGCTTGTCCCGCGATCGTCTGCGAAGCAGACGCCTGTCGATTCGACCACGCTGCGCCAGATGTACCGCGTCGTCCCTTTTGCTGCCACTTCGTGGCAGATCGCGGGACAAGCCACGCTCCTACAGGTCGTGCATCGTTTCGGGACGGTGCAGTTGACTCAGCTCCGTATCACCACGTTGGTTCGAAATCACCCTTCGGCACGTCCATTTCCGCGCCCAGCCATTTCTTCTGCAGCGCCGCCAGGCGGCCGTCGTCGTGCATCTTGATCAGGGCAGCATCCAGCGCGGCGATCAGGCTGTCGGCATCGGCGTCCTTGCGGCCCAGGTAGGCGAAATAGGATTTCTTGCCGAACGGCGGCTGCACCACTTTGTACAGATTGCTCTTCTGCGCGGCGACGAAGGAGATGTTCGGCAGCGAGTTGGCCACGGCGACGATGCGCTTGGCCGCCAGGTCGGCGTAGGCCTGATTGTTGTCGACGTATTCACGAATGGTGACCTTCTGCGGCAGGGTCGCAGCAAAAGCCTTCAACTCTTCCAGCTGCGCCGAGCCCTTGCCGGCACCGACGGTTTTGCCCGCGATGTCTTCCGGCTTGCTGATGCTGTCGTCCTTGGCGCCCGCGAGCAGGGCCACGGTCGCTTCGGCAATCGGCGACACGAAGTGGTAACGCTCCTTGCGCGCCTTGGTCACGATGATCGGGCCGGCCACCACGTCGAATTTCTTCGCTTCAAGGCCCGGCAGCACGCTCGGCCACGGCAGGTCGAGGAACTTGATCTTGACCCCCAGCTCCTGACCCAGCGCCTCGAACAACTCAGCGTTCAAGCCTTTCTGCTTGCCCGCCTCGAGAAAGTCGAAGGGCGCGAACTGCATCTCGGTGCCGACCACCAGCTCACCGGCCTTTTTCACATCGGCCAGTTGGTCGGCGTGCACCGCCAATGGCAACAGCGCCAGCGTGGCAGCGATACTCAAGCGTTTAAACGTCCTGCGGAACACAGAGTCGAGTGGCATGGGATGGCTCCTGGGTGGATGGGGCGTGGCGTCGAGGCTGCGGGATGCTCGGTGAGCGTGTGAACGGTTTTGCTTTAGCTTCTGGAAGTGCAGTTAGCGTGCCATACCGGTATATACAACCGGCAGGTGGTTATCAGCCGAGGATCTTGCCCGGGTTGAGAATGCCGTTGGGGTCGAAACTGCGCTTGAGCTCAGCCATCACTTGCAGCGCTTGCGCGCTCACCGAGTGATGGAGAAACTCGCGCTTGAGCAGGCCGATGCCATGTTCAGCCGACACCGCGCCGCCCTGCTCGCCGACGGCGCTGTACACCAGTTCTTCGATTTCCAGCACCGGCGCGGGCTGCGGCAGCGAATGGCAGTCCACGGTCAGGTGCAGATTGCTGTCACCGATGTGGCCGAAATACACGCTTAGGTTACCCGGCCAGCGCGCGTCGATGCGCTCACGGCAGCGTTCGGCGAACTCACCGATGCGGCCGATGGGCAGGCTGATGTCGAAGTTCAAGGGCGCCATGCGTTGGGGAAACTCGCCCGTGGCCTCGCGAATCTTCCACAGCAAGCGGGCCTGGGCCTGGGAGGTCGCGAGAATGGCATCGACCACTTCACCGGCCTCGATCGCCGCTTCGAGGGTCTGCTCCAGCGCACCGTGGGGGGCGGACGATTCCAGCAGCACGTACAAGGGATGATCATCGGGCATCGGCGCGACGGGCTTCTCTAGCCACGACACGCCAAGGCGAAAGAAGTCCTGCCACATCAGCTCATACGCCTGGGGCGTGCCGACACTCGATTGAATCCGCCGCAGCAGGGTGACAGCGCTCGGGTAATCGGGCAGGGCGCAGAGCAGCGTGGTGGTCGGGCCCGGCGGTGGCGCCATCTTCAACACCGCCCGGGTAATCACCCCAAGGGTGCCTTCGCTGCCGATGAAGCACTGTTTTAGGTCATAACCGCAGTTGTTCTTGATCATCTTGTTCATCAGGTCGAGCACACGCCCGTCCGCCAGCACCACCTCCAGACCGAGCACCAGATCGCGGGTCATCCCGTAACGAATCACCGCATTGCCGCCGGCGTTGGTAGCAATGTTGCCACCGATCTGACAGGAGCCTCGCGCGCCCAGGTCCAGTGGAAACAGAAAACCGGCGTCGGCCACGGCGTGCTGAATCTCCTCCAGCGTCGTGCCCGCACGCACGCTGACGGTCGCGGCGGCCGTGTCGATCTCCTCGATGCCGCGCAGGCGATCCAGCGACAGCGCGATGTCGGTGGTGCGCGGAACAGCGCCGCCCGCCAGCCCGGTCATGCCGCCCTGGGGAACCACGCTTTGCCCCGCCGCGTTGCAGATGCCCAGGGCGAGGGAAACCTGTTCAGTGCTCGTTGGCAGAAGCAATGCAGCGGGGCAGGCGGGGGCGTGGCGGGTCCAGTCGCTGTAATGACGCGGGCTGATGGCCTCGCCGGTCAGCACCTGAGCATCGCCCAGGGCCTGGCGCAACTGGCTGATGGTCTGTTGCAGGTCGCTCATGGAAACCACTCGGTCAATTCGCGTCAGGGGTGGGGCGTGCCTGAAAGCGGGGAGGCTGTATAGACAGCTTAGGCAAGATGCAGGCCAGTTGATTGCTGCCGGCCCGTTTTACGGGCTTCCCGGCTGAAGCCGGTCCCACAAAGTGATCGCGGTTCCTGTAGGACTGGCTTTAGCCGGGAAGGCGTCGTATGTCACACCGCAGAATTGAGTGTGGACGCACTCCCTCATTCCCGGCTAAAGCCGGCCCTGCGAATAACGCGTTGGGCGGTGCGGCACAGTAAATGCTTGATCCGGTCTATACCGCCCAGTCCATTTCCTGCACCCGGAGCCTGTCATGACCGTCACCGCCAACCTCCCGATCATCGACATGGCCGGCGTCCGCGAAGGCGACGAGGCCGCGATCCGTCGCGCCGGCGAAGCCATCCGCAGCGCCTGCAGCGAGAGCGGCTTCTTCTACATCATCAACCACGGCGTGCCCCGGCAAGTGATCGACAGCGCCATGGTGGCCGCAAAAAACTTCTTCGCCTTCGCGCCGGAGGTGAAGCGCCAGGTGGCGGTGAACAAGCGTCACCGCGGCTGGCATGCATTGGGCGGGGCGCTGATGTACGAGGCGACCAAGCCGGATTTCAAAGAGTTTTTCAGCATCGGCCTGGAGCTGCCGGAGGATGACCCGAGCGTGCTGGCGGGGGAGGCGTTGCGCGGGCCGAACCAGTGGCCGGATTTCATGCCGGCGTTGCGGCTGGCGCTGGACGCGTATTACGAGGAGATCGGCAAGGCGGGCGCTGATCTGTTGAAGGCGGTGGCTGTAGGTTTGGGCATCGAGCCCGATTTCTTTGCGCCGAAATACGGCAAGCGTTTGCAGCGTACGCAGATGGTCTATTACCCGCCGCACCCGCCCCGGGCCGAAACCGATCAGTTCGGCGTCGCGCCGCATACGGATTATGGCTGCATCACGTTGTTGCATCAGGACAACAGCGGCGGTCTGCAGGTGCGTGAGTTGGGCAGCGGGGCGTGGATCGATGCAACGCCGATCGAGGGCACTTTGGTGGTGAACGTGGGGGATTTGCTGGCGCGTTGGTCGAACGATCGGTTCCGGTCGACCATGCATCGGGTGATCAATCAGTCAGGGCATGAGCGGTATTCGATTGCGACGTTTTATGACCCGACCTATGGGGCGGTTGTTGATCCGTGCGATTTGGGGGTTGATGCTGCTTCGAGCCTTTATCCGGCGGTGGCGGCGGGGGATTACATACTTAAGCGGATTGATGATTCGATGGCGTATCGGAAGAAGGCGTAGTCGCAGGCTCCGAAAAGCGGATAAACGCGCAGAGATTTACGCGTATCCATTATCTTGGTGTGCTGTTGTTAGGGTTCCGCCCTTACGGCGGGTCACTTTTTCCAACAGCCGAAAAAGTAACCAAAAAGGCCGTGCTCCTGGTTAGGTTCCTCCTTCGTCGGAATACCCTCACTCCGACGACGCTCCGTGGGCCCGCGCCGAACGGACATCCATGTCCTGACGGCGCTCTCGCGGCATCCATGCCGCTCGGCCCACTGCGCGTCGTCTGCGTTCGGCCTGCACCCAAGTCGCGATTGGCGGTGTTTGAACCTGTTGCGTATGAAGATCAAAAGCAAAGGCGAGCAAACGCAAAAGCTTCCCGGCTGAAGCCGGTCCCACTCAAAGCAGCGCATGCATTGCGTTTACCGATCGTTCCCACGCTCCGCGTGGTAATGCCGCGTCGGACGCTCCGCGTCCTGCAAGATGTGCATCAATCCAGATATGTGACGCGGAGCGTCACAGGATGCATTCCCACGCGGAGCGTGGGAACGATCAAAGGATCAGATACCGAGCGCACCTGTAGGACCGGCTTCAGCCGGGAAGCCTTCGATCTGCTTAAACGCGCTTTTGATCTTCAATCACAAAAAGTCCAGACGACACCAAACGCGACTTTGGTGCAGGCCGAACGCAGACGACGCGGAGTGGGCCGAGCCGCATGGATGCGGCGAGAGCGCCGCCAGGACATGGATGTCCGTTCGGCGCGGGCCCACGGAGCGTCGTCGGAGTGAGGGAACCCGACGAAGTCGGGCCAAACCGAGAGCAAGCACCCTTGGTTACTTGGGGTGCTTTTCCAAGTAACTCGCCGAAGGCGAAACGTCTGCCCCCAGGCAGACGCTTGTGATCCAGATCCAGATCTTGATCTTGATCTTGATCTCCCAAGCGCCAGCGCTGCTTTTTAGATAACCGCCAGGATCGCCGCTGTAACCGCCCCGATATTCCCCTGATTCAAAGCCGCCACGCAAATCCGCCCGGTATCCAGCGCATAAATCCCGAACTCATTGCGCAGACGATGAACCTGCGGCGTCGTCAGACCTGAATACGAAAACATCCCCCGCTGCCGCGCAACAAAACTGAAATCCTGCCCCGCCGCATTATTCGCCAGACGCTGCGTCATCTCTTCACGCATCCCGCGAATCCGCAGGCGCATCTCGCCCAGCTCCTCCTCCCACTTGGCACGCAACTCCGGGCTGTTCAACACCGTCGCCACAATCGAGGCACCATGGGTCGGCGGGTTCGAATAGTTGGTGCGGATCACACGCTTCACCTGAGACAACACCCGCGCCGTCTCCTCCTTCGAATCCGTCACGATCGACAACGCGCCGACCCGCTCGCCATACAGCGAAAACGACTTCGAAAACGAACTGGAAGCAAAAAAAGTCATGCCGCTGTCAGCGAACAAACGCACCGCCGCCGCGTCCTCGTCGATCCCGTCACCGAAGCCCTGATAGGCCATGTCCAGAAACGGCACATGACCTTTGGCCTTGAGTACCTCAAGGACCTTCTTCCAGTCTTCCAGGGTCAGGTCAACGCCGGTCGGGTTGTGGCAGCAGGCGTGCAGCACGACGATCGAGCCGGACGGCAGGTTCTGCAAATCTTCCAGCATCCCCGTGCGGTTCACGTCATGGGTGGCGGCGTCGTAGTAACGATAATTCTGCACCGGGAAACCGGCAGTCTCGAACAGCGCGCGGTGGTTTTCCCAGCTCGGGTCGCTGATCGCCACGACGGCGTCAGGGGACAACTGCTTGAGGAAGTCAGCGCCGATTTTCAGCGCGCCTGTGCCGCCGACCGCCTGGACCGTCATCACCCGGCCCGAGGCCAGCAGCGGCGACTCGGCGCCAAACAGCAGGGTTTGCACAGCTTTGTCATAGGCAGCGATGCCATCGATGGGCAGGTAGCCGCGGGGCAGGTGTTGGGCCACCCGGTTTTCTTCCGCTTCGACAACGGCGCGCAGCAGCGGAATTTTCCCTTCTTCGTTGCTGTAGACGCCCACACCCAGGTTGACCTTGGTCGTGCGGGTGTCGGCGTTGAATGCTTCGTTGAGGCCCAGGATTGGATCGCGTGGTGCCATTTCGACAGCGGAGAACAGGCTCATTGTGCGGGGGCTCTGAGTGGGGAGTGAATGGGTCGCGTCGCTCCAGCCGATTGCACTAGAGCGGTGCACAAACGGGGAGCAAGTATAAAGGCCTGCGCCAGTGCGGGCGACAGTCCCGGGCAGGTTTTTCCGGATATTTCGCGAAATTTTTCGACCGTTAGTCCCGCGCCGCGGACTAATCTTCGCAGGGTGGCTTGAAAGGTGGAGCCGTCGACTCCACTTGTAGTCCCATCACTTCTTTTATGTACGTCTTTTCCCTGGCGGGATCAGCCGTTCGTGCTCAATTGCGTTGCTGCCGGATGTATCTGGCAGTGGCCCCTCCAGAGGTACGTTATGTCCGAGTTTCAGCTCGTTACCCGTTTTGAGCCGGCCGGCGATCAACCGGAGGCGATTCGTCAGTTGGTTGAAGGCATCGACGCCGGCCTGTCGCACCAGACCCTCCTCGGTGTAACCGGTTCGGGCAAAACCTTCAGCATCGCCAACGTCATTCAGCAAGTGCAGCGCCCGACCCTGGTGCTGGCGCCGAACAAAACCCTGGCTGCCCAGCTGTACGGCGAGTTCAAGGCGTTTTTCCCGAACAACTCGGTCGAATACTTCGTTTCCTACTACGACTACTATCAGCCGGAAGCCTACGTACCGTCGTCGGACACCTTCATCGAGAAGGATGCGTCGATCAACGACCACATCGAGCAGATGCGCCTGTCCGCGACCAAAGCGCTGCTGGAGCGCAAAGACTCGATCATCGTCACCACGGTGTCGTGCATTTACGGTCTGGGTAGTCCGGAAACCTACCTGCGCATGGTTCTCCATGTGGATCGCGGCGACAAGCTTGATCAGCGCGCCTTGCTGCGCCGTCTGGCCGACCTGCAGTACACCCGCAACGACATGGATTTCGCCCGGGCGACCTTTCGGGTGCGCGGCGACGTCATCGACGTTTTTCCGGCTGAATCTGATCTGGAAGCCATCCGCATCGAGCTGTTCGATGACGAAGTCGAAAGCCTTTCGGCGTTCGACCCGCTGACCGGCGAGGTCATTCGCAAACTGCCGCGCTTCACCTTCTACCCGAAGAGCCACTACGTGACCCCGCGGGAAACCCTGCTGGACGCGATGGAAGGCATCAAGGTCGAGCTACAGGAGCGTCTGGAATACCTGCGCGGCGCCAACAAGCTGGTGGAGGCGCAACGTCTGGAGCAGCGCACCCGTTTCGACCTGGAGATGATCCTCGAACTGGGTTACTGCAACGGCATCGAAAACTACTCGCGCTACCTGTCCGGCCGTCCTTCCGGCGCGCCGCCGCCGACGCTGTACGATTACTTGCCCGCTGATGCGCTGCTGGTGATCGACGAATCCCACGTCAGCGTGCCCCAGGTCGGCGCCATGTATAAGGGCGACCGTTCGCGTAAGGAGACGCTGGTGGAATACGGTTTCCGCCTGCCGTCCGCGCTGGACAACCGGCCGATGCGTTTCGATGAGTGGGAGAATGTCAGCCCGCAGACTATTTTCGTGTCAGCGACGCCGGGTAACTACGAGGCCGAGCACGCGGGCCGCATCGTCGAGCAGGTGGTGCGACCGACCGGTCTGGTGGACCCGCAGATCGAAATCCGTCCGGCGCTGACCCAGGTCGACGACTTGCTCTCGGAAATCCACAAGCGCGTGGCGATCGAGGAGCGTGTGCTGGTGACCACGCTGACCAAGCGCATGTCCGAAGACCTCACCGATTACCTGGCCGACCACGGCGTGCGCGTGCGTTACCTGCACTCGGACATCGACACCGTCGAGCGCGTCGAGATCATCCGCGACCTGCGCCTGGGCACCTTCGACGTGCTGGTGGGGATCAACCTGCTGCGCGAGGGCCTCGACATGCCGGAAGTGTCGCTGGTGGCGATTCTCGATGCCGACAAGGAAGGCTTCCTGCGTTCCGAGCGCTCGCTGATCCAGACCATCGGCCGCGCCGCGCGTAACCTCAACGGCCGTGCGATCCTGTACGCCGACCGCATCACCGGCTCCATGGAGCGGGCTATTGGCGAAACCGATCGTCGTCGGGAGAAGCAGATCGCCTTCAACCTGGCCAACGGCATTACGCCGAAAAGCGTGATCAAGGACGTCGCCGACATCATGGAAGGCGCCACCGTGCCGGGCTCGCGCAGCAAGAAGCGCAAAGGCATGGCCAAAGCCGCCGAGGAAAACGCCAAGTACGAAGCCGAACTGCGCTCGCCGAGCGAAATCACCAAACGCATTCGTCAATTGGAAGAGAAGATGTACCAACTGGCCCGCGATCTGGAGTTCGAAGCCGCGGCACAGATGCGCGACGAGATCGGCAAACTTCGAGAGCGCTTGCTGGCAGTTTGATTCAAGGGGCGGCGCGTGTCAGTGCGCCGCGCCACTCTTGACCCCCGACGGCAATTTCCGCGTCAGCAACACCGCCAGCATGCTGATTCCCAGCGCAATCCCGACAAAATGAAACGCGTCGTTGTAGGCCATGATCGCTGCCTGTTGATGGGCGATCTCGCTGAGCTTGCCCAAGGCCGCCGTTTCGCTGCCCAGCCGGTCAGTCAGCATCGCCATGCGTTCGGCGACTTGCGGGTTGGCAGGGGAGATCGATTCGCGCAAATAGTCGAAGTAGGTCTTGGTTCGCGCATCCAGCAACGTTGCCAGCAGCGCAATGCCGATGGCGCCGCCCAGATTGCGTAGAATGTTGAACAGGCTCGACGCCGACCCCGCATCCTGGGGCTGAATGAACGCTGTGGCGATCAGGGAAATAGTCACCATGATCAGCGGCTGACCCAGCGCCCGCACCAGTTGAATCTGATTGAACTGCGGCCCGGCGAAATCCGGATTGAGCACGCCGGACGAAAAGCTCGCCAGCCCGAACAAGCCAAATCCCAGCGTACACAGCAGCTTCGGCGAGATAACCTTCATCAGCTGCGGCACCAGCGGAATCAGAAACAGCTGGGGCACGCCCATCCACATGATCACCTCGCCGATCTGCTGCGCGTTGTAGCCCTGGATCTGCGCCAGGTACAGCGGCAGCAAGTAGATCGAGCCATACAAGCCGACGCCCATGCCCACGCTGGAAATACTCGACAGCCCGAAATTGCGGTTGCCGAGAATGCCCAGGTTGATCAGCGGTTTCGCCTTGGAAAACTGAATGATCACAAAGCTGATCAGGCTCACCAGCGCAATGCTGCCCAGCCCGACGATCAGGTTCGATTCCAGCCAATCCTTGCGATGCCCCTCTTCAAGAAACACCTGCAGGCAGCCCAGTCCGACGCCCAGGGTGAGGATGCCGGCGTAGTCGGTGCTCTTGAGCAATTCCCAGTGGGTTGCCTTTTTCTCCAGGCCGTACAGCAGGCCGCCAATCATCACCAGCCCCGGCGGGATGTTGATGTAAAAAATGTACTCCCAACCGAAGTTCTCCGTCAGCCAGCCGCCCAGGGTCGGACCGATGGACGGAGCGAAGGTGGCGGTCATGGCGAACAGCGCCATGCCCTTGGCCCGGTGATGCTCCGGCAGTTTGATCAAGGTCAGGGTGAACGCCAGCGGGATCAGCGCGCCGCCAGTGAAACCCTGCATGGCGCGAAAGACGATCATGCTCTCCAGGCTCCAGGCCATCGAGCAGAGCAGGGACGACAGCAGAAACCCCACCGACACCCACACCGCCAGGCGCCGCGCCGAGAGCAGCTGCACCAGCCAGGCCGTCAGCGGGATCATGATGATTTCCGCCACCAGGTACGACGTGGAAATCCATGAACCTTCTTCCAGGGTCGCCGACAGCGCGCCCTGAATGTCCTTGAGCGACGAGTTGGTGATCTGGATATCAAGCACCGCCATGAACGCGCCAAGCATGACGCTCATCACGGCAATCCAGTCGCGCCGGGTCGGTTCGCCGACCGGGCGGATCAGCTCGTCACTGGCCATGTCGGGCGTCGTTCGGCGGCCGGATATCGACTGAAACGGTCACCGACATGCCCGGGCGGATCTTGCCGTGCAGCGGGTTGTCCGGCGCGAACGTCAGCTTGACCGGGATGCGCTGCACGACTTTGGTGAAGTTGCCCGTGGCGTTGTCCGGCGGCAGCAGGCTGAACTGGGCACCGGAGGCGGCAAAGAGACTGTCGACGCGGCCGTCGATGGGCGTGCCGGGAAAACTGTCGAACGTCAGCCGGGCGATCTGACCGATCTCCATGTGCTCGATCTGGGTTTCCTTGAAATTGGCCTGCACCCAGATGTCCTCGTCCGGCACGATCGACAGCAGGTACGCGCCGGCCTGAACGAACTGGCCATTGCGCGCGGCCCGCTGGCCGACCAGCCCGCTGAGGGGCGAGTGGATTTCGGTGCGCTGCACATTGATCTGCGCCTGGGCCAGGTCGGCGCGAGCGGTGGCGATCTGCGCGTCGAGGCGCTTGATCTCGGCGTTCAGCGCGTTGACCTGCTGGCGCTGACTCTGGGCGTCGGCCTGGGCCTTGGTGACCTGGGAGCGGGCGACGTTGCTGTCGGCGGTCATGGTCGTGACCTGGGCTTCCGAAACGAAGCCCGGCGTGCGCAGTTTTTGCAGCCGCGCCAGGTCCAGTTGCGTGCGCCCGAGGGTCGCCTGATTCGCTTGCACCTGCGCGTCGCTGGCGGCGATCAGGCTCGACTGCTGGGTCAGACGGCTCTGCGCTTGCAGACGCTCCGCTTCGCGGGTTGCCAGGGTCGCCTGGGCCCGGTCTATGGCCAGGCGGAAATCATCCGGCTCAAGCCGCACCAGCAACTGGCCTTTTTCCACGTGCTGGTTGTCCTGCACCAACACCTCGTTGATCCGCGCGCCGAGCTGGCTGGACACCCGGGTGATTTCACCCTGCACGTAGGCGTTGTCGGTGGACTCGTGAAAGCGTCCCTTCAGGTACCACTGGGCGAAGAAGGCGAGGGCGATCAGCAGGACCACCACGAAGAAAATGAACAGGCGGCGCTTGAGTTGGGCGGGCATGGGCGTTCTGGATTATTGGAATGTAAGCAAATTTATCAGGGTTACGGCTCTGGCACCTAGCCATCGTCGCGATCATGACCGCCACTGATGGCGAGGCATTCGTTGCGAGACGCGTCGCAACCGGTGCCGGGCGCCGAGGGCGGGGCCGCTTGTCCTGCCATCGCCACGATTCTGCGGTCCATCAAGCGCCGGTGCTGGAGCCGCGCAGGCCGCGCCTGTTAATATTCGCGGCTTGTTCGACCTATTCGGGATTTTCCATGACCACCGTTCGCACCCGCATCGCGCCATCGCCCACCGGCGACCCCCACGTTGGCACGGCCTACATCGCGCTGTTCAACTATTGCTTCGCCAAACAGCATGGCGGCGAATTCATCCTGCGCATTGAAGACACCGATCAGCTGCGCTCGACCCGCGAGTCCGAACAACAGATTTTCGACGCGCTGCGCTGGCTCGGCATCGAGTGGAGCGAAGGCCCCGACGTCGGCGGTCCCCATGGCCCGTATCGCCAGAGCGAGCGCGGTGACATCTACAAGAAATACGTGCAGCAACTGGTTGATGCCGGTCATGCCTTCCCGTGCTTCTGCACCGCTGAAGAGCTTGACCAGATGCGCGCCGAGCAGACCGCCCGCGGTGAAACCCCGCGCTACGACGGCCGCGCGCTGCTGCTGTCGAAAGAAGAAGTCGAGCGCCGCCTGGCCGCCGGCGAACCCCATGTGATCCGCATGAAGGTCCCGAGCGAAGGCGTCTGTGTGGTGCCGGACATCCTCCGTGGCGAAGTCGAAATCCCGTGGGACCGCATGGACATGCAGGTCCTGATGAAGACCGATGGCCTGCCGACCTACTTCCTGGCCAACGTCGTCGACGACCACCTGATGGGCATCACCCACGTGCTGCGCGGCGAAGAATGGCTGCCGTCGGCACCCAAGCTGATCCTGCTCTACGAATACTTCGGCTGGGAAAAACCGGCGCTGTGCTACATGCCGCTGCTGCGTAACCCGGACAAGAGCAAGCTGTCCAAGCGCAAGAACCCGACCTCGGTGACGTTCTACGAGCGCATGGGCTTCATGCCGGAAGCGATGCTCAATTACCTCGGTCGCATGGGCTGGTCGATGCCCGACGAGCGCGAGAAGTTCTCGCTGGACGAAATGGTCGAGCACTTCGACCTGACCCGCGTCTCCCTGGGCGGCCCGATTTTCGACATCGAGAAACTGTCGTGGCTCAACGGTCAGTGGCTGCGTGAACTGCCGGTGGAAGAGTTCGCCACCCGTGTACAGAAGTGGGCGTTCAACAGCGACTACATGATGAAGATCGCCCCCCACGTTCAGGGCCGGGTCGAGACCTTCAGCCAGATCGCACCGCTGGGCGGCTTCTTCTTCGCCGGTGGCGTGACGCCGGACGCCAAGCTGTTCGAGCACAAGAAGCTGTCGCCGGAACAGGTGCGCCAGGTCATTCAGCTGATTTTGTGGAAGCTGGAATCCCTGCGTCAGTGGGAGAAGGACAAGATCACCGGTTGCATTCAGGCAGTGGTCGAGCACCTGGAACTGAAGCTGCGTGACGCCATGCCACTGATGTTCGCGGCCATTACCGGTCAGGCGAACTCGGTATCGGTCACCGACGCGATGGAGATTCTGGGCCCGGACCTGACCCGTTTCCGTCTGCGCCAGGCGCTGGATATGCTGGGCGGCGTGTCCAAGAAAGAGAACAAAGAGTGGGAAAAGCTGCTCGGCGCCATCGGCTGATTGGCTACCTGGGCGAGCCCGGGCCGTTGAGCGATCGCCCGATGGCCCGGCGTGCGGCGGTTTTCCGGGAGGCGGTAAGTGATTGTTATCCCGGAAAATTCTTTTGGATTTGTTTGAAAAAGAGTTTGACAGCTTTGTGGGTCGCACTTAATATGCGCCCCGTCCACACGGCAACGCAGAAACACGCGGTAACGCGGCGTTCTACGTAAGTGTATTGTGGGGCTTTAGCTCAGCTGGGAGAGCGCCTGCATGGCATGCAGGAGGTCAGCGGTTCGATCCCGCTAAGCTCCACCAAATTAGAAGCTTCAAGGTTAGTTTCAATGCCTTGAAGTTTGTCCCGCTTCGGAACCAGCACCGATGCGGTACACAAGGGTTACGTCCCCTTCGTCTAGTGGCCTAGGACACCGCCCTTTCACGGCGGTAACAGGGGTTCGAGTCCCCTAGGGGACGCCAGTTTTACCGAGTGAGGCCGTTGTTAAAGCTGATCTCCGCCGAGAGGCGTAAATTCGGGGCTTTAGCTCAGCTGGGAGAGCGCCTGCATGGCATGCAGGAGGTCAGCGGTTCGATCCCGCTAAGCTCCACCAATTTCTGCCAGGGTTCGTCATGTTGTCATCGGCGAATCTGCTCGAAGGTTTTGCGTCCCCTTCGTCTAGTGGCCTAGGACACCGCCCTTTCACGGCGGTAACAGGGGTTCGAGTCCCCTAGGGGACGCCACGATTTCTCGCTCTGCGAGACCAAGGGTCATTCGATTATTGAATGGCCCTTTTGTTTTTCCGGGGTTTGAGTTCTCAGTCCCTTCTTGGTTGATCTCGTCTTCGTTCATCTCTCATCCCGTCCGCCTGTCAGTCATCTCAAATGCCCGATGCGTTCTTGCCAAGGCAGATGATGAGGATAATATTATCGCCATCCTCCCGGAGGCGGTCATGAACGACAAAAAAGCACAGACCCGCGAACGTATTCTCACTGCTGCCAGCACCGCATTGATCGCGCGCGGCCCGATCGAGCCCAGCGTCAACGAGATCATGGGCGCAGCCGGGCTCACGGTGGGCGGCTTCTACGCGCATTTCGACAGCAAGGAAGCGCTGATGCTGGAAGCGTTCAGCCAGTTGCTGGCCGAACGCCGCGAGATGGTGGCGAGCATCGACGACCGATTGCCGGGTGAAGAGCGCCGTGCGCTGCTGGCGGCTTTCTACCTGTCGCGAAGGCACCGCGATGCACAAGACCACGCATGCCCGTTGCCGACGGCGATAGGGGAGATGGCGCGTCTGTCCGACGACTTCCGCAATGCACTGGCAGAACACGTCGAGCTGATGGTGGCGCAGCTCGCTGCCAGCCCTGAAGAAACCGACAAGACCCTGGCGGACATCGCCTTGATGGTCGGCGGGCTGGCACTCGCCCGAGCCCTGGGCCCCGGCGAGCTGTCGGATCGCGTGCTGAGGGCGGCGAAGTCGGCAGTGCTCTGATGCCGTTGTAGGACCGGCTTCAGCCGGGAAGAGGCCAGCGCAGGCACCCTCCAATCTGCGGTATGACGTCCAACGCCTTCCCGGCTAAAGCCAGTCCCACTAAATGCACGCGATCAGTCAGTGGGACCGGCTTCAGCCGGGAAGGGGCCAGCGTGTGCACCCTCGATTCTGCGGTGTGACATCCGACGCCTTCCCGGCTAAAGCCGGTCCCACTAAATGCACGCAGTCCGTCAGTGGGACCGGCTTCAGCCGGGAAGAGGCCAGCGCAGGCACCCTCCAATCTGCGGTATGACGTCCAACGCCTTCCCGGCTAAAGCCAGTCCCACTAAATGCACGCGGTCAGTCAGTGGGACCGGCTTCAGCCGGGAAGAGGCCAGTGCAGGCACCATCAATTCTGAGCCGTGACGTCCAACGCCTTCCCGGCTAAAGCCAGTCCCACTAAATGCACGCGGTCAGTCAGTGGGACCGGCTTCAGCCGGGAAGGGGCCAGCGCAGGCACCCTCCATTCTGCGGCGTGACATCCAACGCCTTCCTGGCTAAAGCCAGTCCCACTAGATGCACGCGGTCCGTCAGTGGGACCGGCTTCAGCCGGGAAGAGGCCAGCGCATGCGCCTCAATTCTGCGGCGTGACATCAGACGCCTTCCCGGGTAAAGCCAGTCCCACTAAATGCACGCGGTCCGTCAGTGGGACCGGCTTCAGCCGGGAAGGGGCAGTCTAGGCACCCTCCATTCTGCGGTGTGACATCCAACGCCTTCCCGGCTAAAGCCAGTCCCACTAGATGCACGCGGTCAGTCAGTGGGACCGGCTTCAGCCGGGAAGAGGCCAGCGCAGGCACCCTCCATTCTGCGGCGTGACATCCAACGCCTTCCCGGCTAAAGCCGGTCCCACTAAATGCACGCGGTCAGTCAGTGGGACCGGCTTCAGCCGGGAAGAGGCCAGCGCAGGCACCCTCCATTCTGCGGCGTGACATCCAACGCCTTCCCGGCTAAAGCCAGTCCCACTAGATGCACGCGGTCCGTCAGTGGGACCGGCTTCAGCCGGGAAGAGGCCAGTGCAGGCACCATCAATTCTGAGCCGTGACGTCCAACGCTTTCCCGGCTAAAGCCAGTCCCACTAAATGCACGCGGTCCGTCAGTGGGACCGGCTTCAGCCGGGAAGAGGCCAGCGCATGCGCCTCATTTCTGCGGCGTGACATCCGACGCCTTCTCGGCTAAAGCCAGTCCCACTAAATGCACGCGATCAGTCAGTGGGACCGGCTTCAGCCGGGAAGAGGCCAGCGCAGGCACCCTCAATTCTGAGCCGTGACATCCAACGCCTTCCCGGCTAAAGCCAGTCCTACTAAATGCACGCGGTCAGTCAGTGGGACCGGCTTCAGCCGGGAAGAGGCCAGCGCAGGCACCCTCCATTCTGCGGCGTGACATCCAACGCCTTCCCGGCTAAAGCCAGTCCCACTAAATGCACGCGGTCAGTCAGTGGGACCGGCTTCAGCCGGGAAGAGGCCAGCGCAGGCACCCTCCATTCTGCGGTGTGACATCCAACGCCTTCCCGGCTAAAGCCAGTCCCACTAGATGCACGCGGTCAGTCAGTGGGACCGGCTTCAGCCGGGAAGAGGCCAGCGCATGCGCCTTCCATTCTGCGGTATTACGTCCAACGCCTTCCCGGCTAAAGCCGGTCCCACTAGATGCACGCGGTCAGTCAGTGGGACCGGCTTCAGCCGGGAAGAGGCCAGCGTCGGCGCCCTCAATTTTGCAGCGTGACATCCGATGCCTTCCCGACTGAAACCGATCCAACTAAATACACGCGGTCACTTAGTGGGACCGGCTTCAGCCGGGAAGAGGCCAGCGCATGCGCCTCAATTCTGAGCCGTGACATCCAACGCCTTCCCGGCTAAAGCCGGTCCCACTACATGCACGCGGTCAGTCAGTGGGACCGGCTTCAGCCGGGAAGGGGCCAGCGCATGCGCCTCAATTCTGAGCCGTGACATCCAACGCCTTCCCGGCTAAAGCCAGTCCACTAGATGCACGCGGTCCGTCAGTGGGACCGGCTTCAGCCGGGAAGAGGCCGGCGTGGACACCCTCAGTCTCTGGTCAAGCAAGACCGTTCTGCCCGATGCTTTTGGTTACACTGTCCGCGTAATGAATTTGATAGGGCAGGAAGAAATGGTCTGGGATCTGGCAACGCCGTTCGTCATCGATCTGCAGGTGGGCGAGGAGGATATCGACGGCCTGGGTCACGCCAACAACGCTGTGTACGTCACCTGGCTCGAACGCTGCGCGTGGCGGCATTCCCAGCAGTTGGGACTGGACCTGACCGAGTACCGTCGGCTGGACCGGGCCATGGCCGTTGTGCGTCACGAAATCGACTACCTGGCCAGCGCCTATCAGGATGACGAACTGCAGCTGGCGACCTGGATCGTCGATTGGGATCAACGCCTGAAAATGACCCGGCGCTTTCAGCTTAAACGTCCCAGTGACGGCGTGACCTTGTTGCGCGCGCAAACCACCTTCGTCTGCATCGAACTCTCGTCGGGCAAACCCAAGCGCATGCCGAGCGAGTTCATCGACGGATACGCCGCCGGCCTCCACAGCGCGATCTCCTGACGTCCGGCACGCTTAATCCGTATCCAATCCGCCGGCCTCTGCGTAAACTGCCGGACTTTTTTTCGAGTGTGACCCATGCAAATTGCTTTGGCGCCCATGGAAGGCCTGGTCGACGACATCCTGCGCGACGTGCTGACGCAAGTCGGCGGCATCGACTGGTGCGTGACTGAATTCATCCGGGTGACCGAGCGCGTGCTGCCGGAGCATTACTTCCACAAGCTCGCATCCGAGTTGTTGCAGGGCTCGAAAACCCGCGCCGGCGTGCCCTTGCGCGTGCAGCTGCTGGGTTCGGACCCGGTGTGCCTGGCCGAGAACGCAGCCTTCGCGGCGGAGTTGGGCGCGCCGGTCATCGACCTGAACTTCGGCTGCCCGGCCAAGACCGTGAACAAATCCCGGGGCGGGGCGGTGCTGCTCAAGGAACCGGAGCTGCTGCACACCATCCTCAGCCACGTACGCCGCGCCGTGCCAGCGCATATCCCGGTCACCGCCAAGATGCGCCTGGGCTATGACAGCACCGAGCCGGCCCTTGATTGCGCCCGGGCCCTGGAAGCGGGCGGCGCCGAGCACATCGTCGTCCACGCACGGACCAAGGTCGACGGCTACAAGCCGCCGGCGCACTGGGAATGGATTGGCAAGATTCAGGACGTGGTGAAGATCCCGATCATTGCCAACGGCGAGATCTGGACCGTGGACGACTGGCGCCGCTGCCGGGAAATCTGCGGCGCTCGGGACATCATGATAGGTCGCGGGCTGGTGGCGCGTCCGGACCTGGGCCGGCAGATCGCGGCCGCGCAAGCCGGGCGTGACATCATCCCCATGACCTGGGCCGAACTGCAGCCGCTGCTGCGTGATTTCTGGCTGCAGGCCATGGCCAAGATGACCCGCGTCCAGGCACCGGGCCGGCTCAAGCAATGGGTGGTCCTGCTGACGAAAAGCTACCCCGAAGCGACCGTGCTGTTCGATGCCCTGCGCCGCGAAACCGACTGCGAGCGGATCAGCCAGATGCTCGGTGTGAGCGTGCCGGAAGCCGCCTGAAAATTTTTTTTGAAGGGCTCTTGAAACGCAAATGGCCGTCCCTACTTTGGGATTACGCGACGCCGAAGTCGGGTCGCGGAGATAACCACTTGCTGATTTATCAGGAGATTTTCAGATGACTACTGCATTTTCCCTGGCTCCACTGTTCCGTCACTCGGTTGGCTTCGACCGCTTCAACGACCTGTTCGAGTCGGCGGCGCGAAACGAGTCGGCCAGCAGCTACCCTCCCTACAACGTCGAGAAACACGCTGATGACCAATACCGCATTGTCATCGCGGCGGCGGGTTTCCAGGAGGACGATCTGGAGCTGCAAGTCGAGAAGGGCGTACTGACCGTCACCGGCAACAAGCGCGAGAACACGGCGGAAGGCGTGACCTTCCTGCACCAGGGCATTGCCCAGCGTGCCTTCAAGCTGTCGTTCCGCCTGGCTGACCATATTGAGGTCAAGAACGCTGCTTTGGCCAATGGCCTGCTGAACATTGACCTGCTGCGTCTGGTGCCTGAAGAGGCCAAGCCAAAACGCATCGAAATCAATGCTCAGAAGACCCTGACTCATTGATCCCGAGTCAGCGTGAGAAGGCGCCCTGCGGGGCGCCTTTTTTTGTGTCCGTCGCATGCCCATTGTGAGTGGGGCGCCGGTCACAATTCACGACTGCTGCGCAGCCGATCGCGGGCAAGCGCGCTCCTACGCCCTCCGGGCAGAATCAAAAGCTCAACCTGACACCCAACCAATCCCGGACCCCCGCACAACCTGTAGGAGCGCTTGCCCGCGAATGCAATCTTCCAGATGACGCAGCGCAGAATGGCCCACCGCGTTCGCCAGCAAGCCGGCTCCGGATTTCGCGATCAGCCACGACTGATCATTTTCCGAAAACCGGTGTAGGAGCGCGCTTGCCCGCGAATGCAGGGTGTCAGTCGGTTGTTCGTCACAGGCGGAATGCGTTCGCGGGCAAGCGCTTCTACACTGGTCCCAGGCAAGGCACACAATCTGTGGCGTAGAGAAGATCCGTGGGAGCCGGCTTGCTGGCGAATGCTGTCTGTCATTCACCGAAGTGGGATCGCCGAACCGCGTTCGCCAGCAAGCCGGGTTCTACCGTTGCTGAAACTCCGCGGCCTGCGCATCGAGCAGCGCCATGAACGCCCGCGCGGCATTTGAAAGCGTACGTTCGGTGTGGACGATGTACCCCAGTTGCCGCCGTAACTGGACACCCGGCAACGGGATGGCTGTGACTTGTTCGTCGAGCATGGTCCGGGGCAGCACGCTCCAGGCCAGGCCGATGGACACCATCATCTTGATCGTCTCCATGTAATTGGTGCTCATGGCGATATTCGGCTTCAGCCCCTGCGATTCGCACAGCTCGCTGACGATGTGGTGGGTGAAGGTGTTCTCGCCCGGAAACACAGCCGGGTAGCGGGCGAGGTCGGCCAGGCTGACGTCGGCCTGAGTCGCCAGCGGATGCTCGGGCGCGGCAACGAAGTCCAGCGGGTCGTCCCATACCTTCACGGCCTTCACCAGCCCGTGGGGTTCCGGCGCCAAGGTAATCACTGCCAGTTCGGCACGACCGTGAAGGATTTCTTCGTAGGCCACTTCCGAATCGAGAAACTGAATGTCCAGCGCAACGTCCGGGTAGGTTTTGGTAAACGCCCTTAACAGCGTAGGCAACCGGTGCAGTCCGATGTGGTGACTGGTCGCCAGGGTCAGGCGCCCGGTGACTTCCCCGGTCAGGTTGGTCAGCGCACGACGGGTGTCGTCCAGCACATTGAGGATTTGATAAGCGCGGGGAAGCAGGGCGCGCCCGGCTTCGGTCAAACTCACTTCGCGGCCCAGCCGATCAAACAGCCGCACGTCCAGCTGCTGCTCCAGACCGGCGATACGCTTGCTGACTGCCGGTTGCGTCAGGTGCAGACGCTCGCCGGCGGCCGAGAAGCTGCCCATCTCGGCGATGGCAATAAAGGCGTTGAGATTAGCCAGATCCATCTCGGATTCCCGTTGGTTATGCAAAGCATGAAAAATATGAATTTGAGTTATTTAAGCATATTCCATAGCATCACCCCCACAAGCCAAGGGTCTTTGCGGTGTCATTGCGACATCGGCGGCCGGGGCATAGAAATACGCTGATGAGGAACCGTCTGATGGCCGGCAAAACGCTCTACGACAAGCTCTGGGATTCGCATTTGGTCAAACAGCGCGACGATGGCTCCGCGCTGCTATACATCGACCGTCACATCATCCACGAAGTGACCTCGCCTCAGGCTTTCGAGGGCTTGCGCCTGGCCCGTCGCAAACCGTGGCGCATCGACGCCAACGTTGCGACCGTCGACCACAACGTACCGACCACCCCGGACCGCAAGGACGGCGTCGACGCCATCGTCGATCAGGTGTCGCGCTTGCAGGTCAAGACACTGGACGACAACTGCGACGAGTACGGCATCACCGAATTCAAGATGAACGACATCCGTCAGGGCATCGTTCACGTCATCGGCCCGGAGCAGGGCGCGACCCTGCCGGGCATGACCGTGGTCTGTGGCGACTCGCACACCTCGACTCACGGCGCGTTCGGTGCGCTGGCCCATGGCATCGGCACGTCCGAGGTCGAGCACGTCCTCGCGACCCAGTGCCTGGTCGCCAAGAAAATGAAGAACATGCAAGTGAAGGTCGAGGGCAAGCTGCCGTTCGGCGTCACCGCCAAGGACATCGTCCTGGCCATCATCGGCAAGATCGGCACCGCCGGCGGTAACGGCCATGCCATCGAATTTGCCGGTAGCGCCATTCGCGACCTGTCCGTCGAGGGCCGCATGACCATCTGCAACATGTCCATCGAAGCGGGCGCCCGTGTGGGTCTGGTGGCGACCGATGAAAAGACCATTGCCTACGTGAAGGGGCGTCCTTTCGCACCGACCGCCGGGCAGTGGGACGCAGCCGTCGAAGCGTGGAAAGACCTGGTGTCCGACGACGACGCGGTGTTCGACACCGTGGTTGAACTCGACGCGACCCAGATCAAGCCGCAAGTCAGCTGGGGCACGTCCCCGGAAATGGTCGTGGCCGTGGATCAGAATGTGCCGGATCCGGCGCAGGAAACCGATCTGGTGAAACGTGGCTCCATCGAGCGTGCGTTGAAGTACATGGGCCTGAAAGCCAATCAGGCGATCACCGATATTCAACTGGATCGCGTGTTCATCGGCTCCTGCACCAACTCGCGGATCGAAGACCTGCGCGCCGCGGCGGACATCGCCAAAGGCCGCAAAGTGGCGTCGACCATCAAGCAGGCGATCGTCGTGCCGGGCTCGGGTCTGGTGAAAGAACAGGCCGAGCGGGAAGGGCTGGACAAGGTCTTCATCGAAGCCGGTTTCGAATGGCGTGAGCCAGGCTGCTCGATGTGCCTGGCGATGAACCCGGACCGCCTCGAGAGCGGCGAGCACTGCGCATCGACCTCGAACCGTAACTTTGAAGGCCGTCAGGGCGCCGGTGGGCGTACTCACCTGGTCAGCCCGGCGATGGCGGCAGCTGCGGCAGTCAACGGCCGTTTCGTCGACGTTCGCACCATGAGCCAGGCATAAGGAGCCCCGTATGAAGCCTTTTACCGAACACACCGGTCTGGTCGCTCCGCTGGACCGCGCCAACGTCGACACCGATCAGATCATCCCCAAGCAGTTCCTCAAGTCGATCCGCCGGACCGGCTTTGGCCCGAACCTGTTTGACGAGTGGCGCTACCTTGACGTGGGCCAGCCGTATCAGGACAACAGCAAACGTCCGTTGAACCCGGATTTCGTGCTCAACGCCGAGCGTTACCAAGGCGCCAGTGTCTTGCTGGCCCGGGAAAACTTCGGCTGCGGATCGAGCCGCGAACACGCGCCCTGGGCGCTGGAAGAGTACGGTTTTCGCAGCATCATCGCGCCGAGTTACGCGGACATTTTCTTCAACAACAGCTTCAAGAACGGCCTGCTGCCGATCATCCTGAGCGAAAGCGAAGTCGATGAGCTGTTCAAAGTGGTTGAAGCCACACCGGGCTATCAGTTGAGCGTGGACCTGGAAGCGCAGACCGTGACCCGCGAAGATGGCAAGGTGTACCGCTTTGAAATCGACGCCTTCCGCAAGCACTGCCTGCTCAACGGCCTGGACGACATCGGCCTGACCCTGGTAGATGGCGAGGCGATTGCGGCGTTCGAGAGCAAGCATCGGGCTTCGCAGCCTTGGCTGTTTCGCTGAGGGGCAGTCTTAAGCTGCAAGCTGCAAGCTTCAAGCTGCAAGAAATTCCGAGCCAGGCGCTGCATCACTCGTGGCTTGCCGCTTGAAGCTTGCCGCTGCCGAGTCGGCCTCGTTTTCCGGGCCGACATCTATTTTGAAACGAGGACGTTATGAGCAAGCAGATTCTGATTCTCCCAGGTGATGGCATCGGTCCGGAAATCATGGCCGAGGCGGTCAAGGTTCTGGAACTGGCCAGCGAGAAATATCAACTGGGTTTCGAACTGAGCCACGACGTCATCGGCGGCGCGGCCATCGACAAGCACGGTGTGCCGCTGGCGGATGAGACCCTTGAGCGCGCTCGCGCCGTTGACGCGGTGCTGCTCGGCGCCGTAGGCGGCCCGAAATGGGACGCCATCGAGCGCGACATTCGTCCGGAGCGGGGCCTGCTGAAGATCCGCTCGCAACTGGGCCTGTTCGCCAATCTGCGTCCGGCAATTCTCTATCCGCAACTGGCCGATGCCTCCAGCTTGAAGCCTGAGATCGTGGCCGGCCTGGACATCCTTATCGTCCGCGAGCTGACCGGTGGCATCTACTTCGGCGCACCACGCGGCACCCGCGAACTGGAAAACGGCGAGCGCCAGTCCTACGATACGTTGCCCTACAGCGAAAGCGAGATCCGCCGCATCGCCCGCGTCGGCTTCGACATGGCCCGCGTGCGCGGCAAGAAGCTTTGCTCGGTGGACAAGGCCAACGTGCTGGCGTCCAGTCAGTTGTGGCGCGAAATCGTCGAGCAGGTGGCCAAGGATTACCCGGACGTCGAACTCAGCCACATGTACGTTGACAACGCTGCCATGCAGCTGGTCCGCGCACCGAAGCAGTTCGACGTGATCGTCACCGACAACATGTTCGGCGACATCCTCTCCGACGAAGCATCCATGCTGACCGGTTCCATCGGCATGCTGCCATCGGCATCGCTGGATTCGAACAACAAGGGGATGTACGAGCCTTGCCACGGTTCGGCGCCTGACATCGCCGGCAAAGGTGTGGCCAACCCGTTGGCGACGATTCTGTCGGTGTCGATGATGCTGCGTTACAGCTTCAACGAACACACCGCCGCCGACGCCATCGAGAAAGCCGTGAGCCTGGTGCTGGATCAGGGTTTGCGCACCGGCGACATCTGGTCCGAAGGCAATGCCCGGGTCGGGACGCAGGAAATGGGCGACGCCGTAGTCGCCGCGCTGCGCAATCTGTAATATCTCGGGCCCACGACTGTCAGGTTGAGCCCATTGGCTCTCTGCGGTCGGGGCCCCACTTTTAATTAAGGTGTAGTTGCGATGAAACGTGTAGGTCTGGTCGGTTGGCGCGGGATGGTCGGTTCCGTGCTCATGCAGCGCATGCTGGAAGAGCAGGATTTCGATCTCATTGAGCCGGTTTTTTTCACCACCTCCAACGTCGGCGGCCAAGGCCCGTCGGTGGGCAAGGATGTCGCGCCGCTGAAGGATGCCTACAGCATCGACGAGCTCAAGACCCTGGACGTGGTGCTGACCTGCCAGGGCGGCGACTACACCAACGAAGTCTTCCCCAAGCTGCGCGAAGCGGGCTGGCAGGGTTACTGGATCGACGCGGCGTCGTCCCTGCGCATGCAGGATGATGCGGTAATCATCCTCGATCCGGTCAACCGCAAGGTCATCGACCAGCAACTGGACGCCGGCACCAAGAATTACATCGGCGGCAACTGCACCGTCAGCCTGATGCTGATGGGCCTGGGCGGGCTGTTCGAGGCCGGTCTGGTGGAGTGGATGAACGTCATGACGTATCAGGCCGCTTCCGGCGCCGGTGCGCAGAACATGCGTGAGCTGATCAAGCAGATGGGCGCGATCAATGCGTCGGTCGCCGACGAGTTGGCGAACCCTGCCAGCGCGATTCTGGACATCGATCGCAAGGTGGCTGACGCAATGCGTGGCGAGGGTTTCCCGACCGAGAACTTCGGTGTGCCGCTGGCGGGCAGTCTGATCCCGTGGATCGACAAGGAGCTGCCGAACGGTCAGAGCCGCGAGGAGTGGAAAGGGCAGGCGGAGACGAACAAGATTCTGGGCCGTTTCAAGAGCCCGATTCCGGTCGATGGTATTTGCGTGCGCATCGGTGCGATGCGGTGCCACAGTCAGGCGCTGACGATCAAGCTGAACAAGGATGTGCCGATCGCGGATATCGAGGGGATGATCAGTCAGCACAACCCTTGGGTGAAGCTGGTGCCAAATAATCGCGAAGCGAGCATTCAGGAGCTGAGCCCGACGTCGGTGACCGGGACGTTGAATATTCCGGTGGGGCGTTTGCGCAAGTTGAACATGGGTTCGCAGTATCTGGGCGCGTTTACCGTGGGCGATCAGTTGTTGTGGGGCGCGGCCGAGCCGTTGCGTCGGATGCTTCGGATTCTGCTCGAGCGGTAATCACTGCTCGTAGGGGACTGATTTATTTACATAGCTTCACCGTAAATTAATCTGTCCCCGGATCTGCGGCGTGGGTCAGTACGCCAGGATCAAGAGCGTCTGCCTGAGGGCAGACATTTAATTGCTCGTAGGGGACTGATTTATTTACATAGCTTCACCGTAAATTAATCTGTCCCCGGATCTGCGGCGTGGGTCAGTACGCCAAGATCAAGAGCGTCTGCCTGGGGGCAGACGTTTCGCCTTCGGCGAGTTACTTGGAAAAGCACCCCAAGTAACCAAGGGTGCCTGCTCCTGGTTTGGCCCGACTTCGTCGGGTTCCTTCACTCCGGTCCCGCTCCGTGGGCCCGCTGCCATCCGCCATCCATGCGGCTCGTCGCACTTAGCACCTGCACCTAAGTAACGAAGATTGTCGCTTGACGGTTAAGTGGTTGAGAGAAAAATCAGTTCGGTAAGGCTAGCGTTTTTGTAGTTGCTGTGGTCGGCGAGTCGCCTCCGGCTATGAATGTACTAGGCAAAAGCGGCGAAACTTACACAGCCTATAAAGCCAGCATCAGTCGTATGGTTTCGGAATTTAAAAAGCTCGTACTCATCGAAGAAATAGTCTGAGAGATACTAAGCTTACGAGTAGGACCTAAGGTACATAATGGCCAGCAATAGCACAATAACTGTGTAGAAAGGCCCAATTGAACTACTCGTTGCTACTTTGGCTAAGGAGTCGACCTGGCCCCTAAATGGTGAAATATCCATATTAAAGTCTATGGAGTTGCAGTCACTTTTTGTAATGTCCTTATAAAGCTCGCGATAAAGCCTTTCCTGGACTAAGTAATAGGTATCCATCCACCAAAAAAGAAGGATAGGTACCATGATTAAAAGTAGGTAAGCAAACGTGAGTTTTTCGGCAGAAATTGCTAGCAAAACTGCGACAAGAGTGATTGTCCAACTTTTCACTAAGAATGAGTTCGTACCCATCCGAGTAATGACTGTTTGAACGAATGTTAGGTGGGCAATTTTTTTATCCATGAATTTCTGCTCCAAATTTCTGCTCATAAAGATGGTCTAAGGAATATCTTTTAGGCGTTTCGGACTGAGCTTTAGCCCAATTTTGCAAATCCCTTTCTGATATCGGCTTGAGATGTGAGGTGTCTACAGTAAAGTTCATATATGATTTTTCTTCCACTGACTCGAATGATTCATTGCCTGTTATTGATTCAAGTGCAATCGCCACGTGACGTCTGTGTGCCTGACGCGTCCTGTGACGTAGTAGCTTGGTCGTAGCTATCTCCGAAAAAATCCATGGAGAATCTGTGTTGCTTTTTCCTTTTATATATTTGTCGACTTGGATAGAGTTCGGAGTGTTGACAAAAAACACGCTTTCACAGCTGTCCATTGTCTTGACGAGGGCAGTGGAAAGCATCATGTGTACATGGCTAGTGGATCTGTTCCGATCAGAGTAATTGTAGAATGTCTTATCTTTGTTGTAGCAGTGAGCGTTGTCAATTAGTCGTAATAGTTTGTTTGAATAGCCCCAAATAAACGAATCGATGAAGCAGGTCAATCCCAGCTCAGCACTTAGCCATCCGGCGAGACCAGCTATTTTCCGCTCATCTCGGTGAGAGTGAGAAAGGAAGACTTGCGCATCCTCTATTGGAGGAAACCATTCTTCAATAATCTTGTCTGCTTCCAATATCCCATCAGAGTTTTTGAAGTTGTCTAGCTTGGAGTTGAAGATTTTTCTGTGTGAGTTCTGAATTTCTAGGCCGTGACTTTCATAGTCTGAAAAGTAGTCAAGATCTGCGGTCAATTCGAATCCAGCAAACATATTTCCTTCCTTAGTATTAGTGTGTTGTATAAAAAAGCTACGACGTTCGCATACTTTGTAAGTGAGATATTCGACGATCATAGCCAGTTTTACGTCGGTGGCAATTTCTTCTAAAAACTTGATGTTTTTAACAACCGCTGTAAAGGGAGGCGCGTCAATTCCTGACTTGGAAAACTAAGGCGATTCGAACCGAAATGTTCTTAACCGAGAAAGAGCGAGTGCCCTACACCTGCATTTCATCGCGCACATCCCGCGGAACGGGCAAGTGAGCTTGCTATTTAGTTGAGGCATCTGCTTCATTTACCACGATTTCGTCGCTTTCTTGCTTGTCGTGTATTAATCGTTCCGCGAGGACTCTGCAAATTTCTTGCAGTTGACGCTCTAGGTTTTCGGAGCTGCAATCTGGGTCTAGAGGGAGTGATCCGTAATACTGCTCGTCGGAAAACCACCCAGGGCTCGAGGTTGTGTAGCGAATAGGAATCAATGTTTCCGCGCCAAAGCGCTCTTTGAACTGGTCACTTTCAAACTTTGTCCAGATTCTCTGCGGGTAGTCGGCGCTCATAAATGCCACTACGTATTTTGCTTCCGAACGATAGATTGGAGCGAGATAATCTTCTATATTTCTTGCGATAATTCTAGACTGCTCGTCATTGTCGTAAAATACCGGTATTTCCCGCTCTTGCAATATTTCTTTAATGCGGTGCGCATGTGCTCTCTGTGATCCAGCGAATGATAATGCAAAGTCGTATCGTCCTTTAAAATAGTCAGTGCGATATCCCACTTGCCGAGTGAAAGCGCGCCATACTAAATTTTTTAGGTAAAATACAAGCCGTGGGTCTTCAACACTTAAGATTCCGGTGGATGGTTCAAAGTGGAAGTATGGTTCAAGAATATCCTTTTTCTCAGGGTCATTTAGAAGAGACTGGAGATATCCTTTATCCAAAACCTGCACAATGCTTTGCTTGTGGTCGGGAAAGCGAATTTGCGCTTCGCGCAAGTCTATAGACCATTCATCCCCTAGCGAAAGCCACTTCAAAATGTGAAGGTATGGAGCTCTACCTTCGCGGCGAAGTTTCGATCCTCGTGCGAAAGTAATCGCCACATCCTTAAATATTCTCCCAAGCTCCGTCATTACCGACTCAATAATTACGGAAATGGAGTCGGTAAGTTTTAGTGTCGCTGGGGCTGTTGAAATAACTTTATTTTTAACGCAAAGTTTATGCGCCAGAAGTTGAGCTAATTGAAAACTGCCTTCTGCTTTGGAGGCAATGTCTTCCTTGTGCTCGATTTCTATGTCAAGTGCTGCTTCACCAAGCTCTAGGAGTTCTAGGATTTTCTCGTGAGAATTGGATTCTAGCTTAAAAACATCAAGTCTCAGTCCAAGGTCGTGGGATGAGTTTATTAACTGCTGGCCTGCTTTGTTTATGCCAATTATTATTATTTTCCTCGATGGATCTTGGGTGTCAGCCAATATCTTCATGAGGTCTGATATTTTTACTCGGGTCTCGTAAGGGAGTCTATGAAAATCATCAATAATCACAGCTCCTGTGTTGACATCATTAGGAAGCTCTAAGATGAAAGGGATGTGTAGGGGATTTCGAGCTGAATACTTGGTGCATTTGATATTAAAATCTGTTAACGCGCGTGATATAAGCGTGCTTTTACCAATACCAGACGGCCCTTCGATGACCATGCATCGGCCAGGGGTGTTGAGAGATACGGCGATTTCGTAATATCGGTCAGGCTCGACATAGGTAAGTGTGGGTTCACCAGACAGCGGGAAAACGTCGTGGATAGCGGCCATTCGCATTCCTCAAAATAAGAGTGGGAGGTGGCCCAATGCTATATCAAATAGCTAAATCCGCACACCTTTCTGAATCGGATGAGAATTTTAGACCTTCGTACCTCAATATTTGCGTCAATCGAGGCGTCATCTGCAGGCCAAAATTTGGAGCAACCCTGCGAATCGGCCTACGTCATAAGCGCACCGCTAGCCGAATTGGATCTGTAGCAGAACTTCCTTTTTAGGGAGCTATTGAGCCAACAGTCATTGATGGCAGACAGATAAAACGTTTTGTGAAGCGTAGTCGTACGAACGATCGTATGGGGATTTGGTGTAAATACCTATGGGGACGTCTGTTTATATCTAGATTTGCCGGACATCCCCGTTCCGTCGCCCCCGAAAAGGTCCCTGCTTCCAGCACTCCCCAAACCGCTCGCCGGGCAGCTCGACATACCGATGAGCCAACATCGAAACCACCACCACCGCCACCACCACCAACAGCATCAACAGATTGTCGTTCAGGGCACTGCCCGTACTCAGATACCGCACCAGCAATCCCGGAATCTCCCCTGGCTTGTCCACCAGCAACGGATAACCGCCAAACTTCGCCGCCACCGTCAGCCCCGTCGCGACCACGAAAATCACCGCCGCATGGGTCAGGTAGATCGACAGCCACAACCGGCCCAGCGCCGGAAACACCCGCACCTGCAACAGCCGCGACACCACCCCGGCCTCCCAGGCAAACACCAGAATCGCCAGGCAAAACAGCAGCGCCAGCTCAATCGTCAGCGGGGCTTCGCCGTCCACCATCAGCCAGCCGATGGTCGCCAACACCCCCACCTCAAGCACACTGCCCAGCACCAGTCCCGGCGCGAAATTCCGCATCCTCGCGTACAACCGATAGGTCACCGTGCCCGCAAAGAAACAGGCCGCGCCCCACAACACATAGCGCGTCAGCAGATCGGAATCCGCGAACAGCCCGACAAACGCCAACCCGCCCAGCAGCGTGAAAATTATCCGCGCCATGCCTGGCAGCGCATAGCAGACCAGCCCGAAGATCAGCCACAGGTAAAACGCGACACTCAACCACCACGACGGGTAGTTGAACGACAGCGCATTGAAGCCCGGCCACCACGCCTGAATCAGCAACAGATTGGGCAGGATCTCCCCAGGGGCGCGGTCACCACTGAACGCCGGGAAATTCAACAGAAGCCCGTAGCGCTCCAGCACCAGCTTCAAACACTCGAACCCGATGAAGAACAACAGCACCGCGATGTGCAGCGGCATGACCCGGCAGGCGCGGGCAACCATGAAGTCGCCCAGCTGCCGCGAGGTGTTCAGTGTGCCGACGTAGCGCCGGTACAGCAGAAAGCCGCTCAGGGCGAAGAACAGACCGGCGAACTGGCTGGCGTTACGGAAAAACGACAGCTCCGTGATGCTTCGCTCGATGTGCGAGTGATGAACGATCAGGGTCAGGGCGCAGAGACCGCGCAGGCTGTCGAGCACGGGGAATCGCTTCATCTTGATGATCCTTGTTTCAGATGAGTTAAGCGTGCGGGCACGCGAACGGCGCCAGCAGGCGTGCAGGGCAGGGGAAGACAGGGAGGAACAGACAGGAAAGTTACCACCTTCGGCACTGAGGCTGATGAGTGGCGGAGGGCGTTTGGAGAACAGGAGGTGACGCACTGCACGCTCGTAGCCGAAGGCTAACACCGGGTTCGTGAAAGTTTTGCCAACGGCGGGCGGCAGTATGCCCGAACCGCCACCCCGTTCGGAACAGGCAACTGCCGAAGTGTCAGCACCCAAAATACGTAGAATCCCTATATGTGGGATTGGCTGTTATATATTGAGATTATCCGGGCATACGGTTTATAGTCCGCCCCGCATTCACTCATTAATAACAATCAGGTGAAGCCATGCAGGCGCAATTGATTGCGCTCGATTGGGGTACGACATCCCTTCGCGCGTATCGACTCGGCGAACACGGCCGGGTACTGGAACAACGTTCGCTCAGCGCGGGCATCATGCAGCTGCCATCGACACCCCGTTCGATCGGCGGGCAGCAGGTTTCCAACGGATTCGAGCTGGCGTTTGACGAAGCCTGCGGCGACTGGCTCGACGCCGAACCAACGCTGCCGGTGATCGCCTGCGGCATGGTCGGCAGCGCCCAGGGCTGGTGCGAAGCGGTTTATCAACAGACGCCGGCCAGCGTTGCAGCGCTCAGTTCTGCACTGGTCACGGTGCACAGCGTGCGCGGCGTCGACATTCACATCATTCCTGGCATCCTTCAGCGCTCCGAGCTACCCAACGTGATGCGCGGCGAAGAAACCCAGGTCCTCGGCATTCTCGACTCGCTGACCGCCAGCGAAGCCGCCAAACCCCTGTTGATCGGCCTGCCCGGCAGCCACTCGAAGTGGGTGAGGGCGGTGGACGGCCGGATCGAGCATTTCGATACCTTCATGACCGGTGAGGTCTACGCCGCGCTGTCCAGCCATACCATTCTCGGCCGTACGATGCAGCGCAGCGACACCTTCGACGCTGAAGCGTTTGACCGAGGTGTGGCGGTGTCGCGGTCGGCCAATGGCGCGGCGGGTCCGCTGTCGACCATCTTCAGTTGCCGCACCCTCGGCCTGACCGGCGTGCTGTCCGGCACCGCTCAATCCGATTATCTGTCCGGCCTGCTGATCGGCCATGAAATCGTCGCGCTGGCGCAGCTGTTGCGCCAGACCGACGCGCAGCTGCCTGCCGTAATCCTGATCGGCAGCGACGCCCTGATCGCCCGCTATCAGCGCGCCCTTGATGCCAACGGTTTCGCCCAAGTGACCCTGGCGGAGCAAGCCACCGAGCGTGGCCTCTGGCAGGTCGCGGTGCAGGCCGGTCTGATTCAATCTTCCTCTTCGGCCGCTGCCCGGCCCCTCCACGCAGAGAACTGACATGCTCAAGCAAGCCCTCGTGCAAAACGGTCTGGTCGCGATTCTGCGCGGCCTGCGCCCCGAAGAAGCGCCGGCCATCGGTGATGTCCTGTACACCGCCGGTTTCCGCGTCATCGAAGTACCGCTCAATTCCCCGCAGCCGTACGACAGCATCCGCCTGCTGCGTCAGAGCCTGCCCGCCGATTGCCTGATCGGTGCGGGCACGGTGCTGACGGCGGAGCAAGTGCGCCAGGTCAAGGAAGCCGGCGGCCAGGTCATCGTTATGCCGCACAGTGATCCGAAGGTGCTGCGCGCGGCAAAAGCCGAAGGCCTGTTCCTGTCCCCGGGTGTGGCGACGCCGACCGAAGCCTTCGCCGCACTGGCCGAAGGCGCCGACGTGCTGAAAATGTTCCCTGCCGAGCAAATGGGCCCCGCGGTGGTGAAGGCCTGGCTGGCGGTATTGCCGGCCGGCACGGCGCTGATTCCGGTCGGCGGCATCACCCCGGACAACATGAAAGTCTTCCTCGACGCCGGCGTGTCCGGTTTCGGCCTGGGTTCGGGGCTGTTCAAGCCGGGCATGAGCGCGGACGATGTTGCCAAGAGCGCCAAGGCCTACGTTGATGCCTGGAACCAGCACAAGCCTGCCAACAATCAGTGACCGACCCGCTCGTCGCGCCATCGAGGCTGTGATTTTGAGCAGTGCGCGAACAGCATGTGTTTTTGAATAAGAGAGACAAGACATGAAAATCACCAAACTCACGACCTACATCGTTCCGCCGCGCTGGTGCTTCCTGAAAGTCGAGACGGACCAGGGCGTCACCGGTTGGGGCGAGCCTGTGGTCGAAGGCCGCGCGCACACCGTGGCTGCAGCGGTTGAGGAGCTGTCCGACTATTTGATCGGCAAAGACCCGCGCAACATCGAAGACATCTGGACCGTGCTGTATCGCGGCGGCTTCTACCGGGGTGGCGCCATTCACATGAGCGCGCTGGCCGGCATCGACCAAGCGCTGTGGGACATCAAGGGCAAGGCGCTGGGCGTGTCGGTCAGCGACCTGCTGGGGGGCCAGGTGCGCGACAAGATTCGGGTGTATTCGTGGATCGGCGGCGACCGCCCGGCGGACACCGCGCGTGCGGCGAAAGAAGCGGTGGAGCGTGGCTTCACTGCGGTGAAAATGAACGGCACCGAAGAGCTGCAGTTCCTCGACACCTTCGACAAGGTCGATCTGGCTCTGGCCAACGTCGCCGCGGTACGTGATGCCGTGGGCCCGAATGTCGGTATCGGCGTCGATTTCCATGGTCGCGTGCACAAGCCGATGGCCAAGGTGCTGATGAAGGAGCTGGACCCCTACAAGCTGATGTTCATCGAAGAGCCGGTACTCAGCGAGAACTACGAAGCGCTGAAGGAACTGGCGCCGTTGACCAGCACGCCGATTGCCTTGGGCGAGCGTTTGTTCTCCCGTTGGGATTTCAAACGCGTGTTGAGCGAAGGTTATGTCGACATCATCCAGCCGGACGCTTCCCACGCCGGCGGCATCACCGAAACCCGCAAGATCGCCAACATGGCCGAAGCCTATGACGTGGCGCTGGCGCTGCATTGCCCGCTGGGTCCGATCGCGCTGGCCGCGTGCCTGCAACTGGACGCCGTTTGCTACAACGCGTTCATTCAGGAGCAAAGCCTGGGTATTCATTACAACGAAAGCAACGACCTGCTCGACTACATCAAGAACCCCGAAGTCTTCGACTACGACAAGGGCATGGTGAAGATCCCGAACGGCCCGGGCCTGGGCATCGAGATCAACGAAGAGTACGTCAAGGAGCGCGCCGCCATCGGCCACCGCTGGCGCAACCCGATCTGGCGCCACGCCGACGGCAGCTTTGCCGAGTGGTGATTGCTCCCCGGGTTTGAGCCCGACTGATCGTTCCCACGCTCCGCGTGGGAATGCATCCCCCGACGCTCGGCGTCGACTGCCGGACGCAGAGCGTCCAGATCAGTGTTACCACGCAGAGCGTGGGAACAATCAAACACACGAAACACAAAACTCCAGACCTCAGATAACCATAAAAAGAGGCACTTCCCTTGCGCACACAGACTGTTCCCCAGGCGCGGGCGACCACCGCCACGCCGACCCGCAAACGCTTTTTCATCATGGTGCTGCTGTTCATCACCGTGGTGATCAACTACCTCGACCGCAGCAACCTGTCCATCGCCGCGCCCGCACTGACCAGCGAGCTGGGCATCGATCCGGTGCACGTCGGCCTGATCTTCTCCGCGTTTGGCTGGACCTACGCCGCCATGCAGCTGCCCGGTGGCTGGCTGGTGGATCGCGTCCCGCCACGCATCCTATACACCGTCGCGCTGGCGTTGTGGTCCATCGCGACCATCTTCCTCGGCTTCGTTGGCAGCTTCATCGGCCTGTTCGTCCTGCGCATGGCCGTCGGCGCGCTGGAGGCACCGGCGTATCCGATCAACAGCCGCGTCGTCACCGCCTGGTTCCCGGAAAAGGAACGCGCCACCGCCGTCGGCTTTTACACCTCAGGCCAGTTCGTCGGCCTAGCGTTCCTGACCCCTGTGCTCGCGTGGCTGCAGACTCGCTACGGCTGGCACATGGTCTTCGTGGCCACCGGCGGCGTCGGCGTGCTCTGGGCGGCGATCTGGTACATGGTTTACCGCGAACCCCGCGATTTCAAAGGCATCAATCAGGGCGAGATCGACCTGATCCAGGACGGCGGTGGCCTGGTCGACATGCAGACCGATGCCTCCAAACGCAAAAGCGGTTTCAGCTGGCAGGACCTCGGTATCGTGCTGACCAAGCGCAAGTTATGGGGCATTTACCTGGGCCAGTTCTGCCTGAACTCGACGCTGTGGTTCTTCCTCACCTGGTTCCCGACCTACCTGGTCAAATACCGCGGCATGGACTTCATCAAGTCCGGCCTGCTGGCCTCGCTGCCGTTCCTTGCCGCATTCGTCGGCGTGCTCTGCTCGGGATTCTTCTCCGACTGGCTGATCCGTCGCGGTCACACCGTGGGCTTCGCCCGTAAAACGCCGATCATCGCCGGCCTGCTGATCTCCACCTCGATCATCGGCGCCAACTACGTTGACTCGACCTCATTGGTGATTGCGTTCCTCGCCCTGGCGTTTTTTGGCAACGGCCTGGCGTCGATCACCTGGTCGCTGGTGTCGACCCTCGCCCCGGCGCGGCTGTTGGGGCTGACCGGTGGCACGTTCAACCTGATCGGCAACCTGGCGGCGATCGCCACGCCGATCGTCATCGGCTTCCTGGCGTCGGGTGATTCCTTTGCGCCGGCGATCACTTACATCGCCGTTCTGGCATTGCTCGGGGCGTTGTCCTACATCCTGCTGGTGGGCAAGGTGGAACGCATCGAGCTGTGATGACACTGTCGATGCGTAATGAGGGACGTCGATCACGTGCCCGGTGACGAACGTTTCTTGAGGAAGGCATGGCAGCAGCCAATGCCTTGGTAAGACCGGGCTTGAGAGGTTCTCTACCGCAAAGGGAGCAATCTTTCGAGAGGGTGCTCAGGCGCTCCACTGGATCGCTGCTGAACCGTTTGGAGGGACAAAATCGACCCTCCAAACGGTTTTAGTATCGGGGGAGAGCACCCAAGCTGGCGCAGGCTTTCAGGCAGCGCTAGAGGTTAGAAATCCCAGTTCAGCGACAACCCCACGCCGTGGGTTTTATCCCGGGCGCCCAGCAGGCCGTTGTAGTCCAGGTTGATCCGCGCATCCCGGTTCAAGACAAGGCTGGCGCGGGCGCCCACGACGGCGGCGTCCCGGTCCATGGACACGCTTTGCACGGCAAAGGTATTCACCCCGCTGGCGAAGGCCAGGTGCTGCTCGGCCGAGGTATCGCTCAGGTTATGCTGCCAGCCCAACGTACCTGAGACGTCCAGCTTCTGGGTATCGGTGAGGTTGAACCGGCTACCGGCGCGCGCGCCCAGCGTGGACAGCACGGTGTCGCGGGTGTCGTCCTTCCCCTTGAGCGCCGTGGCGCCGCCCTTCTCGGTAAAGCTGTCGCTGTCGAAGTGCACATAGGCCAGGTTGGCGAAGGGCTCCAGCGCCAAAGGCTGCAGGTTCAGGCGATAGGCTGCTTCGGTGAACACCTGGGTCGATTGCGCGTCGCGCTTGACCTTGAGGCGGTCGGCCGAGGTGCCCAGTTGCAGGTCTCGCTTGACGTCGATGCGGTGCCAGCTATGGGATGCACCTGCGGTCAGGCGCAACGGCCCTTCCTCGTGGCCAATGTAGGCACCCAGGTGGTAGCTATTGGCCGAGGCGCTGGAATGGGTGTCGTCTCCCATGCCCAACGAGGTATCGCTATAGCCGACCATGGCGCCCAACCGGGTGTGCTCAGATACCAAGCCGTCCACACCGGCGAGCAGGCCGCCCAGGGATGAGGTTGCACTGGCGCTGTCGCTGCTGCCGGCGTTTTTGCCCCAGGCGCCCAGGCCTTTCACCCACAGGTTGTTGCCCTCAACACCCTCTGCAGGCTGGTCGTACAGCCCGTCGACGCGCAGGCGATCACCTACGGCATCGCGTAGCTGGCGACTGTCGTTGATCAACTGCGTGGCGATGGCCGGATGCACTTCGCCGGACAGCTGGGTGTAGGCCCGCCGAGCGGTAGCCGCATCAGGGCTCAACAGCAGCTCTTCGTACACCGCGTTACCGGCCCCTAATTGCTCGGCGGCAGCCGCTACGCTGGCCTGATTAGCGGTTTGCGCGGCGCTGGCGAAGCTGTCCGCGTTGCGCGCCAGGGCCAGGGCAACGCCCGTACTGCTGTAGGCCAGGTTGCCATCCAGGAAAGCGTAGTTATCCAGCACCGACCCGAACTGGCCCTGCACGCCACCAGCCGCTTGCAGCACGTTGAACTGCCGGCCGATCAGGCTGTTGACCTCGCCTGTGGTGAAGCCGGCGCCGTTTTCCAGCGAGAGGGCCATGGTCGCACCGCTGACCGTGGCCTGTCCGCCGGCGATGATGCGGTCGCTGCCAGTGGGCGACAACTCCACCGCATACACAGCGCCGGGCGCCAGGTTAAGGTCTCCCGCCACCTGTAAGGTGCCCACGGAATTGCCCGGCGCTACCGTACCGCCGCGGTTGGCGACCAGGGACGCGACCCGGCCGTTGCCGCCCAGTATGCCGGTGTCGTTGACGGTCACTGCCGAGGCCAGCGACCCATTGATCGCCAGGCGCCCTTCATTGACCAGGGTTGGGCCGCTGTAGGTATTGGCGCCGGTCAGCACCAGGGTACCGATACCTGTCTTGGTCAAGCCGCCATGCCCGGATATGTCATTGCTCCACGTGTCCCGCCCGCATTGTGGCCCGCTGCAGAGGCGCTGGGTCGGTTTACCGGCATCGACCACCGCGCCTGTGCCCGGCAGGTTGGCCACGAACTGGCTGTCGCCATAGGCGCCGCTGATACGAAACTCAGCGGGAATATCCGCCTCGGTGACGAACATGCTCGGGCCGTTGACGGCCTTGCCCAGGTTGATCATGCCCCAGCCATAGAGCGCGTCCACGCCAGGCGCGCCGAGGTCGGTGGCGGTGGTTTTCAACACGTCGGCCACCTGTGCGCCGGTCATGTAGGGGAAGCGCTCCATCAGTACCGCCATGCTGCCCGCCACATGGGGCGCGGCCATGGATGTACCGTTTTTGTTGGCCCAGCCCACGGTCAGGTCTTGCAGGCTGGTGCCGTTAAGCACCGAGCTGTAGATCCGCGTACCTGGCGCCGACACGCAGAAGCTGGCCGTGTAGCCGCAGCGAGAAGAAAAGGTGCTCAAGGTGTAAGGCGTGGCGCCGGCGGCCGTGGCGTTGGGGTTTTGCTGCAGGGCAGCAACCGTCAGCCAGTTGGGAGCGATCTCTGGCACGAAATACCCGAGTCCGGCCATGGCGTCCGGGTTGTTCAGGTTGTAGTCGTTGCCTGCGGCGAAAATGGTCACCACGCCGCTGCGCGCAGCATCGATGGCGCCCTGATAAGCGCCCCCTGGGCGAGTGCCGAGGATCTGTTGGATCTGATTGAACTGCAGCTGCGCATCCTGAACGGTAAAGTGCGGAAAGGCCGGGTCGCGACCGCCCTGGTCAAAGCGGTCGGTAATGCCAATGCCCCAGCTGTTGTTGATGATGCGCGCGCCACTGCTGACCAATGCGTTCCAGCCAGCCTGGTAAACCGCGCCGTCGTTGCCCAGCACAATGCCGTCTTCCGGGCCTGGGTCGCCGTTGTCGGCGCTGATGATCTGGGCGTTGAAGGCCACGCCGTGCATGGGCCCGCCGTCACGGTTGCCGCCAGCGATGCCACCTACGTGGGTGCCATGGTTACCCAGCCGGCCGTTGGAGTCAGGGGTAGGGGTCCCATCGTAACGAAAGGCATCGCCGGCCTTCACCGGAATATAGGGGTCGGTGTACTCGCGAATGCCACTGGTGACCAGGTTGATCACTTTATCCGGGCTGGCGAATTCCGGGTGCGGTGCGTACACCGGCTGATCGAAAATCCCCAACTTCACGCCTTTGCCGGTGTAACCGGCCGCGTAGGCCTGGTCGGCGTTGATCGCGCCCAGCCCCCATTGCGCAGTGAACTCCGGGCTGCGCCAACTGGCGACATTCCCGGTCTGGCCGGCTTCTACGTAAGGCGCAGCCTGGGCTGCACCGAGGGTGGCCAGGTAACAGGCCAGGGCGCCGCAAGAAGCGCGATGGGCTTGCCGAATAGCGTGCCGAATGGAGCTGACAGCAAGCTGTCGAGTGGTGGATGGCTTTTTCATAAATACAACTGTCCTTAGTTAGCGCACACAAAACCCCGCGCGAATGCCGTCTTGGCATCCGCGTCGTTCTTTTTCCAACATTGGGTAGGTTGAAACATTCAGCTTCAGGAAAGCGGCGGGCGAAGGCCTGGCTCGCCGTGCCGCTTTGCGTTTAGAACTGCCAGTTAAGGCTCAAGCCAATGCCGTGGCTTTTTTCACGGCTGGCCAGTTGGCCGTTGTAGTCCAGGCTGACGCTGGCCTCACGGCTGAGCGCCATGCGGGCATGGGCACCCACCAGGGCCGCGTCACGCACCAGGGGCGAGCTTTCGATGCCGAAGTTACTGCCGCCTGCCGCAAAGGCCATGTGCTGCTCTGAATCGGTGTCGTTCAGGTTGTGCTGCCAGCCCAGGCTGCCGGAGAGGTCCAGCTTCTGATGATCATTGATTGCGATGGTTTTAAGCGCCCGCACACCCAGCGTGCCGAGCACGGCTTCACGGGTATCGCTGCCGGATGCAAGCGCTGCGGCATCTCCCTTCTCGGTGAAGCTATCCGTGCCAAGGTGCACATAGGCCAGGTTGGCGAAGGGCTCAAGCACTGCGGGCTGCAACTGAATACGGTACGCCGCTTCGGTGAATACCTGTGCGGTTTGCGCATCGTGTTTGGTTTTCTCCCGGCCACTGGCGGCGCCGACCTGTACATCGCGCCTGCCGTCGATCCGGTGCCAGCTGTAGGCACCGCCGAAGGTCAGGCGCCAGGCGCCGATCTCATGACCCAGGTAGGCGCCCAGATGGTAGCTGTCTACCGATGCACGGGAATGGGTACCCGAGCCCATATTGACCGAGCTGTCGCTGTAGCCGCCTACCAGACCAAGGCGTGTGGCTTCACCTACGTCGCCGTCGACACCCGCCAGCAAGCCGCCAATGGACGAGGTATAGCCAGCCGTATCGCTGCGGGAATCCGTTTTTCCCCACGCGCCCAAGGCCTTGAACCACACATTGTCTTGCGCTGCGGTATTGGCATCGGCACCGAACACGCTGGCGCCCAGGCGCTCGCCTACGGCATCACGCACATAGCGGCTGTCGTTGATCAACTGGGTGGCGACTGCCGGGTAGATCTCGCCCGACAGCTGCTGGAAACTTTCCCGGGCTGAGGCGCCACTCTGAGCGAGCAGCAGATTTTCATACACCGCGTTGCCCGCCCCCAATTGCTCGGCGGCCGAGGCCACGGCTGCCTGGTTAGGGGGTTGCGCCACGCTGTCGAATGCCGCCGTGCGCTCGATATTCAGCGCAACGCCGTTAGCGGCGTAGTCCAGCCGGCCGCCGAGGAAAGCGTAGTTGGAGGTGACCGCCGCGAACTGCCCATTCACACCGTTGGCGGCTTGCAACACGTTGTACTGGCGGCCAACCAGGGTTTGGCCGGGCGTGGCATTCAAGGCCAGCGGCATCGGGTCCAGTGCCAGGGTCATGTTGGCCCCCGACACTGTGGCACTGCCGGTGGCCACAATGCGGTCACTGGCCGTGGGCGAAAGCTCTACCGCGTAGGTTGAGCCAGGCGCGAAGGTTAAGTCACCGTTCACCTGCAAGGTGCCGATGGAGTTACCCGGCGCAACCTGCCCGCCGCTCAACGCGGTGAGGTTACCGACCTGGCCATTGCCGCCCAAGGTGCCACCCGCATTGACCTGCACGGCGGACGCCAGGGAGCCATTGACCGACAGCACACCACCGTTGACCTGGGTATCGCCGCGATAGGTATTGTTCCCTTCAAGGATCAACCGGCCAGCGCCGGACTTGATCAGGCTGCCTTGATACTGGCGCTGAGCCGCTGCCGCAGCGCGGGCGGTGCCCACGGCGTAGTCGGTCTGGTCCTGTTGGCTGGCGGTGCTGGCCACGCCGTTCTGCCAACCTCTGCTGACCAGGGTTTGCTGCCAGGCGGCCTGTTCAGCAGTGTCCTCGGCCTGGCGCTGGATCAACGCCTGATCAGAAATATCGTTACTCCAGACATCGGTTTGGCCGGCGCCCAGGGTGGCATCGAAGGTGCCCAGCAACTGGCCTGGGCCGCGCATGGCCCGTTCCAGGTTGGCTACACCCCAGCCCACAGTACCATTGGGCGCCCGGGTGACCGAACCATCGAGCTGGGTCGCGGTGGTGAGCAGCACCTGCAAGGCCTGCTCGTTGTTCATGTAAGGGTAGCGCTCCATCACCAGCGCCAATGCGCCGGTGGCATGGGGCGCGGCCATGGACGTACCGGACTTGAGCGCATAGCCGCCGCCAGGCACGGTGCTGTTGATCAGCCTCCCCGGTGTGGTGATGCACCAGTATTTGGCAATGCCGCACTGGTTGTAGCGCTGGGCATTGGCGCTATCGAGGCCAGACACCGCCAGCCAGTGGCCTTCAAGGTCCGGCTCGAAATACGGCAGCGCAGAACGCACACTGGCGTTGGCATAGCCGGTATTGCCAGCACTGAAGACGTTGATCACGCCCTTGCGCGAGACGTTAGCCGCTTCATCCAGCCAGGTGCCCCGGTTGTAATGCTGGGCATAGGCAGCCTGTACGCCTTTCAACGTCGCGTAGGTCACATCCGGCGGCTGGCTACCCCAACTGTTGTTAATCGCCCGCACACCGGCCTCGGCCAGCGCGCCATAGGCCGCCTTGAAATACTGCGGATCCGGGCTCGGGCCAAACAGGAAGCTGTCGCTCTGGTTGGTGTTCGCCACATAGATTTGCGCGTTGTACGCCACGCCATGCATGCCGACGCCATCACGGGCCGCGCCCATGGTCCCGGTCACGTGCGTGCCGTGGGTGTCGTTATTAGGGTTGATGGCACCTGTGATGCTAAAGGGCGAACCATCTACATAGGTGCCGTTGGCCGTTACCGCATGGTAGCGGGAAGGGCTGGCTTCGGGATGAGAGGGATCGAAACCTGAGTCCATGGCGCCGATTTTTACGCCGTTGCCGGTGATACCGGCGGCATAAGCCTGGTCAGCCTGGATACGGCCCAATCCCCAGTCGCTCTGAAATTCTTCCGAGCGCCAACTGGCCGCGTTGCCTAACTTTCCCTGTTCTGCGTAGTCTGCATAAGCCGAGCAGCCAAAGGTAAAAGACAACGCGCAAAGTGCGGTCGTGGTTGCGGGTTTAACGGAATAACGGACAGCATTGGACGGCTTGAACCTTCGCATCCCTGCACACCTTTTTTAGTTATTAGCTCCCTAGTGAGCGCCGTAAGAAAATAGTCCGCTGCGGAGGGGATGGCAACTCATTTGTTTCAAATTTGATACAAAGCCAGCCGCGAGAGAATACGCAGGTTACAGGGCATAATGCGTCCTGATGAGGCATCTGGAAGGGTCCAGGCACAACTAAGGTGCAATGTGGGATAGTGGCCTTTTAGTTCCATTTCAAGGAATCAGTTGTTTTTTAATTGATCTGGCGTAGTGGTCTTGGCGACCTCCGCAGTTATAGGTCCTGCGGGGGACAGGTAATAAGAAGGTATTCAAGTAATAAATAGCGGGAACTTTGTCTGAGCCATTATTTAGCCATGTCACAATGCCATCTTCATGTAACTTCGGGCGTTGGAGCAAGCCGTCACTGCGCAGCCGTTGTATTAGATAAGGTCAGGCCGGATGCCCGAAACAGTGGTGCAGTGATTATGTTCGCGCAACTTCCATTAGTGCCGGCCACGGCAAGCGATACTTCGTCCCTAACGTGTTCAAACCCTCAGCTCTATGTTTGCCGGGCACCCGTTTATGTTGAAAAGCGGTCATCAGCCCTGGGGGCAGGTTTGCCACGGAGAAAAAAGAGCTGTCAAGACCGATGCACCTCCAGATACTGGGTGAAGCTGTGCCCGCGTGGACAGGCTTCAAGCCTGGCGACGATAATGTCGCCGGTTTTCTGATTCGATAAGGCGCGCCATGCACGATGCATCCGACACCGCCGTCACTGGCAAAGACCCTGCACCCACCGGCACGCAAACGCTGATTCGCGGCCTGGGCGTGATTCAGGCGGTCGCCAGCGGCGCTCGCGACCTCAAGGAAATCGCCCGGCTCATCGGCACCACCCGCAGCACCACCCACCGGCTCGCCAGTTGTCTGGTGGAGGAGCGTTACCTGCGGGTGTTGCCGCAGACGGGTTATGTGCTGGGGCCCAAACTGATCGAGCTGGGGTTCCAGGCCCAGGAAGAAGTGCCGCTGCTGGTGCTGGCCAGACCCTTTCTCGACGAACTGTCGGCGCTCACCGGCGACACCGTGCACCTGGCGATGCGCGACGGCGACGAGGTCTTGTACCTGCATAAAAATCCTGGTCGCAATGGCCCGGAGATGCGTTCGCGGGTGGGCCATCGCATGCCGCTGGCGCGCACCGGCATCGGCAAGGCGTTGCTGCTGGACAGTCCGGAAAGCGAATGGCAACGGCTGTACGAAATCAGCGTGCCGACCACCGGCAAGAACCCGCTGTGGCCGGCCCATGAAGAGCAAACCTGGGAGCAGGTGCAGGCGCGCATGCACGAGTACGTAAAGGGCGGTTATGCGTTTGATCTGGAAGACAACGAACCGTCGATCCGCTGCGTGGCCGCGCCGGTGCGGGATGCCAGCAAGCAGATTGTCGCCGGTATCAGCATCGCCAGCACCGTGCCGTACATGCCGCTGGAAAAGATGGCCGACTTGGTGCCGGTGATCAAGGACGCGGCGGCACGGCTGTCGGCGGAGTTGGGCGGGTAGTGCGTCGCCCCGCATTGCGCAGGGCGAGCCGGTGGATCAGGCCTTCAACGTGGCCATGTCAATCACGAAACGGTACTTCACATCGCCCGCAATCATGCGGGTGTACGCTTCGTTGATGTGCTTGATATCCAGCATCTCGATGTCGCAGGTGATGCCGTGTTCGGCGCAGAAATCCAGCACTTCCTGGGTCTCGGCGATGCCGCCGATCAGTGAGCCCGCCAGTACGCGGCGCTTCATCACCAGATTGGCCGCATGCAGCGCCGGGTCGACGGGTTCGATCAGGCCGACAAGGATGTGCACGCCGTCAAAACGCAGGGTTTCGAGGTAGGGGTTCAAGTCGTGCTGCACCGGAATGGTGTCCAGCAGGAAGTCGAAATGACCGGCAGCGGCTTTCATCTGCTCGGCATCCGTCGAGACGATGACGTGATCGGCGCCCTGACGACGACCTTCCTCGGCCTTGCTCGCCGAGCGGGTGAACAGGGTGACTTCCGCGCCCATGGCCTTGGCGAACTTGATACCCATGTGGCCCAGGCCGCCCATGCCCAGGATGCCCACTTTGTCGCCGGCCTTGACGCCGTAATGCTTGAGCGGCGAGTAGGTGGTGATGCCGGCGCACAGGATTGGCGCTGCGGCGGCCAGGTCGAGTTTTTCCGGGATACGCACGACGAAGTGCTCGCTGACCACGATGCTGTTGGAGTAGCCGCCCATGGTGTTGCTGCCGTCGACGCGGTCCGGCGTGGCGTAGGTCATGGTCGGGCCTTCGAGGCAATACTGCTCGAGGTCTTGGGCACAGGCTTCGCAGTGACGGCAGGAATCGACCATGCAGCCGACGCCGACCAGATCGCCGACTTTGTGCTTGCTGACGTTGGCGCCCACTTCGGTGACTTTGCCGACGATCTCGTGGCCCGGCATCAGCGGGTACACGGCGATGCCCCACTCGTTGCGCGCCTGGTGGATGTCGGAGTGGCAGACGCCGCAGTACAGGATCTCGATGGCCACGTCGTCCGGCCGCGGGCTGCGGCGGCTGAAGGTCATGGGGGCGAGGGGAGCGGTGGCGGACTGGGCGGCGTAACCGATGGCTGTGTACATGAAGAACCTCGCAAAAACGATAACGGTTGAGGCGATGCATTGTCCTCAGGCAGGGCATCGGCGGCCATGGTCATTCCTCCGTCTGTCATGCCTGATTCTCCGGATTTCACAGATCGGGTAGGGCGTCACGCTGCTGATCTGCGATGATAGCGGTGTCAAATCCTCCGTATGGCTGCCCATGTCTCCTCTTTCCCATTCCGATGCCAACACTGAGTTGGTCTCCCTCATCAAGCCACTGGCACCGCGCCCGGGTTTCGTCGACACCCTTGTCCCGGGCGTGCAGGCGATGTCGTGGGATTACTACGTCGCCAGCAGCCCGCAGATCTACGAACCCAGCCTGGTGATCATCGCCCAGGGCAGCAAACTCGCCCGCCTGGGCCCGCGGACGCTGGAGTACGGTGCCGGTCATTATCTGGTGCAGGCGTTGTCGGTGCCGTTCATGTGCGAGACCTTCGCCACGGCCGAGGCGCCGATGTATGGCGTCGCGGTGTCGATTGATCGCACGCTGCTCAGCGAGCTGGTGCACGCCATGGGCGAGGCGCCGAACGTCAAGGTCAAGGCGCAGACGCCGGAATCCATGACGTCCGCCGAGCTGGATGCGCCAATGCGCGAAAGTGTCGAGCGGTTGCTGCGCTGTCTGCACGATCCGCTGGACGCGCAAGTGATGGGGCAGGCTCGGGTCAGAGAGGTGGTGTATGCCGCATTGCGCGGTCCCCAGGCCGGGGTGCTGCGGGCGCTGGTCGAGCAGACAGGCCACTTCGCGCGCATTGCCGCGTCGCTGCAGCACCTTCGCGACCATTACGATCAGGCCTTGAGCGTCGAGGATCTGGCTCGCTGCGCCAATATGAGCACCTCGACCTTCCACGAACACTTCAAACGCAGCACGCTTCTGTCACCTGTTCAGTACCTGAAACGCGTGCGGCTGCTCAAGGCACAGCAGATGCTGATCGGCGAGGGCATGGGTGTGGCGCAAGTGGCGCACAAGGTCGGGTATCAGAGCACGTCGCAGTTCAGCCGCGAGTACAAACGCTACTTCGAGCGCAATCCGGGGGAAGAGGGCGAGCGGCTGAAAATATCAGCGTGAGGGTGATTGCTGAACCTCAAAAGCTTCCCGGCTAAAGCCGGTCCTACGAAGGTTATGCGGTGTCTTTGTGGGACCGGCTTCAGCCGGGAAGAGGCCGGTGTGTACAACATCAATTTTGTGGTATGACCGCTGGCGCCTTCCCGGCTAAAGCCGGTCCCACTGAACGCGCGCAGTGTCAGTAGGACCGGCTTTAGCCGGGAAGCTTGCAGCTCAAAGCTTGAAGCTTGAAGCTTGAAGCTTCTCTTACATATTGGGATAGGTCGGGCCGCCTGCGCCTTCCGGTGCTACCCATGTAATGTTCTGCGACGGATCCTTGATGTCACAGGTCTTACAGTGGACGCAGTTCTGCGCGTTGATCTGGAAGCGCTTGGCGCCATCTTCCTGGGTCACCACCTCGTAAACCCCTGCCGGGCAATAGCGCTGGGCAGGCTCGTCGTACTTGGGCAGGTTGACGCTGATCGGGATGCTCGGATCCTTCAGCTTCAAGTGGCACGGCTGCTCTTCTTCGTGGTTGGTGCCGGAGATGAATACCGAACTCAACTTGTCGAAGCTCAGCTTGCCGTCGGGTTTCGGGTAGTCGATCTTCTTCGAGTCGGCCGCCAGCTTCATGCACGCGTAGTCTGGCTTGGTGTCGTGCAGGGTGAAGGGGATCTTGCCGCCAAACAGGTTCTGGTCGACGAAGTTGAACGCGCCACCGAGGATCGCGCCGAACTTGTGGACAGCGGGCCCGAAGTTACGGCTGGCGAACAGTTCTTCGTGCAGCCAGCTGGCCTTGAAACCCTCGACATAGCCGTTCAGCGCGTCGCCACCCTCGTTGCCAGCGAACAGCGCATCGGCCACCGCTTCGGCGGCGAGCATGCCGGACTTCATGGCCGTGTGGCTGCCCTTGATCTTGGCGAAGTTCAGGGTGCCCAGGTCGCAACCGATCAGTGCGCCGCCGGGGAAGACCATCTTCGGCAGCGAATTCAGGCCACCCTTGCAGATGGCCCGTGCGCCGTAGCTGATGCGCTTGCCGCCTTCCAGGTACTGCTTGAGGACCGGGTGATGCTTCAGGCGCTGGAATTCATCGAACGGCGACAGGTACGGGTTGGCGTAGGACAGGTCGACGATCAGCCCGACCACGACCTGATTGTTTTCCAGGTGGTAAAGGAACGAGCCTCCGGTGTTCTCGGTGGCCATGATGTCCAGCGGCCAGCCGGCGGTGTGCACCACCAGGCCTGGCTGATGTTTGGCCGGATCGACTTCCCAGATTTCCTTCAGGCCGATCCCGTAATGCTGGGCGTCGGCCTCGCTGTCGAGGTTGAAGCGGTTGATCAGCTGCTTGCCGATGTGGCCACGGCAGCCTTCGGCGAACAGCGTGTATTTGCCGCGCAGTTCCATGCCGGGGGTGTACAGGCCTTCTTTCGGATTGCCTTCACGGTCGACGCCCAGATCACCGGTAAGAATCCCGCGCACCACGCCGTTCTCATCGATCAGCGCTTCCTGAGCCGCGAAGCCCGGGTAGATTTCGACGCCGAGGTTCTCGGCCTGCTGCGCCATCCAGCGGCACAGGTTACCCAGCGAGATGATGTAGTTGCCTTCGTTGTGCATGGTCTTGGGCACGAACGCGCCCGGGACTTTCTGGCTGGCGTCGGCACTGGTCAGCACATAGATGTCGTCACTTTTGACCGGCGTGTTGAGCGGGGCGCCGAGGGCTTTCCAGTCGGGGAACAGCTCGTTGAGGGCGCGGGGTTCGAACACGGCGCCGGAGAGGATGTGAGCACCGACCTCGGAGCCTTTTTCCACCACGCAGACGCTGATTTCCTGACCGGCGTCAGCGGCTCTCTGTTTCAGGCGGCAAGCGGCAGACAGCCCGGCGGGCCCGGCTCCGACGATGACGACGTCGAACTCCATAAATTCGCGTTCCACAGGCTATCTCCTACTCAAGGCTCAACGGCGTATTTTTTTGGCGTATTTTTATAGATGCTTAAACCGACACCGGGAAGGTCGTTGCCCCGGGGTGTCATCTTGAAGGCGCGCATTATATCTACACCACCTCGCAGGTCCAATACAAACGTTTGTTTGAATCGGCCGAAACCCTGATAAATCATGGTGAGACGGCTTGTGACTGGCGTTTATGTCGTATTGACCCGACCCGGCGTTGCGGTCAAGATACGGGCGGTTTTGCGCTTGCTCCGGGTTGTTCGTCAGTCCCGCAATTGTTTGCAGCAGCGCAGAGACCGTCGGTAGTAGAACACCGGTAAAAGCAACGTGAGCATCGCCCCCACGCAGTCGTCAGCACTACCACCAGCACCACGCCGGCGGCGCGCTGCAGTTTACACGGGCGATCACCGTCTGGCTTGGATTGCCGCCGTAGCGTGGCCGCTTTTGCTGACATCAGCATTCAGCAACCACGAATACGTTGTTTTCACAGGTGTTCTTTACACTGACGAGTACCCATCGCCGGGCAAGGCCTGGCGACTTCTTTTCACCGGAGAGAAACGAGGAATCCATGAAGGTTCTTGTAGCTGTCAAACGAGTGGTCGACTACAACGTCAAGGTTCGCGTCAAAGCGGACAACTCCGGCGTCGATCTCGCCAACGTTAAAATGTCGATGAACCCCTTCTGCGAAATCGCTGTGGAAGAAGCCGTCCGCCTGAAAGAGAAAGGCGTGGCGACCGAGATCGTCGTCGTTTCCATTGGTCCGACCACCGCTCAGGAGCAACTGCGTACCGCGTTGGCACTGGGTGCCGATCGCGCCATCCTCGTAGAGTCCGCTGACGAACTGACCTCCCTGGCCGTGGCCAAGTTGCTCAAGGCCGTTGTCGATAAAGAGCAGCCGCAGCTGGTCATCCTCGGCAAACAGGCGATCGACAGCGACAACAACCAGACCGGTCAGATGCTGGCTGCGCTGAGCGGTTATGCCCAGGGCACCTTCGCTTCCAAAGTCGAAGTGTCCGGCGACAGCGTCAACGTCACCCGTGAAATCGACGCTGGCGCGCAGACCGTTTCCCTCAAGCTGCCGGCCATCGTCACCACCGACCTGCGTCTGAACGAGCCACGCTACGCGTCGCTGCCAAACATCATGAAAGCCAAGAAGAAGCCTCTCGAAGTGCTGACGCCTGATGCGTTGGGTGTTTCGACTGCGTCCACCAACAAGACCGTGAAAGTTGAAGCGCCGGCTGCCCGCAGCGCAGGCATCAAGGTCAAGTCGGTTGCTGAACTGGTTGATAAACTGAAAAACGAAGCGAAGGTGATCTGATGACGACCCTGGTTATCGCTGAGCACGAAAATGGCGCAATCGCTCCCGCCACCCTGAATACCGTTGCTGCTGCCGCAAAAATCGGTGGTGACATCCACGTCCTGGTCGCGGGTCAGAACGTTGCTGCCGTTGGCGAAGCAGCTGCAAAAATCGCAGGCGTGTCCAAGGTCCTCGTGGCCGACCATGCAGCCTACGAACACCAGCTGCCGGAAAACGTCGCACCGCTGGTCGTCGAGCTGGCTTCGGCCTACAGCCACGTGCTGGCCGCTGCAACCTCCAACGGCAAGAACATCCTGCCGCGCGTTGCGGCGCACCTGGACGTCGATCAGATCTCCGAGATCATCTCGGTCGAAAGCGCTGACACCTTCAAGCGCCCGATCTATGCCGGTAACGCTATTTCGACCGTTCAGTCGTCGGCAGCGGTGAAAGTCATCACCGTGCGTGCGACTGGCTTTGACGCAGTGGCGGCCGAAGGCGGTTCTGCTTCCATTGAAGCCGTCAGCGCAGCCCACGACGCCGGCAAGTCGTCCTTCGTCAGCGAAGAGCTGGCCAAGTCCGACCGTCCCGAGCTGACCGCTGCCAAGATCGTCGTCTCCGGTGGCCGCGGCATGCAGAACGGCGACAACTTCAAACACCTGTACACCCTGGCTGACAAGCTGGGTGCAGCGGTCGGCGCTTCCCGCGCGGCTGTCGACGCAGGCTTCGTGCCCAACGACATGCAGGTCGGCCAGACCGGCAAGATCGTCGCGCCTCAGCTGTACATCGCGGTCGGCATCTCCGGCGCGATCCAGCATCTGGCCGGCATGAAAGACTCCAAAGTTATCGTCGCGATCAACAAGGACGAAGAAGCACCGATCTTCCAGGTGGCCGATTACGGCCTCGTGGCGGATCTGTTCGAAGCGATCCCCGAGTTGGAGAAGCTGGTTTAATCCACTTCGCTGACTTATAAAGAGAACCCGTTCGCTCGGGCTGTCGCAAGCGCTGATCATCGTTCACTTGATGAGCCAGCGCTCAGGCAGTCGGAGCTGACGGGTTTTTTTATGAGCAAAAAAAGGACGTTTTCATGTTGTCGCCAAAGCGGACGCTGGCTTCACTGCTGAGCGGGTTGCTGTTGCTGCCGTCGCTGGGCTGGTCTGCGGGCAAGTGTGACCGGGTGATCGTCACCGGCAGCCCGGACGCGCCGCCTTACCTGTGGCGGGATCCTCAGGACCCCAAACACCTGATGGGCGCCAATGCCGACCTGCTCAAGGAGGTCGCGCAGCAGATCGGCGTCAAGGTCGAGCTGCTGTATGGCGGCAAGCGCAGTCAGGCGCTTGAAGAAGTGCGCAGCGGGCGCATGGACATGCTGGCGGACACGCCGCTCAACAGCGCCGAGCTGGAATCCCTGGATTTCATCCATCCGCCCATTGCCCAGAACGAAATCATGGTCTGGACCCGCAACGGCCATGAGCAGCCGTTCAATTCGTTGGCCGATCTGCAGGGCCGTGCCGGTGCCATGTCCGAAAAAACCCGGGTAACCGCGGGATTCGATGAGGCGATCAGGGCGCACCTGACGCTGGAGAAGCAGGCCAGTCTTCTCCAGGCCTTTCAGAAACTGGCGGCGGGGCAGGTCGATTACGTCCTTGCCGGTCGCTATGCCGGGATGGCTGTGACCCAGGCGCTGAACATCGCCAAAGACCTGCAAACCCAGCCCATGCCCCTCGATCGCCCGGGCTTTTATCTGGCGCTGTCGTTCAACTCCGCCTGCAACGATCCATGGCTGCGCGGACAGCTGGCGAAAAAAATGACAGAATTGGCGGCTTCCGGTCGCTCCAGTGAAGCCGTCACGCGCAATCTGGACCTGTGGAAAATCCAGTTGCAGCAGTCCGGTAGCGCCCTTCATCAGTAGGAATGTGTTTTGAGCTTTCTTTTGAAAATCCAGCCTGTATTCGCCGCTGTCGTGCTTGCCGCTCTCGTCGGCTGTGCCAACGACCCGGCGCCCACCGAACAACTCAAACTCACCGAACAGGCTGTCGCCCAGGCCACAGCGGTCGGCGCTACGGATGAAGAGCCGGACCTGGTGACAGCGCAGACAAAGCTGACCCAAGCCCGCGCCGACATGGCGGAAAAGTCCTACAAGGACGCACGCATGCAGGCGGAGCAGGCCGAGCTGGACGCGCGTCTGGCGGAGGCCCGAGTGCTGACGCAGAAGAGCGACGCCCAGGTGGCTCAGGTCAACACCCGGCTCGAGCGTCTGCGCAAGCAGTTGGGGGCTGGCCAATGAATACCGTAGCGCGAAGCCTCAGTCTGGGCCTCTTGCTGGCCAGTGCCGGTCTTGCTGGCTGTGCCGGCCATCAGAGTAGTGAGCAGGCGTTGCAGGGGGCCGTTGCCGACTACCAGCAGGTCCGGGAAGACACCAATGTCCTGCGCAGCGCGCCGAAGGACGTCATCCGCGCTGGCGAATTGCTGGGCCGGGCCGAGCGCCTGTCGAGCTACATCGGCAGCGCTGACGACGTCAGTCATTACGCGTACCTGAGCAGCCGCTACAGCGCAATCGCCCGCGAGCACAGCAAGCTCCTGCTGAATCAGGAAAAGCTCGCGCGACTGGAGCTGGAACGCCAGCGTCTGCAACTGGCCTTGCGTGAGGCCAAGCTGGCCGGCGCGCAGCAACAGGGCAAGTGGGCCGAAGATCAGGTGATCAGCCTGTCGACGCAGCAGAACGAGCGCGGGCTGGTGATGACCTTGGGCGACATGCTCTTCGATACCGGTCGCGCCGAACTGAAAAGCTCGGCCAACCGCACGGTGCTGAAGGTCGTGCAGTTCCTGCAATTCAATCCCAAGCGCGTGGTGCGCATCGAGGGCTACACCGACAGCACCGGCGACGCTCAGGAAAACCTCACGCTGTCGAAAGACCGGGCCCAGTCCGTCGCTGACGTGCTGTCTGACCTGGGCATCGAGGAAGACCGCATTCAGGTTGAAGGTTACGGCGATCAGTACCCCGTCGACGTGAACACCTCGGAAAGCGGGCGTGCGCAGAACCGCCGTGTCGAAATCGTCTTCTCGGACGACAAGGGCCATCTCAGCGCACCGCGTTGAGAGGGTTGACGGTGCTGGCCCGGCTTTTCAACGTGTGGTGTTTTTTGTCGGCTTTGCAGGGTATCCCGGCTTCGGAGTCAAGGAGCCGGCTTGCTGGCGAACGCATTCGATCAGGCGCGTAGAGGGGGTGTGATCTACCGCATTCGCCAGCCAGCCGGCTCTTACGGCAACTAACCAAGCTGTCAATCCCGCTATTCAAACACCGACCCCTCTAGCCGGAACAGGAACTGTCACCGTACACTTCCGAACTGTTCCGGTGATCCTGCTTCTCTGATCGCCGCACGCATGATCAAAGCACGGGATCGAGGGACGCGAAATGACCAGTCTGTTGCTGTACCAACGCATCGCCCAACAGCTGGCCGAAGACATTCGCCGGGGCGTGTATCAGCCAGGCGAGCGCGTGCCCTCCGTGCGCAAGATGAGCTCCCAGCTCAACGTCAGTCATGCCACCGTCCTGCAGGCCTACGCCAACCTTGAAGACCAGGGTTTGATCCGCGCGCGGCCGCAGTCCGGGTACTACGTGCATCAAACTCCGGCCCTCACGGCGGCGACCCCCGATATCGCCCGGGTGGAGCGCCCCGGCCTGGTCACCCGCGCCAGCATCATTCAACAGGTGCTGGTCGAAGCCCGACGGGAAGGGGTGTTCGCGTTCGGCGCTGCGGTGCCGCATATCGATTACCTGCCCCTGCGCGCGTTGCATCAGCAACTGGCCAAGGTCACCCGCTTTCAGAGCCCTCGCGCGTTCAATTACATGTTCAGCCCAGGCTTCGAGCCGCTGCGTCGTCAGGTGGCCATTCGCATGCGTGACGCTGGCGTGGTGATCGACCCCTCGGAGGTGGTGATCACCCATGGCTGCGTCGATGCGCTGCAGATGTCGCTGCGGGTGCTGACCAGTCCGGGCGACCTGATCGCTGCAGAATCCCCGACCTATTACGGCCTGCTGCAACTGGCTGATCTGCTTGGCCTGAAAGTGATTGAGATCCCCAGCGATCCCAATACCGGGATCAGCCTGGAAGCGCTGCAACTGGCGGCCAACCAGTGGTCGATCAAGGCGCTGGTGATGACGTCGCGGCTGAGCAATCCTTTGGGCAGCACCATGCCGGAAGAGCGGCAGAAACACCTGCTGCGCCTGGCCTCGGACTTTGATATTCAAATCGTGGAAGACGACATCTACGGCGAGTTGATGTACGACCAGAACAAGACCAAGGCGTTGAAGGCCTTCGACCGGTTGGGCCATGTCATCTACTGCTCCAGCTTCTCCAAGACCCTGTCGCCGGGGGTGCGGATTGGCTGGATGATCGCCGGCAAGTACCAGGCGGAAATCCAGCGCCTGCAAACCTTCACGACCCACTCGGCGTGCAGCGTGACGCAGATGGCGGTAGCGTCCTACCTTGAAAATGGCGGATATGACAGGCACTTACGCTTTATCCGTCAGGAGCACCGCAAGAATCTGAGCGCGTTTCAGCTGGCGGTGCAGCAGATGTTCCCCGAAGGCACCCAGATCAGCCGGCCTGCGGGCGGATTCATTCTATGGATCAGTCTGCCGGGACGGGTGAACACTCAGGAGTTGCACGTGCGCGCTCTGGAGCAGGGCATCAGCATTGCGCCGGGCCTGATTTTCAGTAACACGGAGCAGTTCAATCACTGCATTCGCCTGAATTGCGGGCTGCCCTGGAACCGTGAAGCGGAAAGGGCGTTGATGACGGTGGGCATGCTGGCTAAACAGTTATGCCAGGATGCCGGGCAATCCTGGTGAACTCGTAGAGTTACCCGCTTTCCATACAAACGGGGGAGGCGGACAGGACAGCTTGTCAGCCGCCGTGCAAAGGGCCAGCATATGGCCCCTGTCTTACTTACTGCCGTTCAGACTATGAAATCACTGCGTTGTATAAGTGTGATGTTGTTGGTGTTGCTGAGCGGCTGTGATGCCGAGAAAGCGCCCGCTCCGCCGGCGAAAGCCACCGCTTCGGCGCCTGCCGCGCGTTCCGACGCACTGCCAGAGGCTGCCAAGTCCGTCGTTGGGTCTGAGCCAGCACCTGAGTCTGCGCCTGCGTCAGCGGACAAGCCTGTTGCGGACGCGCCAGCGGTCCATTCCCTCGCGCCGAATATCACGACCGTGCCCGTTGTCGCGTCGGGCAAGGCGTCGGTTGTAGCGCCGAGAAACGTCACTGACGTTACAGCGGCTGACGCCAAGCCCTCGGGCACCAATGCCAAATCCGCCAAGGTTAAAGCGGATAATGCCGAAGTCGCTCGGCGGGCGCCCGTTGCCAGCAAGAGCAAGTCAGCGTCTCAAGTGGTCAAGGAAACGCGCCTGAACAAGGTGCCCCTTGACCTGAGCCTGCCGCCCGAGATGGTCAAGCAACTGACCCCGCCAGCTAACGTCATAACCTCCGCGTCGAAGACCAAGGCCCAGTCCTCCGGTGCCAAGCCGCTCCTGCCGAAAATGTTTCCCGACGCGAACGCCGACCCTGATTTCCAGATGCAGGGCCGTTTGCTGAGCAATGAAATGGATTTGCAATTGCGCAATGAGGCGCGCAAGGAAGTGGAAGGCGCTGCCCTGGATTTCAAATTCAAACAGTGATGTTGGCCGAGCAGTGCAAAAACGTCCGATTTTCAAACGTGTGTTTTAGCGCGTAAGATCCGGCCATCGTTCTCAATGACACACAGGTTCTCTTCATGGAATGCCGTCCAGGCTGCGGCGCGTGCTGCATAGCGCCGTCCATTACCTCACCGATTCCCGGCATGCCCGACGGCAAGCCCGCAGGGGTGCGCTGCCTGCACCTCTCGCTGGACATGCTCTGCGGTATTTTCGGGCAGCCGGGAAGGCCGGCGGTGTGTAGCCAGTTCGCGGCTGAGCCTGAGGTGTGTGGCAACGATCCCGAGGAGGCGATCCGTCTGATTGGCTGGTGGGAAAAGATGACCTCGGTCGCGTGAAGCGCGGCCTTGGCACGACTGAACTTCAACAATAAGGAACAACGTATGAGTTCGCTGTACCGCATTGCTTTCGGATTGGGGCTGACTGTATGGGTGGCAGCTTCAGCACAGGCTGAGGAGTGGAAAGTCGCGAAGAACGAAGAGGGGATCAAGGTCTCACTCAGCGAATTTCCAGGTTCCCAGTACAAGGCCTATCAGGGTGTGACCACCATCAAGGCGGGCATCGGCAAGCTCCGTGCTTTGCAGGAAGACGTGGTCAGCGCTTGTGCCTGGATTCACGAGTGCAAGCTGCAGAAGATCCTCAAGCACGAGGGCGACAAGACCTGGACCTACTCCCAGTTCAATACGCCGTGGCCGGTGACGCCCAGGGATTCGGTGCTGAAGGTGACCACGGTGGAGGGCGCCGACGGCAGCGTGACCCGTGAGCTGGAAGGTGATCCGAAGTACATTCCGGAAGAGAAGGGCTTTGTGCGGGTGGCCCAGGTCGAGGGGTTCTGGAAATTCGTACCCAAGGGCGACAACCTGACCGAGGTCACCTACCAGGTGCATACCGAGCCTGGCGGCAGCGTTCCGTCCTGGCTGGCGAACAAGTTCGTGGTGGACGCGCCGTTCAACACGCTCAAGGCGCTCAAGGAGCGTGCCGAGAAGCACTGACGGGTTCGCTTGCGAGCCACAGCCAACCACAAAAAAAGGCTGCCTGAGGGCAGCCTTTTTTATGTCTTCGTCGGTGCTACCGAGTTACTTGCGCTCGGCCAGCGGAACGATGTCGCGTGACACTTCGCCGGTGTACAGCTGGCGTGGACGGCCGATCTTGTAAGGGCTCGACAGCATTTCTTTCCAGTGGGAAATCCAGCCGACGGTTCGCGCCAGGGCGAAAATCACGGTGAACATACTGGTCGGAATGCCGATCGCCTTGAGGATGATGCCCGAGTAGAAGTCGACGTTCGGGTACAGCGAGCGTTCGATGAAGTACGGGTCGGTCAGGGCGATCTCTTCGAGACGCATGGCCAGTTCGAGCTGCGGGTCGTTGGTGATGCCCAGCTCGCGCAGGACTTCGTCGCAGGTCTGCTTCATCACAGTGGCGCGCGGGTCGCGGTTCTTGTAAACCCGGTGACCGAAGCCCATCAGCTTGAACGGATCATTCTTGTCCTTGGCCTTGGCGATGTAGGTGTCGATGTTGGACACATCGCCGATCTCGTCAAGCATGGTCAGCACAGCTTCGTTTGCGCCACCGTGGGCAGGGCCCCAGAGTGCGGCGATACCGGCGGCGATACAGGCAAACGGGTTGGCGCCCGAGGAGCCCGCCATGCGCACGGTGGACGTCGAGGCGTTCTGTTCGTGGTCGGCGTGAAGGATGAAGATCCGGTCCATGGCCTTGGCCAGCGTCGGGCTGATCGGTTTGATCTCGCACGGCGTGTTGAACATCATGTGCAGGAAGTTTTCCGCGTAGCTGAGGTCGTTGCGCGGGTACATCATGGGTTGACCCATGGAGTACTTGTAAACCATTGCGGCCAGGGTCGGCATCTTGGCGACCAGGCGGATTGCGGAGATTTCCCGGTGCTGCGGATTATTGATGTCCAGAGAGTCGTGGTAGAACGCCGAGAGGGCGCCGACCACGCCGCACATGACGGCCATCGGGTGGGCGTCGCGACGGAAACCGTTGAAGAAGGTCTTCAGTTGCTCGTGCACCATGGTGTGATTCTTCACGGTGACGACGAATTCGGCTTTTTGCTCGGCGGTTGGCAGTTCGCCGTTGAGCAGCAGGTAGCAGGTTTCCAGGTAGTCCGATTGCTCGGCCAACTGTTCGATCGGGTAGCCGCGATGCAGGAGAATGCCGTTGTCACCGTCGATATAGGTGATCTTCGATTCGCATGAGGCGGTGGACATGAAGCCTGGGTCGAATGTGAAGCGTCCGGTGGCAGTCAGGCCGCGTACGTCGATAACATCGGGACCAACGGTGCCGGTCAGAATGGGCAGCTCGACGGGGGCTGCGCCCTCGATGATCAACTGCGCTTTTTTATCAGCCATGTGGCCTCCTAATTATGCTTCAAATCATCAGACAGACCCCCCACGCAGGGCCCGCATCACTATAGTGAGATAAATTCTAAAGTCAATTTGCCAAAAGTCTTGTGGCAGAAGGCTTTAACCCATGGTTTTCGTCGAAATTACGGGCCATTTACGCCAATTATCGGGCTAAAGCAATCCACCCTTGGCACAGGGTCTGCGCGTTGTCATTAGTTGGCTAACTGTCTATACTCGGCGTCCGACCGCCAGGGGCTTTCAGGCCCGATTCAACGGGGTTGGTCACTTCCTGGGTAGTGGGTACCTGACCAGTACACTTCCCAACAACTTGCCCTGAGTGTTAGGGCTCTTCAGTGTGAAAAAAAGCCGTGAAAAGCCAACGACCTGTAAACCTAGACCTAAGGACCATCAAACTCCCAATCACTGCTTACACGTCCATCCTTCACCGTATTTCCGGTGTCATCCTCTTCGTCGGCATTGCCATCATGCTTTATGCATTGGACCTGTCGCTCGACTCCGAGGAAGGCTTCGCGTCGGTGAAAGCGGGACTGACCAGTCCGCTGGCCAAGTTCGTGATCTGGGCTCTTCTGTCCGCACTGCTGTATCACCTGGTGGCGGGCGTCCGTCATCTCATCATGGACTCGGGCATTGGCGAGACGCTGGAAGGCGGCAAGCTGGGCTCTAAAATCGTGATTGCCGTGTCTCTGGTGGTGATCGTTCTGGCAGGAGTGTGGATATGGTAACCAACGTCACCAACCTTTCTCGTTCGGGCCTGTATGACTGGATGGCGCAACGCGTCTCCGCCGTCGTACTCGCGGCTTATTTCATTTTCCTGATCGGGTACCTGGTCGCGCACCCTGGCCTCGAATACGCCACGTGGCATGCGCTGTTCTCCCATAACGCAATGCGCATCTTCAGTCTGTTGGCCCTTGTGGCCCTGGCGGCTCACACCTGGGTCGGCATGTGGACCATCGCGACCGACTACCTGACGCCGATGGCGCTGGGCAAGTCCGCGACAGTGGTGCGTTTCCTGTTCCAGGCGGTGTGCGGCATTGCGATGTTCGCTTACTTCGTCTGGGGTGTGCAGATTCTTTGGGGTATCTGATCCATGGCTAACATTAATACGCTTTCATTCGACGCCATTATCATTGGCGGCGGCGGTGCGGGCATGCGTGCCGCATTGCAACTGGCTCAGGGCGGCCACAAGACCGCTGTCGTCACCAAGGTATTCCCGACTCGCTCCCACACCGTTTCCGCCCAGGGTGGCATCACCTGCGCAATCGCTTCGGCCGATCCGAACGATGACTGGCGCTGGCACATGTACGACACCGTCAAGGGCTCCGACTATATCGGTGACCAGGACGCTATCGAATACATGTGTTCCGTAGGCCCGGAAGCCGTGTTCGAACTCGAGCACATGGGCTTGCCGTTCTCCCGTACCGAGCAGGGCCGCATCTATCAGCGTCCGTTCGGCGGCCAGTCGAAAGACTTTGGCAAGGGCGGTCAGGCTGCACGTACCTGTGCTGCTGCCGACCGTACCGGTCACGCGCTGCTGCACACGCTGTATCAGGCCAACCTGAAAGCCGGCACCGTATTCCTCAACGAGTACTACGCAGTTGATCTGGTCAAGAACCAGGACGGCGTGTTCGTCGGCATCATCGCCATCTGCATCGAAACCGGTGAAACCTCCTACATTCGCGCCGACGCGACTGTACTGGCCACTGGCGGTGCCGGCCGCATCTATTCCTCCACCACCAATGCCCTGATCAACACCGGCGACGGCATCGGCATGGCGTTGCGTGCCGGTGTCCCGGTTCAGGATATCGAAATGTGGCAGTTCCACCCGACCGGCATCGCCGGCGCAGGTGTACTGGTCACCGAAGGCTGCCGTGGTGAAGGCGGTTACCTGATCAACAAGCACGGCGAGCGTTTCATGGAACGCTATGCACCAAACGCCAAGGACCTCGCCGGTCGTGACGTAGTGGCTCGTTCGATGGTTAAAGAGATCATTGCCGGCAACGGTTGCGGTCCCGACGGCGACCACGTGATGCTCAAGCTCGATCACCTCGGTGAAGAAGTGCTGCACAGCCGTCTGCCAGGGATCATGGAGCTGTCCAAGACCTTCGCACACGTCGATCCGGCCGTTGCGCCAATCCCTGTCGTACCGACCTGCCACTACATGATGGGCGGCGTTGCCACCAATATTCATGGTCAGGCAATCACCCAGGACGCCGCCGGCGTCGACACCATCATCCCGGGCCTGTTCGCGGTCGGTGAAGTGGCGTGTGTATCGGTTCACGGTGCCAACCGTCTGGGCGGCAACTCGCTGCTCGATCTGGTGGTGTTCGGTCGGGCCGCCGGTCTGCACCTGGAGCAGGCGCTCAACGAAGGCGTCGACTACCGTCGCGCTTCCGAGACCGACATCGACGTCGCGCTCGCTCGCCTCAATGGCCTGAACTCGCGTACCGAGGGCGAAGACGTCGCTACCCTGCGCAAAGAGCTGCAGAGCTGCATGCAGAACTACTTCGGTGTGTTCCGTACCGGCGAATACATGCAGAAGGGTATTGCCCAGCTGGCTGACCTGCGCACGCGTATTTCCAATGTCAAGATCAACGACAAGAGCCAGGCGTTCAACACTGCCCGGATCGAAGCGCTGGAGCTGCAGAACCTGCTGGAAGTCGCTGAAGCAACGGCGATCGCCGCAGAGCATCGCAAGGAGTCCCGTGGCGCCCACGCCCGTGAAGACTTCGAAGATCGCGACGACGAGAACTGGCTGTGCCACACCCTTTACTTCCCGGGTGACAAGAGCGTAGCCAAGCGTGCCGTGAACTTCTCGCCGAAAACTGTTCCGACTTTTGAACCTAAGATTCGGACTTATTAAGGGTGACCGCCATGTTGCAAGTCAGTGTTTATCGCTACAACCCTGATCAGGACGCCGCGCCGTTCATGCAGGATTTTCAGGTCGACACCGGTGGCAAAGACCTGATGGTGCTGGACGTCCTGGCTCTGGTCAAAGAGCAGGACGAAGGCTTCTCGTACCGTCGTTCGTGCCGCGAAGGCGTGTGCGGTTCCGACGGCATGAACATCAACGGCAAGAATGGCCTGGCCTGCATTACGCCGCTGTCGGCTGTGATCAAGGGCAACAAGCTGGTGGTTCGCCCACTGCCTGGTCTGCCGGTCATCCGTGACCTCGCCGTCGACATGAGCATCTTCTACAAGCAGTACGAGAAGGTGAAGCCATTCCTGCAGAACGATACGCCGGCTCCGTCCATCGAGCGCCTGCAGTCTCCGGAAGAGCGGGAAAAACTCGACGGCCTGTACGAGTGCATTCTGTGCGCTTGCTGCTCGACGTCCTGCCCGTCCTTCTGGTGGAACCCGGACAAGTTCCTGGGTCCTGCGGCGATCCTGCAAGCCTACCGTTTCCTGGCGGACAGCCGCGACACCAGAACGCAAGAGCGTCTGGCGTCGATGGACGATCCGTTCAGTGTGTTCCGCTGCCGCGGCATCATGAACTGCGTCAACGTTTGCCCGAAAGGCCTGAACCCAACCAAGGCCATTGGTCACGTGCGCAACATGCTGCTCAAGAGCGGTGTCTGAGTTTGCCGCACCTGTAACACCGCAGCACCCGCTAATGCAGCACCCGTAGACGCTGCGGCGCAGGCTTCAACCGGCGCCGTAGTTTTAACCTGAGCAGTTGTCTTATGGCTTCAGCTCTTATTTTGAAGAAATGAAACCAGCAGGGGCATCCGGGCTGGTACCCGGACTATCTGCGTGATCCCTAGTGACTTGAAGTCGCTGCACATGGACTTTTCAAGTTTGCGCTGGCATCGACGCCGATGGTGTCCCCTAATCGAGGGTGACCAAGCATGCAAGAAAGCGTGATGCAGCGCATGTGGAACAGCGCCCACCTTTCCGGTGGTAACGCTGCCTATGTGGAAGAGCTCTATGAGCTCTACCTGCACGACCCTAACGCTGTGCCAGAAGAGTGGCGCACCTATTTTCAGACGTTGCCGGCTGACGGCAGCACTGCCACCGATGTATCGCACTCTACGGTTCGCGATCATTTTGTGTTGCTGGGGAAAAACCAGCGCCGCGCCCAACCGGTCTCTGCCGGCAGCGTGAGCAGCGAGCATGAAAAGAAGCAAGTTGAAGTGCTGCGACTTATCCAGGCATTCCGTATGCGCGGCCATCAGGGTGCGCAACTCGATCCTCTGGGTCTGTGGAAGCGTACTGCGCCAGCTGACCTGTCGATCAACCATTACGGTTTGACCAACGCTGACCTCGACACCACATTCCGTGCCGGCGACCTGTTCATCGGCAAGGAAGAAGCGAGCCTACGCGAAATCGTCGAAGCGTTGCAGCAGACATATTGCCGCACCATCGGCGCCGAGTTCACGCACATCGTCGATTCCAACCAGCGCAACTGGTTCATGCAGCGCCTCGAAAGCGTGCGTGGTCGTCCAGCCTATTCCGCCGACATCAAGAGCCATCTGCTCGAGCGTGTGACCGCGGGCGAGGGTCTGGAAAAGTACCTGGGCACCAAATATCCGGGCACCAAGCGTTTCGGTCTGGAAGGCGGCGAAAGCCTGATCCCGATGCTCGACGAGCTGATTCAGCGCTCCGGGTCCTACGGTACCAAGGAAGTTGTCATCGGCATGGCCCACCGTGGCCGTCTCAACGTGCTGGTCAACACCTTCGGCAAGAACCCGCGCGACCTGTTCGACGAGTTCGAAGGCAAGAAGAAGGTCGAGCTGGGCTCCGGTGACGTCAAGTATCACCAGGGCTTCTCGTCCAACGTGATGACCACCGGCGGCGAAGTCCACCTGGCGATGGCGTTCAACCCGTCCCACCTGGAAATCGTTTCCCCTGTGGTCGAAGGCTCGGTGCGTGCCCGTCAGGACCGTCGTAACGACGTCACTGGCGAGAAAGTGCTGCCGATCTCGATTCACGGTGACGCGGCGTTCGCCGGTCAGGGCGTTGTGCTGGAAACCTTCCAGATGTCGCAGACCCGTGGCTTCAAAACGGGCGGCACGATCCACATCGTGATCAACAACCAGGTCGGCTTCACCATCAGCAAGCAGGAAGACTCGCGTTCCACCGAGTATGCGACCGACGTTGCGAAGATGATTCAGGCACCGATCCTCCATGTGAATGGCGATGATCCGGAAGCCGTGTTGTTCGTGACCCAGTTGGCGATCGACTACCGCATGCAGTTCAAGCGTGACGTGGTCATCGATCTTGTCTGCTACCGCCGTCGCGGCCATAACGAAGCCGACGAGCCAAGTGGCACCCAGCCGCTGATGTACCAGCAGATCGCCAAACAGCGCACCACCCGTGAGCTGTACGCCGATGCGCTGGCCACCGCCGGCATCCTCAACGCCGAAGCCGCTCAGGCCAAGGTCGACGAGTACCGCAACGCGCTGGACAACGGCATGCACGTTGTTAAAAGCCTGGTCAAAGAGCCGAACAAGGAATTGTTCGTGGATTGGCGTCCGTATCTGGGTCACGCGTGGACCGCACGTCACGACACCAGTTTCGACCTCAAGACCCTGCAGGAACTGTCAGCCAAGCTGATGGAAGTGCCGGAAGGTTTCGTGGTTCAGCGTCAGGTCCAGAAAATCTACGAAGACCGCCAGAAGATGCAAGTCGGTGGGCTTCCGATCAACTGGGGCTACGCCGAAACCATGGCCTACGCCACGCTGGCGTTCGAAGGCCATCAGGTGCGCATCACCGGGCAGGATGTCGGTCGCGGTACGTTCTCGCACCGCCACGCCGTGCTTCACAACCAGAAAGACGGCGCGACCTACGTACCTCTGCAGAACCTGTATGCCGGTCAGCCTCGTTTTGACCTGTACGACTCGTTCCTGTCGGAAGAAGCTGTGCTGGCGTTCGAATACGGTTACTCGACCACTCAGCCGAATGCGCTGGTGATCTGGGAAGCCCAGTTCGGTGACTTTGCCAACGGTGCACAGGTCGTGATCGACCAGTTCATCACCAGCGGCGAGCACAAGTGGGGCCGTCTGTGCGGTCTGACCATGCTGCTGCCCCATGGCTACGAAGGGCAGGGCCCGGAGCACTCATCGGCACGTCTTGAGCGTTACCTGCAGTTGTGCGCCGAGCACAATATTCAGGTCTGCGTACCGACCACCCCGGCCCAGATCTACCATCTGCTGCGCCGTCAGGTGATCCGTCCGCTGCGCAAGCCGCTGATCGTGTTGACGCCGAAGTCGTTGCTGCGCCACAAGCTGGCCGTGTCGACCCTGGAAGATCTGGCCCATGGATCGTTCCAGACTGTCATCCCGGAAATCGACACCCTCGATGCCGCGAAAGTGACGCGTCTGGTGCTGTGCAGCGGCAAGGTCTACTACGACCTGCTGGAAAAACGCCGTGCCGAAGGCCGCGAAGACATCGCCATTGTGCGTCTCGAGCAGCTCTACCCGTTCCCGGAAGACGACCTGATGGACGCTATCGCGTCTTACACCAACCTGACCAATGTGGTCTGGTGTCAGGAAGAGCCGATGAACCAGGGCGCCTGGTACAGCAGTCAGCACCACCTGCGCCGCAGCATCGGCAATCACAACCGCAACCTCGTTCTCGAGTACGCCGGCCGTGATGCTTCAGCTGCTCCCGCTTGTGGATACGCTTCGATGCACGCCGAACAGCAGGAAAAACTGCTGAAAGACGCGTTCTCCGTTTAACGCCATCGCGCACTAGAAACCGAATTAAAGGAATTACAGATAATGGCTATTGAGATCAAAGCCCCCTCTTTCCCGGAATCCGTTGCCGACGGCACCGTTGCCACCTGGCACAAAAAACCGGGCGACGCCGTCAAGCGTGACGACCTGATCGTCGATATCGAAACCGACAAGGTCGTGCTGGAAGTATTGGCCGAAGCTGACGGCGTGCTGGGTGCAATCGTTGCCGAAGAGGGCGCTACCGTCCTGTCGAACCAGCTGCTGGGCTCGATTGAAGAGGGCGGCGCTGCTGCCGCTCCATCTGCTGCCGCTCCAGCCGCTGCTGCATCGGCTCCGGCTGCTGCGCCGGCCCAGGCTGGCGCTGCACCTGCCGCTGCTTCCGGTGACGAAGACGCCATCGGCGCTCCGGCTGCCCGCAAGCTTGCGGAAGAAAACGGCATCAACCTGTCCAGCGTCAAAGGCACAGGCAAAGACGGCCGCGTGACCAAGGAAGACGTTGTTGCTGCCATCGAAGCGAAGAAGTCCGCTCCGGCCGCTGCACCTGCCGCCAAGCCTGCTGCTGCAGCCGCTGCTCCTGTTGCTGCCGCTGGCGACCGCACCGAGAAGCGTGTTCCGATGACCCGTCTGCGCGCCAAGGTGGCAGAGCGTCTGGTTGAAGCTCAATCGAACATGGCGATGCTGACCACCTTCAACGAAGTCGACATGACCGAAGTCATGGCTCTGCGTTCGAAGTACAAGGACCTGTTCGAGAAGTCCCACAACGGCGTACGCCTGGGCTTCATGTCGTTCTTCGTCAAGGCCGCGACCGAAGCGCTTAAACGCTACCCGGCGGTCAACGCGTCGATCGACGGCACCGACATCGTTTATCACGGTTATGCCGACGTCGGCGTTGCCGTGTCGAGCGATCGCGGTCTGGTGGTTCCGGTGCTGCGCAACGCCGAGCAGATGAGCCTGGCTGAAATCGAAGGCGGCATCGCCACCTTCGGCAAGAAAGCCCGTGACGGCAAACTGTCCATCGACGAGATGACTGGCGGTACCTTCACCATCACCAACGGTGGTACTTTCGGTTCGATGATGTCGACCCCGATCGTCAACCCGCCGCAAGCGGCTATCCTGGGCATGCACAACATTCTGCAGCGTCCCATGGCGATCAACGGTCAGGTCGTCATCCGTCCGATGATGTATCTGGCGCTGTCCTACGATCACCGCCTGATCGACGGTAAAGAAGCCGTGACGTTCCTGGTGACCATCAAGAACCTGCTGGAAGATCCGGCGCGTCTGTTGCTGGACATCTGATTCAAGGACAGCTGCAAGCCGCAAGCGCCAAGCTGCAAGTTACAGCAGCCTGGCGCCAACGCTTGGGTCGTCGCAACATCCTAATGAACAGGCTGCAACTCGTCTGTAAAGCATCACGGATCAGCTTGCAGCTTGTGGCTTAAAGCTCGCAGCTAAAGAGGAACTCTTTTCTATGTCCCAGAAATTCGACGTGGTAGTGATTGGCGCTGGCCCTGGCGGCTACGTAGCCGCTATCAAGGCCGCGCAACTCGGTCTCACGACTGCCTGCATCGAGAAGTACCAGGATAAAGAGGGCAAGCTGGCCCTCGGCGGTACCTGTCTGAACGTGGGCTGCATCCCTTCCAAGGCGCTGCTGGACAGCTCCTGGAAATTCTACGAAGCCAAGAACCAGTTCGGCGTTCACGGTATCTCCCTCAGCGATCTGAAAATGGACATTGCTGCCATGATTGGTCGCAAGGCACAGATCGTCAAAGGCCTGACCGGCGGCGTTGCCAGCCTGTTCAAGGCCAACGGTGTCACTTCCCTGCAAGGCCACGGCAAACTGCTGGCTGGCAAGAAAGTCGAGCTGACCAAGCCTGACGGCACCACCGAAGTCATTGAAGCCGAGAACATCATTCTGGCATCCGGTTCGCGTCCGATCGACATTCCGCCGGCTCCGGTCAATCAGGTCACCATCGTCGATTCGACCGGCGCTCTGGAATTCCCGGCTGTGCCTGAGCGCCTGTGCGTCATCGGCGCCGGTGTTATCGGTCTGGAACTGGGTTCGGTCTGGGCTCGTCTGGGTGCCAAAGTGACGGTCCTGGAAGCGCTGGAGAAATTCCTGCCTGCCGCTGACGAAGCCGTTGCCAAGGAAGCCCAGAAGACCTTCAACAAGCAGGGTCTGGACATCAAGCTGGGCGCGCGCGTGACCGGTTCCAAGGTCAATGGCGACGAAGTGGTCGTGACCTACACCGACAAGGACGGCGAGCAGAACATTACGTTCGACCGCGTGATCGTGGCCGTTGGCCGTCGCCCGGTGACCACCGAGCTGCTGGCTGCCGATAGCGGCGTCGACATCGACGAGCGCGGTTTCATCTTCGTCAACGAGCAGTGCGAGACCAGCGTTCCTGGCGTGTACGCGATCGGTGACGTGGTTCGTGGTCTGATGCTGGCGCACAAAGCGTCCGAAGAAGGCATCATGGTTGTCGAGCGCATCAAGGGTCACAAGACCCAGATGAACTACGACCTGATCCCTTCGGTCATCTACACCCACCCGGAAATCGCCTGGGTCGGCAAGACCGAGCAGACGCTCAAGGCTGAAGGCGTTGAAGTCAACGTCGGTCAGTTCCCGTTCGCGGCCAGCGGCCGTGCAATGGCAGCGAATGACACCGGCGGTTTCGTCAAGGTCATCGCTGATGCCAAGACCGATCGTGTACTGGGTGTACACGTCATTGGTCCTGGCGCTGCAGAGCTGGTACAGCAGGGCGCGATCGGTATGGAGTTCGGCACCAGTGCCGAAGACATCGGCATGATGGTCTTCTCCCACCCGACGCTGTCCGAAGCGCTGCACGAAGCGGCACTGGCGGTGAATGGCGGCGCCATCCACATCCAGAACAAGAAAAAACGCTGAAAATAACCACGACGGTCCGCCCGTCGTAGGCCCTGCTCGCAGGGCTTACCGCGGAAGGTCCGTTGGACTCGAACTCCCGGCAGCGCAGGGCAGGCTGATGCCTGATCTGCGTTCTCCGGGAGAAGCGGTCACAGGTGGTGCGGCACGCTTTGACGAGCAGCACCGAATGCGCAGTACCTAACGAAGACGGTAATAAGCATGAATCTTCACGAGTATCAGGGTAAGCAGCTGTTCGCTGAATACGGCCTGCCAGTATCCAAGGGCTATGCAGTAGACACCCCGGAAGCAGCAGCAGAAGCGTGCGACAAGATCGGCGGAACCGAGTGGGTCGTCAAAGCCCAGGTTCACGCAGGCGGTCGCGGTAAAGCCGGCGGCGTCAAGCTGGTTCGCAGCAAGGAAGACGCCGCTGCGTTCGCTCAACAGTGGCTGGGCAAGCGTCTGGTTACTTACCAGACTGATGCCAACGGTCAGCCAGTCACCAAGATCCTGGTCGAATCGTGCACTGACATCGCCAAAGAGCTGTACCTGGGCGCTGTAGTCGATCGTTCGAGCCGTCGTATCGTGTTCATGGCTTCCACCGAAGGTGGCGTGGACATCGAGAAAATCGCTCACGACACGCCTGAGAAGATTCTCAAAGCGACCATCGATCCACTGGTTGGCGCTCAGCCATTCCAGGGTCGCGATCTGGCATTCCAGCTGGGTCTGGAAGGCAAGCAGGTCACTCAGTTCGCCAAGATCTTCACCGGTCTGGCCAAGCTGTTCCAGGACCACGACCTGGCGCTGCTGGAAGTGAACCCGCTGGTGATCAAGGCTGACGGCGATCTGCACTGCCTCGACGCCAAGATCAACATCGACGCCAACGCCATGTACCGTCAGCCAAAGCTGAAGGCTTTCCACGACCCATCGCAAGATGACCCACGTGAAGCCCACGCTGCCAAGTTCGAACTGAACTACGTGGCACTGGAAGGCAACATCGGCTGCATGGTCAACGGTGCCGGTCTGGCCATGGGCACCATGGACATCGTCAACCTGCATGGCGGCAAGCCAGCCAACTTCCTCGACGTAGGCGGCGGCGCAACCAAGGAACGCGTTACCGAAGCGTTCAAGATCATCCTGTCCGACACCAACGTCGCTGCAGTACTGGTCAACATCTTCGGCGGCATCGTTCGTTGCGACATGATTGCCGAAGGCATCATTGGCGCCGTGAAAGAAGTCGGCGTGAAAATCCCGGTGGTTGTTCGCCTTGAAGGCAACAACGCTGAGCTGGGCGCTAAAGTACTGGCAGAAAGCGGCTTGAACATCATCGCAGCTACCAGCCTGACCGACGCTGCTCAACAAGTCGTCAAAGCTGCGGAGGGCAAATAATGAGCGTCCTGATCAATAAAGACACCAAGGTTATCTGCCAGGGCTTCACCGGCTCCCAGGGTACCTTCCACTCCGAGCAAGCCATTGCCTACGGCACCAAAATGGTTGGCGGCGTGACTCCAGGCAAGGGCGGCACCACGCACCTGAACCTGCCAGTGTTCAACACTGTGTCCGAAGCAGTAGAGAAAACCGGCGCAACCGCTTCGGTCATCTACGTTCCGGCTCCGTTCTGCAAGGATTCCATCCTTGAAGCAGCGTTCGGCGGCATCAAGCTGATCGTCTGCATCACCGAAGGCATCCCGACCATCGACATGCTCGAAGCCAAGGTCAAGTGCGACGAACTGGGTGTGGTCCTGATCGGCCCTAACTGCCCAGGCGTCATCACCCCGGGCGAGTGCAAGATCGGCATCATGCCAGGTCACATTCACTTGCCAGGCAAAGTCGGTATCGTGTCGCGTTCAGGCACCCTGACTTACGAAGCTGTGAAGCAGACCACTGACGCCGGTTTCGGCCAGTCGACTTGCGTCGGCATCGGTGGTGACCCGATCCCGGGTTCGAACTTCATCGACATCCTGAAGCTGTTCCAGGAAGACCCGAAGACCGAAGCGATCGTCATGATCGGTGAGATCGGCGGTTCGGCTGAAGAAGAAGCGGCTGCCTACATCAAGGCACACGTGACCAAGCCAGTCGTTTCCTACATCGCGGGTGTGACTGCTCCTCCGGGCAAGCGCATGGGCCATGCGGGCGCGATCATCTCTGGCGGCAAAGGCACTGCAGACGAGAAATTCGCTGCACTGCAGGACGCAGGCGTCAAAACCGTGCGTTCGCTGGCAGACATCGGCAAAGCCTTGGCTGAGCTGACCGGTTGGGAAGTGAAGAAGGCTTAATCGCCCTCGTCTCACTGCCTGATCAACAAAAGCCACCTTCGGGTGGCTTTTGTGTTTTCTGGCGTTTCGATTTGCGCCGGCGTGAAGGCCCTGATCCTTTAAGACATTTCTGATATGCGACATGAACGTGCACTCAGCGGTCGCACCGCCCTGTATCGGTGCGCCAAATAGGGTAGGCTAGCCGCCGTTTTGTGCAGTCTGCTCCCACAAGGAGCGGCGTCGCGCTCAGGGTCTGTCTTAAAAGGGCGGGCAGCATTTCCCCCACCCTCAGGGAAATCCTCTTCTTAATTCCGATTCAGCAGTGTGGTTTCCTTAATGAAAGTGTTGAAAGGCCAGGACATTCTGGCACTGGGTTTCATGACGTTTGCGCTGTTCGTGGGCGCTGGCAATATCATCTTCCCCCCGATCGTAGGTCTTCAGGCCGGCCCCAACGTATGGATGGCCGCCTTGGGCTTTCTGGTCACGGCAGTCGGCCTTCCGGTGGTGACTGTCATCGCCCTGGCCAAGGTCGGCGGCGCGATGGACGCGTTGAGCAGCCCGATCGGCAAGGTCGCCGGGACTATTCTCGCCGCCGTCTGCTACCTGTCCGTAGGGCCGTTGTTCGCCACCCCCCGCACGGCGACAGTGTCGTTCGAAGTCGGCCTGGCGCCGCTGACGGGTGAAAGCCCGCTGGCGCTGTTTCTCTACAGCCTGGTTTATTTCGTGCTGGTGTTCTGGATCTCCCTTTATCCGGGTCGATTGCTCGACACCGTGGGCCGTTTCCTCGCGCCGCTGAAGATCATCGCCCTGGCCATCCTCGGCATCGCCGCGTTTGTTCTGCCAGCGGGAGAGGTGGGTATCGCGGAACCTGCCTACGTCGCCGCGCCGTTCTCCCAGGGATTCATCAACGGCTACCTGACCATGGACACCCTGGGCGCGCTGGTCTTCGGCATCGTCATCGTCAACGCGATTCGCTCGCGCGGTGTCGAGTCGCCTCGGTTGATCACCCGCTATGCCATCATCGCCGGCCTGATCGCCGGTGTCGGTCTGGCGCTGGTCTACATCAGCCTGTTCCGCCTGGGCTCCGACAGCCACGCCATCGCTGCCGGTGCAACCAATGGCGCCGCCGTGTTGCATGCCTACGTCCAGCACACCTTCGGCACCCTGGGCAGCAGCTTCCTCGCCGTGCTGATCTCGCTGGCCTGTCTGGTGACGGCGGTCGGTCTGACCTGCGCCTGCGCTGAATACTTCAGCCGTGTGCTGCCGCTGTCCTACAAGACGCTGGTGATTCTGCTGGCAGTATTTTCCCTGCTGGTGTCCAACCTGGGCCTGACCAAGCTGATCCAGTTCTCGATTCCGGTGCTGACCGCCATCTACCCGCCGTGCATTGCGCTGGTGGCGTTGAGCTTCTGCAAGGATTTCTGGCACGAGCAAGGGCGGATCGTCGCACCGGTCATGCTGGTCGCGTTCCTGATCGGTGCGGTGGATGCGGTGAAGGGGTCTGCGCTGGGTGTGTACCTGCCGGATGCGCTGGCTCATCTGCCATTGAGCGAGCAAGGCCTGGCCTGGCTGATCCCGTCGTTGATCACGCTGTTCGTCGCGTTCGTGGTGGATCGCATGCTGGGCAAGCGCAGCGAAGCGCTGGCCTGACGGTGGAGGTCGGCGCGGTTTGATATCAATGCGCCGACCATTTCCGGCAGACAAAACAAAGCCCGCTAAATGCGGGCTTTGTTTTTTGAAACTCTGAAAACTTACTGCTTAGTTGCAGGTGCTGCCTGGTTCGCTTCTTTAGCGCGCTCTTGAGCGGCTTCAGCGTTCTTTTGAGCGGCTTCCTGACTTTCTTTGGCAGCGTCGTTCACTTTGTCTTGCGCTTTTTGCATCGATTCTTGCGACTGCTCGGCAGCCTTATTTGCATCTTGCTGTTTATCTTCGGATTTTTTGTCACAGGCGGCGAGGCCCAGAGTGGCAGAAAGCATCAGGGCAATAGCTAAAGATTTACGCATGGGGTGTTTCTCCTTATTGGTCATCAACGTGCCTTCGAGCGCTGGGTCATAAAGTTAGTTCCATGTTCCGGCGGGATAAATACATAAGCGTCTCAGCGGTGTAATCACTCGGCCGGGCAGAGTCGGTGCGTCGGTTTATCTGCCGTCGTCAGTCAACGGATCTGCGGCCTCACGATTTTCCAAGGGTGAAGATTCTTCACCGACAGCATGCCTGTCCCTTGAAATCGTCTCCCCAGCCCCCACCTTGATGACAACCCGTTGCTCGGAGTCGCCCTCGGCGTTCCGTGCAGCTGCCCCTATTTGTGTGGACTGATTGGAGTTTGATGACCATGAGTGTGGAAACTCAAAAAGAAACCCTGGGCTTCCAGACCGAGGTGAAGCAGCTGCTACACCTCATGATCCATTCGCTGTACTCGAACAAGGAAATTTTCCTTCGCGAGCTGATCTCCAACGCGTCCGACGCGGTGGACAAGCTGCGCTTCGAGGCACTGTCCAAGCCTGAGCTGCTGGAAGGCGGCGCCGAGCTGAAGATCCGCGTCAGCTTCGACAAGGACGCCAAGACCGTCACCCTGGAAGACAACGGCATCGGCATGAGCCGCGAAGATGTCATCACTCATCTGGGCACCATCGCCAAGTCCGGCACCGCCGACTTCATGAAGAACCTGTCCGGTGATCAGAAGAAAGATTCTCACCTGATCGGTCAGTTCGGTGTCGGTTTCTACTCCGCCTTCATCGTTGCCGATCAGGTTGAAGTGTTCACCCGTCGCGCCGGCCTGGCCGCCAGCGAAGGTGTGCACTGGTCGTCGAAAGGCGAGGGCGAGTTCGAAGTCGCCACTATCGAGAAAGCCGATCGCGGTACGCGCATCGTGCTGCACCTCAAGAGCGCAGAAGACGAGTTCGCTGACGGCTACCGTCTGCGCAACATCATCAAGAAGTACTCCGACCATATCGCACTGCCGATCCAGTTGCCGAAAGAACAGGCGCCGGTCGAAGGCGACGCTGAGCCTGTTGAAGAGTGGGAAACGGTCAACCGTGCCAGCGCGCTGTGGACCCGTCCACGTACCGAGGTCAAGGACGAGGAATACCAGGAGTTCTACAAGCACATCGCTCACGATTTCGAGAACCCGCTGAGCTGGAGCCACAACAAGGTTGAAGGCAAGCTGGAATACAGTTCGTTGCTGTATGTGCCAGCCCGCGCGCCGTTCGACCTGTACCAGCGCGAAGCACCGCGCGGCCTGAAGCTGTACGTGCAGCGCGTGTTCGTCATGGACCAGGCTGAGTCGTTCCTGCCGCTGTACCTGCGCTTCATCAAGGGCGTGGTCGATTCCAACGACCTGTCGCTGAACGTGTCCCGCGAAATCCTGCAGAAAGACCCGATCATCGATTCGATGAAGTCCGCGCTGACCAAGCGTGTGCTGGACATGCTGGAGAAGCTGGCGAAAAACCAGCCGGAAGAATACAAAGGCTTCTGGAAAAACTTTGGTCAGGTGCTGAAAGAAGGCCCGGCCGAAGACTTTGCCAACAAAGAGAAAATCGCCGGCCTGCTGCGTTTTGCATCGACTTCCGACGACAGCGGCGAGCAGAGCGTTTCGCTGGCCGACTACCTGTCGCGCGCCAAGGAAGGTCAGGACAAGATCTACTTCCTCACCGGCGAAAGCTACGCGCAGGTCAAGAACAGCCCGCACCTCGAAGTCTTCCGCAAGAAAGGCATCGAAGTGCTGCTGCTGACCGACCGCATCGACGAGTGGCTGATGAGCTACCTCAGCGACTTCGACGGCAAGGGTTTTGTCGACGTGGCACGCGGCGACCTGGACCTTGGCAAGCTTGACTCCGAAGAGGACAAGAAAGCCCAGGAAGAAGTCGCCAAGGACAAGGAGGGCCTGATCGAGCGCTTGAAAGCCGCGCTGGGTGATGCCGTCAGTGAAGTGCGGGTTTCCCACCGCCTGACCGATTCGCCGGCGATTCTGGCGATTGGCGAGCAGGACCTGGGTCTGCAAATGCGCCAGATCCTCGAAGCGAGCGGTCAGAAGGTGCCGGACTCCAAGCCGATCTTTGAATTCAACCCGTCGCACCCGCTGATCGACAAGCTGGACAACGAGCAGAGTGAAGACCGCTTCGGCGATCTGTCGCACATTCTGTTCGACCAGGCTGCGCTGGCGGCCGGCGACAGCTTGAAAGATCCGGCTGCGTACGTGCGCCGTTTGAACAAGTTGTTGGTCGAGCTCTCGGTTTAACATCCTCGTCACGGCAGAACCCGCTCCGGCGGGTTTTGTCATTTAATCTCCCTCCATCCTTATCAGCAGGAGTTCGCTATGAGCAATGTGACCGTGCAGTCCGTCGTGTACGACATCGACGGCGTGAGCTACGAGAGTCGTCTGGCCTTCAGCGAGGGCAGTCAGGCCGCACCGGGTCTGGTGATGGCGCCTAACTGGATGGGTGTCAGCGAAGACGCCGAGCAGATTGCCAAAGACGTCGCGGCCAAGGGCTATGTGGTGTTGCTGGCGGATCTGTATGGCCAGCACGTACGCCCGACCAATGGCGATGAAGCCGCGGCTGCCATGATGCCGTTGAAGAACGATCGTGTGCTGTTGAACAAACGCATGAAGGCCGCGCTGGATCAATTGACTGCGCAGACCATTACCGCCGTTGACACGTCCCGGTTGGCGGCGTTTGGCTTCTGTTTCGGCGGTTGCTGCGCACTGGAATTGGCGCGCACCGGTGCGCCGTTGAAAGCTGCGGTGTCCTTCCATGGCACGCTCGACACGCCGAACCCGGCTGACGCCAACAACATCAAGGGCAAAGTGCTGGTGATGCACGGCGCGTCCGACCCTCTGGTGCCGAAGGAGCAACTGCCGGCGTTCGAAGCCGAGATGAATGCTGCCAATGTCGACTGGCAACTGCTGAGCTACGGCGGGGCATTCCATTCCTTCACAGACCCGCACGCCAACAACCCGGGCGTGCAGATGTACAACCCGACCGTTTCCAAGCGTGCGTTTACCTCGATGCACAACCTGCTGGACGAAGTGTTCGCCGGCTGATCATCTGAAGCAGGTGACTGCTGACTCGTTTGGATTTCCACTGTCAGCAGTTACCTTGCCTGAAAGGTTTCGCCAGCAAGCCGGCTCATACAGGCTGTGTGAGCGTGCGACTATCTTCGCGGCACCGGCAATTCAATTCGCTCCACTTCTCCCGGCACTGTAGGCCAGTCTCCGGCCGCCCACTTCGCTCTGGCCTGGTCAATCAGCGCTACATCGCTGGCCACGAAATTCCAGTTCATCCTTCTCGGCCCATCGAGGGGCGCTCCGCCGATCAATACCGCGTGGCATTCGCTCTGCGCGCATAGCGTCGGCTCGCTGCCTGAATCCAGCACCACCAGGCTGCGGGGCTGCACCGGCTCGCCGTCCAGTACCAGGTCGCCTTCGATGACGTACAGCGCCCGTTGTTCGTGCTCGGCGGGCACACAAAGCGTCGTCGCCGTCTGCAGGTTCAGTTCGGCGTAGAGCGTGGGTGACAGCACTGGCACCGGCGACTTCAGGCAAAAGCCTTCGCCGGCAATCATGCGGACACGAATGCCCATGCCGTCGCTAACCGGCAGTGTGTCGGCGGGGTGATGGCTGTAATGACCTTCGCCTTGCTCATGGCATTTGGGCGATGCCAGCCAGACTTGCAAGCCGTGCAGACGAGAGCCGCTGGCGTGGAGGGCTTCGGGCGTGCGTTCGATGTGGGCGATGGCGCTGCCGGCGGTCATCCAGCTGACTTCGCCGGGCCTTACGTGCTGATCGCTGCCGAGGCTGTCCTTGTGTCGGATCTCGCCTTCGAAGAGATAGGTCAGCGTCGACAGGCCGATGTGCGGGTGCTGGCGGATGTCCATGCCGGTGCCGGGGGCGTAGGTGGTTTCCAGCATGTGATCGAAAAACACGAAGGGCCCCACGCTCCGGCACTTCGCAGCGGGGAGGGGACGCAGGATCGGTTGGCCTTCGACGTCTTCGGCGCGGGGAATGATGGTCAGCATGATGGCGCTCTCTCTGGACATGGCACACAGGATATAGATGACTCGCACAGTTGGCTGTGACGGCTGCGCCAGGACCTCTGTAATGAATTATTACGAAGTGCTTTGGGAATTGTCCTACTGAGCGTCATCTGTAAGCCGACATCCCAGGCAACTGTTCTTTTCAGAGCAGTGTCTTGGGAAGGGACCAGGTATGACCGTGAGAAATATGAATATCGCGCCCCGGGCCGCACTCGGTTTCGGCGTGCTCGCTTTGCTGGTGTTCGGTCTTGGGGTCTTCGCATTGTTGCAGATGTCGAGCATGCGCGAGGAGTCCGACCAAGTCGAAAACAAGTGGCTGCCCAGCGTGATGGAGCTCGGCAGTATGGGGCAGGACCTGATGCGGGTTCGTACCCTGACGCTGCGTCTGATGCTCAACCGCAGCCCGGATGCCCTGCGTGACAACACCGCCAAGCTCGACCAGCTCAAGACGGGGCTGCAGGCCAAGCAGCAAAGCTACGTTGCACTCATCAGCTCGCCCCGCGAGCGGGAGTTGTACGACACGTTTGCAGCCTCGCAACAGGCCTATTTCCAGCGCCAGAGCCGCGTCATGGAGCTGTCCGCTGCCAATCAGGTGGAGGATGCGATGCAACTGGTCAACGGTGAAATGAACCAGTTTGCCGACGCGATGACCGTCGCCCTGAATGAGTTGACGGTGTTGAACAAGGACGGTGCCGTCCAGGCGAGCCATCTGGCGCGGGCGGTGTTCTCCAGTGCGTTCGCCTGGGTCATGGGCATGATGCTGCTGACGGCGTTGGTCACGTTGCTGCTGGCGTGGGGATTGACCCGCAGCATCGTCAGACCGATCGCCCAGGCGTTGGGCATTGCTCAGGTGGTGGCGGCGGGGGATCTCACCCGCGAGATTGTCGTGGAGGGACGCGATGAACCGGCCCGGTTGCTGGAGGCGCTCAAGACCATGCAACAGAATTTGCGCAACACGATCATGCGCATTGCCGACTCCTCGAACCAGCTGGCGTCGGCCTCGGAAGAGCTCAGTACCGTCACCGAAGACGCGACGCGCGGCCTGCATCAGCAGAGCCTGGAGATCGATCAGGCGGCGACGGCAGTCAACGAGATGACCGCGGCGGTCGAGGAAGTGGCGCGCAACGCGGTGGCCACGTCGGAGGCGTCCGAGGAATCTGACCGGATTGCCCAGCATGGTCGTCAGCAGGTCCGGCAGACCGTAGCGTCCATTGCCCATCTGGCCGAAGACGTGACCGACGCCGGCGAGCAGGTGCAGACCCTGGCGCAGAAGGTATATGGCATCAGCAAGGTACTGGACGTGATTCGCTCGGTTGCCGAGCAGACCAATCTGCTGGCGTTGAACGCAGCCATCGAAGCAGCACGGGCAGGGGAGGCAGGGCGCGGCTTTGCGGTGGTGGCGGATGAGGTGCGTGCCTTGGCGCATCGGACTCAGTCGTCAACCCAGGAAATCGAACAGCTGGTGGGCGACATCCGTCAGGGCACCGATCAGGCCGTGGCCGCCATGCAGGGCAGCAACAGTCGAGCGCAGACGACCCTGGAGCTGGCGCAGTCCGCCGGCGTGGCGCTGGACGACATCGCCGCGGCCATTACGCTGATTACCGAACGCAACATGGTCATCGCCAGCGCGTCGGAGGAACAGGCGCAGGTTGCGCGGGAAGTGGACCGCAACCTCACCAACATCCGCGACATCTCGCTGCAAAGCTCGGCAGGCGCCAATCAGACCAGCGCGGCCAGCCACGAGCTGTCGCGACTGGCGACCGACCTGAACGGGATGGTTGCAGCGTTCTCGGTGTGAGATCCGAGGTCTTCCCGGCTAAAGCCGGTCCCACTGAATGCATCCGGTGCTGTCTTGGGACCGGCTTCAGCCGGGAAGGGGCCGGTTTGGGCACTATCAATTCTGCGGTGTGACGCCTGACGTCTTCCCGGCTAAAGCCGGTCCCACTGAATGCATCCGGTGCTGTTGTGGGACCGGCTTCAGCCGGGAAGGGGCCGGTTTGGGCACTATCAATTCTGCGGTGTGACGCCTGACGTCTTCCCGGCTAAAGCCGGTTCCACTGAATGCATGCGGTGCTGTTGTGGGACCGGCTTCAGCCGGGAAGGGGCCGGTTTGGGCACTATCAATTCTGCGGTGTGACGCCTGACGTCTTCCCGGCTAAAGCCGGTCCCACTGAATGCATGCGGTGCTGTCGTGGGACCGGCGCAGCCGGGAAGGGGCCGGTTTGGGCACTATCAATTCTGCGGTGTGACGCCTGACGTCTTCCCGGCTAAAGCCGGTCCCACTGAATGCATCCAGTGCTGTTGTGGGACCGGCTTCAGCCGGGAAGGGGCCGGTTTGGGCACTATCAATTCTGCGGTGTGACGCCTGACGTCTTCCCGGCTAAAGCCGGTCCTACTGAAAGCAGCTCCGACGCAATGCGTTTCAGCAGCCAACAAAAAAGGCGCCCCGAGGGGCGCCCTTTGTCTGTAGCTGACTCGATTACTTGCCAGTCCAGCGCTTCATCACCAGGGTGGCATTGGTGCCACCGAAGCCGAAGCTGTTGCTCATCACCAGATTCAGCTCGGTGTTTTCGCGGGTCTTGGTCAGGATCGGCATGTCGGCGACGGCTGGGTCCAGCTCGTCGATGTTGGCCGAACCGGCCATGAAGTTGCCTTCCATCATCAACATGCAGTAAATCGCTTCGTGAACGCCGGCGGCGCCCAGGGAGTGACCCGACAAGCTCTTGGTGGAGCTGATCGCTGGGGCCTTGTCGCCGAACACTTCACGCACGCCTTCCATTTCCTTGACGTCGCCGACTGGAGTGGAGGTGCCGTGGGTGTTCAGGTAGTCGATGGTGCCCTCAACGGTGGACAGCGCCTGCTGCATGCAGCGGATGGCGCCTTCGCCGCTCGGAGCGACCATGTCGTAACCGTCGGACGTCGCGCCGTAACCAACCAGCTCCGCGTAGATCTTCGCGCCACGGGCCAGAGCGTGTTCCAGCTCCTCGACCACGACCATGCCGCCGCCACCGGCGATGACGAAACCGTCACGGTCAGCATCATAGGCACGGGAAGCCTGTTCCGGGGTGTCGTTGCGTTTGCTGGACAGCGCGCCCATGGCGTCGAACAGGAACGACTGGCTCCAGTGCTCCTCTTCGCCACCGCCGGCAAACACGATGTCTTGCTTGCCCATCTGAATCTGTTCCATGGCGGTGCCGATGCAGTGAGCACTGGTGGCGCAGGCAGAGGCGATGGAGTAGTTCAGGCCCTTGATCTTGAATGGCGTCGCCAGACACGCCGACACCGTGCTGCTCATGGTGCGGGTCACGCGGTAGGGACCGACGCGCTTGACGCCTTTCTCGCGCAGAATATCCAGCGCTTCCATCTGGTTCAGCGTCGATGCACCGCCGGAGCCGGCGATCAGACCGGTACGCGGGTTGGACACCTGCTCTTCGGTCAGACCGGAATCGGTCACAGCATCTTTCATCGCAAGGTAGGCGTACGCAGCAGCGTGACCCACAAAGCGGAAGATCTTGCGATCGATCAGCTCTTCAAGGTTGAGGTCGATGGAGCCCGATACCTGGCTGCGCAGACCCATTTCGGCGTATTCCGGATTGAAACGGATGCCAGGGCGACTTGCACGCAGGTTGGCGGAGACGGTGTCTTTGTCATTGCCCAAGCAGGAAACAATGCCCAGACCAGTGATAACGACGCGGCGCATGCGAATACCCTTAGAAATTTTCAGTGGAAGTGAAGACGCCGACACGCAGGCCTTCAGCGGTATAGATTTCACGGCCGTCCACGCTGACCGAACCGTCGGCGATCGCCAGGTTCAGCTTGCCTTTGAGGACGCGCTTGATGTGAATGTTGTAGGTGACCTTCTTGGCGGTCGGCAGGACCTGACCGAAGAATTTCACTTCGCCCGAGCCCAGTGCACGGCCGCGGCCCGGCAGACCTTGCCAGCCCAGGAAGAAGCCGACCAGTTGCCACATGGCATCGAGGCCCAGGCAGCCTGGCATCACCGGGTCACCTTCGAAGTGACAGGCGAAGAACCACAGGTCCGGGTTGATATCGAGTTCGGCGACCAATTCACCTTTGCCGAACTTGCCGCCTTCTTCACTGATATGGGTGATGCGATCAACCATCAGCATGTTGGGGGCGGGCAATTGCGCGTTACCTGGGCCGAACAGCTCGCCGCGACTGCAGCGCAGCAAATCTTCCCGGGTAAAGGCGTTTTGTTTGGTCATGCGAACTCCTCGATAATCCTGTGCGGCAGGGTGTGGCGTTACTTACCCAGTCTGGCCAGCGGGTCATCCCTCTGCTGGCAGCCTACTCATAGACTATTGCGTTGTAGTGAAAGTCACAGCACGGGTGAAATGAATGTACACCTGTGCACTGAAATTTTTCGTCCGCGCGTTGGCGTGGGTCGAATCGGCACACAAGACTGCCGCAATTTATCATTTACCGCCAGTCGCAGATGCCTTAATGGTCAGCCAGCGCTGCAAAACCTGCTGTAAATCAGTACGTTTGAACGGCTTCGCCAGGTAATCGTTCATTCCGGCCTGCAGACAAATTTCCCGGTCGCCATGCTGGGCGTTGGCGGTGAGGGCAATAATGGGCACCGTCGCCAGCCCCGGCAGCAATCGGATCTGGCGCGTCGCTTCATAGCCGTCCATGACCGGCAGTCGGCAGTCCATCAGGATCACCGCGAAGCTTTCCCGGCGGGCCATGTTCACCGCTTCAAGGCCATCCGCCGCCACACTCACCTGCAAACCCAGGCTGCGCAGCATCGCTTCGACCACCGTGCGGTTCACCGGGTTGTCCTCGACCAGCAACACGCAGGCGTCACGGCTCTGGGGTAATTCATCCACCGCGCCGGACTCGGGCTTGATCACCGCCTGTTGAACCCGCTGAAGCGGGATTTGCAACTGGAAAACGGAACCAAGTCCTTCGCTGCTTTGCGCCTGCAGCGACCCGCCCATGCGCTCGGCCAGATTGCGCGCGATGGGCAGGCCCAGGCCGGTGCCGCCATAGCGCCGGGAGATGGAGTTGTCCGCTTGCTGAAACGCGTCGAACATCGATTCCAGCAGGTCCGGAGAGATCCCGATGCCGCTGTCGCGCACCGCGCAGGTAAACCGGATGTGGTGCGGGTCGGCGAGGGTAAAGCCCGCCTCGACCCGCACGCTGCCAAATTCGGTGAATTTCAGCGCGTTGCCGATCAGGTTGACCAGAATCTGCCGGATGCGCGTCGGGTCGCCCTTGACCTGCAACGCCTCCATTGAGGGCGGCAGGTCCAGTTCCAGTGCCAGCCCGCGCTGCTGTGCGTTATGGGCAAACGCCTGAACCGAGGTGCTGATCAGGTCGGCGAGGTTGAATGGAATGCTCTCCAGTTCCAGCGCATCGCGCTCGAAGCGGGAGAAATCGAGAATGTCGTTGATGACGCGCAGCAGGTGCTCGGTGGATTCCATGGCCAGCGCGGCATATTCGGCCTGCTCGTCGGTCATCTTCGTGGTTTCCATCAACTGCAGCATGCCCAGCACGCCATTCATCGGCGTGCGCAACTCGTGGCTCATCATGGCCAGGAATTCGGACTTGGCGTTGTTGGCGCGCTCGGCCTCTTCGCGGGTGCGGATGAGTTCGTCCATCGCCTGCTTCTGCTCGCGGCTGGCCTTTTCCAGGCCCAGGGCCAGGTTGTTGATGTGTCGCGCCAGATCGCCCAGTTCGGCATCATCTGCAACGGGCAGCGGGACCGAGTAATCGCCCTGCTGAATGGCCTTCACTGCCGCGCTCATGGCGCTGATCGGCTGGGACAGGCTCAGCGACAGACGTCTTGCCAGCATGTAAGTAAACAGAAGGGCGAACATCGCCAACACGCCGGCTTTGAGCAGTATCTCCTGCTCGCGCTGATTGAAGGCGTCACTGGACATACCCACCAGCACCCGGCCCAGATAACCTTCGACCGGCACGCTGATGTCGCCATCGGAAACCGCCTGGTCGGCATTTTCGGTCAGCTGTGGGGACTTGGCCGACTGCAGGCGGATGGGTGCCTGGAACACTTCCATTTGCCGCGAATGCCCTTGCTCCTCGGCGGGTTCGACATGAACCAGTACTTTGCCGGCACTGTTACGCACTTCGAGGAAACGCACATGGGGCGTGTTCATCGTGGCGTTCATCAGGTTTTCAAGAACGGCGTTGTTGCCGACGATGACGCCGTATTCCGACGCGGGGGCCAGTTGGTTGGCGATAAGTTGCCCGGTGTGATTGAGTTCCTGTCGCAGGTCCTGAATCCGCACCACGGTAAAGAAGCTGATCAGCAACAAGGTCAGCAGCAACGCCGGGCCGAGGCTGAGGATCTGCGTGCGGGTGCTGATGTTCCAGCCGCGCTGAGCCGTCACGAGGCGGTTCCGGCTGTCTGGGCCAGGAGGGTTTGCCGATGTTCAGGCATGGGGAAGCCTGACGGGGCACGTGAGGTAGACGCTTGGTGTCATGTGACGGATCTCTTCGGGAGCGACCTGACGATAGCTCATCGGCGCCGCTGAGGAATTTTCATCTCGAGGGCGCATCTTAACCGAGCCGTGGGCAATTTCCTCGGCAAGAGTGGGGGATCGGCTATAAGTTCGTGGGGGCACCTTTTGCCGCTGGCCCCGAGCCTGACGCTCCGTATAATGCCCCCATCGCCAGATGTGATGGCCCTGAATGGATTGTTTTATGACCCAGCAGCAACCAATAGCGGTCCTTGGCGGCGGCAGCTTCGGGACCGCAGTGGCCAATCTGTTGGCCGGCAACGGTCATCGGGTGACGCAGTGGATGCGCGATCCGGAGCAGGCCGAGGCGATCCGCATCAACCGCGAGAACCCGCGCTACCTCAAGGGCATCAAGGTGCTCGAAGGCGTCGAGCCGGTCACCGACCTGCACGCCACATTGCAAGACAGCCAACTGGTCTTCGTCGCACTGCCGTCCAGCGCGCTGCGTGGCGTACTGACCCCGCACGTTGACCTACTCGCCGGGAAAATGCTGGTCAGCCTGACCAAGGGCATCGAGGCCGACACTTTCAAACTCATGAGCGAGATCCTTCAGGACATCGCCCCTGCTGCGCGGATCGGCGTGCTGTCCGGGCCCAACCTGGCCCGCGAAATCGCTGAACACGCCCTCACCGCCACGGTGGTCGCCAGCGAAGATGAGGACCTCTGTCAGCAGGTCCAGGCCGCACTGCATGGCCGCACCTTCCGCGTATACGCCAGTGCCGACCGTTTTGGCGTCGAGCTGGGCGGCGCGCTGAAAAACGTCTACGCCATCATTGCCGGGATGGCGGTGGCGCTGAACATGGGCGAGAACACCAAGAGCATGCTGATCACTCGCGCGCTGGCGGAAATGACCCGGTTCGCGGTCAGTCAGGGTGCCAATCCGATGACCTTCCTGGGCCTGGCCGGGGTCGGCGATCTGATCGTTACCTGTTCTTCGCCGAAGAGCCGCAATTACCAGGTCGGCTTTGCCCTGGGGCAGGGCCTGAGCCTGGACGAAGCGGTGACCCGACTGGGTGAGGTCGCGGAGGGTGTCAACACGCTCAAGGTGCTCAAGGCCAAGGCGCAGGAGTTGCAGGTTTACATGCCCCTGGTGGCCGGGCTTCACGCCATTCTGTTCGAGGGCCGCACGCTGGAGCAGGTCATCGAGTTGCTGATGCGCGCCGAGCCCAAGACCGACGTCGATTTCATTTCAACCAGTGATTTCAACTGATCACCACACGGAGAAGCTCTTGAACGAATCAAAACTCAAGCAACACGAATCGATCCTGCTGCGCATCCTGTGGATGGTGCTGTTTGTGCTGGTCTGGCAGGTGGCGGAAGTGGTGCTGGCGGTGGCTGTCCTCGTGCAGCTCGTCTACCGGCTTTTCAACGGCGCGCCGAGCCTCAGCGTGATGTCGTTCGGCGACAGCCTGAGCCAGTACCTGGCGCAGATCGGCCGTTTTGGCACCTTCCACACCGATCAGAAGCCATGGCCGTTCGCCGATTGGCCGACGCCGCGTGCGCCTGAGGGCGAGGCGCCGCACGTTGTGGCGGTCAAGCCGCAACCGGCGCCTTCTGCTCCGCAACCCGCTCCAGCCACGCCGCAACCGGCGCCTGCGACTCCGCAGCCCGTTCCTGCTGCAACGCCAACGGTTTCCGACACGCCGCAACCGGTTGCCGAAACCTCGCCGGTGGTTCCCGACACGTCGGACGCCGCTGCCGACACATCGCCATCGCCATCGGCGCCGATTACGCCGCCGTCCACGCCCGGCGAGGGGCCAAAACTGTGAAGGTCTGGATTCTGCGCCACGGCGAGGCCAAACCTCAGGCCCGCACGGACGCCGAGCGGGAGCTGACTGCCAATGGCCGCGAAGAGGTCTTGCGCAGTGCGGCCCACTTGATGGGGCATCCCGTGCAGCGGATCATCGCCAGCCCGTATGTGCGTGCCCGGCAGACCGCCGAGCTGGTCCGACAGGCGCTTGGGTTTGCAGAGGCCATCGTGACCGTGCCGTGGCTGACGCCTGAGAGCAATCCGCACAAGGTGCTGGAGCAGTTGGATGCGTACAGCGAAGAGAATGTGTTGCTGGTCAGTCATCAACCTTTGGTGGGATCGTTGATCGGCTTGGCGGTGCAGGGCTCTGTGCAACAGGCGCAACCGATGCACACCGCCAGTCTTGCTCAGCTTGAGGCGGATTTGCCCCTTGCTGGCGCGATGGAACTGGTGGATGTTTGGCACGCTGAATCGATGAAATAAGGAGTGGGGAGGGGTTTGCTGCGCTCCCCGCCGTTGAATGAAACAAGTGCTCCAAACCCTGAAAATAACAAGGAAGAACCATGAGTGTATGGCGTAGCCCTCCGGACCTCGACGCGCTTAATGCGAAGCAGAAGAACACCATCGGTGAGGTGCTGGATATCCGGTTTGAAGCCGTCGACGATCGGTCTCTGACGGCGAGCATGGCAGTGGATGAGCGCACCCACCAGCCCTACGGCTTGTTGCACGGCGGGGCGTCGGTGGTGCTGGCGGAGACGGTGGGGTCTACGGCCAGTTATCTGGTGATCGATACGGATCGGTTTTTTTGTGTGGGGATCGAGGTCAACGCGAACCATTTGCGCGGGGTGCGCAGCGGGCGGGTGACGGCGGTGGCGCACCCGGTGCATATCGGGCGTACGACCCATGTCTGGGATATTCGTCTGACGACGGAGGATGGCAAGGCCTGTTGTATTTCCCGGTTGACGGTGGCGGTAGTGCCCCATGGGGAGCAGCCTCCCGGGCGTTGAGCGAAGATCAAGAGCGTCGGCCTAACGGCCTCGGGTTTCGCCTTCGGCGAGTTACTTGATAAAGCCCCAAGTAACCAAGGGCTTGTGCTCCTGGTTTGGCCCTTCCTTCGTCAGGGTTCCTTCACTCCGGTCTCGCTCCGTGGGCCCGCGCCGAACGGACATCCATGTCCTGACGGCGCTCTCGCCGCATCCATGCGGCTCGGCCCACTCCGCGAGACCTGCGTTCAGCCTGCACCCAAGTCGCGATTGGCGGTGTCTGGACTTTTTGCGCAGGAAGATCAACGGCGCTTTAAAGCAGATCAAAAGCTTCCCGGCTGAAGCCGGTCCCACAGGGTCATCGTCGGTCCCACTGACTGCACGCGCCGCTGTTAGTGGGACCGGCTTTAGCCGGGAAGAGGCCAGTCCAGGCGCCGGTATTTCCTGAGCTCTAACATCTGATTGTTCCCACGCTCCGCGCGGGAATGCCGCCCCGGACGCTCCGCGTCTCTGCCGTGGCGCTGCCACCCACCCAGATAAACACCCCCATGACCGGAGTGGCCTCATCGATGGCAGTTCCGGTCATTGCCGCTGTTCGTGCGTGGTGCGCACAATCGCCGCTTGTTCGGGTTGCTCTGGGTGCGTCGGCATGTCTCAACTTCTGTTTTTCGCTCACGCCAATGGTTTCCCGTCGGGCACGTACGGCAAGTTGTTCGCCGCGCTAGGGCCAGAGTTTGAGGTTCGGCATCTGGAGCAGCATGCCCATGACCCGCAATTTCCGGTGACGGACAACTGGCCGGAGCTGGTGGATGAGTTGATCCACCATTTGCGCGAGCAGCCGCAACCGGTGTGGGGTGTCGGGCATTCGCTGGGTGGCGTGCTGCATTACCATGCGGCGCTGCGTCATCCGGAGTTGTACCGGGGTGTTGTCATGCTGGATTCGCCGGTGCTGACGCGTTTCGATCAGTGGATGATTCGTGCGGCCAAGCGCTTCGGTTTCATCGATCGCATTACGCCCGCAGGCCGGACGCTCGGGCGCCGGGAGGTGTTCAGCAGCGTCGAGGCGGCGCGGGAGTACTTTGCCGGCAAGTCACTGTTCCGGCGTTTCGATCCCGAGTGTTTCGAGGCGTATCTGCGCCACGGGTTGCAGGCCGATGGCGACGGGTTGCGCTTGCGCTTCGATCCCGCCACCGAAATCAGCATCTACCGTAGCGTGCCCCACACCAGCCCCGGCCTTGCCCGTCAGTTGCGGGTGCCGTTGGCGATGGTGCGCGGTGAAAGCAGCGATGTTGTGCGTCGGCACCATGCGCTGTCGGTCAAAAGCATGCGCGAGGGCGTCTATCTTTCCGTGCCCGGCGGGCATATGTTCCCGCTCGAACATCCCGAGGACACCGCCCGCATGCTCACAACGCTGTTTTCCCGCTGGACGGCCGGCGCTGACGCCGCAACTGCAACTGCAACGGCAAACGCTGACGCTGCGCTGCACCGAGCCCGCGCATGACTTGCTCGGTGGAAGAGATCCGCCTGAGCCTGCCCCATATCGAGCTGGCGGCTCATCTGTTTGGTCCCCAGGACGGCATTCCGGTGATCGCCCTGCATGGCTGGCTGGACAACGCCAACAGCTTCGCGCGGCTGGCGCCCAAGCTTGAAGGGCTGCGGATACTGGCGCTGGACATGGCCGGGCATGGTCACTCCGACCACCGTCCGCCGGGTTCGGCGTATGGCTTGCCGGACTACGCCCACGATGTATTGCAGGTGGCGGAGCAGATGGGCTGGGAGCGCTTCTCCCTGCTGGGTCACTCGCTGGGGGCGATCATTTCGGTGATCGTCGCCGCGGCTGTTCCCCAGCGCGTGAGTCGTCTGGCCTTGATCGACGGGTTGGTGCCACCGGTGGGCGAGCCAGAGTCTGTCGTAGAGCGCATGGGCGCGGCGCTGCAGGCGCAATTGACCCGGCAGAGCAAGCGCAAGCCGGTCTACCCGGACATGGACCGTGCAGTGGAGGCGCGGATGAAAGGCATGGTGGCGGTCAGTCGTGAGGCGGCTGAACTGTTGGCCCAGCGTGGCTTGATACCGGTGCCGGGTGGTTACACCTGGCGCAGCGACAGTCGACTGACCTTGCCCTCGGCGATTCGTCTGACGCGAGCACAGGCGCTTTCTTTCGTCATGGCGGTGCGCTGTCCGGCGCAGCTGATCGTCGCGGAGGAGGGCATGCTCGTGCAGAACCGGGAGCTGCTCTCCAGCGCTCCTTTTACGGTGACGTCCTTGCCGGGCGGCCACCATCTGCACCTCAACGATGAGGCGGGTGCGCGCTCTGTTGCAGACTGTTTCAATCGCTTCTTCGCCGTTCCTTGACTTGCGACCTGCAACTGCCGAGGCTGGGGCAGTTGAAACAGGAGACTGCACGATGGACCACTGCCCACGCCGCACCGTTTTATTTTCATGCTTGCCGCGCATTGTCGCGGCTTTGTTTTGCCTGCCGATTGCCTTGCCATGAGCGCTTCCATGACGTTTACCCACGCGCTCGCGCTAACGTTGCTGCTCACCGGCCTCAGCGCCGCTACCCAGGCGGCTGACGTTCCCGGCAGTCAGGATTTGCCCAATCTGCCGCGACTTGAAGACGCGGAAATCGTCGATTATCGGCCTGCCGTCGAGCTGGAGCGTATCTACCCGCTGGGCTCGATCCGCAAGATCAGCGGCCAGTTGCGCTTCGACGGGCAGGTGTCAGGGCGTGGCGATGTCACTGCCATCACTTATCAATTGCCGGTCGAGCACAGCGCCGACGAGGCGTTCACCGCTGCCCGTGAAGCGTTGCAGCAGCAGGGCGCGCAGTTGCTGTTCTGGTGCCAGGCGCGCGATTGCGGCGAAAGCAGCCTGTGGGCCAACGAGGTGTTCGGCAATGCCAAGCTGTATGGCGCCGACAACGGTCAGTCCTATTTGCTGCTGCGGCTGGCCGCCCCGGCGGACAACACGCTCGTAGCGTTGTACGGCATCACTCGCGGTAACCGCCGGGCGTTCCTCCACGTCGAGCAATTTCAATCGAGCGCGCCGCTGGGGGATTTGTTGCCGACTTCCGCAACCCTGTTGCGCGAGCTGAAAAGCACCGGCGAGCTGGAGCTGCCGATGCTGACCGCAGAGCCGCAGGAACCCTGGATCACCTTGCTGTCCCGTGGCTTGAATCTGGACAGCACCTTGCGCGTCACCCTTTCCGGGGATCAGCGCGAGGCCTGGCGACAGGCGCTAGTGGCCAAAGGCGTGCGCGCCGCACGCCTGGAAGCAGGCGACCGCAAAAATCCCGGCCTGACCCTCGAGCTCATTCGCTGACGGCCGCAGAGCCAAGTTTGGTCTGACTTCACCGTGTGTATACAATGCCGCCCTCCAATCGTACCCGTGAGTCAGATGACAGAACCAAGCGTGCTTCGCCTTTCCATTATTGTGACGTTTGCTCTGGCTATTTTTGGGGTGGTTTTCGGTCTGCTGACCGGATCTGCGTCGATTATTTTTGACGGTGTATACACCCTTATCGACGCAATCATGACGAGCTTCGCTCTGGTCGTTGCCAAGCTGATTGCCTTCTCTCACAACGATGTCGGTCGAGCCCGCCTGACCAGGAACTTCACAATGGGGTTCTGGCACCTTGAGCCCATTGTGCTTGGTTTGTCCGGGACTCTTTTGGTGGGCACCGCTGGCTATGGCCTGATCATGGCCGTCGGAAGCCTGATGGAGGGTGGACGACACCTGGACTTCGATCTCGCGCTTGTTTTTGCTCTAGTGGCCCTGGTGAGCGCGGTTGGCATGATCATCTATGGCCGACGAGCAAACAAACGACTCCATTCAAGCTTCATTGCCCTGGACGTAAAAGCCTGGACGATCTCCGCCGCAATGACCGGCGCTTTGTTGCTCGCGTTCCTGACCGGCTGGGTTATCAGGGGCACAGAGCTGGAATGGTTATCGCCTTACATAGATCCAGCGGTGTTAGCGCTTGTTTGTGTCATCGTTTTACCTCTACCTCTGCCGACGATTCGTGACGCTCTCGCAGATGTTCTGCTGGTGACCCCGACAGAAATGAAGAAAAGAGTCGATGAGGTTGCTAGCGATGCTGTCCAGCGACATGGATTTCTTTCCTACCGTGCCTATGTGGCCCGTGTGGGGCGCGGGAGACAGATCGAGATTTACTTCATCGTTCCCCCGGGCTTGCCGCCACGCTCCCTGGAAGCTTGGGATCTGATCCGGGATGAAATAGGCGAAGAGGTCGGAGGTACCGGCCCTGATCGTTGGCTGACAATCGCCTTTACCGTCAATAAAGAATGGGCTGAATGACCGATGTTCAATAACGATCGCCTGTTGGTGCAGATTATCCTGCTCGCGCTATTCGGCGCCTGCCTGTGGGTGATGGTGCCGTTCTGGTCGGCGCTGTTCTGGGGTGCCGTGCTGGCGTTCGCCAGCTGGCCGCTGATGCGTCTGCTGACCCGCGCGCTCAAGGGGCGTGAGTCCCTCGCGGCGGCGATTCTGACACTGGGCTGGATGGTGCTGGTGCTCGCGCCGCTGGTCTGGCTGGGCTTTAATCTCGCGGATCACGTGCGCGACGCAACGGCGTTCGTCAAGGACGTGCAAGTGGACGGTCTGCCGGATCCACCCACCTGGCTGGCGGGTATTCCGCTGGTGGGCGAGCGACTGGTGGGTTACTGGAACACCATCGACCAACAGGGCGCGGCGCTGCTGGTCAGCGTCCGGCCTTATCTGGGGCAGGTCGGCAACTGGCTGCTGGCGCGCAGTGCGCAAATCGGCGGCGGCATTCTCGAGCTGACCCTGAGCATCGTCTTCGTGTTCTTTTTCTACCGCGACGGGCCGCGCGTGGCGGCGTTCGTGCTGAGTCTGCTGGAACGGCTGATTGGCGATCGCGCGCAGTATTACCTCGACCTGGTGGCCGGCACCGTGCAGCGGGTGGTCAACGGCGTGATCGGCACGGCAGCGGCGCAGGCGGTGCTGGCCTTGATCGGCTTCCTGATTGCCGGCGTGCCCGGCGCATTGGTGCTGGGTATCGGGACCTTCCTCCTTAGCCTCGTGCCCATGGGCCCACCGCTGATCTGGATACCGGCCACGGCGTGGCTGGCCTGGCGAGGCGATTACGGGATGGCGATTTTTCTCGGCCTGTGGGGCACGTTCATCGTCAGTGGCGTCGATAACGTGCTCAAGCCGTACCTGATCAGCCGCGGCGGCAATCTGCCGTTGGTAATTGTCTTGCTCGGAGTTTTTGGCGGCTTGCTGGCGTTCGGCTTCATCGGTCTGTTCATCGGCCCGACGTTGCTGGCGGTGGCCTACAGCTTGCTGCTGGACTGGGCGGGCGACAGCCGCGCGCGGCAGCCGGTCAAGTAACTCACACCCCGAAAAAGCACGCGCATAAAAAACCGCCGCCGGGCTGGGCTCGGCGGCGGTTTTTTCGTCAGGCCGACGTGCTCACGTACTTGCCGGACGTCGCGCTGCCGTTGAGGTTGTAGCGATCACTTAGGGCCGCGACCATGCGCTTCAGGGCTTCAGTGGCCTGGGTGGTGGTTTGCGAAGTGGCTGTTTGCGTAGAGGCGGTCTGGCTGCTGGACGAGGCGCTTGCCGAATTCGTCGTGCCCTGTAACGCGCTGGTCAGTTCGGCCGCGGTGATGCTGCCGTCACTGTCGCTGTCCAGGCTGCTGAACAGGTCACTGGCGTCTTCGGCAGGGGGCGGAGGCGGCGGTTGTTGGGCCTGCAGGCTCGCGGTCAATTCGTCAATGCTGACGGTGCCGTCCTTGTTGGTGTCCAGGGCATCGAACACTTTACTGCTGTCGGCGCTGCTGCCTGAACTGCTCAGCGCAGTGGTGAGTTCATCGCTGCTGACCGTGCCGTCACCGTCGCTGTCCAGCGCACTCAGCAGGTTTTGCGCGTCATCCGCCGCAGAGCTGCCGTCCATCTGCATGGGTGGTGGCGGCGGAGGCGTCAAGGCAGCCAGTTCATCGGCGTCGAGGCTGTCGTCGTCATTGCCGTCGAGATCGCCGAATGCCTTGCTCAGGCTGACGGTAACGCCGTCTTTGGAATCCGATGACAGCGCCGAGCTCAACTCGTCCTTGTCGACACTGCCGTCGCCGTTGGCATCGAGTTTCTTCAATAACTCATCGGCGAACTTCTTGCTGTTGGCGGTGCTGGTGCTGCTCGTGCTGGCACTGGTGTAACTGGAATAACTGCTATTGCCGCTGACGCCTGTGATCATCGGACTGACTCCCCATCAGATGGATAATGCCGGGGCGGTGCTCCGGCTTATGCAGCGTCAAGGCAAGGCGTGTCGTGGGTGTGTTGGATTTGTACCGGCGGAGTTACCTGAGCGCTTGCGTGAAACTTCGCTCCGTGGGACCGGCTTCAGCCGGGAGGAGGTCAATCCGAACAACGTCATATCTGCGGTGTGACGCCTGACGAATTCCCGGCTGAAGCCGGTCCCACAATGGGCTCCATCGCCAGTACCACCGAACGCACCCGGCCCCGTCGCTGCTGACGCCGCCGGATCAGATTCGCGGCAGATCCAGCACGGCGGTCAAACCGCCGCCGGGGGTGTGTTCGAGGCGCAGGTCGCCGCCCATTCGGCGCGCGGCTTCCCGGGCGATGGTCATGCCGATGCCCACGCCGCCCGAGTTGCGATTGCGCGAGCTTTCGACGCGGTAGAAGGGCTCGAACACCACTTCCCGCAGGTCTTCGGGAATGCCCGGGCCGTGATCGATGACGCTGACCCGCAGGCGATCACTGGCGTCCTCAATCTCCACCCGCGCATGGCCGGCGTAACGCAGGGCGTTGTCGATGAGGTTGTTCAAGCACGAACGCAGGGCCATGGGCTGGGAATTCAGTGGCCGGCAGGTGCCGCTCGCCTGAATGTCGTCGCCATTGTCCTGGGCGTTTTCGGCCAGGGATTCGATCAGCGCCTGTACGTCGAAGTACTGCAGGGCTTCGCTGGTGCGCTGTTCGTTGAGGTAGGTCAGGGTCGCGTCGAGCATGCCAATCATGTCGTTGAGGTCCTGGCTCATCTGCCCGTGCAGCCGCGGTTCGTCGATCTGCTCGACCCGCAGTTTCAGGCGCGCGAGGGGCGTGCGCAGGTCATGGGACACGGCGGCGAGCATGCGCCCGCGCTGTCGCACTTGTTCGCGAATGCGTTCCTGCATCAGGTTGAACGCCTGCGCCGCCTGACGTGCCTCGCGAGGCCCATTGGTCGCCAGCGGCGGGCTGTCGAGGTTTTCGCTGAGGCGCTCGGCCGCGTCGCTCAATCGGCGGATCGGCCGGCTCAGGGCCTTGGCGCCGAACCAGGCAGCCAGCACCAGGCTGATCAGCTGGAACAGCAAGGGCACCAGCGGAATGCCCAGCAGCGGCGGGCGACACGGCGGCCGGCGCCTGTCGTTCTGGCCTGCCTCGGCGGCAGGGTCGCGGTCGGGCGGCGCTTGCATCTGGCCGGCCATCGGTCGATCGCAACCGGGCGGGGGCGGCATTCGCGGGCCGTAGTAGTGGAACCAGACGAACGCGAGGAGGTGGGCGAGGACGATCGCCAGCAGCGCCCCGCCAAACAGCCGGGCAAACAGGGTGTCGGCCGAGCGGATCAACCAATCTCCCGGGCGTCGAACATGTAGCCTTCGCCGCGCACTGTTTTGATCAGTTGCGGGGATTTCGGGTCATCGCCGAGCTTCTGCCGCAGGCGCGAGACCAGCAGGTCGATGCTGCGATCAAAGGCTTCGATGGAGCGGCCGCGGGCGGCGTCGAGCAGTTGTTCGCGGTTGAGCACGCGACGCGGCCGTTCGAGGAAGACCCGCAGCAGGCGGAATTCGGCGTTGGACAAGGGCACGACGAGGCCGTCCGGCGCGGTGAGTTGGCGCAGGACGCTGTTCAGGCGCCAGTTGTCGAAGCGCAGGGTGGTGCGTTCTTCGGTACGGTCGTCGCGCACGCGGCGCAGGATGGTCTGGATCCGCGCCACGAGTTCGCGGGGCTCGAAGGGTTTGGCCATGTAGTCGTCGGCGCCCAGTTCCAGGCCGATGATGCGGTCGGTGGGTTCGCAGCGGGCGGTGAGCATGAGGATGGGGATGTCGGAGGTGCTGCGCAGCCAGCGGCAGAGGGAGAGGCCGTCTTCGCCGGGGAGCATGAGGTCGAGGACGACGACGTCGTAGGTGTTTTCGGTGAGGGCCAGGCGCATGGCGTTGCCGTCGGTGACGCCGGTGCTGTGGATGTTGAAGCGGGCGAGGTAGTCGCAGAGCAGTTCGCGGATGGGGATGTCGTCGTCGACGATAAGGGCGCGGGTGTTCCAGCGGCGCTCTTCGCTTGGCGCGGTGGCGGTGGGGCTGTCGGGTGTTGTCTGCATGGTGCTGCCGCCGTGTGGTGCCGCCGATTGGGCCGCGGATAGGAGTCGACGCTGCCATGCTACTTCGCTGGCGAGCGGGGCGGAAGGGTGAAGGGGGCAGGTGTCGGTGGATTGTCTTGAATGTATCAAGTCAGGTACATCTGCGGTGTGGCTGAGTACGCCGAGATCAAGATCAAGATCAAGATCAAGATCAAGATCAAGATCAAGATCCTTAAGATCAAGAGCGTCTGCCTGGGGGCAGACCGTTTCGCCTTCGGCGAGTTACTTGGAAAAGCACCCCAAGTAACCAAGGGTGCTTGCTCCTGGTTGGGCCCTTCCTTCGTCAGGGTTCCTTCACTCCGGTCCCGCTCCGTGGGCCCGCGCCGAACGGACATCCATGTCCTGACGGCGCTCTCGCCGCATCCATGCGGCTCGGCCCACTCCGCAAGACCTGCGTTCAGCCTGCACCCAAGTCGCGATTGGTGTCGTCTGGACGTCTTGCGTATGAAGATCAAGATCAAGATCAAGATCAAGATCTAAAGCGAATCAACAGCTTCCCGGCTGAAGCCGGTCCTACAGTCGAGGTTGTCGTCACCATTATTGTTGATCGTTCCCCCGCTCCGCGTGGAAATGCATCCTGTGACGCTCCGCGTTGGATGTCTGGCTTGAGCTTGATGCACATCTTCTACAGGACACGGAGCGTCCGAGGCGGCATTCCCACGCGGAGCGGGGGAACGATCAACACTGAACGCACGAGATGCCTTCGTAGGACCGGCTTTAGCCGGGAAGCCTTTGATCTGCCTTCGCTTTTGCTTTTTGCTTTTTGCTTTTTGCTTTTGCTCTTCATACGCAGAAGGTTCAAACACCGCGAACCGCGACTTGGGCGCGGGCCCACGGAGCGTCGTCGGAGTGAGGGAATCCGACGAAGTCGGGCCAAACCAGGAGCAAAGCGTTTTTGGTTACTTTTGGGGCGCTTTTGCCAAAAGTGACCCGCCGTAAGGGCGGAACCCTAATAACTGCACACACAGATAATGGATATAAACGCCGCGTAAAGCCTCCAGAGCCCCGAAAACAACCACTCTTTACGCTTTCTTTATGCCCCCCACCCCCCGTCGCTCTCGTTCCTTTACACCCCCACTGAACACAATTGCCCCACACGGCAGTCGCCGTATGACGGAGAGTTTTTCATGAGCGTTCTGGATGGGGTGTCACTGCTGCTCGCAGCAGGGTTATTCGTTTACTTGCTGGTTGCGCTCCTGCGCGCCGGCCGGGTCGAGGAGTAACGGCCATGCACGGTTACGACTACCTGCTGATACTGGCGTTTTTCGCCTTGGTGCTGTTGCCCGCGCCGCTGCTGGGACGGTTCTACTACAACGTCATGGAAGGCAAGCGCACCTTTCTGACCCCGGTCATGGGCACGGTCGAGCGCATCTGCTATCGCCTGTCCGGCGTCGACCCCTCGATCGAACAAAACTGGAAAACCTACACAATCGCCCTGCTGGCCTTCAACCTGGCCGGTTTCGTCGTGCTGTTCGCCATCCTGCTCATGCAAGGCTCGCTGCCCCTCAACCCACAGGGCCTGCCGGGCATGGAGTGGTCGCTGGCGTTTAACACCACCATGAGCTTCGTCACCAACACCAACTGGCAGAGCTACAGCGGCGAAGCGTCCCTGAGCTACCTCAGCCAGATGGCCGGCCTGACCGTGCAAAACTTCGTCAGCGCCGCCACCGGCATCGCCGTGCTGGTCGCGTTCTGCCGCGGTATCAGCCGTCGCTCGACACAGCACCTGGGCAACTTCTGGGCGGACATGACCCGCGCGACCCTCTACGGCCTGCTGCCGCTGTGTCTGGTACTGGCACTGATGCTGGTGTGGCAGGGCGTGCCGCAAACCTTCGCCCATTACGTGGACGCCGTGACCCTGCAAGGTACCGACCAGGCCCTTCCGCTCGGCCCGGCCGCCAGCCAGATTGCGATCAAGCAACTGGGCACCAACGGTGGTGGCTTCTTCGGCGTCAACTCAGCGCATCCGTTCGAGAACCCGACCATCTGGAGCAATCTGTTCGAGCTGGTGTCGATCATCCTGATTCCGGTGGCGCTGGTGTTCACCTTCGGCCATTACGTGAAGGACATGCGCCAGAGCCGCGCGATCATCGCCTGCATGCTGGCGCTGTTTCTGATTGGCGGCGCGACGGCGATGTGGGCCGAGTACCAGCCCAATCCTGCGCTGAATATTGCCTCGGTTGAGCAGACCGCGCCGATGGAAGGCAAGGAAACCCGCTTCGGCACCACGGCCACCGTGCTCTGGGCGGCGACCACCACGGCAGCGTCCAACGGTTCGGTCAACGGCATGCATGACAGCCTCAACCCGCTCACCGGGATGATCGCCCTGGCCAACATGATGGTCGGTGAAGTGATCTTCGGCGGCGTCGGCGCAGGCCTCTACGGCATGTTGCTGAACGTGTTGATCGCGGTATTCCTCGCCGGGCTGATGATCGGCCGCACCCCGGAATACCTCGGCAAGAAGCTGCAGGCTCGTGAGGTGAAGTTGCTGGTGGCGACGTTGATCGTGATGCCGGTCGGGGTACTGGTGTTCGGTGCGCTGGCGGCGTCGTTACCCGGCCCGGCGGGGGCGGTGAGCAACCCCGGCGCCCACGGTTTCAGTCAGTTGCTCTATGCCTACACCTCGGCGACCGCCAATAACGGTTCGGCCTTCGGCGGTTTCAGCGGCAATACGACGTATCACAACCTGATGCTCGGCCTGTCGATGTTCATCGGCCGCTTCGGCTACATCCTGCCGGTGCTGGCGCTGGCCGGCAGTCTGGCGGCGAAGAAGAGCTCGCCGCTGGGCCAGAACAGCTTCCCGACCCACGGCCCGCTGTTTGTGACCCTGTTGACCGTGACCATCTTGCTCGTGGGTGGCCTGACGTTCCTGCCGACCCTGGCACTGGGACCTATCGCCGAACACTTGAGCCTGGGCTTCTGAGGACCACACCATGAACATGCAAGCCCCCGTAACAAAGAGCCCGGACAGTAAAAGCCCGGCCAGCAAGGCCGCAAGCCGCGACGCGCAGCCCGTATCAGCCAAAACCGGCCTGGCCGCCCTCTGGCGCCCGGCGCTGGTGCAGGCGTTCGTCAAGCTCGACCCGCGCCAGCTGCACCGTGCACCGGTCATGCTGGTGGTCGAACTGACCGCGATTCTGACCACCGTGCTGTGCCTGATCCCTGATCCGGCAGTCCCGACGTCGGTCGCGGTGCAAATCGCGATCTGGCTGTGGTTCACCGTGTTGTTCGCCAACTTCGCCGAAGCGTTGGCCGAAGGCCGCGGCAAGGCCCGCGCCGACAGCCTGAAAGCGGGCAGCGAAGGCCTGAAGGCGCGGAAGCAGAACGCCAACGGCAGCTACGAAATGGTCAATGCTGCGACCCTGCGCAAGGGTGATGTGGTGCGCGTCGAAGCCGGTGAGATGATCCCCGGCGACGGCGAGGTGATCGAAGGCATCGCGGCGGTCAACGAAGCGGCGATTACCGGTGAGTCTGCGCCGGTGATTCGCGAGTCCGGCGGCGACCGCTCGGCCGTGACCGGCAATACCCGACTGGTCTCCGACTGGCTGCTGGTGCGCATCAGCGCGAACCCTGGCGAGTCGACCCTGGACCGCATGATTGCGCTGGTTGAAGGTGCCAAACGCCAGAAGACCCCCAACGAAGTGGCCCTCGACATTCTGCTGATCGGCCTGACCCTGATCTTCCTGCTGGTGGTCGTGACTCTGCAGCCTTTTGCGCATTTCGCTGGCGGTAACCTGCCGCTGGTGTTCCTCGTGGCGCTGCTGGTCACCCTGATTCCGACCACCATCGGCGGCCTGCTTTCGGCCATTGGTATTGCCGGCATGGACCGCCTGGTGCGCCTCAACGTGATCGCCAAATCCGGCCGTGCTGTGGAAGCGGCAGGTGACGTGCACGTGCTGCTGCTGGACAAGACCGGGACCATCACCTTCGGTAACCGTCGTTGTGCGGCGGTGTACGCCGCGCCGGGCGTGACGCCGAAAGAGCTGAGCGAAGGCACGCTGCTGGCTTCGCTCGCGGATGACACCGCCGAAGGCAAGTCCATCGTCGAATACCTGCGCGGGCTGCACCCGATGACCGAACCTGCGCCGAGCCAGTTGACGCCGGTGCCGTTCACGGCGGAAACCCGTTTGTCCGGCGTCGATTTCGAGGGTCGTGTGTATCGCAAGGGCGCCGTCGACTCGCTGCTGAAATTCCTCGGCCGTGACCGCAGTGAACTGCCGCCGGTACTGGCGCGGGAAATCGACAAGATCGCCAAGACCGGCGGCACCCCGTTGCTGGTCTGCGGCGATGGCAAACTGCTGGGCGCGATTCACCTCAAGGACGTCGTCAAACCAGGCATTCGCGAGCGTTTTGAAGAACTGCGCAAGCTGGGCATTCGCACGGTCATGGTGACCGGCGACAACCCGCTGACGGCGGCAGCGATCGCGGCAGAAGCCGGCGTCGATGACGTGCTGGCCGAAGCCACCCCCGAGAAGAAGCTGGAGCGTATTCGTCAGGAGCAGAACGACGGGCGTCTGGTGGCGATGTGTGGCGACGGTGCCAATGACGCCCCGGCGCTGGCCCAGGCCGACGTCGGCATGGCGATGAACGATGGCACCCAGGCGGCACGGGAAGCGGCCAACATGGTCGATCTCGACAGCGACCCGACCAAGCTGCTGGACGTGGTGCAGATCGGCAAGGAATTGCTGGTGACCCGCGGCGCCTTGACGACCTTTTCCATCGCCAATGACGTGGCCAAGTACTTCGCCATCCTGCCGGCGCTGTTTGCGGCGATTTATCCGCAACTGGGCGTGCTCAACATCATGCACCTGGCCAGCCCGCAGAGCGCGATCCTGTCGGCCATCGTCTTCAACGCGCTGATCATTGTCGTGCTGATCCCGCTGGCACTGCGCGGTGTCCGGGTACAGGCCGCGAGCGCTGCGCATTTGCTGCGCCGCAACCTGTTGGTTTATGGCCTCGGCGGGCTGGTCGTGCCGTTCGTGGGCATCAAGGCGATCGACCTGCTGCTGACGGCTCTGCACCTGGTTTAACCCGTTGATCGCGCCGCGTGGTGACTGATCCCGCGCGGCGCTCACTTCGAAATGAGGATTGAATGATGTCCAGCGTATTGCGTCCGGCCGTGAGCCTGATCGTTTTGATGACCCTGATCACCGGCGTGGCTTACCCGCTGGTGGTGACCGGCGTCGCCCAGGTGGCGTTCCCGGATCAGGCCAATGGCAGCCTGGTCTACGACGACCACGAGAAGGTGATCGGTTCGGAGCTGATCGCCCAGAATTTCACCGGCGAAGAATGGTTTCATCCGCGTCCGTCTGCCGGCGCCTATGCCACCGTCGCCAGCGGCGCGAGCAACCTGGCGCCGAGCAATCCGGCGCTGGCGACGCGAGTGGCCGAGGATGCCGCCAAGGAAAAAGTCGACAGCCAGGGCCCCGTGCCGCTAAACCTGCTGACCACCTCCGGCAGCGGCCTCGATCCGCACCTGTCGCCGGCTGCGGCGGAATATCAGGTGTCCCGCATCGCAGCGGCGCGTAACCTGCCGCGCGAATCGGTACAGAAACTGGTGGCGGACAACACCCAGACCTCGCTGATCGGCCCGCCGGTGGTGAACGTGCTGGACTTGAATCTGGGTCTGAATCGGTTACCGTCTGGCAAAGCCGTGAACTGAGTCCGCTGGACAGACTTCTGTGGCGCACACCGGAGTTGTGGGAGCGCGCTTGCCCGCGAAGACGTTGGCACGGACGATAGAGAGATGTCGGATGTACCGCCCCCTTCGCGGGCAAGCGCGCTCCTACACTTGGATCTCGGCCGGGGCAGACATCTGCGGCACACCGCGGACCTGTAGGAGCGCGCTTGCCCGCGAAGACGTTGGCACGGACGATAGAGGGATGTCGGATGTACCGCTCCCTTCGCGGGCAAGCGCGCTCCTCCAATTGGCCTGGGCCAGGATATGTATCTGTGACGCCTCTCTGATTGGGCGATAACCAACGATCACCCGTCATCCACTGGATCAGGACAATTTTCCGTGAACTCAACCACCCGCGCCGACGCTTTGCTGGTCAACCTTGCCCGGGACGATCGCGGCCGGCTGAAGGTGTTTCTCGGCGCAGCGCCCGGCGTGGGCAAAACCTACGCCATGCTCCAGGCCGCGCACACGCAGATGCGCCAGGGCGTTTCGCTGCTGGCCGGGGTCGTCGAAACCCACGGCCGGGCCGAGACCGAGGCGCTGCTGGGCGGATTGCCCCAGCAACCCATGCTTCGCTCCGAATACCGCGGCGTCATGCTTGAAGAGATGGACCTGGACGGTCTGCTCGCGGCGAAACCCAAACTGGTGCTGGTCGATGAACTCGCCCACAGCAACGCGCCGGGCAGCCGACACGCCAAGCGCTGGCAGGACATCCAGGAACTGCTCTCGGCGGGGATTGACGTTTACACCACGGTCAACGTTCAACACCTTGAAAGCCTCAACGATCAGGTGCGCGGCATCACCGGCGTGCAAGTGCGCGAAACCCTGCCGGACTGGGTGTTGCAGGAAGCCTACGAACTGGTGCTGATCGACCTGCCGCCCCGGGAGCTGCTGGAGCGTCTGCGCGACGGCAAGGTCTACGTGCCCGAGCAGGCGCGCGCGGCCATTGATGCGTTCTTCACCCAGACCAACCTCACCGCGCTGCGGGAAATGGCGATGCAGACCGCCGCCGCCCAAGTGGACAACGATCTGGCGCTGGGCTATCGGCAGTTGGGTCAGTCGGCGCCCGCAGTGCGCGGTCGTCTGCTGGTCGGCATCGACGGTGATGCCCAGGCCGAGCGTCTGGTGCGCCACGCCAGCCGGGTCGCGCAGCGTCGGCATCTGCCGTGGAGCCTGGTGCACGTCGACAACGGGCGCTTTTTCGATGAACTGGCGCGCGGCCGTTTGCAGAACGCCCAGCAGCTCGCCGAACGCCTCGGTGGGGAAGTGGTGGTGCTGCGCGCGCCGGAAGTGGCGAAGACGTTGATTCAGCACGCGACCGAACGTCGCGCGAGTCTGGTGCTGGTCGGCCAGTCGCGTCCTTCGATGCGCCGTCGGGTGTTGGGCGGCGGCCTGGCGTCGCGTCTGCTGCGCAATGCCCACGGCCTCGAAATCAACGTCCTCGACAGCGAGTCGCGCCCCGATCAGCCGCAATCCACTACGCCACACAATCTGGTCTGGTTCGACTACGCATTGGCGCTGTTCGCCACGGTCGGCGCCAGTGCTCTGGCCTGGGCGGTATCCAGCTGGCTGGCGCTGCCGAATATCTCCCTCGTCTTTCTCGCCGCCGTGCTGCTGGTGGCCGTGCGCAGTAGCGTCGGTCCGGCGATGGTCTGTTCGGTGCTGTCGTTTCTGGCCTATGACTTTCTGTTCATTCCCCCGAATTTTTCCCTGAGCATCCAGCGCGAAGAAGACGTGCTGACGTTGCTGTTCTTTCTGTTGATGGCGGCGCTGACCGGCAATCTTGCCGCTCGCCAGCGTCGCCAGTTGCAGGCCCTGCGGGACACACAGGAGGAAACCAGCGAACTCCTTGACCTGTCCCGCCGCCTGACCGCCGCCACCGATCGGCAGGCGGTGCTGAGCGCCGCCGATCATCACCTGGCCGGCTGGAGCGAGTTGCAGCTGTGCGTGCTGGACAACGATCGCGAACAGGGCTGGAAGGTCGAAGTGGGCGGGTCGCTGGAGTTTTCCGAATTCGAGCGCGCGGCGGCGGACTGGGCCTGGCAGCATGGGCAACCGGCGGGCAAGGGCACCGGCACGCTGCCGTCGGGGAGTTGGTGGTGGCTGCCGTTGTGGGTCGACGATGCGCCGCTGGCGTTGCTGGGGATTCGTGCGAAGCAGGGTCAGACCTTCACGCCTCAGCGTCGACGTTTGCTCACGGCGCTGAGTCAGCCACTGGGCCAGGCCTTGGCGCGGGCGCGGCTGGCCGAGGACCTGGAAGCCGCGCGTTTGCACGGCGAGACCGAACAACTGCGCAGCGCCTTGCTGGCCTCGGTGTCCCACGACCTGCGCACGCCGCTGACCGCCATGCGCGGCAGCATCGACAGCCTGCTGGCGCTGGGCGAGGCGATTCCGCTGGAAGACCGTCGCGAGTTGCTCGAAGGCACACGCGACGAGGCCGAGCGTCTGGACCGCTACATTCAGAACCTGCTGGACATGACGCGCCTCGGCCACGGCGCGCTGAAGCTGGCGCGGGACTGGGTCTCGCCGGGTGACATCGTCGGCAGCGCGCTCAATCGCCTTCGCGCCGTGCTCGCGCCGCTGCAAGTCATGACTCAACTGCCGGCGGAGCTGCCGCTGCTGTATGTCCACGCCGCGCTGATCGAGCAGGCGTTGATCAACGTGATTGAAAACGCCGCGCGCTTCTCGCCGGTCAATGGCCGTCTGCAGATGGCGGTCAGTGCGCAGAACGAGGAGATCGTCTTCGCCGTCAGCGATGAGGGGCCGGGGATACCCGAGGGTGAACGGGCTAAGATTTTCGACATGTTCTACACCGCCGCGCGGGGTGACCGAGGCGGGCAGGGCACTGGGCTGGGTCTGGCGATCTGTCAGGGCATGGTCGGCGCCCATGGCGGGCGGATCAGCGTGGGCGATGGCATCGACGGTCGCGGCACCTGCATCAGTCTGCATCTGCCGCTCCAGGCGCAACCCGAGGCGGAAATGGACCAGGCGGTCTGAAACCGTTTTGCGCTACGCTGACGTGCGTTTGCTACTGCCCTATTTTCTAATGACAGGACACCCATGAGCCAGACGGCGACCATTCTGGTGATCGATGACGAGCCGCAGATCCGCAAGTTCCTGCGCATCAGCCTCGCGTCACAAGGCTACAAAGTGCTGGAAGCAGGAACTGGCAGCGATGGCTTGACTCAGGCCGCGCTCAACAAACCCGACCTGTTGGTGCTCGACCTGGGCCTGCCGGACATGGACGGGCAGGACGTGCTCAGTCAGTTTCGCGAGTGGTCGACAGTGCCGGTACTGGTGCTGTCGGTGCGTGCCAGCGAGGGCGAGAAGGTTCGCGCCCTGGACGCCGGTGCGAATGATTACGTGACCAAGCCGTTTGGCATCCAGGAGTTTCTGGCGCGGATTCGTTCGCTGCTGCGCCAGGCGCCGGAGAGCGGTCAGGTAGAGTCGGCGGTGGTCATTGGCCCGCTGAACATCGATCTGGCCTACCG
>Ga0209276_100195_pt1:0-102500 | contig 116873 bp, 74 predicted proteins | sample DewCreD2012metaG_3_FD_185473 | JGI IMG/M metagenome (GOLD analysis project Ga0209276, IMG submission 185473) | Hot spring sediment bacterial and archeal communities from British Columbia, Canada, to study Microbial Dark Matter (Phase II) - Dewar... ...
GGGTATCTGTGGTTCCGAAGAGGGTATACGACGGAGTACAAATGGCACTGCTACGATAAAAAACGGTTGTGTTTGTTGACTGTCAACTGTCAACAATATACCACCAAACGGGAATTTGTCAATCCGGAGTTTGGAGATTTTGCCTGGGGTGTGTCCCAAATTTGCGACCTGTGCAGTTACTGGCAGAAGCAGCCGGGGCCATTGCCCGGCGCGCCGGAATTGGGCCGCCGGGCGCTGGAGGGGCTGAGCGGTGGGGCTGCTGCGGTGCCGGGCCTCCTGGCGGCGCCGAAGACAGAGGGATATGCTGAAAAAGCGGCGCGGGAATAGAACGGCCGATCCTGCACCTGCCCGATCCCCACGCCAAAAGGGTTAGAGCGGCTGAAGGAAGGACGCCTGGGCACATGTCGCCAGCAAACCAGGATACGCAACACCGCGCAGAACGGCGTTGGTTTGACCCGCGATATGGGCCATAGTATAATGCGTGCGGAATGGCCGGTTGTTGTCTATCCAGCATCTGAGGTCAAGATGAGGGAAACCCAGAGCACTGGTTATCGTGTCAGGACTCTCGCCATCTACCTGCTCAAAATCCTGGTCCTGGCTGTGATCTACCATCTCGCCGTTCGGGTGGGGTTAAGCCTGGCCTACGTACAGGTGAATACTTCCCCGGTCTGGCCGCCGACGGGCATCGCGCTGGCCGCTTTGCTGCTCTTCGGCTACCATATGTGGCCGGGCATCACCCTCGGTGTGCTGGTCGGTTCGGTGCTCACCGGGGCGCCCCCTGGCGTGGCCCTGGGGATGTCCATTGGCAACACGCTGGAAGCGCTGGTGGGGGCCTTTGGCCTCCGACGGCTGGTGGGATTTCACAGAGAGATAGACCGGATTCGGGATGTCGTCGGGCTGGCACTGGTCTCCGTGGTCAGCACTGCCATCAGCGCCACGGGTGGGACCCTGACGTTGGCCCTGACGGGCCGGGTCACCGGAGGGTACGACACTATCTGGGTGACCTGGTGGATCGGCGATCTGCTGGGCGCGCTGGTGGTCGCTCCTATGCTGCTGGTGTGGGCAACGCCACCCTCTTTCCGGGCCAACCGGCGAGCGTACCTGGAAGGCGGAACGCTCCTGTTGGCCCTGGCCATCGTGACCTGGTACGTCTTCAGCAATCAGCCCCCGCTGGGTACCTTCCACCAGGCCCTGATGTACGTGATTTTCCCCTTCCTGATCTGGGCGGCGCTGCGCTTCGGCCAGCGGGGCGCGACGACCGGGGTCTTCCTGGCCTCGGGGATTGCCATCTGGGGCACTGCCCACGGCATGGGGCCGTTCTCCCGGGAGTCGCTCAACGACAGTTTGGTCCTGCTGCAGACCTTCACGGGGGTCCTCGCCCTGACATCGCTGACGCTGGCTGCCGCCACCACCGAACGCCGCAAAGCGGCCGACGCCCTCCAGCAACGGGTGAACGACCTGGTGATCCTCAATGATTCCTCCAAGACCTTCCTGAATTCCTCGGGCCTCACCAGTATCTACCATACCATTTGCCAGTTGGCCGTGACCCGCCTGGGCGCGGACGCGGCCTGGATTGAGAACACAGGCCGCGAAGGTGCCGCGGCAGAAATTCTGGCTGCCTGTGGCATTGGCACCGAGGCTATCACGGGTTTGACCGGGTGGAAGAGGACCTCGGAACTCCAGGGCCAGGAAGGGTACCGGATTGGGACTCTGGAGAGGAAGTCCCCTTATCGCTCGTATGCTGTTTTTCCCCTGGTGTTGGGCGGGGAGCCGCTGGGGGCGCTCACGTTGTTGAGCCGGAGGGACTCTTTCTTCACGGGAGACCGCCAGTTGCTCATCCAGTCCTATGCCAATCTGGCTGCAGTGGCCATCCAGAACACCCGGCTGATTGAAGAGGTGCGCCGGGCCAACCGGCAACTCCATGCCCTCTCCCAGCGGCTGATCCGGGCACAGGAAGAAGAGCGCCTTCACCTCTCCCGGGAGTTGCACGACGAATTCGGACAGTTGCTGGCCGCGCTCACAGTGCAACTGGGGCTGCTGGAACGGGATGCCGGCCAGCCAGAGATTGTCCGTGACCGCATCCGGGGTCTGAAGCAAGCGACCCGCGAGATTCAGGACCAACTTCACCGGCTGGCTATCCGCCTGCGCCCGGCCAGCCTGGACCACCTCGGTCTGGTCCGGGCACTGGAACAGTACGTCCAGGAGTTTCGCCGCCAGTACAACATTGATGTGGAGTTTGAGGCGGTCGGCATGCAAGACGCGCGCCTGCCGGAGGAAGTGGAGACTGCCATCTTTCGCATTGTTCAGGAATCGTTGACCAACGTGGTCCTCCACGCCCGGGCCACACACGTGGATGTACTGCTCAGTCTGCGCGATAACCACGTCGTGGCGATGATAGAGGACGACGGCGTGGGATTCAGCCTGACTTCAGCGACTCTGGAAGGCCACCTGGGCATCTTCGGGATGCGGGAGCGGGTGGAGATGCTGGGCGGGAGATTCATCCTGGAGAGCGCCCCGGGCAAAGGCACCACGGTCAGTGTGGAGGTCCCGTTGAATGATTAAAGTGCTGGTCGCTGACGATCACGCCATCGTGCGCGCCGGTCTGCGGGCCCTGATTGCCGCAGAGCCCTCCCTGGAACTGGCGGGCGAAGCGGCGGGCGGCTACGAAGCGATTGATTTGGTGGAGAAGACGCATCCGGATGTCCTGGTCCTGGACATCAGCATGCCGGACCTGGACGGCATCGCGGTCGTCAAGAAGGTCAAACCCCGTTACCCCGACCTGCGCATCCTGATTCTCACCGTTCACGAGGACGAGGCCCTTCTCCGAGAGGCGATTCGCGCTGGCGCTTCGGGCTACGTTCTCAAGCGGGCCGCGGAGGCCGAGTTGGTCTCGGCCATCCGGATCGTCATGCGGGGCGATCTGTACGTGGACCCGGCGATGCTGCGGTCCCTGCTCCTGGAAGAGAAAAGCATCCGGTCCGAGCCCCAGCCCGTTGAACCCCTGACGCCCCGGGAAATAGAAGTGCTCAAGTTAATCGTGCAGGGCTACACCAACCGACAGATCGCCGATAAACTGTGCATCAGCGTGCGTACTGTGGAGGGACACCGGGCCAATCTCTGCGGGAAACTGGGGCTGCGCAGCCGGGTGGAGTTGGTGCGATACGCCCGCGAGCACGGCCTGATTGAGTGACCCCCCGACAAAACACGGGGCCGACCCCCGTAGACACTACGGGGTCGGCCCCGTGTTTTCTCCTCCCCATTTCCGCTCAAAAACCCCGACTTTCTACGCTTGAAACGGCAACCCCGGTTTGCTACAATCGGGGATGCTGGGGACATATTCACCCTCATCCATTCCACGGGATAGAGCGTCTATGGCCAATACATCCTGCGAAGAACCCAGCCGGACCCCGGTGATTTCTATGCGCGGCATCACCAAAACCTTCCCCGGGGTAGTGGCGAACGACCACATCCATTTTGACGTCTACCCCTCGGAAATCCACGCACTGTTGGGGGAGAACGGCGCCGGCAAGAGCACGCTGATGAAAATCCTCTATGGCTTTTACCGGGCCGACGCGGGCCAGATTCTGCTCAACGGGAAACCGGTCTCCATTCGGTCCCCTCAGGACGCCCGAAGGGTGAACATCGGCATGGTGTTCCAGGAATTCACCCTCATCCCGGCGCTCAGCGTCGCGGAGAACATCGCCCTCTTTCTGCCTGACCTGCCGGCCGTCCTGAACCACCGGGAAATCCATCGGCGGATTCTGGACCTTTCCGAACAGTACGACCTGCGCGTTGACCCCCAGGCCGTGGTGGCTGAACTCTCCATCGGGGAGCGGCAGAAGGTGGAAATTCTGAAACTGTTGCTTTCCGGCGCTCGCATCCTCATCCTGGATGAACCCACCCGTGTCCTGGCTCCCCACGAGGTAGAGGCCCTCTTTCGCGTGCTGGACAACCTGCGCCGGGACAACTACGCCATCATCCTGATCACCCACAAGGTGAAAGAAGTCCTGGCCTGCGCTGATCGGATCACCGTCCTGCGCGGCGGGCGGGTTGCTGGCTCCCTTCTGCGTTCCGAGGCCACGGAGGGGAGACTGGTGACCCTGATGTTCGGGCAGGAGTTAACCAGCCCGAAAGCGGACCGGCGGAAGGTACCGGACAAGGGGGCATCACCCTTGCTGGAACTGCGAGGGGTGGAGACGCGGCCCGCGGGCACGGAGATGCGCCTCAAGGGGGTCGACCTTCAGGTCTATCCCGGTGAGATTGTCGGAGTGGCGGGCGTCTCCGGCAACGGGCAGAAGGAGTTGAGCGATGTGGTCCTGGGCATGATTCCCTGTGTCCGGGGAGAGAAAATCCTGTTCGGAGAAGACATGACCCACGCGTCCGTGGGGGTGGTTCGCCGGCGCGGGGTCGGTTTTGTGCCGGAGGACCCCCTGAGTATGGCAGTAGTGCCCTTCATGACCGTGCTGGAGAACCTGGCGCTGACCCGAACCTGGCACTACGCCCGCGCGGGTGGGTTGAAAATGGACTGGCGGGCCGTCCACAGGGACGCTCAGGACGCGATGAGCCGATTCGGGTTCTCCTTCTCGCTATATGTGCCAGCCCGAACTCTCTCCGGCGGGAATCTCCAGCGCATGATCATCGTCCGGGAACTGGCATACGGCTCGCGCCTGATCATTGCCTCTTACCTCACGCGCGGCCTGGACGTTCGGAGCACTTTCGCGGCCCGCCAGGCTCTCCTTCAGGCACGGGACGAGGGCGCGGGAGTCCTGCTGATCTCGGAAGACCTGGAGGAGTTGTTCGCGCTCAGCGACCGGCTGGTCGTGCTCTACGACGGGAGGATTGTCGGGACGTTCCGACCGGAAGAGACGGACATCTACACTATCGGTCATCTGATGACGGGGTCTGAGGTTCCACATGCCTGAAACTACGATCATTTCCTCTCGCCTCGCCGGATTCTGGCGAAAACTCCTGGATGGCCTGGTCCGCTACACGTTGACGATCCTGCTGGCCCTGGGGCTCTTCGGGGTCATCCTGCTCATATCCGGCCGCAATCCGCTGCACTCGTACCGGGATATGCTGGTCCACACCATGGGAAGCGCCTACGGCTTCTCCGAAGTGCTGGTCGCGATGACCCCGATGTTGCTCACCGCCCTGGCGGTCGCGCTTCCCTCCCGCCTCATCCTGATCAACGTGGGGGTGGAGGGGCAACTCTATATGGGGGCCTGCTTTGCCACCTGGGCCGCGCTGACGTTCCCCCACCTGCCCGCCTATGTCCTGCTCCCCCTTATGGCGTTTGTGGGCATGCTGGGCGGCGCGCTGTGGGCATTTATCCCCGGCTACCTGAAGGCCCGGGGAATCGTCAACGAAACGATCACCACCCTGCTGCTGAACTCCGTCGCGCCCAAGATCGTCTCCTTCTTCATCTTCGGCTTCTGGCACTCACCTATGGACACCGACAAGACGGCCAACTTCGTCCCCGCGGCCCGTCTGCCCACTTTCTTTGGCACCCGGATAGACCTCAGCCTGTTCATCGGGCTGGCGTTGCTGGTGGTGTTCTGGTGGTTTGTCAAGTACACCCGCTGGGGGTTGGAGATGCGGGCCATCGGCGGGAACCCCCAGGCGGCCCGGCGCAACGGCATCCCGGTCAGTACGTATCTGGTGGTCGGGATGTGTGTCGGCGGCGCGATCGCCGGCCTGGCCGGAATGGCTCAGGTCTCCGGGTACTACGGCCTTCTGCTGGCCAACTTCTCCAGGGGCATCGGCTATATGGGGTTCCTCATCTCCTGGCTCTCATTCGGTGATCCCCTGGGCATCCTGCTCATGTCCTTCGTGGTCGCGGTCATCTTCACTGGCGGCAATCTCCTGCAGTTGACCCAGGGGCTGCCCTTCGCGGCCATCAATCTTCTCCTGGCCCTGACGCTCTTCGTCGTCCTGGCCCGCCCACAGTTTTCGGGATTTATCAGGAGGAAAACGGCATGAGTCTGTTAGCCATCCTCGGGGTGATTTCCAGCGCCATCTTCTCCGGCACCTCGCTTCTCTACACCACGCTGGGCGAGGTGATCACGGAGCGCTCCGGCATCGTCAACCTGGGCCTGGAAGGGGTGATGCTGGTCAGCGCCTCCTCGGGATTTGCCGTCACCTATCTCACCGGGAATCCCTATCTGGGCGTGCTGACCGCGATGCTGGTCGGCGGGCTGATGAACATGATTCTGGGGTATCTGGTGGTCACGCGTGGGGGCAACCAGTTGGCCAGCGGGCTGGCGCTGATGTTCTTCGGCTTCGGCCTCAGCGCGCTGATTGGCAAGCCGTATGTGGGAGCCAAAATCCAGGGACTTCCCCGCATCCTGCTGCCGGGCCTGGAACACCTGCCCCGCCTGTATACCTCACTGTTCCAGTTTGACATCCTGATCTACCTGGCCATCCCGACGGCCTTCCTGGTCTGGTGGCTGCTGTATCGCACCCGCTGGGGGCTGGGGCTGCGCGCGGTGGGGGAAAGCGCCGATACGGCATTTGCCTCGGGACGCAATCCGTGGCGGCTCCGCTACCAGGCGCTCTTCGTCGGCGGCCTGCTGGCCGGGCTGGGGGCCGCCCATCTCTCCATCGCCTACGCCATGAACTGGACCGAGTATATGACGGGCGGGCGCGGCTTTATCGCGGTCGCCCTGGTTATCTTCTCCAAGTGGCACCCCCTGCGGGCAATTGTCGGGGCTCTGTTGTTCAGCGGTGCGGTCGCCTTTCAACTGCTCCTGCATGCCAGCGGTTTCAAGGTCTCTCCGTTTCTCCTGGACACCATCCCCTACTTCCTGACGCTGCTGGTCCTGATGATCTGGGGCGGCACCCGCCGATACGCGGCCCCCGCCAGCCTGGGACGGGTGTATCACGGGACGGAGTAAGCAAGTTTGCAAGTGGGCAAGTAAGGGGGAAGAAGGAGGTGATGCCAGAGGAGAGATTGGAGTCTGCAGTCCATCATTGGCCCGTTCAAACCCAACCTGTTTTGCTATTCACTGAATCCCTGTTTTGCCAACACTGAATCCGATAAAGGGAGGAGAAATGAACCGGAAACTGCTTGCTCTTGCGACCATCATGGTCATTGCAGCGGTACTGCTGACGGCGTGTGGCCCGAAGGCCACTCCCACACCGGTCCCGCCGACTGCGACACCGGTCCCGCCGACCGCGACGCCGGTGCCGCCAACGGAGACCCCCACGCCGGAGAAGCCCTGCCTCATCATCGGGGCGCTCTACGGCGGTCCCATCACCGACGCCGGGTACAACCAGGCGATGCACGACAGCGTGATGGAAATCAAGAAGAACATCCCGTGCGTCCAGATCATTGAGGCCGAGAACGTCCCCGATGAGGCTGGCGCCACCACGACGATGGAAAATATGATCGCCCAGGGCGCCAAGATGATCATCGCCACCGCGTTCAACCACCAGAATCCGGCCTACGAACTCTCCAAGAAATACCCGGACGTCGTCTTTGAGCACGCTGGTGGTTGGATGATGGGGCCCAACTTCGCCAACTTCTTTGGCAAGCCGCCGGACACCTGGTACCTGATGGGGGTTGCGGCTGGCCTGATGACCAAGACGAACAAGTTGGGCTTCGTTGCGGCCTTCCCGCTGGGCTGGACACTGACCTTCATCAATGCCTTCACGTTGGGGGCGCAGTCCGTCAACCCCGACGTGCAGACCATCGTGGCCTTCACTTTCTCGTGGGGAGATAGCGCCAAGGAGGCGGACGCGACCAACTCGCTCATCAACCAGGGATGCGACGTCATCACCATGCATGTGGACTCCCCGGCGACGGTGATCGGAACGGCGGAATCGCGCGGCGTCTACTCTATCGGCTTCCAGTCGCTGGCAGCCCAGCAGTTCGCGCCCGAGTACTGGATTACCGGCGTTGGCTACACCCTCGGCGGGAAACTGACCTGGCTGGCCTCCACGGTGATTGACGGCACGTGGAAACCGATCTTCCTGCGGTGCGGTCTGGCCGACGGCTGCATGGCCATCGCTCCGTTCGGCCCCAGGGTGCCCCAGGAGGTCCAGGACCGCGTGAACCAGGTGCGGGCTGACCTGGAGGCCGGGAAGATTGTCGTCTTCAAGGGCCCCATTGTGGACCAGGACGGCAACATCCGGGTTCCCGAGGGTGAGGTGCTCACCGACGACAAGATGAGCGCTGTGGACTGGTTCGTCAAGGGCGTAATCGGAAGCCCGAAATAAGAGCGGCGCTCGGTGGGAGGGGGCATTGGCAGGCTATCCCTGCCGATGCCCCCGATTCCGATGGCAGATGCGACTGCAAGTTCTGGACATCGGCGAAACATCTTACCGTCTGCTGGCCTCGGAGCAGCAAGGCGTCATCCTGGCGGTCGTCTCCGGGGCCATCTACCTGATCAGTGATTCGGATGAACTGCTCTGGCTGACGACGGCAGACGCCCCGCGACACCCCCGCGGCATCCGGATTTCCGCTCCTCTGCCCCCTCTGGCCGTAAACACCCCTTTTACGGGGAACGAACAGGGCCTGCTCATCGGTCCAGACACCGTTCTGGATTGCCGTGCAGCCGCTATGTGGAGTCCGCCGGGCCTCTCCGCCCGGGATGTTCTCCCGTTCACCGCTGTATCTGAACGGGTCCGGGTCGCCTTTTCCATTACGAATTTGTTGCCGCCCCCCGCCGGGCTGGGGAGACTTCTGCCGGAGATTGTGGGAATCGCCGCAAAGAAGAGTCGGCCCTCTCTCCGACGGGAGAACTTGGCCCCGTCGGCAGCGCTTGCCCTGCCGATCATCCAGAACATCGCGGCCGCTTCCCTGGCCCATCGTGGGGAAGAGGTCTTATCTTTGGCTGAAGCACTGGTCGGCCTGGGAGAAGGCCTGACTCCTTCCGGCGACGATTTTGTGGGAGGCCTGCTTTTTTGCTTCCACTGGATCTCCCACCTCTACGGGGATTTCCCCGCTTTTGATCGGGCCGACGTCATCCGCCGGTTTTCTGGCAAAACGAACCCGATCAGTGCTGCCGTGCTGAACGATCTGGCGAATGGCCGGGGTGTTGAACCCCTCCATCAGTGGTTGAGTTGCATCCTGACCGGCCGTCCGGCCGATCAGGTCCAACAACACGCCGCGCGGCTGGTCCGGATCGGACACTCCACAGGATGGGACCTGCTGAGCGGTGCGCTCACCGGTTTGCTGTGGACTTTTTCCTGAAGGAGCATTGCTATGGACATCAAACAGGAGATTGAAAAAGCGAACGAAGAAGCGGCCCGTCGTATGATTCAGGGAGAACCCGTGCTGGTGGATATTGCTCCGGCTGGGGAAGTGATCCCCGGTATGGAGGGAAAAATGATCACCCATGCCGGCCCTCCGATCCCGTGGCAGGAAATGTGCGGCGCGATGAAGGGCGCCATCGTCGGGCAGGTCCTCTATGAGGGCTGGGCCCAGACGGTGGACGAAGCGGTTGCCCTGCTGGAGAAGGGGGCCATCCGGCTGGAACCGAACCATCACCATCAGACTGTCGGCCCGATGGCGGGGACGATTTCCCCCTCCGCACCGGTCTGGGTGGTGGAGAATCGGGCCTTCGGCAACCGCGCGTTCTGCCGCCAGGTGGAGGGCAATCAGCAGTTCGGCGACTACAGCGACCAGGCCTTGCAGGGACTCCGGATGTGGCGGGACCTCTGGGCACCGACCCTGCGCAAAGCGTTGCACCACATCGGGGGCCTGAACCTGAAGCCTATCATCACCCAGGCGCTCCAGATGGGGGACGAACTCCATAACCGCCACAGCGCCGCGTCCAGCCTCTTTGCTAATACGATGGCTGTGGCCATGGTGGAGGCCAACGTCCCTCCATCGGAGATGCTCCCCACTCTCAAATACATCACCAACCACAATCTCCTCTTCCTGGGTCTGGCGATGGCAGCCGCCAAGGCCATCGCGGACCCGGCGATGAACATCCCGTACAGCACTGTGGTGACCGCGATGTGCCGCAATGGGGTGGAGTTCGGCATCCACGTCAGCGGACTGGGCGAGGAGTGGTTTACCGCGCCCGCCCCGGTCGTGGACGGCCTCTACCTGCCAGGATACAGCGCAGAGAACGCCGGCCTGGATATGGGCGATTCGGCCATCACCGAGACAGTCGGTTGGGGCGCGTTCACCATCGGCGGGGCCCCGGGCATCCTGAGCCTGGTGGGGGGCACTCCCGAAGAAGCGCTGGCCTACTCACGGGAGATGCGAAAAATCACGGTGACCACCCACCCCGTCTACCGGATGCCCATCCTCAACTTCGCCGGGATCCCGGTCGGGATAGACATCCGCAAGGTAGTCCAGACCGGCATCACTCCCATCATTGATACCGCCATCGCCCACAAGGAGCCCGGACATCCCATCATCGGCGCCGGGCTGGTGCGCGCGCCGCTGGAGTGCTTCAAGAAGGCACTGATCGCCTTCGGCAGGAAATACAATGTGGGCTGATCAGGGGGCACCAATGGCTTCCGGTTTTCTGATTCGCAAGAACCAGTACTATGATTCCGTCTTCCTGATGGGAGTCAACCGGCGCATCGCAGAAGTCAAGGGAGTCCAGCAGAGCGCCGTCCTGATGGCCAGTCCGGCCAACAAGAAACTCCTTGCGGCCATGGGCTTTCAGGACCCTCAGATAGACGCCGCCCAGCCCGCGGACCTCGTCGTCGCGGTCGTAGCAGAGACCCCTCAGATTGTTGAGGAAGTCCTGGAACGGTTGGATGAGTGGCTGCAGTCACCCGCAGAAAAGACCCCGGAGAGCCGATTGCACCGCCTGGAAGAGGGACTGGCGAGGAAACCCAACGCCAATCTGGTGGTGATTTCAGTCCCGGGGGAGTACGCCGCCCGGGAAGCCCGCAAAGCCCTGGAGGCCGGTCTGAACGTCTTCCTGTTCAGCAGCAACGTCCCTATTGAGGATGAGCGACAACTGAAGGAACTCGCCGCGCGGCGGAACCTGATCGTGATGGGGCCGGATTGCGGGACCAGTTTGATCAACGGGGTGGGCCTGGGATTCGCCAACAAGGTGCGCCGGGGCCCCATCGGGGTGATCGGCGCCGCCGGTACCGGCATCCAGGAGTTCACCAGTCAAGTGCACAATGCCGGATATGGCGTCTCCCACGCCATCGGCACCGGCGGCCGCGATCTTTCCGACGAAATCGGCGGGCTCACGGCTCTGACCGCGCTGGATGCCCTGGAGAATGACCCCCGGACAGAGGTCATCGTCATCATCTCCAAGCCGCCGGGGATGCGGACGCTGGAAAAACTCCTGGTACGGCTGGAGACCTGTCGGAAACCGGTCATCGGTTGCTTCCTCGGGGTATCCCCCCAGGGGACTGCCTCTCACGCCCATCTCCGGGTTGTCCGCACGATTGACGAGGCAGTCCAACTGGCTATAAGCGCGGTCAGTGGAGAGCCTCAGGCCTCGCCCCTCTCCCTGTCGGCGGAGGAGCGGGAGGTCATCGCCCGGGAGAGAGCCCGTTGGAGTGCCGGGCAGAAATATCTGCGCGGCCTGTTTGCCGGGGGGACGCTCTGCTATCAGGCCCAGCAAATCCTTCAGGACGCGGGCATCCCGGTCTATTCCAACGCCCCCCTGGTCCCGACGCGCCGTCTGGCCCATCCCGACCAGAGCCGCGAACACACCGTCGTGGATATGGGGGACGAATACTACACCACCGGCAAGCCGCACCCGATGATTGACGGCACTCTGCGCAGACAGCGCATCCTGACCGAAAGCCGGGATTCGGAGATCGCTATCCTGCTGCTGGATTTCATCCTGGGCTACGGTGCTTCCAACGATCCTGTGGGGGAACTGTTTGACGCCATCGTAGAGGCCCGGCAGGAGGTTCAGCGGCGCGGCGGCTGGCTGACGGTGGTCGCTTCCATCTGTGGGACGGATGGCGATCCCCAGGACCTGGGATTGCAGGCCAGGATGCTGCGGGACGCTGGGGCCATCGTCTTCTTCAGCAGCGCCCGGGCGGTGCTCTTTTGCAGCGAGTTACTGAGGACAAAGTAGGAGGTTCCCGATGGCTCAGTCGTTTGCGGAATTGCTGGATAGCCCCATCGTCGCCATAAACCTGGGACTGAAAATGTTCGCCGAGAGTCTGGAGAGGCAGAGCGTGGAGGTCGTCCAGGTGGACTGGGCCCCGCCAGCCGGTGGGGATGAAGAACTGGCGGATCTGCTGGACAAACTGCTGTAGGGCGCCGCGCCCCTTACCTGGGGAGGATTCGGCGGGCCGGAGTGGGCCGAAAGGCCCGCTCCGGCCCGCCGTCCCCGCCCCCTCACCAGAACGGCGGCAGTTTCAGCCCTATCTCCTCCGCATACGCAAACAGCGCCCACAGCACCCACCCCAATGCCTCCTCCGCCCGCGCCACCTCCTCCCGTCCCGGCACCACTCCGTCCCCCTCCCCCATCAGCACCTCCGGATGCATCCGCACCCGCACCCCAAAGTCCTGCGGCTCCTCCCCCCGCTCCCACGACGACTCCGGCACCGCCTGCAACCACCGCCCCACCTCATACCCGTGATACCGCAAAAACTCCCGAATCACCCCCTGCATCCCGATGCAAAATCGTCGTCACGTTCCACCGCATCGTCTCCCGCCCCCGCTCCAGCACCCGCCGCAACCGCCCCCGCAACTTCGGATGCATCTCCAGATACTTCCCCAACAGATACACCGACGCATACGGATACGCCGCCCGCCGCGCCACCGTCTGCCCCTCCGAGTGCGACGCCGCATAAATCACCCCCATCACCTCAAAAGAGACCGGGTCCGGCCGCGGATGCTCCTCCGTGTACGCCACCTCCGGCCTCCGCTCCTGCAACCACTGCCGGTACGCCGCCAGAATCCGCCGGTCGTCCGCACCAAAAGCCCCGCCGCCTCCGCCGCCAGCCGTACATCCAGCACCGCCCGCGCGTGCGCCACCTCCCGCACATCCTCGTACCCGCACGCCGCCGCCCCCCGATGCCCCGTCACCCGCCGCATCTGCCCGTAGTCCGCCACCCCTGTGGGCAGAAACACCTCTAACAACCGCAACCACCGACCGTCCGGAAACGCCTCCTCCAGCGCCTTCCGCAGCCCCTCCACATCCACCGTCTCCCCTTTCGGCATAGAAGGTTTCCGATTCATTCCTCACCTCCGGTAGGTTTACACCCAATCGTGGTTGAGGCTCAACTGGACATTGGGGGCGAAAGGTGGTATTCTATGGCCCATCATATATCCAGGAATGGCGAAGTAGATTATAGAGTTCATCGGAAATTAGAGTGCAGCATCCGGGTTATGCTGAGTTCAAGGAAAAACCATACTCATCCGCGTCCATCCGCGTTCATCCGCGTCCTATTTCCGATGAAGTCTATATTTTTCATTGCGGCGGCTTCGCCGCCGCAATGAAAAATATATTTCCTTAATCGCCGCGGGCGAAAAGGCCAAACTTGAGGGAGTGGGGATAAAGGGGGAGAAGCAAGGAGTCTGGCATGCAAGAACTGCTTATTCTTGTCGCGAAAAAGTCACCTGACAGTCCATTGGAAGTATGCGGATGTGTGACCCGCGACGCGGCTCACTTGTTCGGTTTCCCCCATACATCAATCCTGCTGGTGCCTGTAACTTGGGATAGGGACCGTATGGAGCCGGTCGTCTTCTTGCATAAACGGTCGCCTTACAAACGCATTTCTCCCAACGCGTGGGGCTTTTGCGGCGGTCATCTGACCTTTGATGAAAGTTACTTCCCGGAAGGAAAATGGGATTCGCCGTACGATTTGGGGCGTGCGACGGATGATGCGGCTGTTCGCGAAGCAAATGAAGAACTCAGATGTACGCCCCCTTTCACTTTTCTCCCTGAACATGTTCGCCGCTTTCAACCCATCGGTTATTTGAGTGCGAAACTGCGAGCGAACGAGGGAAAAACAGAGAATTTTCCTCCGTCTACATTGTGGCAGTTCCACCAGACAGAATTGTAACCATCTGGGACACGGACACGGAGGGAGAGAGACAACTTGAAGTCAGGCGATTCACATGGTCTGATTTACTTATGTTCTATCAAAAAGAGAAGGACTCCTTCGCTGATGGGGCTGGGCGTATTTTGCAGAAATTGGGCAGAGATGCAAAACTAACCGCCGAGTTTGAGCAAGTTATCAGGGACGTGGGTACCGCAATGGCCCAGTCCACACAAGGCTGGCAAGGGGTTTCGCAATTGCGGGATGTGAGATGACACCCGAGTATCTGCGGCTGATATTGAATCTCGTTCTTTTCAAGTAACCTCCTGGGGTAGTGCTTGCAGGCATCTTCGGTCCTCACCCCACGGGAGGGAATGGAAAGAGGGGTTTTGCGGTGGGCGGCTTCCCCGCCACACAAATGGTTGTTTGATCTCCTTTTTCTGCTGGTGAACCCTCAACACTCCGAGTACCCGCAGGCATAGCAGCGGCGACATCCCTCCTCACTCACCAGCGTCGCGTGGCCGCATTCGGGGCAGAGGTCGCCCAGGGGGAACAGCGGGAGTTGGGCCGTGCCGGCCTCATGCTCCGGTGGAGCCTCCAGCCCCAGAAACTCTGCCAGCACCTGGGCGACGCCATCGGGCAGGGATTGCACCCGGTCCCGCCCGAAGCCCGTGGGACGGCCGCCCCCAATCCCCCGCAGTTGCTTCACCACCTGCTGGAGACGGCGCCGGGCCGGAAGCGGGGAGGGAACCCGAAGGACCAGAGAAATCAGCCGACCAATCGCCTCCGCCACCGCCGCCGTATCCGACCCGGCCTTGCCCACGTTCAGGAAGACCTCAAAGGGCTCCCCCTCCCCATTGCAATTGACGGTGACATAGGCCGTCCCGAGGGGCGTATTGATGCGATACGTCTGCCCCTGCAGGATGTGGGGGCGCGGTCGGATGGGCATCAGCGAAGAAGTCGTCGGGGACGTCCCAGCCAGCGCTCCGGTCGGCGCTCCAGTCTGAGCCTCGCGGGCCTTCCGAACCGCCTCTGTCTCCAGAACCACCTTCTCCCGGGAACCGGTCACATAGACGGTCAGCCCTTTGCAGCCCAGTTTCCAGGCCAGCATGTAGGCACGGGCGACGTCTTCGGGGGTGGCGTCGGCGGGAAAGTTGATGGTTTTAGAGATGGCCGCGTCCACAAACGCCTGCAGCGCCGCCTGCATTCGCACATGCTCTTCGGCGGTAATATCCCCAGCAACGACAAAGACATGGCGGATTTCCGGCGGCACCTCCGGGACATCCTGGCAACTTCCGGTGAAGAGGACCTGCTCCAAGATGCGCTCCCGGGTAGGCTCATCTATCCCCGCCCGTTCCAGGACCTGCAGGAACAGCGGGCTGACGTAGCGGAGTTCTATCTCCCGCCCCTCGTCGTGGACCTTACGGGTATAGGCCAGGGCGTAGACGGGTTCACAGCCGTACGCCTCACAGCCTGCGATGGTGGCGATGGTGCCGGTGGGGGCGACGGTCAACTGCGCCGCGTTGCGGATGCCGTACTGCCGGATGCCGTCCAGAATCTCCTCCCAGTCCAGCGGGGGCCGTCCCCACTTCTCCAGACGGGTGTAGGGGACCAGCGGGGTCGGCGGGGTCCAGCGCAGGTCTTCGGGGTCGTAGACGCTCCCCCGGATGGCCGGGAAGGGCCCCCGCTCCCGGGCCAGCGCGATACTGGCCCGCATCGCGTGGTAACGGATGAATTCCATCATCTGCGAGGCCAGTTCCTGCGCCTCCTCGCTGCCGTAGCGGACGCCCAGCATGTACATCACGTCCCCCAGGGCCATGATGCCCAGACCGATGCGGCGGGTACGCTGGGCCGCCTCTTTCAGTTGGGGGATGGCGGGGACATAGGCATTGGCGTCCACCACGTCGTCCAGGAAGCGGACGGCCTGCTCCACTGTTTTCTGGAGAAGGCCCCAGTCTATACGGGCGCTGCCATCGGACTGCACAACATGCCGGGCCAGGTTGATGGAACCCAAACAGCAGTTCTCGTACGGGAGCAGGGGTTGTTCGCCACAATTGTGAACGTAGAAGCCGTTGGCGTCAAAAGCATGGATGCCAGGAACCCGCGCATCGTACACACGGTTTTCCCCGCGCGGTTCTATAGCGACAACCTCGTCCACGAACCGCTCCCGGTTCATCCGCCGACGGTAGGCTTCCAGACCCTGGCGCAGCCGGGCGGCTTTCTCTTCGTGGACGAAGCCGACCCGCTGGGCGAACCAGGCCAGATTTTCCCCGCTGATGACCAGTTCATGCTGAGGGCGGACCGGGTATAGCCGTACACCACCCCTGCCGCCCGGAAGCAGAGAAGTTCTCCCCTTCCGCCGGTTCTGGTAGATGGTGGAGACGATGCCCAGCCGGTGGAGCATCCGCTGTACCGCTTCCAACATGGAGAGGTCGGACTGGGCCAGGCGGACCGAGAGGCCCTTCCGCTGGCTTCCGAGAACGGTCCCGTCCGTGTCAAAGAGGCCGCAGAGGAAACCCACATGGAAGTCGCTGCTGGTTTGCTCTATCTCCGGTGTAATGCCTTTAGACTCCCCAGAGAGGCCATAGGCGCGGGCCAGGTCGTAAAGAGCCCTGGAGCGGAGGCGATACTCGCCTCGCTCCGGGATTCGGGCGAAGCCCTGAAAATCGGCCCGATGGGGAAAGTGGCTGAGGATGGATTCTACCTTCTGGCGAATCGCCTCGGGGCCCGGTCCTTCTCCCCATACGGAAATGACAGCCCGACTGTCGGCAAAGGTCCCATCGCCGACCAGTAACCCCAGCAGGTAGCCCTCCTCCCAGGTCCCACGGCCCGCCCAGGTGGCGTCCCGGTGTTCTCCCAGGAGAACCCGGTCGCCAATCTTCAGGTCGCCAGCCCGCCTCCATGCCGATTCCACCGCATAGCGGGTCATTCGGGTGACCACCCGCAACGGGTGTTCGGGGGTGACGGTCAGGCGAAAACCCCGGCGGGTACGGATTTCCAGCGTCTCCCGCTTTCCGGTGCAGAAGAAGCCCTCCGCAGAGGTGGGGTGGAAGCGACCGTTGACCAGTAAGGAGACCGGCACCCCGATCAACTGCTTCACCTGGGCAGGGCCCCGGTCGGTCACCACCCAGGTATCTCCGGCCAGGCAGGGATTGGTCGCCTCGTACGCCCCCAGATGGGGACACGGATTGGAGCGGTTCATCGCGTCCAGGAAGAGGATACCCGGTTCGCCGTTGCGGTGGGCCTGGCGGACGATTTTGTCAAAGAGGTCCCGCGCCCGGACTTTCCGGTAGACCTGGATCGGGATACCCACCCGCCCCGCCTCCTCCAGTGTCCCGTTAAAAGTGCGGTAGGCCGGATGGAGCACGTCGGGGAAACGCAACTCCCATTCCTCGTCGTTCTCCACGGCCTGCATAAATGCATCGGTGACACCGACAGAGATGTTGAAGTTGTTGATAGCGTGCTCGTCGGTCTTGCAGGTGATGAACTCCTCTATGTCGGGGTGGTCCACCCGGAGGACGCCCATGTTGGCCCCCCGACGAGTGCCCCCCTGGCTGATGATCTCGCAGGCCAGGTCGTAGACGCGCATAAAGCCGACGGGCCCGGTCGCCTTGCCCCCGCTGGAAATGACCACCGTCTCTTTGGGGCGCAGACGGGAGAAGGAGAAGCCGGTACCCCCACCCGTCTGATGGATAAGGGCCATGTTGCGCAGGGTCTGGAAGATGCCGTCGTCCCGCCGGCCCATGTCGTCGCTGACCGGGAGGACGAAACACGCGGCCAGTTGCCCCAATGGGGTTCCCGCCCCCGTGAACGTCGGAGAGTTGGGGACGAAGCGGAGAGAGGTCAGCAGGTCATAGAAGATTTCCTCGGTGACCTGCACATCCCCATTCCAGGCCGTCTCCACTGCTGCGATGTGATGCGCCACCCGGCGGAACATCCCCTCCACCGTCTCGGCGGGCTTTCCGTCGGGCCCCCGGCGCAGATACCGTCGTCTCAGCACCTCCAGCGCGTTCGGCGACAGACGGTCCATAACCGAATCCTGGGGTTTCTCCCGCGACATGGGCCCCCTCCTCCGGGTCACCGAAGAGTCCCGGCTGAAAACGATTCGCTTTCCAGCAGGCGGTTAATCTCGGCACGCACCGCTGCCAGGTCCTCCAGTCCCAGATAGACGATGGCATAGCGGATGTAGGAAACCGGGTCCAGTTCCCGCAACTCCGCGATCACCCGGTCGCCAATCATCTTACTGGGGACTTCGGTCCGCCCGGTCTGGCGGATGTACTCCTCCACCCGGTCAGCCAGGCGCTCCAGCGCGTCGGCCGAAATGGGCCGGCGGGCGCAGGCGGTACGCAATCCGGCCAGCAACTTTTCCCGACTGAACTCTTCCCGACGACCGTCCCGCTTAATCACCAGCGGCGTGGTGAGGATGGCCCGCTCCAGGGTCGTGAACCGCTGCCGGCACTGGGGACACTCCCGGCGCCGACGGATTCCACGGGCATCGTGGTCGGTGGCAATGACATGAGTGCGTGAAGCACCACAATATGGACACTGCATGGGACTCCTTTCCGGGGAAATAACTACCAGATATGGTGGTATAAACCTGCCAAAACACCATATGTAGGGGGAGACAGCGGTTATTATACCACACTCCGTTACAAGCGCAAGTACGGGTCGGAAGTGCCCAGGGCTTATCAATTCTCTAACTCTCACCCTCACCTCACCCTTGCCCCTTCATCCCCCCTCTCCCTGAAGTTTGGCCTTTTTCAGAGAAGGGGCAGAAAAATCTTCAAAACCCACCTCCGGCGGGGCCAAAAGGACAAAAAGAAAATATTTTTCGTTGCGACGGCGAAGCCGCCACAACGAAAAATAATCTTCTCTTTGGGACTACGAAAGCAGCCAGAGGCCTATGCAGAGGGGCCACGGGCAAAAAGCCAAAGTTGAGGGAGGGGGGAACCAGGGGGGTGGGAAGAGCAACGAGACCCTTGCGGATACCAGAGGAATCAGCATTAGAGCGCTGATAAGCCCTAACCTCAGGGAAACCAGTTTGACAAATCGGCATATTTGTAGTACAAGAAAAGGAAGCCAGATAATCGCTGGTTGGTGATCGGGGTACAGGGAAATAGGGAAAGGAGTTACGCAGTTGGCCTTTTTTGCCACGAATTGCACGAATTTACACGAATTAAAAGAAACAAAATTCGTGTAAATTCGTGCAATTCGTGGCGATTTCCGATCGTTCATCTGCCAGGTGCGTAAGTCCTAAGGGAATTAATGATGCGGTCGCTGGGATCAGTTCATTCCCATATCAAATGGCTTCTCCCGGGCATCGGCGTCAAACGCTGGCTGTTGACGCTGGCACTGGGTATAGTCCTGGTTGGTATGGGAGTGGGCTTTCTCTTCCGGCAACTTTACCTGTTCGCCGGGGTCTATCGCTATGTATCGCTGGCCTTCCTGCCCTATTGGGTCCGGGGCCTGCTCCTGATCCTGATCGGCCTGGGGCTGGTTATCCTCGGATTGATCCGCCTGAACCAGGCGCTCCTCTCCCCCTTTGTTCGGGACAGCCACGAAGTAGTGGAGGCACTGTACCGACACCGGCAAGGCAGTCAGGGGCCGAGAGTCGTCGCGATCGGAGGGGGGCATGGGCTGGCGACGCTGCTCCGGGGGCTGAAAGCCTACACGTCCAACATCACCGCGATTGTCACCGTGGCCGACGACGGGGGCAGTTCCGGGCGCCTGCGTCGGGCCCTGGGCGTGCTCCCCCCCGGCGACTTCCGCAACTGTATCGCGGCGTTGGCCGACGACGAGGGGTTGATCACCCAACTGTTCCAGTACCGCTTCCCGTCGGCCGGCGCAGATTCGGGCCTGGACGGTCACAGTTTTGGCAACCTCTTCATCACCGCGATGGCTGAAGTGACGGGTTCTTTTGAGCGTGCGATTCTGGAATCCAGCCGCGTCCTGGCCATCCGGGGAGAGGTAGTGCCCAGCACGCTACACAACGTGACCCTGATGGGCGACCTGCGGGAGGAGGCGACCGGTACGGGGGTCCGGCGGGTGGCTGGGGAGTCCACCATCACCCAGGCAGTTGGGACCATTGAGCGGGTCTACCTGGAACCGGATGACGTTCCCGCCTACCCCCGGGCGGTGCGGGCCATTCTGGAGGCCGACCTGGTGGTTGCCGGGCCCGGTTCCCTTTATACCAGCGTCCTGCCCAACCTGCTGGTGCGGGAGATTGCCCAGGCAGTGGCGGCCAGCCGGGCCCTGCGGGTCTACGTCTGCAATGTGGCGACCCAGCGGGGCGAGACGGACGGCTACACCGTGGGCGACCATGTGGCTGCGCTGGAGCGGCATGTGGGTCCCGGACTCTTCCCGGTGGTCCTGGCCAACGACAACTTTGCCTACGCCGACCGTCTGCCGCAGGGTGTGGAGCCCCCCCGGTTGGAAGTCCCGGCGGGTGCCCCCTACACCGTCCACACCGCCGACCTGGTGGACCCGGTTCACCCCTGGCGGCACGATAGCGCCAAACTGGCCCGCGCACTGATGCGGTTGCTGGAGAGTCGGAGATAAGGATGGAATATGCAGTACCGATTTGAGTGGGATCCAATCAAAGCCAGGGAGAACCTCCGAAAGCATGGAGTCAGTTGTGAGAGAGCGGCCCAAGTATTTTTAGACCCGTGGATGATTTCTATTTACGATGAAGAACATAGCGAGGCAGAAGAGCGCTGGATCACTATGGGAATGGATGGTAGCGGCATTCTCCTTGTAGTTGTCCATACGTTCCGAGAGATGGACGCCAGTTATTGCAGGATCAGGATCATTTCGGTGCGAAAGGCAACCCGGCAAGAGGCAAAGCAATACCATCAGGGAGGAAAATGAAGCGGGAATACGATTTTTCTAAAGGCATACGGGGTAAGTTTTACCGCCCGGATACGCAACTCCAATTGCCCGTTTATTTGGACGAGGACGTTGCCGATTTAGTGATCCAATACGCCGAACAGAGGCAACAGGACATCCAAACGGTGGTCAACGAAATCCTGAGGCGCAACAAAGAGGCGCTTCAGGTACCTGTAGCGGACCAATGATACGAGAATGGTCCCCCGAAGAGATTGCCGCCGCGCGGGAGAACCTCCGGCGGCGGCAGGAGGCCGCCTACCGGGCCCGCGAGGAGCGACGAGCAAGGGCCGCTCAGGCCCTCCGGGACGCGGCCCGGCAGGTCTTCCCGCGCTTCCCCGCCGTCCGGCGGGCCTACCTCTTCGGTTCCGTCACCCAGCCCGGCGGAATGGGGCCCCGGTCGGACGTGGACGTCGCCGTGGAGGGAAAACTGAGCGCCGAGGACTACTTCGCCCTCTGGCGCGCCCTGGAGGAGGAAAGCGGCCAGCCCGTGGACCTGGTGGAACTGACCGAAGACCTCCCCTTCGCCCATCGGGTGCGCGAACAGGGAGAAATTCTCTATGAACGGGGAAATCCGAACGCTGAAAGCGGAGATTGAGGCCGACCTGGCAACCATCGCCGCAATCTATGCGGCTCTGGATCGGTACAGCGGCAAACTGGATACCGAAGAGGGGCGGATTGCGACAGCGTACTATCTACACAATCTGTACAACGCTTTTGAGAACATCTTCCGGCGCGTGGCAAAGACCTTTGGAAATGCGATGGGTAAAGATTCCGGATGGCATGCAGACCTGCTCCGACGGATGCGCCTGGACATCCCGGAGGTGCGCCCGCATCTGATCAGCGAAACTGCCCACGATTGCCTGGACGAGTTGCGCCGATTCCGGCGGATTTTTCGGAGCGCCTATCGGCTGGAACTGGACGCAGACCGTCTCGCTTTAGTCCTCAAAAAGGCCCAGGCGCTCCGGGAAATCTATCGCGCGGAGATGGCCCAGTTCCTCTCCTTCCTGGATGGACTGCTCTCCAGCGCCCCCTAATCCATACCATAATCCTAACTACACAGGAGGTTACCATGGTGAAAGTCGGTATCAATGGCTTTGGCCGTATCGGACGGCAGGTCTTTAAGGCCATACGGGATATGTACGGGGACCTTCTGGAGGTAGTGGCCGTCAACGACATCACCTCCCCCGATATTCTGGCCCACCTGCTCAAGTACGACTCCAACTACGGCCACTTCAACGGCACCGTAGAGGTGCAGGGCAGCAGCCTCTTCGTGGACGGGAAAGAGGTCAGGGTCTTTGCCGAAAAAGACCCCGCCAACCTCCCCTGGAAGGACCTGGGCGTCCAACTGGTGGTGGAATCCACGGGCGTCTTCACCGAGGCCGCAAAGGCATCCGCCCACCTGCAGGCCGGCGCGCGCAAAGTCATCATCACCGCGCCGGCCAAAAACGAGGACATCACCATCGTCCTCGGCGTCAACGAAGATAAGTACGACCCGGAGAAACACCACATCGTCTCCAACGCCTCCTGCACCACCAACTCGGTGGCGCCCGTGGCGAAGGTCCTCCACGACAACTTCGGCATTGAGTACGGCTTCCTGACCACCGTCCACGCCTACACCAACGACCAGCGCATCCTGGACCTGCCGCACAAGGACCTGCGTCGGGCCCGGGCAGCAGCCCTCTCCATCATCCCCACCACCACCGGCGCCGCCAAGGCCGTCGCGCTGGTCATCCCCGAACTGAAGGGGAAGTTTGACGGCATCGCCCTGCGGGTGCCCACCCCCACCGTCTCCATCTCCGACTTCGTCATCACCCTGCAGAAGCCGGTAACCCGCGACGAGGTCAATGCCGCCTTCAAGGCCGCCGCCGAGGGCCGCCTGAAGGGCATCCTGGGCTACACTGAAGAGCCGCTGGTCTCGGTGGACTTCAAGGGCGACCCCCGTTCCGGCATCGTAGATGGCTCCCTCACCATGGTCATCGGCGAACGGACGGTCAAGGTCCTGGTCTGGTACGACAACGAATGGGGCTACTCCGTCCGCGTGGCCGACCTGGCCGCGCTGATGGCGCGGAAACTGTGATGTTCGTGGTCAGGCACGAAGCGCCAGCGGAGTGCCGTTCGGGACCCTTTCAACGCCACTCCGCTTCGCTCCGTGGCTGACAACAAGCGGATTCGGGTGGGCTCTAAATCGGCATCCGGTCTCCCTGGGGCCGGATGCCATCCCCACCATGACCGCTTTCCCGCTCTCTGGACGGGTCAATGGGACCGAACTGCAGGCCACCAGCGAGGTCCACTCTCAAAAACTCCTGGCCCTGCAGACGTTTCTGCACGGCCTGTTGACCAGTCCGGTCCGGAACCACATCGTGGAGGTCATCCTCTTCGGCAGCGTGGCGCGGGGGGACCCTGAACCGGATAGCGACGTGGACCTCCTCATCGTGGGAACGCGCCACCTGGAAACGCTGCAAGAGGTCGGATGGGAAGTGGCGGAGGGCCTGCCGGCCCCTCATTCCGTTGTAGGACAACTGCTCGCAGTTGTCCTACAAAGCGGCCAAACCCGACAGAATTGGGACACGCCCAGTGCGGCCCACGGCCATTACCGGCTGGCCGTGGATGGAGCGTACAACGCGGCGGAACTCTGGGCCAAAGCCTTCCTCCTGGGGGAGGTGGAGGAAATGCCCTCCCCTCCCGGAGCGATCATCCGCCTCTTCAGCGACCGCTTTCTGAAGACCGGACGCCTGCCCGCATCCCTGGGCAGGCAACTGAACGCAGCGCTGGAAAACCGGAACCGGGCCCGATATGTCTACGAGACATAGGTGACCGAAGCACTGGCACAGGAGACCCTGGCGCTGGCAGAGAGCCTGCTGGCCCATCTGCGCGATGCTCTCTACCAGGACCCTGTCAGCCAGCCATAGCATCCTGCATCCTGTATCCTGCATCCTGCATCTTTCCTGGGGAGGTCGTGATGATGAACAAAAAGACTGTCCGGGATGTGGACGTCTCCGGCAAGCGAGTGCTGATGCGGGTGGACTTCAACGTCCCGGTCAAAGAGGGCCGGGTGACCGACGACACCCGCATCCGCGCCTCATTGCCGACGATTCAGTATCTGCTGGGGCACGGCGCCGCCGTCATCCTGATGTCCCATCTGGGCCGGCCCAAGGGGAAACCGACCCCCGAATACTCCCTGGGCCCGGTGGCGGCGCACCTTTCGGAGTTGCTGGGCCGCCCGGTCCGTCAACTGAGCGACTGCGTCGGCCCGGAGGTGGAGGCGGCCTGCGCGGCCCTTCAGCCCGGCGACGTCGTCCTGCTGGAAAACCTCCGCTTCCATCCCGAAGAGGAGGTCAACGACCTCGTCTTTGCCCGCCAACTGGCCGCGCTGGGCGACCTCTATGTCAACGACGCCTTCGGGACGGCCCACCGGGCCCACGCGTCCACCGAGGGGGTGGCGCGCGTCGTCCGGGAGCAGGGTGGCGAAGCGGTAGCGGGCTTCTTGATGGAAAAGGAACTGGAGTTTCTGGGGCGCGCGGTGGAGGAGCCCGAGCGGCCCTTCGTCGCCATCCTGGGCGGGGCCAAAATCTCCGACAAAATCGGCGTCATAGAGCGGTTGCTGGAGAAGTGCGACCGTCTGCTCATTGGCGGCGGGATGGCCAACACCTTCTTCAAGGCCATGGGCTTTGAGATGGGGGACTCGCTGGTGGAGGCGGAGGCGGTGGAGACGGCCCGGTCGCTTCTGGAGCGGGGCAAGAGCCGCCTGCTGCTCCCGGTGGACGTGGTCATCGCCGACGCCTTTGACAACGAGGCGCAGACCCGCGTCGTGGCCCCGAACGAGGTCCCGCCGGGCTGGCGGGTGCTGGACGTGGGTCCCAAGACCATCTCCACCTTTGAATCCGCGCTGGGTGGCGCGCGCACCGTCCTCTGGAACGGCCCGCTGGGCGTCTTTGAGATGCCCCGCTTTGCCCAGGGGACCTTCGCCCTGGCAAAGGTGCTGGCGGACCTGAAGGCCATCACCGTTGTTGGCGGTGGAGATTCGGTGGCAGCGGTCCAGCAAAGCGGATTGGCCGACCGCTTCAGCCACATCTCCACCGGCGGCGGGGCCAGCCTGGAGTTTCTGGAAGGGCGGACGCTCCCCGGCGTGGCTGTGCTGAGCGATCGGTAGACCCACGGGGCTGGGGGCGTGGCGGCGGCGAAGCCGCCGCCACGCCCCGAGAAAAGGGAGGTTTGAGGGCGGCGGCCTTCGGCCGCCGCCCTCAACCCCCCTCTGCCTCCCCCCTCCCCGTGCCGCGAAGCGGCGGCGGGGGGGCAGAGAGGGGAGGGGCAGTACGGCCCGACGTCCCATTGGTCGCAAATGCTTTCAGGAAATCAAGTTGCCCCTGACGTCCGTTCTTTGCCATCTTGCTGAAGTTGGGTTATAATTCAAGAGCCTGCCCCTGTAGCTCAGAAGGATAGAGCAGGAACCTCCTAAGTTCTTGGCCGCGCGTTCGAGTCGCGCCAGGGGCACTCTATTCCTCTCACTGCAACCTGAAAAACCGTTCCGGCAATCCACCGCTTCGCCCCCGGAGCGAGGACCCTCGGGCTGTGGCCCTCGCCCCACCCGGTCCCCCTCCCCTCTCCCGTTTGCCTTCGGCGGGGGTGGAATGGGGGTTTTGCGACAAGCGGCTGGGTGTGTCCCAACGTTGTAGGACAACTGCGAGCAGTTGTCCTACAAAGCGGCCAGGTCCGACAGAATTGGGACATACCCAGGCGGCTACACCGCTTGACTTCTGAAACCATATGCGGTAAAATACAACTGTCCACCTTTCTCAATTGACAGACTCATTTTGCACCCCCACCCCCTCGCCCCCCTTCTCCCCCGAAACGAGGGAGTAATAAGGAAGAATAGGAGGTTTGGGGACAGCGGCTCCGAATTCTCCTATTTCCGTTAGGCGATTTATCCAACACCAGCCTGGGGAATTGCTCCCTGCTTCAGGGCCGAGAGTCCTTCCCCAAACTGGCCCAAGCAGGGAGGTAAGTGGTGAAATCCCGTTTATCCAATGGCTGGTCCCTCGTCCTTGCCGCCGCAGTGCTCCTGCTCGCGGTGGCGCTGATCCCCCTCAGGCCGAATGCCCGGCCGTCCCCCGAAGGAGAAATCCAGGCTGCCTGGCAGCGCGCCCAGCAGGCCGGAACGTATCGCTTCGCGACGGAAATCGTTCAGACCACCCATCCGGCCCCCGCTCTGCTCAACACCGGGCGCAGCAGCCACCAGGATACGCTGCACATTGAGGGCGAAATCCGTCTGCCCGACCGCACCCTGCAGATGACCCTGTGGCAGGACGGCGGCAGCGTCCTGAACGCGCGCGACGGTGTGGAAGTGCGCGTTGAGGGCGACCGCGCCTATGGCCGCCAACTGGGCGGCACGTGGGAAGAGATCCCCGATTTCTCCGGCGCGTTTGCCCCCGGCAACGACCTGCTGGCCTACCTGGCCGGCGCCAGGAACGTCCAGCGCGAGGAGGTCAGTGCGCCTTCGGCCCTCACTCCCGGCTATACGCGCTACAGTTTTGACGTGGACGGCCCTGCCTTCGCGCTCTACATGCGCGACCAGATGGAGCGCTACCTGGTAGAGAAAGGCGAACTGCCGGCCGGGTTGACCCTGGAAACATCAAGCCTGTATCGCGGCGTCACCGGCCAGGGCACAATCTGGATTGACGGCGACGGCCTCCCCCTGCGTCTATCCGTTCATCTCATCTATCCCCGCGAGGAGAACGGCGACCAGGTTGAGGCCCAAATCCAGACCGATTTCTCCGGCTTCCCCCGCGATCGCCTCATGCTAACCTCCTCGCCGTGGGAACGTCTGATCGGCACGCGGAACCTGTCGCGCACGCCGGAGAACTGGCATCGTCTGGCGGGTCAGGCTGGCCTGTTCCTGTTCTGTATCGGGCTGATCGCTCTGCTCATCGTCCACTCCAGGTCAAAGCGCGTCTACGCCGTCCTCTCGGTGATCCTGATTGGGACGATGGTCTTTACCCCGCTGTTACAGAGCCATCAGGTGGCCGCCTTTGCCCAGCGCCAGGCCGCCCGGCAGGCCGCGCTGGAGCATGAACAAGAAGCGCAGGCGGCCGCGCGCGACATGCAAGACCAACTGCTGGCAGCGGATTGGGATCCGCTGCGCGACCCGCTCGCCGCGCCTGCGATTGCCGGGCAGGCAGCCGGCGGCAGCGGGGGCGGCACGACCGCCGGTGTTGTCTGCACCGAGGATAAAAAGACCACCGACACCGATAAGGATGGCCTGTCCGATTGCCAGGAGCGACAATACGGGACCACCCTGAGCGCCGCGGACACCGACAACGACGGCCTGCTGGACGGGTGGGAGGTTGCTGCGGCTGGGCAGCAACCCGCGCAATGCCGACAGCGACGGCGACAGCATCCCCGACGGGGCCGAGGTGCACGGCTTTGGCAGTGGCGGGCGGCATTGGTACCTGGACCCCAACTCGGTGGACAGCAACAAGGATGGCCGGCCGGACACCGTCGAGTGCCCCGGCCTGGGGACGACCGCTCAGACCTGCCCCGATACCGATAAGGACAACACACCAGACCCGTTCGACCGCGACGACGACGGCGACGGCGTCCCCGACCGGATTGACACGGCCCCCACCGCCGTGGTGGGTCAAACGACCCCCTTCAGCCGCGAGCGTCCCTTTGAGTTGGTGGTGAACGGGCTGAACGCCAACTATCCCGTTCTGGTGGACGTGCAACTGCGCCCCGTCATCACCGATCACCTGACCTACGCGCTCAACGTGTTGGACTGGCCCGGCGGCGATGAAGGCGGCCAGGTGCAGCGCCGGCGAGGCAACGCCTCGACCTTCGCCACCTACCTGAGCGCGCAGGACGCGGCCAACGACCCGCGCACCCGCAACGGCGACCTGCGCCTGATCCCCATGCTGGAAGTGGAACTCGCGGGCAGCGACATCCCCCTGCCGCTGACGACCACGCTGCGCGCCCGCGTGCAGGCGCAGGGGGTGGATACGTCGTGGCCCATCACCACTCAGCCGCCAGTCCTGACGACCTGGCTTTCGGCTACCGTCAACCTCTCGCAGGTGGGCAGCGCCACGCGCCTGGACTTTCAACTCCAGGGGACCTCGCCGGTCACCGCCGAGGTCTACACCGGCACGTGCGATGGCGGCGTGTTGGACGTTTCGCTGGGCCAGGTCTCGAACGGACAGACGCGGGACATCCCCAACCGCAACCTGCTCACGCTGGCCGACGGCGCGCACGTCCTGGTGCTCAAGGCGGCAGGCCACACCGCCGCCTGCGCCACCATCGCCGACCTGCCCAACGGCCCCTACGAGAACAGGATGATTGACGCCGAACCGCTGCGGGCGTACGGCGCATCGGCGCGTGACCTGGGAGATGGCCGCGTGACCCTGCTCGTCCCGCTCACCGTCGTCGCCGACGAGACCGGCGGCGGGCGAGCGGCCTTTGGCGCGCGCGTCCCCTACACGCCGCGCGGGTCCAGCCTGGGTGCAGCGCAAAAGATGCGCGTCGTCTGGCTCGTCCAGATGCTCACCGACTATTGCCGGCCCATGCCGCCCGGTTCGGGAGAGACCCAAGAGACCTGGTGCAAGTACAAAGAGAGTTGGGTGCTGGATAACACGCAGATCGTCCACACCTACTATGACGACTGGTACCTCACCGGCCTGACCGTGCGCGAGGACCACGGCACCGATGTGGCGATTGCCTGGGAAGACCCGGCTTACGAATCGCAGGCCAACCGCCAATACGACGACTGGCTGTGGCTGATGGCGATGGGCCTGGAGCAGACCTATCTGGCCGGCCGTGACCAGGATGGGAACACGCTGCGCGACATCGGCGTGGTCACCTATACGGACAGCATCACGGTGGCCGACACGAGCATCGCCGGCCGCTTTGACGCGCCCCTGGCTCCCAGCGTCACCATCACCGACCGGCTGGGCGTGCCGCTCACCGCCACGCTGCGCGTCGCCACCTTTTCCTACCCGCAGCAGGATTACGTCGCCCACTTGATGATGACGGAGACGGTCAGGATTCTAAACAACCACTTTACGGCCTACAAAGACCAGGGCGCCGACGCGCCGACCTTGCTGTTTCTCCGCGACGAGCGCTACCGCGCCGCCGAGTTGGGCATGGGCGGCCTGACCAGCGTGTCCGGCGCGCGGGTGACCTTTAATTTGGGAGGCCGGCCGGTGGAGACGCTGGCCAGCATGAGTTGGGCGCCTTATCGTTATCAGGACGGCCGCTGGCAATCATACCCGCTGACGGACTATTGGAACAGGATGTACGCGCGCTTCTACAGCCGCTTCCAAACCCTGGCCCAATCCGACCCGACCGTTCCGGCAGACTGGCGAGAAGATGTGGCGCGGGGCCGCACCACGCTCGCCCAGTCCTATTATCTGGCCCTGATGCAGGGCCGCGCGGGTCTGACGGCCCAGGGGAATAAGGCGCTGCCCACCGGCGCGCCGCCCAGCGACCAGGATGTGGCCGGGGACGTCATAGGGCGGCTCGAAGGAACCCGCGACGTCTTGCAGACCATCTCCGACAAGGTGGCCGAACCCCTCATTGAGACGCTGGGTCCCATCCTGTCGGGCACCTCGTTGCCGGCCGGCGCCACGCTGCGGACGCTGACCTTGAAAGAGTTCGGCGCGTCCCTGCGCCGCAGCGTTTCCGACTACATCGCCCAACTCAAGCAGTTGAGCCGGCTGGAAAAGAGCAGCATGATCATCCAGTATACGGCGGCTGCGATAGCTGTTGCCTTCAGCATCGCCGCCCTTGCCACGTCTGGAGTGACCCAGTATGCTCTTACGATCGTTGCAGCCACGTCCTCGCTGGTCATGGCCACTATCTCGCTTACCGAAACGGCGATCAAGTACGCCAGGGGGGCGCTGGAGCCGCTGAGCAAGGCCAGCAAGATTGCGGGCATCATCGGCACGGTCATTGCTGCCGGCGTGGCGATTGGCATTATGATCGCCACCATTGTGATGGGGCCCAAGACGCCCGAGGCGATTGCCGTGGCGGTAGCCGCAGCGATCGGCGCGATCATCGCCGCCGTGGTCTTGTTGGCCATCTCGCTGATCCCTGTGGTGGGACAATTGATCGTCGCCATCATTGGCGCGATTGACGCCCTGGTGGCCCTGGTGTGCGCTGCGGCCGGTTGGGAGGGGAAATATGCCGACGCTTTCTGCGGGGGTGTTTCAGGATTATTGGCCCGATACTTTACGCCCTACGGTTATAACACGATGGTGGACATCGCTGAAGATGGCCGCCTCCAATTCAACCCTTTTGACTATACCTTCCTCCGTCCCGAACAGGGGCTCGCCGTCGGCAACGAACTCGCCTTCACCGTCACGCTGACCAATTCCATTCAATTCACCACCTTCCCGCCCGATTGGAAGGCGCTGGCCTGGTTCTGGCAGTGGAATGAAGCGGCGCTGCGCTTATCCGCCTTTGCGTATCGCTGGCAGAGCGAACTCCAGGACATTCACCAGACGGTTGGTTTCGGCTCGCAATATAGCGCCTGGACGGCGGCTGGATGGACTCATCGCTTTCCGTTCCTGACCCATAACCTCCATGCCCTTTTTTCCCCGACGGGCGATAACGCCCCGCTGAATCAGGCCGGCATCAACCAGCCGCTGCAGTTGTTCCTGGCCGAAGGGTATGCGCTGCCGGCCCAGGAATGTATCCTCGTCCCTTATCCCCTGGGGTTGATTCCTGTCTGCTGGGTGCGCGCTGCCAGTGGCACCGAGCACACCGACATAGGAAGGATCTTTGCCTTCGACGTCTTTCCGGCGACGCTGGACGGGTTCTACCAGGCCGCGCCCAAGGATGGCGGCTACAGCCTGGCCTGGGGTCAGAACACGGCCATCACGTCCACCGCGACGGGCGGAGCGCCGCTCGTCTTTAAGCGCCAGTTGGACTTTGACGGCGATGGCCTGCTCAATGTGGCCGACGGCGGCGCGGACCCGAACGACAGCCGATGGGACGCCGACGGCGACGGCCTTTCCGACCTGTACGAATCGCAGCGCCGCAGCGACCCGGCCCGGTTCGACACCGACGGCGACGGGCTGAATGACCATGAGGAGGCGCGCCTGGGTGCCGACCCCACCCGCAAGGACAGCGACGGCGACGGGCTGACGGACAAAGAAGAGGTGGACGGTTGGGAGTTTGTGTATGCGTTCGATGCCAGCGGCAATCAACTCCGCATATGGGTCACCTCCGACCCGCTCGATCCCGATACCGACGGCGACGGGCTGCCGGACTTGAAGGAAAAGGCGTTCGGCCTCAACCCGCGCGTGGTCTCGGACCCGAATGTGTTGGGGCTGGAGTCAAAGGTAACGGAAATCGGCGTCGTGCACAACCCGAACGATTTCACCGTCCGCGGTGGCGACACCCTGCGCTACACGGCCACCGTGGAAAACAAACTGGACAGCCGCTTTGCCCAGGGGCTGTTTTCGCTCAACAGTTCGGCCCCGACGGTGCTCGATACATCCCGCGTGCCGCCCGTCCAGTTCGTCCTCGAGCCGCACACCCGGGCGACGCTATCCGGCACGCTGGCTGTGGCCTCCACGTCCGCCTCGCAGCCCGTCAGCCTGACGCAGGTCGCCGGCGCGCTCATCGCCGACTGGCGCGAACAGTCCAACTTTGCCGAGATGTGGCTGCGGTTCGAGGAGGGGATTGCGGCAACACAGTTTTTGGATTATTCTGGCAACCGACCGCCGCGCAACGCCACCTGCTCTGGTCCCACCTGCCCGACCAGCGGGGTTCCCGGCTACCTGGGCAATGGCGCGCGCTTGGACGGCGCGGATGATTACCTGGTCGTTCAAGACTCACCCGGCTTTGACTTTGGCACGGGCGGCCTGACGATCGCCATGTGGGTCAAAAAGACAGACAGCGACACCGGCACACTGTTGAACTGGAGGGACAACAGAGGAGGTAATAACCTGGCGGTGGACATAGACAACACGACGCTCAGGGTTTGGTTACGGGTCAATTGGTCGGGTGGCCCGGGACCGATGATCCCCAACGGTGGCACGGTTGGATTGAACGAGTGGCATCACGTGGCCGTCGTCCGCGACGGCGCCGGCAACTGGACCACCTACATAGACGGGATACCACGCGGTTCTGGCACGAGCGCCGCCGACCTGAACCGGATAACCCCCGGCACGCCCATCTGGCTCGGCGCGGAGAACAACGGTTGGGGCAGTCCCATTACCGCGTTCGGCGGCTCGATAGATGAGGTGTACATTTTCCGGCGCATGCTGACGCCGGAAGAAGTGGCCAGGCTCTACGGTCGCCCCGTCTTGCGCCTGCAGATGGAAGGGCCGCACCTTTACGCCGACTCGTCGGGCTTTAACAACCCTGCCATTTGCTCCAACCCCCTGTGCCCGACCGCTCCTGGGATTGCAGGCAATGCAGCCGCTTTTGACGGGAAAGACTATCTGGTCGTCGCATCCAGCCCCAGCCTGGACCTGAGCGGGGGCAGGTTTACCATCGCGGCGTGGGTTTATCCGGAGAACACGGGTGATTCTTCACGCGATAATCACACCCAGGGCATCTGGGGCCGGTATCCTGGCTCTAACGGCCTTGATTTTGGCGGGAACCCTGCTTCCACAACGCCCACGCTGTGGAGAATAGGCAACCTCCTCCGCTTTGGTTTTGGCAACGGCAGCCAATGGCAAATGTGCGATTTCCCGAATGCGCTGACGCCCAACGACTGGAACCACATTGTCCTCACCTACAATAGCGGCCAGGCGACCATCTATGTCAACAGCGTCCCCAAGGGGAACTGCATGATGACCGGCGCGCCGCGCATTGATGGCTGGTTCTACGTGGGTCGCGCCTCCCACGAGGGCACGGTCTATATTGACTATTTGCAGTGCCAGGATGGAGGTGATGCTTCACCCCACGGTGAGGTCTGCGGAGCGTGGAATGGCACGGAGGTGATCAACTTGCAAGTCAAGGGCGGCAACAATTATGATATACATAAACGTCTAAACTTCGTCGAAAGCGGCACGTTGCGCTTGTGGGAGAATGACGGCGGGACCCGGTGTGGCGCAAAACCGGATGACGATGACGACGTGTTGGACGGTGGAGGCTGGCGATTTGACTATACGATGCCCACCATATTGCAGTTCTCGAAGCATTATGAGGGCGACGGTGGCGGCTATCTCCACTTTGGCAAACCCGGCGTTTGGTGGGGCATCTTCAACCCCTCCATCCCCTTCCGCGGCCGGGTGGACGAACTGATCATCTACCGGCGCCCGCTCCAGGCCGACGAGGTCAACGAACTGTACCTCTCGGCCTTCGCCGCCCTCCACCTGCCGCTGGACGACGCCCCCGGCACGAACAGCCTGGAAAACGCGGTGGACCTGAGCAAGCAGAGCAACGCCACCTGCTCCGGCTCCGCCTGCCCCACCACGGGCGTCAGCGGACGCATGAATCAGGCTGCGCTGTTTGACGGCGTGGACGATGTGCTCAATACATCGCTCAGAATTGAGCAATTTAGTGGGCCGGCAGCATCCAGAGGCACCACGTTGATGGCCTGGGTCTATCCCACCAGCGCCAGCGCCGGGTTTCACCAGGTGCTCAGCAGCGACAACGGTGGCTACGACTGGTCGCTGCTGCGCATTGGCGACCGCTGGGCCGTGTTCAATGGCACGGATACCAATGCCTTAGTAACCAATGCGAACGTAGACGTGAACCGCTGGCAGCACATCGCGGTGGTGTTCTTGCCCGGTTTCGGCACGTTTTTCTACAAGAATGGGATTCGTATTGACCATTGGGGCACGCTCAGTTATGATAGCAACACCAACCCGGTTGCGGTGGGGCGCAACCCCCGCGGCGGCGAATACTTTGACGGCCGCATAGACGACGTGCGTATCTTTAACACCGCGCTGAGCGACGCCGAGGTCCAGAGGATGTTCCGCGCTGCGCCCGTCTTCCAGATGCACCTGGACGACCCCCTCGGAGCGACGACGTTTGCCGACGACGCCAACGGCCACAACGGCGCGTGCAGCGGCAATGCCTGCCCCACCGCCGGCGAGGCCATCCGCGGCCAGATCGGCACCGCCGCCGCGTTTGACGGCGTGAACGATGTGATCACCGTCCCCGACAACAACCTTCTCGACCTGTCCCAGTTCACCGTCGGCGCGTGGGTCATGCCCACCAATATCAAGACAGTCCAGCAAACGCTGCTGGACAAGGATAGCAACTATCGCCTGTTCATCAGTCCGCGCAGCATGACGGCCACGCTCTCGTTCCAGTCTCCCTGTGGCACATGGCGCACCGTCAACGCCCAGGCGCCCCTGATGCAGAACCAGTGGAACCACGTGATGGCGACCTATGACGGGACGACGGCCCGGCTGTACGTCAACGGCTACGAGCAGGGCCGTCTGGCCGTCAGCGGCTCAGCCTGCGTGAATGCTCAACCACTGCGCTTCGGCAGCGGTTTTGCCGGCCGTCTGGATGAGGTAACGCTCCACAACCACGCGCTTTCGCCGTTCGGGGTGCGCGATATTTTCCTCTACCAGGGCAAATGGGTCGAATCGCGCTACAGCCACAACATTCTGGTGGATAACGACTGGCCGTTCTCCACACTGCGCTCGTACAACCCCGTGTTCCCCTATCTGCAGAACCGGGATTACATGATGCACGTAGAGGCCCACGAGTCCACCTCGGCCATCGCCACGGTCGAGTTGGGCGTTAGCAAAGACGGGCAGCCCTATGCGTGGAGGACGGCTCCGCCCTGCCTGGACGCGGCGGGCGGCGCCGCCTTTTGCCCCACCTTTGCGCCTTCCGGCGAGGGGCGCTACCTGCTCCGGACCCGCGCCACCGACGTCGTCTCGCACACCGAGGCCCCCACGCGCACCTACACCCTCTACGTGGACGGCACGCCGCCCCAGGTGGGGTTTGATAGCCTGGAGGCCAATTCCTTCCTCTCCGCCACGCTGCACCCCAGCCAGCGCAATGTCTGGGTCGTTCACCTGAGCGGGACAATCGCCGACCCGTCGCTCCCCGGCGGCTACCCGGGCAGCGGCGTGCAGACCGACACAGTGCGCGTGTCGCTCTCCAGGATCACCCGCTGGGCCGGGAATGAGTCCACCACCGCGCCGGTGCCGCCGGGCGACCAACTGGCGACGGTCAGCGGCAACACGTGGACGATAGCCTATCCGATTTGGGACCCACAGCCCAGCGGCATCTACAGCATTACCGTCCAGGCCGCCGACCGGGTCGGCAACCAGCGCGCCACACGGTGGGAGTACAACTATGGCGGCAACCCGCCCGTCATCGTCCCGAACATTTTCAGCGTGGACGCGACCGCGCCCGCCACGAACCTGTGGTTCGGCATCCCTGCGATGCTGACCGAAACGGCCTGGCTGCGCGGCAATGCGACGGACGACCCGGTTCCGGTGGTCGTGACCTACACCGTCGGCAGCGATAGCGGTGAGACCGGCGTATCCATCTATTGCGGCGACCCCGCTCAAGAAATAGAAATGCTGCACCATGCGGCGGTGTACACGCAGCCGGCCAGCGCCGAATGGAGCGGTCTGGCCTCGCGGAACGACTATTGCTGGGTGAGCATCACCAATACCATTGGCGCCAACGTGGTCACCGGCACCGCGCGCGTGTGCGGCGACCCGGTGGCGAGTTGGACGCCCAGCGCCGGCGATCGCGCGCTGATCCAGTTTGACATCCGCTCGGACGCCTGCGGGCCTTACTATCACACGGCCGGCGTGTGCCAGGTGCAGACGGAATTCGTCCCCAACACGCCCGGCTCGACCTACATCAACGAACCCCTGCTGGCCGGCACGGCACTCTATGTGCCGTTTGAGGACCAGCCAGACATCAACGGAACCCTGCGCTTCCAGGACCAGAGCGCGCAGCGTCTGATCGGCGATTGCCAGGGGGCAGGATGTCCCGCGATCGGTGCGACGGGGCACCTGGGCAACGCCGCCCTCTTTGACGGCCAGGACGATTCGGTGCGCTTTGACGATTTCGGCGCCTTCACCACGATGACGATCGCCGCCTGGGTGTACCGCACGGGCGCGACCAGCGCCCGCGAGACCATTGTGTCCTACAGAGAAGGCGGCAACTGCGGCGCGGTGCTCTCGCTCAACGAGAATGGCAGGAGTCAGCGCCCTCGCTTTGCCGTCAACATCGGCGGCGTGTGGCAGTCTGTCCAGGCCGTACAGCCGATCTGGACCGATGTTTGGGCATACCTGGTCGGCACGTATGACGGTCAGACGCTCCGCCTCTACCGCGATGGGCAACTCGCGGCCAGCGTGACGGCGCCGGGCGCGATGCAGCAATGCAGTGGCGACACCGCCATCGGCAGCCGCTCTTCGCAGGATATGCACTTCTTCCCCGGCCGGATTGATGAGGTGCGCGTTCTGGACCATGCCCTCTCGGCGGACGAGGTCAGGGCGCTGTACCGGGGCAGCGGGCCGCTGCTGGCACTGCCGCTGGATGCGGAGTGGGCAACAGACGGCACCAGGCCGGACGATATGTCCGGCTGGGTCACGTGGGTCATGCTGAATACCGGCGCAGGCGACAGGGTCAACAAAGCCACAACCGGCGCGGTCGGCCCGCGCGCGCTGGAATTTGACGGGGTGGACGATCACATTCAGGTGTATGGGGTTGACCTGGCCCATTCATCCTTTACGGCGGCGTTCTGGGCCAGGCGGGACAGCCTCGGCCAATACGACCTGGTGATCTCGCAGGGCAGTCGCAACCTTGACAGAGGTCTGCACATCGGATTCCGTGACAACAACCGCTTTACCTGCGGCTTTTACCATGACGATCTCGATACACCCACAGCCTACACCGATACCGACTGGCATCACTGGGTCTGCACCTACGAGGCCGCAGGCAGAACCCGCACCCTCTACCGGGACGGGGTCCAGGTGGCTCAGGATACGGCGGGCGCGCACTACCAGGGAACTGGCCCGCTGTATGTCGGCAGAGGGGCCTGGGGGGGTGACGATTATGACGGCGCTCTGGACGACGTGCGCATCTATCCGCGCGCGCTCTCGGCGACCGAAATCCAGGCGCTGGCCGCCAGCGGCTGGCAGGCGGCCTACCTGATCGGCGCAGGCACAAGACTGGCCGTGTGGGACGCACAGCCTCCGCCCGGCCTTGAGGGTTCGTATCGCTTCGACATGCGCGGCGAGGACTGCTACGGCCTGGTAGATACCTCCGTGCGCCGCCAGGGCGCCTGGCGCGGCGAGGTGGATACGCTGGCCCCGCGCGTCACCATCACCCGCACGACCGTGGACGGCAAACTGCGCTACACCGCCACTGCGGTGGACTATAACCTGATTGAGGGCGGCTTTTCCTCCCCGTGCGGCGCGGGCGTCTGGACCACGCGCGAGCCGTTCGAGTCGCCCTGGTACGTGGCACTTTCGGGGCAAAGGCCGAACGGCAACGAGCGGCTCTACCGCCTGACCGCCACCTGCGACCTGGCCTCGGTGCCTTCGCTGGTGGAGGCCGGCGCGCACGACACGCCCGGCCTGGCACAGGGCGTGGCCGTTTCCGGCAACCGTGCCTGCGTGGCCGACGGGCACGGCGGCCTGCGCGTGGTGGACATCTCCGATCCGCAGCAGCCGCGCCTGGCGGGGGTCTACCCGCTCTCGTGGCCCGCCCTGGCCGTGGACGTGGCCGTCGCCGGGAACTATGCCTACGTGGTGGTGGACGACCCGGCCGGCGACCGGCTGGTGGTGGTCAACGTTTCGAACCCGGCCCAGCCGCAATACGCCGGCGCCTATGCCGTCGCCGGGACGGAACTGGCGCGCGGCATCGCCATCGGCGGCGATAACGGCTACGTGCACGTGCCGGTCAGTGTCTCCGGGGTGTGGGGCGTGCTGATCCTCACCGCTGACGCCACCCCCGCCTACGTGAACCATCTCCCCACGGCCGGCCAGCCGCGCGGCGTCGCCCCCGTGGGCAACCGGCTCTACGTGACCGAGGACGGCGGCGCCATGCTCCGCATCTTCCAGATGCCCGCCGCAACCGAACTGGGCCACTATGCGCTGCCGGCCAGAGGCTGGGACGTCGCCGTCTCCGGCAGTTACGCTTACGTGGCCGACGACACGGCCGGCCTGCAAATCCTCAACGTCTCCAATCCGGCGACGCCCACGCTGACGGCCGCGCTGGATACGCCCGGCCTGGCCCGCGCCGTCGTCCTTTCCGGCACGCAGCACGCACTGGTGGCCGATGGCGTGCGCGGCCTGCAAATCGTAGATGTGGCCGTCCCCTGGCTCCCCCAGTCGGTCGGCGCGCTGGATACGCCCGGCCACGCGGTGGACGTGGCCCATGCTGGCGGCTATGCTTACGTGGCCGACGAGAGCAGAGGGCTGCGCGTGGTGAGCCTGCAACCCGCCCCGGCCGAGCGGGTGACCGCCTGCGACTCGGCCGGCCATTGCGTCGCCGAGGCTCTCACGCTGCCTCCGCCTGCGGTGAACGCGAGCGTCTCCATCCTGAACGCCCCGCCCGTGCTGGACGACCTCACCCCTTTTGCCATCCGCGGCGAGGCTATGGCTTCCGTTTCCTCCCTGCAGGCGCTGACGGTCACCGTGGACGGCGGCCTCTTTTACACCGCGACCTGGCCCGGCGGCGCGTTCACCCAAACGCTCTGGGCCACGCCGGACTGGACGCCGACCGAAGGGCCGCACCAGGTCGCGGCGACCCTGGCGACCTGGGGCGGCGACGTGGCCGTTGACGTGGCCGACATCATCGTGGACACCCTCCCACCGGCGGTCATCATCTTCCCCACCGTGCTGACCACCACGCACTATCATCCGCCGCTGCTCGACCTGACCGGCCTGGTCACCGATGCGGCCAGTCTGCCGGACGTGGTGTGGCAGGTGGGGAGCGGCGACTGGCAGCCGGCGGCGGTCGTGAGCAACGTGTGGACGGGCAGAGGGCTCGTAGACGGCACGCCCGACGGGACGCCCTACGCCGTCACGGCGCAGGCGACGGACATCGCCGGGCACACGGCGCTGGTGACGCAGACCGTCATCGTGGACCTGACGCCGCCCGCGCCCGTGACGCTCACGCTCCACAGCGCCGGCGGCATCCTGGAGCCCGGCGCGACGGTGTGCGAGCCGGCGCCTGTCATCACCCTCACCTGGACCGCCAGCAGCGACGGCAGCGGCATCGGCGGCTACCAGGCCCGCTGGACGGCGCAAACGACGGCGACGCTGACCACGACCACGACCGCCTACGGCCCGGTCGCCCGCAGCGACCCCTACACGGCCGGCGAGGGGCAAAAGGTGTGGGCCTACCTCACCAGCCTGGATGTCCATGGCAACCCGCGTGACCAGTCCATCGGCCCGGTCTACGCCGACAGCCCCTTCACCCCCGACTATCTTGATCCCCTGGGCCCGCAGGACGTGTATCGCGGCTGGATGGCAAGCGGCTGCAGTCAGGTGGGCGTGGACCGGCGCGTCAATCGGAGCGCGCTGTCCCAGGCCGCACTGAGCGCCGAACAGCGCTTCTATGTCACCTGGAATGCGGAGGCGCTCCGCATGGTCTGGAGCGGGGCGAACTGGAACAGCGATGGTGACCTGTTCATCTACCTGGACACAGGCCCCGGCGGCGCGACCGCCGCCTACAATCCCTACGGCGCCGGCCCCGCCATCCACCTGCCCGGCGTCACGCCGACGACGACCGTCGGCGCGATGGCGGCCGACTATCTGGTGTGGGTGCGCGATGAGCAGACGGCCGGTCTCCTGCGCTGGGATGGCAGCGGTTGGACGTTGGAGAGCGACCTGGTGCAGGACGGCCTGTACCAGTATGTCGCCGGGCTTGAGGGTGGACTGACCGACCTCCATCTGCCGTTCGGTCTGCTGGGCATCGGCGACCCCGCCGCAACCGCGCTGGACGTGGTGGCCTTTGCCACTGAGGAGGACGCGCTGCGCCTCTGGGCCGCCATGCCCAACGGCAATCCGCTCAACAGCGCGCGCGTCGTCGGTGCCGTCAGCAGCGATGCCCCTGAATTCGCGCTCTCTTATCGCTATCACTGGGCCAACCTCGGCGCGGGCGTCTGCCCGAAGGGTAGCCTGGCCCCCGGCGCGCTGCAGTACACCGACAGCGACCTGCACGCGACGCTCCTGGCCGAGCCGGCCGGCGCCCTGCGCGGCATGGACGCCGCGCAACTGTGGCAGTGGCAGACGCTCGGCGGCGACCCCGGCGACGTGGACTGGCTGCTGGGGATGGACGAGTCGGGCACGCTCCTGGGCGAAGGCATAGTCGTCACCTTTACCCTGCGCGTGGAGAACCGGGGGACGGTCACCGCCACCGGCGCGCTGGGCGACGTTTCCTCCTACCACGCGCTGCGGCTGCCTTCCGGCGCGCACCGGCCCGCCGAGCGCCGCGACCATCAAGTCGTGAACCTGGGCGACATCCCGCCCGGCGCGGAAGCCATCCAGACGTTCACCGGCAGGATTGACCGGCTGACGGCGCAGTCCTACTACGCCGCCTGCGCGGCGAGCCAGCCGGACTATGCCTGCGTCCACTACCTGCAGCAGGCGACGCTGCAAGTCCGTCTGCACGACGACGCGCATCCCGCCGGCGGCCCGGCGCTGGAGCGGCTGTGGAGCCGCCACCTGGCCGACACGCAGCCGCCCGAGTTTGCGGGCATCCAGCAGCCCGAATACGTCATCGCGGCGCAGAACAACCTGCTGGTCGGCTACGCCTACGACGCCTCCGGCGTGCCGACGGTCACATTGACGATCACCGGCCCCACGGGCCTGCCGGTGCAGCAGGTCTGCCCCGACGCCACGCCGTCCGACGGGCAATGGGCCTGCGCGTGGGACACCACCGGCGCAGCCGACGGCGCAACCTATGCCGTGAGCGTCCAGGCGACCGACGGCTTCGGGCAGGCCGGCGCGTGGAGCACGCCTCGCGCCTTTGTCGTGGACGGGCGCCCGCCCACCGTCACGCTTGATCTGGCCGCCAGCCACCTGGACGTGAGCAACATCATCGGGACAGGCGACTATCCGCTGTACGGCGCCATCGCCGACCAGCGCGGATTGGGCAGCCTGGACGTGTGCGTGGACGGCCGCTGCGCCCCGGCCCAACTGTGGCTGAGCGGCGGCGATACGGCGCACCTGTACGACGATGAGCCCGGTACACCCATTGCCATCAACGGCAGTACGCCGTGCAACGCCCCCGTCGTCCGCACCTTTGTTGTCACCGAGAGTTTTGTGCTGGATAGTGTGACCATCGGGCTGGATATAGAACACGCGCGCCGTGACGATGTCCAGGCCGAGTTGGTCTCGCCCGCCGGTACGCGTGTCCGCCTGCTCTATCACAGCGGCGTCGTCGGCGCGGACCGCGCCCACTATGACGTCCTCCTGGACGACGCGGCCGCCACGGCCTACCCGGCGGGCGGCGGCGACGACCCGGATGTGGTCTACTACGACCGCCCGGCGCGTCCGGACCGGCCGCTGCAGGCCTTTTACGGCGAGGGTTCTGCCGGGACCTGGACCCTCTCCATCTGCGATCTGATTCCGGCCGGCGGCGACGGGCAGTATCATCGCAGTCAGTTGCGGCTCCAGCCGCGCGAGACGGCGGCCCGCTCCGGGGACTGGACGTTCACGGTGCACAACGACCGGCCGATGGACTGGGTCCCGCAGACCGTCTCGCTCTACGGCGAGGACCTCGTCGGCAACCGGATGACCACCCCAATGACCGTTGAGGTCATCGTGGACAACGTGCCGCCGGTCATCACGACGACCCAACTGGCGCGCTCGCTGGGGTTGACCCTGACCGTGGCGGCGCTGGCCGGGACCGTCCGCGACGGCGGCGGGGTGGCCGGGGTGTTCGTCACCGTCTGGGCGCCCGAGGGGGTCTATCGGGACGCCGCCGTGTTGAACGGCAATGCCTGGCGCTATAACCTGCATCCGATCTCTATCGGGATGCATCGCCTGCAGGTCACGGCCATTGACCTGGCGGGCAACGTTGCCACGACCGAAGAGTTTGAGGTCGAGATCCGGCCCATCACCTACACCTACCTGCCGCTGGTGATGCACCGTTACGTCTCCGCTCCAGACCTGATCGTACAGGACATCATCGCGACTCCCAACAACATCCAGGTGGTGATCAGGAACTGGGGCAACGCCCCCGTCCAAAACGAGTTCTGGGTGGACGTCTACATCGCCCCGCGCGCCGAGCCAACACGGGTCAACCAGACCTGGGACCAACTGGGCAGCCAGGGGTTGGCATGGGGCGTCACCGCCGACGCGCTGCCGGCGCTTGTGCCCGGTGGGACGCTCACCCTCACCGTGGGCGATGCGTACTACTGGCCAGGCCATAGCCGGGTCTCCTGGCCGCTGGCCGTCGGCACTCCCATCTACGCTCAGGTAGACTCATTCAACCCGGCCACAGCCTACGGTGCGGTGCTGGAAGACCACGAGATGATCGGCGAGGAGTACAACAATATTGAGATAGAAGAGGTCTATGCTCTGAGCGGAGCGCAGGTGATCTCCCCTCCGTCCTCAGACCGTCAGCCACTGCGCCCCGGCAACCTGCCGCCCAGGCCGTCGGTATGGGGCGCGGAACGGCGTTGAGAAATAACTACAAGGCTCTGTTGGGGGGGGCCTTCGCAAAGCCACTTCTTTGGAGGTGTCAAAATGAACAAGCCCACGATGCTCCTGCCATTTACTCTTCTCATTGCAGGCGGTATCGCCGTACTGGTGATGGCGACGTCGCTGATGGTGCCCACGCAGCCGGTATGGGCCGATTTGCCCCCCCGACCCACGCCAGGAGAATGGCGGGGCGAAGAGTTGGAGAAAACGACGATTGAGTTGCGGGTGCGTTTTGAAGATGCTCAGCAGGCGGCTCGCTGGCAGGAATTGTGGACGGTGGTGGAGTGGCAGGATGCCTTCGGCGACTGGCACGAGGTGGAGGGATGGAGAGGCGCGCTGGATGAAAGGGTGGACAGCGAGGCCAGGAAGGCGTGGGGAGTCAGCCCGAATGACCTGGGCAAAGGGCCGTTCGCTGGACGGTCTGCCGCAGCCCGGCGGGCAGACCGCTGGCCCACAGTAAACCCTTCCATCTGCCGGGCACTGCGGAGGAGAGAGTGGTAGTCGGCGTGGCGCTCAGACCGTGAGCAGGACAACTGTGCGCAGTTGGGGATAGTTCAATTTTCCGGGGAAATATGTTGACACTTTTTACGGGCGTTAAAATTCCGCCTGGCCCTCACCCCACCCCCTGCCCCCTCCCCTCTCCCGCTCGCCTTCGGCGGCGGGCGAGGGGAGGGGGAGAAATTAGGGTTTTGCGGCGGGCGGCTTCGCCGCCCGCCGCAAAACCCCTCTTCAATCCCCCCTCTCCCCTGGCCGCAGGCCAAGGGGAGAGGGGGGACAAAGGGGGGTGAGGAGCCAGGAAGATTTGGAGATGCAGAAAGTGTCAACCAATTCTGAACCATCCCCGCAGTTGTCCTGCTTTTCTTTGCAGGCAGGAACGTGCCAGGCACTTCTGGAAGTGCCTGGGACGTCAGACCAGGATGCCCGCCAGATAACCGCACAGGCAGAAAACTCGTTGTCGTGAAGCACGGAACGAGTGGAGTGCCGTTTTGACCCATTCGGAAGTACGACTTGCAAATGTAACCACTTACCGTATAATCTGGATACGCGATCCTGCCGTGTGCAGGCCCCCCTTCGGTTCCTGGCCGCGCGTTTGAGTCGCGCCGGGGACACCTTCGGATGATCACTGGAACGGCCAGGGGTAGCCCCCGGCCGTTTTCCGTTAAACCCTGTCCTGAAGAACGGTTGTTGCGGCGGCTTTTGGCCCCTGCAATACCGCCTCCCAGGAGCAAAGGATGCGTTGAGTCCTTTAAAATCGTACCGGGCCCGAGTCTCAAAAAATCGTACCCTTTCAGAGAGTCGTTCCTGGCAACTTTTGGCCCTCACCCCTCCCCCTGCCCCCAGGTTCATTGATGTCTCTGAATCATTCGTGCCCCTCTCCCGCTCGCCTGCGTCGGGGGCCCTCACCCCTCCCCTGGCCCCTCCCCTCTCCCGCACAGCGGGAGAGGGGAGGGGAATGAGGAGGGGGGTTTTGCGGCGGGCGGCTTCGCCGCCCGCCGCAAAACCCCTTCCTGAATCCCCCCTCTCCCCTGGCCGCAAGGCCAGGGGGAGAGGGGGGATCAAGGGGGGTGAGGGGTGAATAAAAGCCGGTGAGCGTAGAAAGTGTCAGCCGTTACGGCACTCTGGAGGTACGATTTTTCAGGACTTGGGGCTTCTGCCCCCGGTACGATTGATTTAAGGAGACTTGACAGGATGCGCGTCTTCATCACCGGAAATCAGGGACAACTGGGCCGGGCGCTGAAACGGGTGCTGGCAGGGGAGGAGACGGTTGCCGGATGTGACCTCCCGGAGGTGGACATCACCGACCGGGCCGCCATTCGGGCCGCCATCGCGGCCTGCCAGCCGGATGTGGTCATCCACGCCGCCGCCTGGACCGACGTGGACGGATGCGCGCGGGACCCGGAGCGGGCCTACCGGGTCAACGCGCTGGGCACCCAGAACGTCGCTCTGGCCTGCGCGGAGGTCGGCGCCGCCCTGGCCTACATCAGCACCAACGAGGTCTTTGACGGCACAGCGACAGAACCGTACCGGGAATGGGACCCCGTTCACCCCATCAATCCGTACGGGCGGTCCAAGGCCGCCGGGGAGTGGCTGGTCTCCCACCTGCTGACCCGTTTCTACATCGTGCGGACGGCCTGGCTCTACGCCCCCGGAGGGCGGAATTTCCCCCACCGGATCATCCAGTTGGCCGACGAGCGAGGCGCTCTGCGCGTCGTCGCCGATGAAGTGAGTAATCCCACCTACGCGCCCGACCTGGCCGCCGCGCTGGCGGCGCTCATCCGCACCGATGCCTACGGCGTTTACCACCTGACCAACAGCGGCTACTGTTCCCGCTACGAGTTCGCGCGGGCCATCCTCCGCCTGACCAGGCGGGAGCACATCCCCGTGGAGCCCATCCCGCTGGACCAGTTCCATCGGGATTCCACTCCGCCGCGCTTTGCGCCGCTGGCCAACACCGCTGCCGCCGCGCTGGGTATCACCCTGCGGCCCTGGGAGGACGCGCTGGCCGAATTTCTCGGCAGTTCGTAACCCAAGAGAGGTTTTGCGGCGGGCGGCTTCGCCGCCCGCCGCAAAACCCCCTCTTCAATCCCCCCTCTCCCCTGGCCGTAAGGCCAGGGGGAGAGGAGGATCAAGAGGGTGAGGGGAAGCAAAATACCTCTTCGGCTATTGTCGGAACAATTTGTTAAAGCGCAAACAGCCTGCGCCACGAAGAAGTTAGTGCCACTGGTCTGTCAGCCTGTACTGGACGGCCGGTGCTATGCGATATTCACGACCCCGCAGAAAGGTAGTTCCATGCTGGCAAAGGGGGGATACTGGCTGATCGCGCTGGTCATCGGGTACCTGCTGGGCTCCATCCCGGTGGGGTTCCTGGTGGTCCGGCTCTCCCGGGGGCTGGACGTGCGACGGATAGGGAGCGGACGGACCGGGGGGACCAACGTCCTGCGGGCCGCGGGCTGGGGGGCCGCTGTCGCCACTGGCCTGGGCGACGCGCTGAAGGGGGCCGCGGCGGTCTGGCTGACGCGGGCGCTGGAGGGCCCACCGCTCCTGCAGGCGCTGGCGGGCTTTGCCGCCGTGGTGGGCCATAACTACTCCGTCTTCCTGGGCCTGCGGGGCGGGGCCGGGACGGCGACGTCCATCGGCGGAGCCATTGCCCTCTGGCCCACGGGGGGCCTGCTGGCGGTCCCCATCCTGCTGGCGGCCGTCTTCCTGACCCGCTACGCGTCCGTCGGCTCTATATCGGTGGCCCTCTTCCTGCCGCTGGCCTTCGCGGTGGGGGCCGCCCGGGACGCTATCCCATGGGCCTATGAGGCCCACGCGGTGCTCACCTCCGCCCTGACACTCTGGGCCCTGCGGCCCAATATCCGCCGCCTGTGGCAGGGCGAAGAGCGGAGGATTCCCAAATAGGACAGGATAAACCCCGTGCTACGCTGACCCAACGGTCGGCGCAGGCCGACCGGAGGCCTGCGGCCCAGGCGGGGCGACTTCAGTCGGCACAGCGACCCAACATCCGCCGCCTTTGGCAGGGCGAAGAGAGACGGATTCCCACTAAGGGTCCAGCCCTTCACACCGGCTAAGGAGGGCAATGGAATACGACCAGTTCATCGCCGAAATCTGGGCCATCGTCTACCAACCATAGCCTGCTGCAAACCTGCAAACTCGCACACTCGCATGATCCGTATCCTTCCCCCCGAAATCGTCGCCCAGATTGCCGCCGGTGAGGTGGTGGGGCGGCCCGCGTCGGTCATTAAGGAACTGGTGGAGAACAGCATAGACGCGGGCGCGCGGGAAATCCGCATTGAGGTCGCCGACGGCGGAAAGCGTATGATGCGCGTCGCCGACGACGGCTGCGGCATCCCCGCGGCGGAGGTGGAACTGGCCTTCCAGCGCCATGCCACCAGCAAACTGGCCTCGGCAGAGGACCTGGCCCGCATCGTCACCCTGGGCTTCCGGGGCGAGGCACTGGCTTCCATCGCGGCCGTCAGCCGGGTGACCTGTGCCACGCGCGCGGCGGGCGAGGAGACGGGCACCCTCATCCGGCTGGAGGGAGGCAAGGTGGTGGGCCGCCGCCCGGTCGGACGCCCGCCGGGGACGACGGTCACCGTGGAGGACATCTTCTTCAACGTCCCCGCGCGCCGCAAGTTCCTCCGCTCCTCCGCCACCGAACGGCGCCACATAGACGCCTGGGTCACCCGCTACGCGATGGTCTACCCCCACCTCCGCTTCGCCCTCATCCACGACGGGCGGGAGGTCTTCCGGTCGCCCGGAACCGGCCGGATGCGGGATGTGCTGGTGGCGGTCTACGGTGTGGAGGTAGGGAGCGCACTGGTGGAAATCCTGCCGGAGGAGGACGGGGCGACTCGGGTGACGGGATTCGTCAGTCCGCCGCACCTCCACCGGGCCGACCGGGGGGAAATCACCCTCTTTGTCAACGGGCGCTGGGTACAGGACGCGCGCCTGACCTACGCCATCATTCAGGCCTACCACACGCTCCTCCCCACTGGACGGTATCCGCTGGCAGTGGTGAGCATCACCCTCCCGCCGAAGGACGTGGACGTCAACGTCCATCCCGCCAAGGCGGAGGTCCGCTTCCGGGACGGGGACGAGGTCTTCCGGGCCGTGCAGCGGGCGGTGCGGCGGGCGGTGACGGAGGAGGGCGGCATCCCGACCATGCGGACCGTCCCCGGGCCGGCCTTCATCGCCCGCCCGCCGGAGGTCCGACCTCCGGAGCGGCCGACCGGCGAACTGTTCCGGCCGGTCCCGATGCCCGCTGTTGCGCCGCCTTCCCCCGGCGGGCTGCCAGTCCTGCGGGTGGTCGGGCAGGTGGCGGCGACGTATATCATCGCCGAGGGGCCGGACGGCCTCTACCTGATAGACCAGCACGCGGCCCACGAGCGGGTGCTCTACGAGCGGCTGATGGCCCAGCGGGAAACCGGTATTCCGGTCCAGTCGCTGCTGGAGCCAATCGCGGTGGACCTGCCGCCCGAATGGGCGGGGCTGGTGGAAGTCCATCAGGAAACGCTGCGCCGTCTGGGGCTGGAGGTGGAGCCCTTCGGGGGAAACACCTTTCTGATACGGGCGCTACCGGCGGCGCTCACCGCGACGTATCCTCGGGAGGTGCTAATAGAGGTCGCTCAGGGGCTGGCGGAGGGGGGTGAAGGAATAGGGGAGCGGACAGGCGGAAGAACGGAGGAGGAAATAGAGAGGACGATCATCCGGCGGGTGTGCAAACAGGGGGCCATCAAGGCCGGGCAAATCCTTTCCCGGGAAGAGATGGAGGAACTGCTGCGGGCACTGGAAGAGTGCGAGAGCCCGCGCACCTGCCCTCACGGCCGCCCGACGATGATCCACATCAGCACGGCCCAACTGGCGCGGGAGTTCCAGAGGTAGACCACGGACGACGGACGACAGATGACGGATGACGGACGACAGACGACGGACCACGGACAGCGGGTTCGGAGATTGCTTCGCCGCGAACAGCCTGAAAAAGTTATACCGATGTAATGCTTACCAGGGGCCCTGGATGTAAACAATACACAGAGAAAGCACCGTATTGCATTCCGTAACGCAGGCCGCCAGGCCTGTATACAGGCTAACAGCCTGCGCTACGCTACCCATAAACGGACTGGGGGCAGGCAATTACATACCGGCAGAATAAGTCCGACGCTCTGGCTACCCGACAGTTTGAAATCAGGACATGGATACTCACGGGTTTCACGGATGAGCAAGGATGAAAATCCGTGAAAATCCGTACCATCCGTGCCCATCCGTGTCCCATTAAAGACGTAAACGTCCGGGCGATGGGCTTGCGACCTGCGCCCTGCGACTTGCGACCTGCGACTTGCGACCTGCGACCTGCGACAGGTGAACCATGGCACCACTATTCTACCCTTCATTTCAGGCCCTGCGCCTGGCGGACGTTATCTTTGAGGAAATCGCCCGGCGCGTGCCCGGTTATGTCGGGCGGCTGGGGGCAGCATGGTACTGGCGACTGGCGGGCGGAACCCTGGCTACCTTCTGGCTGGATTACACCGTCACTGAGGAGCGGTGGGATGTGATTCGCGCCCAGGCCAGCAATGGTCGGGCCGGGATATTCAACCGGGCGGACTTCCCCTTCGCTGCTTACGGCACTCTGCTCACCTCCCCGCCGTACATTCACGACCTGCAGGGGGCGGCAGAGTGGGCAAACCGGCTCTACTTCAATATGGGCCACCTGATTGCGGAGGCCGCCCAATGGCTGCAGATGCTTCAGGCGTCCGCCATCGCGCCCCAGGTCAGCCCGCCGGCCTCTTTCCCGACCCTGAGTCCGCTGGAGCGGGAACTGGTCCGCTACACGTTGGAGCACCTGGACGGACGGTTTGACCTGGTCCGCCTGCGGAACGCGTTCCAGGGGCAGGTCTCCCAGCGGGGCCTGCAGCGGCTGGCCCAGGAATGGGAATCCCTGGGGTTGCTCACACCCCGCCCCCGGCGGGTAACGTATGCACTGCGCGCGCTGATGGAGGCGGAAATAAAATAAGGAGCTACGCAGTTGGCCTTTTTTGCCACGAATGGCACGAATTTACACGAATTAAAAGAAACAAAATTCGTAAAAATAAAAAGGTGACGGTCACCTTACAGGTGACCGTCACCTAATAGCACGTCTCGCCCCTACCGCGCGGCCCGCTCCAGTTTGCGCAGCGCTGCCGCCACGTCCTCCAACAACTCCTCTCTCCGCAGAACCCCTTTCTGGATCAGCGCCTCAATCCGATGGTTGAGCAACTGACGGTCCCGCTCCGTCAACTCTTTGGCCGTGACGACGATGATGGGGATGGCGCGGGTGGATTCGTCCGCCTTCAACGCTTCTAACACAGCGAATCCGTCCATCTCCGGCATCAGAAGGTCCAGGATGATGATGTGGGGACGCCGCTGGTGGACCAGCAGGACGGCCTCCTGACCACTGCCAGCCTCTATCACCTCGTACCCTTCCTGAGTCTCAATCATCCGCCGCAGAAGGTTACGGTCGTCCGGCTGGTCGTCTACCACCAACACCCGATGGCGGCCTTCCTCCCGATCCAGGCGGTCCAGCGCAGAGATCAGGTCCTGCTCCAGAATGGGCTTGACCAGATAATCAGCGGCCCCCAGACTCAGCCCCCTACCCTTCTCACTGACAATAGAGCACACAACTACCGGGATATCGCGGGTCTCGGGGTCCGCTTTCAGTTCCTGGATGACCTGCCAGCCATCCTTGCCGGGCATCATCACATCCAGGGTAATGGCGAAGGGTCGGATTCGCCGGGCCTCCTCCACCACCCGGAACGGATCGCTCAGGCCCACCACCTGATAACCCTGTTTATCCAGGTACCGACGGAAGAGAGTGATAACCCCTTCATCATCATCCACACAGAGGACCACGCGGCCGGGCATCTCCGGAACAGGAGAGGGTACCTCCTCTGATGGGGTCTCCTCTGCCTTCGGCTCAGCCTCCGGCCTGATCTGGGACGGCCCCTGGATGGGCAGGGTGAAAGTGAACGTGGACCCTTTGCCCAGTTCGCTCTCCACCCATATCCTGCCGCCGTGGAGTTCTATGAAGGACTTGCTGATGGTCAGACCCAGGCCTGTGCCACCATATTTGCGGGATGGAGAAGCATCCACCTGGGTGAAAGCCTCAAAGATGTGCGGCAGTTTCTCCGGCGGAATGCCGATGCCGCTATCAGAGACGGAGATGACGACATCATCCCCCTCTACTTTGGCCTCTACCCGGATGAAGCCCTGATCAGTGAACTTGGCCGCGTTGGAGACCAGGTTCAGGAGGACCTGCCGGACCCGGCGGCCGTCGGCGATGACGGTGGGCAGGTCGGCCGGAACCGACTGCTGAAGTTCTATCGGTTTGTCCTTGACCAGGGCGATGGCTGTGGACATCACGCCCCGGATAATCTCTTGCAGGTCGGTCGGCTCAAAGACGAGTTCCATCTTGCCAGCCTCAATCTTGGAGATGTCCAGGATGTCGTTGATGAGACCGAGCAGATGCTGGCCACTGTTGAAGATAGCCTCCAGGTCCTGCCGCTGCTGTTCGGTAATGGGCCCGTCAATTCCCTTGAGGATGACGCGGGAGAAGCCGATGATGGAGTTGAGTGGCGTCCGCAGTTCGTGGGACATGTTGGCCAGGAACTGGGACTTGAGCCGGTCCACCTCTTTGAGCCGTTCCGCCGTCTCCACGGCCTCCTGGTAGAGGCGGGCGTTCTCCCAGGCCACGCTCAGGTTGGCAGCGATGATGCGCAGGAATTCCACCTCGCCCTCGTCAATGGACGGGTGCCCGGGTGGACGGCCCAGGGCTAATAGCCCCAGCGGCTGCCCGCGAATGACCATCGGAGCAAAGGCCGCATCCATCAACCCCCATTGACGGGCCACATGCACCATCCGCCCCGCTGCCATTTGGGGGATGTCCCGCAGAATGGTCACATCGGTTCGGAATACCGCCTCCACCATCGGCGCGGCCTGCTGGCGGTTCATCCGGACGTCCGGGCGGGGTGGAGAAATATCTTTCCCCGTCGGGTCCTGACCCGTGACCAGCCGCAGGGTTTCTGCCTCCGGCTCCCATTCCATAATGAAGGTGGGCATCTCCAGTTGGCGGGAGATGGCCGCGGCAGCCCGGCTAAGCAGGTCGCGGGGCTCCAGCGTCGTAGCCGCCACCTGGAGCACCTCGCTGATGAGGGCCCGGCGGCGGGCCTCCGCCTCCGTCTCGGCGAAGAGGCGGGCGTTCTCCAGCGCCACCCCGGCCTGGCTGGCCAGCGAGGTCATCAGAAGCACGTCCGACTGGGTGAAGGCATTGGGACGGTCGCTCTGGACGTCCAGCACGCCGACCACCCGCCCCTTCACCTCAATGGGAACGGCCAGTTCGGCGCGGGTGGCCGAAAGTTCCGGCACGGTGATGTACCGGGGGTCGCTCAGGACATCATTGACCAGCACCGGTTGTCCGGTGCGCGCGGCATCGGTGGCAATACCGGGCCGGTCAATATCCAGGGTGATGCCACGCGGCGGAAGTCTCATGGCCGAAGTCCCAACGGTGCTTCCATCCTCAAAGACCAGATGCCGGTCCTCGGTCAGCAAAATGCCGACAAAGTGGTAGCCGAAGCGGGATTTGGTGATGTCCACGACCTGCCGCACCAGGGCCTGCGGGTCCAGAACCGAACTGATGGTGCGGCCAATCTCGTTGATGGCCTCCAACTCGCGGGCCCGGCGGCGGGTCTCCTCCAACAGGCGCAGGTTCTCCATCGCGATGGCGGCCTGACCGCAGAGGGTCCACAGGTTGCGGACCAGTTTCTCCGGGAAGGCGTAGGGGGTATCCCGCCCCACCAGGAGTGCCCCCAGCATCCGCTGACCGATGGAGATGGGGACCAGGGCGAAGGAGCGCAGCCGCAGGACTTCCAGGACAGTTCGGGCCTGGGCATCCACGCGCGGGTCGGCGTAGATGTCCTCCACCGTGAAGGCCTCGGTGGGCTGGATGAACTGGCGCAGGCCGAAGTCCGCCAGGTGAAGGCGGGTGCCGTACGGATGGACCGGACGGCCATCCACCGCCCAATGCTCGCCCATTACCACGTGCGTGGGTTCCTCCGGCGTATCCACCATCAGGACCCGGGCCAGGTCCAGGCCGGTACGGGCAACATACTGGACCAGTGCCCGGGCCACCTCGGCAGGAGTGGTCGCCGCGCCGATGGCCCGGCTGGCCTCAAAGAGTTCGCGGGTCTCCGTCAGGGTCTGGCTGGTCTCGGCGAAGAGGCGGGCGTTCTCAATGGCCGTCGCCAACTGGTCCGACATGGTCTGCAGGGCCGTGATGTCCTCTTCGGTGAAGGCGGTGGGTCGGTCGGACTGGATGGTCATCGCGCCGATGACCCGTCCCCGGGAGACCAGCGGAAGGGCCATCTCGGAGCGGGTGTTGGGCAGGAGAGGGTTATCAAACCGGATAGCCTCCGCGCCCACGTCCAGCGCGATGCGGGCCCGGGCGTTGGCCGTGCACCAGCCGATCATGGATTTGCCGCCGACCTCCAGTTTGTGGCCGGCCGCCAGCATCTGGCGCCCGGCCTCTCCGGTCCCGGCCCGCAGGACGGCCCAGCGACCCGTCTCATCCAACAGGAAGATACCAACGTAGTAGAGGTCAAACCGCTGGCGGATGAGTTCAGCGGTCTGCGGGAGGAGTTCATCCAGGCTGAGGATGGACGATGCAGCGCTGGAGACCTCAGCGGCGGTGGCCAGTTGGGCGGCCCGGCGGCTGGTCTCCTCCAGCAGGCGGCGGTTCTCCAGCGCCACCGCGACCTGATCGGCGACGGTGCGGATACGGCGGACATGCTCCCCGGGGAGGCCCACCAGCGGGTTGGGGCTGATAAAACTCAGGAATCCCAGCGCCCGCCCGAAGATGCTCAGCCCGGCGGTAACTATCCCGCGCATGCCCATATTGCGGGTCGTCTCCCGGACCTCGTCGGGAATATACGCGTCGGGGTCCTCCACATCGGCATAAATGAGGATGAAGTCCGGCTCGTCCAGCACCCGGCGCGCGGCCTTTCGGTCGGCGATGGGGAAGGCCTGCATCGGCGGGAGCGTTATCCAGTCCTCCCCAGCCGCGACCACCGGATAGATGTCGCCGTGGGTGGGGATGCCGTCCGGGTCGGTAAGGGTAGCAACGGTGAGGGAGCAGGCGGTGAAACCGAGAGGACGGGCCACTCCGGCCGCGCCGCGCACGATTTCCTCCACCGAGGTCGCCTCGCTGATAGCTCGGGCGGCCTGGTAGAGGGCCTCCGTCTCGGCCAGAGCCTGGCGGGTCTGCTCAAAGAGGCGCGCGTTCTGCAGGGCAATGGCCACCTGGCTGGCGATGGCGGTGAGGAGGTCCAGGTCGTGGCGATCGTAGGCGCGCGGGGTGGTGTAACTCTGCACCGCCATCACCCCCAGGACCTGGTCGCCGACCATCAGGGGCACCCCCAGCCAGGATTGGGCCGTCCGCTCAATCTGTTCTATACCCATCTCCTGCAAGCGGGTCGGGACGTCCTCCTCTATCAGCACTGGCTTCCGGTTCCGGATGATGTACTCGGTCAGACCGCTTGCGAACGGGCGGGAGCGATAGGGACGCCGTTCGTTCTCCTCTAATGCCAGGGGGAAACTCACCATCATCTGCTGGGGGTCATAGAAAGCAATGTAGAAGTTGGTGGTATCCAGCAGGCGGCTGGCGCCCCGGTAGGCCTCCTCCAGCACCTGCTGCACGTCCAACCGGGCAGTGAGGGCCTGCCCAAGTTCGTTCAGGACGGCCAGTTCCTCGGCCCGCAGGCGGGCTTCCTCAAAGAGGCGGGCGTTGGCCAGTGCGTTGGCGACGTAGCCCGCGACTGCCCGGGCCAGGCGGACTTCGTCGTGCCCGAAGCCACGAGGGCGGTTGAGGAAGTAGAGTTCACCGATGCTCTGCTCCTGCACCTGCAGGGCCACCCCGCAGAAATTGCGGATGCCCAATCGCTCCATGTAGGGCAGATAGGATGGAATCAGGTTGGGGTCGCCCAGGCCCAGGTTGGAATAGTAGGCGCCGCCCCGGGCGAAGATACTCTGCTCCATCCCCGGCGCATCCACTGGAATCTGCCACTGATGGACATCGGGTAGAACGTCGCCCCGGTAAAGAATGGCAGACGCTCGCAGAACCCGGGCCGCCTCATCGTACAGGAGCAACGCGGCACTTTCCGCTTCCACCAGCGGGACGGCTTCCCGGAGCACGCTCTCCAACAGGGGCTCCAGTTCCAGGGTGGAGACGGCCAGAGCGGCGATGCGGGCCAGACCCTCCTGCTCCATCGCCCGCTCGCGGGTCTCGGCATAGAGGCGGGCGTTCTGGATGGCGATAGCGGCCTGGTCCATCAGGGTGGAAAGGAGCCGCAGTTCCTCTTCGGTCACCCGGGCCTTCCGGCTCCGGTCCCAACTGACCTCCACCACGCCGATGTTGCGTTCCTGGAAGCGGAGGGGCATAAAGACCCGCAGGTAGCGCTCATGGCCGTACTTCTCCCAGATTTCCCGGTTGAAGCGGTCGTCCCAGCCAGTGAGGACCTCCGTCCGGCCCGTCCGGTAAACATCCGCGATGATGTCCGGATGGTCCAAAGGATAACGGGACCTCTCCACCCACTCCGGGTAGAGGTCAAACTGGCCCTGCCAGATGCCGTGGCTGATGCCGATGGTCGCGGTCCCTTCATCCACCAGCGAAATGATGGCGAACTCGCAGTCCGTAAGGTGGTAAACCGTTTCCAGAACGGCCCGCATCACCGGGTCCTCTTCCAGAGTGGAGGAGAGAGTACGACCTGTTTCGTAGAGGGCCTGCATTTGCTGGGCAGTGCGCCGGGCCTCCTCGTACAGGCGGGCGTTCTGAACGGCGACCGCGGCCTGGGCAGCCACAGCACTGGCCAGTGCAGCAGTCTCTTCGGTGTACATTCCCGGCTGACGGTGGTCCACCAGCAGGAAGCCGATGACTTCCTCGCCCAGGATGAGGGGAACCGCCATACCGGAGCGGGCTCCCGGGCGCTTCCAGCGCGGGTCGGTGCGGGTGTCAGCGATAATGACCGGAGCGCGGGTCTGCATAACATCTGCCAGCAGCGGGTCCCGGGAGACCGGCGGCTGCTTCTCCAGCCACCGCCGCATCGCCTCCAGGTCCACCCCCCGCCCGCCAACAATCTCCCGCCGTTCCCCGCGCAACAGGTGGATGACGGCCACGTCAAAGGGGATCAGCCGCTCCAGTTGGTCCAGCAACCGGTGGGTCACCTCCTGCGGGTCCAGCGTGGAGCCAACGACGCGGGCGATTTCCTGGAGGGTGTCGGCGATGAAGCGGCGGCGCTGCTCCATCTGGTAGAGGCGGGCGCTCTCCAGCGCCAGAGCCACCTGCTCGCTGACGGCCTGGACCAGGGCAATATCGTCCTCCGTCCAGGGGCGGGCTTCATCGGTCTCCTCCAGCGTGATGGCGCCGATGACCCGGTCGTGCAGGCGGAGGGGTGCGGCGATGACCGCCCGACCGTTATCCGGTTCGCTGAGGGCGACGACCCGCCCCTGCCGCAGCGCCTCCTCCACCTCGGGCACGGGCGGTAGAGTTTCCACCGGGGTAATCGCCACGCGGTCGTAGACCAGCGCGGACGGGAGCCCTTCCACCCGCTCCCAGGCCTGCCGCATGCGTTCTCCGTAGGCGACCTGAAGTTCCTCCAGTGCCCGGCGGCTCTCCTCCAGCAGGCGGGCGTTCTCAATGGCCAGGGCGATCTGGTCGGCCATCGTCTGCAGGACTGCCACGTCCTCCTCCGTGAACGCGGCCGGCTCCTCGGACTGGACGTCCAGCACACCGATGACCCGCTCCCCCACTTTCAGCGGCAGCGCCATCTCCGAGCGGGTCAGCGGCAGGTGGGGGTTGTCAAAGAAGACGGCGTCCGCCCCCACGTCCAGCGCGATGCGGGGCTTCCCCGTCCCGGCCACGGTGCCGACGATGCCGACCTTCCCCACCGCCAGCCGGTGGCCCCGGGCCAGCATGCGTTGCCCGCCCTCGGAGGAGGCCGCCCGCAGGACCGCGTACTCCCCGGCATCGTCCACCAGGAAGATACCGGCGTGGTAGAAGCCGAAGCGGTCGGAGATGAGGCGGACCGTCTCGTTCAGGAGAACGTCCACACCCCGAATTTCGGCGGCCCGGCGGGCAACATAGGCCGCCGCCTCCAGTTGCGCGGTCCGGCGGGCCAGGTCGGCGGTGCGCTCGGCCACGCGCTGCTCCAGGGTGTAGACCAGTTCCTGAATCTGCGTGGAGGCCTGCACCAGTGCCTGGGCGAGAACCCCCATCTCATCTTGCCGCCGAAGCAACGCAGGCGGAATTTCCGCCCGTTCACCCCTCCCGATTTGAGGAGCCACCTCCGCCAAGTCCGTCAGCGGCGTTGCGTATTCCCCAACAGCCCGTCGGCCCCACAGGAACACAACAGCGCCCATCAGCAGGAGAACCAGCAGACTGATCCCTCCGGTTATCGCCATCTGCCGGAGGGCCAGGTTCCGGTACTGACGGCTCAACTCTTCCGCCGTGGCCCGCATCTGCACCACGGGCCGGGAAAACTCGTCAATGTAGGTGGTGGCCGCGACCATGAGCGTCTTCCCGTGGAAGGGAACCGGCACCGGGGTCATCGTCATATACTTCTGCCGGATGGAGCCATCTGGGTCCAGCCAGTCGTAGTAACCGGAGACCTCCATCCCCGAGAGGCTGGGCTCAAAAATCGCCCACCAGGAGGGGAGTTGGTCCTTCAGGAAACTCATCTCCCGATCAATCAGCGCCGGATTCGGGTGGAACCGCATCACGCCGGTCCCGGCCTCGTAGAGACAATTGTACCCCGTTTCCCCCACCGGCTGCGTCACCAGGCGCGTAAAGGTCTCGTCGGCCTGGAGGTCTTCCATTGTCGCATCCGGATGAGCGCTGATGTAAATCGCCGCCTGCAGCGCGACGTCCCGGGCGACGGTCTGGATGTACTGCTCCCCCAGCCGGCGCAGGCCGTCTTCTGCCTGGGTGTTCAGGGCCTGGAGGGACTCGCGAATGAGGGCCCCGGTCTGAAACCCCAGCAGCAGGAGACTGCCCAGTGCCACCAGTGTCAGCACCAGAACAGGGAGTACGCTGCTCAGCAGGTAGGAACGGGTCAGTTGACGGGCAATAGATTGGGAGCGTTGATCCGAACGCTTCATCCCCTTTTCCTCCTCACGAACCGGAAACACCCGGGCTCCTACTTCCCACCTCTTCTGAATGGGATGGACTCATCATCCGCACCATCACCCGGTCGGCGCCCAGGGCGGCCCCCAACTCTCGCAGGGCAGTCCGCAGGACGGTCTCCGGGTCCATAGAGGCGCGCACCCGGGCGGTGATCTCGGCGATCATCCGGTCCCGCTCGGCGTGGCGGCGGGTCTCCTCCAGAAGGCGGGCGTTCTCCAGCGCCAGCGCAATCTGCTCGCCGATTTCCTCCGCCAGCCGCTGCTCTTCCAGTGACCAGGGAGGTTGCTCCTCCCTACGCTGCAACAAGATGGACCCAATTGTTTGTCCCCAGAGGCGGATGGGCACAGCCAGCCGACGACCGTCCTCCTCACCGGCCAGCGGGACCGGCGCCGGGAGCGGTTCTACATCCATTCCGGTATAGCGGTAAACAGCCGGGCGGGAAGATGCCACCATCCACCAGGCCTCCCGCGCCCGCTCTCCGTACAGTCGCTCCAGTTCCTCCAGTGCCCGGCGGCTCTCTTCCAGAAGGCGCGCGTTCTCAATGGCCAGGGCAATCTGGTCGGCCATCGTCTGCAGAACCGCCACATCTGCCTCCGTGAACGCCGCTGGCTCCACGGACTGGACGTCCAGCACGCCGATGACCCTCTCTCCGACCTTCAGTGGCACCGCCATCTCCGAACGGGTCAGCGGCAGGTCGGGGTTGTCAAAGAAGACGGCGTCCGCCCCCACGTCCAGCGCGATGCGGGGCTGACCCGTTCCCGCCACGGTGCCGACGATGCCCACCTTCCCCACGGCCAGCCGGTGGCCCCGGGCCAGCATCCGCTGCCCACCCTCGGAGGAAGCCGCCCGCAGGACGGCGTACTCTCCCGCCTCATCCACCAGGAAAATCCCCGCGTGGTAGAAGCCGAAGCGGTCGGAGATGAGGCGGACGGTCTCGTTCAGGAGGGTGTCCAGGTCGCGGATTTCGGCGGCCCGGCGGGCAACATAGGCCGCCGCTTCCAGTTGCGAGGTCCGGCGGGCCAGGTCGGCGGTGCGCTGGGCCACCAGCCGCTCCAGACCGGTGTAGAGTCCCTGGAGTTCGGAGGCCATGTTGTTGAAAGCCCGGGCCAGGAAGCGGAACTCCTCCAGGCCCTGCACTGGCACCCGGGGCTCCAGGCGGCCAACCGCCAACTGCCCGGCGGAATCGGAAAGCAGGCGGACCCCGGTGACCACTCCCCGCAGGACCAGCACAGCCGCGCCCGCCGCGACCAGAATCACCGCCGCTGTCACCAACGGGACCACGATGAGCACCCGCCGGGCCGCCAGTTGGGCCTCCACCAGGGCCTGTTCATGGCGCTCCCGGGCCAGCATAACCATCCTTCCCACTTCCTGCTCCAGCAGCCGGTGGTTGACGCTCAATATGTTCAGCAGATAGGGGGTCCAGTCCTGATAACCCTCCTCCGTAGCCTGGAGAATCTGGTGGGTCACTTGCGTCACATTGACCAAGGTGGCGGCCGTAGTGTTCATGCTGGCCCGAAGTTCGCTCTCGGGGGGAAGAGATTGGGCCTGATCCTGCAAGACCTGCCGGTACATCTCTATCGCGCTCAGGGAAGGGGAGAGGTCACGATGCAATTCTTCCAGATTAACCCTGCGTGTCACATCTTCCCGGGTGCGCAGGATCAGTTCCGTCGTCTGGTGAGCAACCGACAACGCTGTCTCCAGATAGGAGGCCGTCTCTCCCATCACGGCCACGGCATCGCGGATGCGGAGCAATTGCACACCCACGATGCCCCCACCAATGATCGCAATGATCGCCAGGAACAGAGCCAGGCCAGCCAGCCGTCCGCCCAGGGTGTTCAGAAACCGCCGGAAAGAAAATCGCTCCATAGATTCCTCCAATCTCAGCCCGCTTCCTGAAGCCTGACCTCATCGGCCCTCACCCCACCCCCTGCCCCCTCCCCTCTCCCGCACAGCGAGAGAGGGGAGGGGAATGAGGAAGGGGTTTTGCGGCGGGCGGCTTCGCCGCCCGCCGCAAAACCCCCTTCAATCCCCCTCTCCCCCGGCCGCAAGGCCAGGGGGAGAGGGGGGACAAAGAGGGGTGAGGGGGTCAGAACACCTCTTCGGCTATTGCCGGAATCATTTGTGAAACCCCAAAAGGGTGTGTCCCAAGATTGTAGGACAACTGCGAGCAGTTGTCCTACAAAGCGGCCAGGCCCGACAAAATCGGGACATCCCCCCAAAATCCTGCGCTACGAGAGACCCTCATCCCTGCCCGTCTCCGCCGTGTAGTTGGATGATTCCCTCTGCGGCCCGGAAGGCGCGCCCCAGTTCCCGGACGGCAGTACGGAGGATGGTCTCTATGTCAGTGGAAGCACGGACACGGGCAGAAACCTCAGCGCGAATGCGCTCCCATTCCGCCCGGCGCCGGGTCTCCTCAAAGAGGCGCATCCGCTCCAGGGCCAGCGCTGCCTGCTCGGCCAGCGTCCGGTAGAGGCGGACTTCCCGGTCCGTGAAGGGATAGGGCCCGGAGAGGGATTCCACCAGCAGCCATCCCAGGAGCCGCTCGCCAGCCATCAGCGGGATTCCCAGGACAGCCCGAACCCCCAGAACGTTCAGGAACACGTGTCGAGACACCTCGTCCGCGTCGGGATATGTCGCCACGTCCGATATGACCACTGGCTCAGTCGGCCGTCGGGCAATGAAGGGAATCTGGGAGATGTGCCAGCGATTGCCCAGGGAGGGAGAACGTTCTTTACCGCGATCCCACGCCGCCACCACGTCCAGCACCAGATCGTCCGGCGGACTCTGGGGGTCCAACATCGCCAGGGCGCAGCGGTCAATCCGGGACGGGACCACGTGGTCCACAAATGCATGCAGTACTTCATCGGGTGTGCTGGCGGTGTTAATCGCCTCGCTGGCCCGGAAGAGGGATTCCATTTCCTCCAGCGTCCGCCGGGTCTCCTGGAAGAAGCGGGCGCTCTCCAGCGCCAGTGCGGCCTGCTCCGCCACCGCCTGGGCCAGTGCAACATCCTCCTCAGTGGGAGGCCGGTCGGGGAGGGCCAGCGCCACCTGCCCGATGGTCTCGCCGGTGGCCAGTTGCAGGGGGACCGTGAGGCCAGATGAAACCCCTTCGGGAGGAGAGGCATGTTCCCTGGGCCTCACCTCTACACCGTCGTAAACGTAGCCCCAGCCGGGCCGCTCGGAAACCATCTGCTCCCACTCCCGGCGGGCATACTCCCGGCTCAGGGCCTCCACCTCGCGCAGGCGGTACTGGACCTCCGTCAGCAGGCGGGCATTCTCAATGGCCAGCGCAATCTGGTCGGCCATCGTCTGCAGAACCGCCACATCCTCATCGGTGAACGCGGAGGGCTCCACCGACTGGACGTCCAGCACGCCGATGACCCGCTCCCCCACCTTCAACGGCAACGCCATCTCCGAGCGGGTGTGGAGGAGGTCGGGGTTGCTGAAGAAGACCGCGTCCTCGCCCACATCCAGCGCGATGCGGGGTTTCCCCGTCCCCGCCACGTATCCGACAATGCCCACCTCTCCGACCGCCAGTCGGTGGCCCCGGGCCAGCATCCGCTGCCCTCCCTCCGAGGAGGCGGCCCGCAGGACAGCGTACTCCCGGGCATCATCCACCAGGAAGATGCCCGCGTGGTAGAAGCCAAAGCGCTGAGAGATCAAGCGGACCGTCTCATCCAGCAGGGTCTGGACGTCGCGGATGGCGGCGGCCTGGCGAGCGACCTCGGAGGCGGCCTCCAGTTGGGCCGTCCGGCGGGCCAGGTCGCGGTTGACCTCCTGCAGGCGGAGCGAAGTTTCCGCCAGTTCCCGGGTCCGCTCCTCCACCCGCTTCTCCAACTCCCGGGTCAACTCCCGCAGGGGGCTAAAGAGTTGTCGGTTCAGCACCGCGTAGGCCAGAATAACCACCACGATCAGGGTCGTCAGACTGAGAGACGGAAAGTTCACCGTAACGATGGAAAAGACCACAGAAGAGGCCAGCATCAGTGCGAAAGCCCCCATCAGGTAGTATTCCCGGATTCGCCGCCGCTCCTGCCAGAGCAGAACGAGACTCAGGATCGGACCAACCGCCTGGGGCAGAGAGAGCACAAAACTGAGCGGTGTGCGGTTCCAGGATATTGTTCCGGAGGGGGTGATGTGGACATTATAGATCATCTGATGGCGGAAAAGAGGAACGGCAACAAGGCCGATTCCCGCCAGTCCCAGGAGGCTGATCCAGTAGGGCCAGCGGGCCTTTGTCTCTATATAGGCCGCACTGAAGGCCAACATCAACGGAGCGATCAGGAGGAAAGCCAGCGAAGAGATTTCCATCCAGAACTGCTGGACAGGTCCTGCCTGCCAGACCCGCCAGAGGGAAATCCGGAGCACAACAGCGGTACCCGTCCACAGGGCGATAGCCAGCATCATCAAAGCAAAGAGCAGGTTCACCCGCCGCCGGACGCCCGCTCCCAGAACAATCGGAATCTGCACAGTGGAGAAGATCGTCACGGCCCCGTAGGCAATCAGGTCAATCCAGAATGTACTCATCTGGATGTTCATCCACCCACCTCCTGAGAGCGGCCCGTCCCCTCCTGCTGCGGTCCAGTGACCTCCACCGCAGCCCAGGAGGCCCGCAGCGCCCGCCCCAGTTCCTGGACGGTGGTCTTGAGGACGGTATCCGGGTCCAGGGAGGCCCGCAGTCGGGTGGAGATTTCGGCGATCAGCCGCTCCCGGGCGGCCCTGCGCTGGGCCTCCTCCAGCAGACGGGCGTTTTCTACCGCCAGCGCCAGCCGTTCCGCCACGGTCTCAGCCGCCGCAATCTCCTCCGAACGCCACCGGCCTGCCGCCTGCTCCCGATGGAACCCCAGCACGCCGATCGCCACACCCCGCAGTTTCACCGGCACGGCCAGCAAGTACCGGGAATCCTCCTCGCCCACCGCGACCGAGCCGGAGGCGCGGGCCTGCTCAAAGAGGGCCTGCCAGACCCCCTCCGGAACCTCCTCCGGCCCCGTCCACAGACGGACGCTCTCCGGGGCCTCCCGGACAAAGCGCTCCCATGCCTGAGTCGTATATCGGCGATAGAGGGCTTCCAGTTCCCGCAGGCTGGCCCGGGTCTCGGAGAAGAGACGGGCATTTTCCAGCGCCACCGCCAGTTGGTCCGCGATTAACTCCAGGACTGCGATCTCTGTTCCGTCCATCCGGATTTCGGTGGGGAAACGAACCACCATCACCCCCAGGGTCCGCTCCTGAAGCCGCAGCGGGAAGGCCACTTCGTACAGGCCACCCCACCACCCAGACCGGACGGAACCGCTCTGGAGGACCTCCCGGGCCAGCGGCGACGCACCGGAGGGCATGGCATCTACAGGCACAATCTGCCGACTTTCCGCCATCGCCCGGGCAACCAATTCGCCTTCCGGACCCGCAGTGTAGAAAATCGCCTCCTCCAGGTCCATCCGTCGGGCCAGTTCTTCAGCCACGCGGGAGAGCAGGACGTCTGGCTCTTCCAGCGTGGCAGCCTCCCGGGCGGCGTATGTCGCGGCCTCCAGCCAGCGGGCCCGCCGTTCCAGTTCCCGGGTCTGGCCCTCCAGCAACTGATAGGTAGCCGTCAGTTCCTGTGCCGACTGTTGGGCCGACCGCAGCGCCTGAACGAGCGAACGGTTGGAAAGCCCAACGATCACCAGCAGGCCCGCCACCAGCATCAGGAAGACGGCCGAGGCGGCAAACCAATCGGTGATAGCCATCGGATTTTCCTTGACCACCACCCATTCGGAGAGCCACCCCAGATAGGCAAACAGCATAAAAGCCAGATGGATGAGCAAACTGAAGATGCCTGCCGCCAGACCCATCCGCAGGCCGGAGAGGACCAGCGCCAGCAGGGGGAGAACCATCAGGTAGAGGCGCCCATCCCCGACCAGCCCACCCCGCAGAAAGGCCGTCACGGCTACCGTGTAACCCACAATCATAAAACCGTGGAGCCGTATCCCATGGGGGATGCGGCGAAGAAGCGTCAGGAGGAGCAGAAGGACGTACAGGGCGCCAAACAGCGGCGCCATCGCGCCCCGTTCCGGATAGCGGATCGCCTCCATCGTGGTAGCAATCACCACCGGGGTCGCTGCGAGTGTCAGCACGGACAGGAGAACACTCAGCGCGCGGGCCTGCCAGGCCCGAAATTCGGTTATCTCGCTTTGCCGTCGGGTATCGGGCATCCGATGTGCCTCCGTTATCGCGTATCGCTTATCGCTTATCGCTTATCGCGTATCGCGTATCGCCTATCGCTTATCGCGTATCGCCTATCGCTTATCGCATATCGCGTATCGCCTATCGCTTATCGCATATCGCGTATCGCGTATCGCATATCGCCTCTCACGTTTCACGCTTCACGTTTCACGCATCACGAATTTCGCGCCTTTCGTGCCTTTCGTGCCTTTCGCGCCTTTCGTGCCTTTCGTGCTACCGGGTTCCCAGTTCCGCATAGCCGCCGCGGGCATCCAGCACCTGCCCCAGTTGCTGCAACGTCGTCTGCAGGGCTGTCCGCAGGTCAAAAGTGGCCGTAATCTGATCGGCGATGCTCCGCAGAGCCTCCTCCTGCTCCGCTCGCTGCCGCATACTTTCCAGCAGGCGGGCCCGCTCCAATGCAACAGCGGCCTGGTCGCCGATCACCTCATAAAGTCGCAGCGACGCCGGAGAGAAGGGACCCGGTGTGGACCGCAGGATGACGACCTGACCAACGGACCGATCCCCCACTCGGAGCGGGACGTGGACCAGAGCGCCGACACCGGTGGCACGGAAGAGTTCCCGAGCCTTTTCCGACATCTGGGAATCTCGCTGAGCATCCTCAGTGACCCATATCCGGCCCAGCATCGGAATGGTTAGGGGGGTTTCTGTAACCGCCATCCGCATTCCGGGTTGGAACATGGGCTCCTGGTCTCGCCGCCAGGTTCCCAGATAGGATAGCATCTCCGGCATCCCGTCGGAGGACTCAAACTCCACCACCACACATCCGTCCGCCTCGGTCTCGGAGACGGCGTCAATGATGACATCCGCAACGTCATTCACGGTGGCCGCGGTGCTCAGCCGACGGCTGAAGCGGTAGATGGGGCTGGTCGCTTCCAGCAGCGCGGCGGTTTCGGAGAGCCGTCGGGCATTCTCTATCGCGATGGCCAACTGGTCAGCCATGCTCTGGAGGGTACGAATGTCGTCCTCATCAAAAGCGGCCTCCTCGGTGGACTGGACGTCCAGCACCCCCAGGAGACGGCCGCCGACCATCAGTGGGAGGGTCATCTCCGAACGGGTGTAGGGGAGGAGAGGATTGGCGAAGTGGACCGCGTCCTCGCCGACGTCCAGCGCAATGCGGGGGCGGCGATGGAGGGCCGTCCAGCCAACCATGCTGGTTTCCCCCACCTGGAGGCGATGGCCCCGGGCCTTCATCTGGGCACCTGCCTCGCCAGTGGCTTCCCGCAATACCGCCCACTCTCCCGTCTCGTCCATCAGGAAAATGCCCGCGTGGTAGAAGCCGAAGCGGTCCCGAATCAGGTTGACGGCCCGCCGCAGCAATTCGTCCACGTTGAATATGGAGATGATGGACCGACTCACCTCGGCGCTGGCCTCCAACTGAATAGCCCGCCGCTGGAGGGCATAGTTGGCTTCTTGAAGGGCGCGGGTCCGTTCCTGCACCCGCTCTTCCAACTCGTTGTAGAGGGTCTGCAGATGGTCAGCCATATCATTGAACGCCTGGGCGAGGCGACCGAATTCATCGGCCCGGTCTATTGCGACGCGTGTCTCCAGGCGGCCGGCCGCCAGGCGAGCAGACGCTTCTGCCAGCCGTTCCAGAGGGTCGGCCATACTGCGCAGAAGCGCAAAATTGACCCCCAGAATCACCAGCAGCAGAACCGCGCCCCAGGCAATCGCGACATTTCGCAACATCTGACGCGTGGCCTCCGCTTCAGCGCGGGCCGCCGCCAGCCGTTCCACGGTCAATTGCTCCACCCGATTAACCGCCTCAGAGATTTTCTGCGAGTGGTATGGTACCAGATACAACTGGGAAGTGCGAACGCTCCCCCAACGATACTGCCGGGCTGCGTTGATCAGATACGTTGTCCAACTATCGGCACCGATCACTGCCGCCCGCAGGCGAATCAACTCGGTCCAGAGAGGGTCCTCCATCGGTAAATCCGCTGCGCTCTCCAGCAGACGGTTCTGAGCCTCTGCCAAGCGCTGCCGAGCGGCGGTCACTCCTTCGGTGAAAACCTGAGGGTCCTGGGAGATGGTGCCCTGCCCGATGGCGGTAAAGAGTTCCGCTGCCGTCTTTCCCGCTGCCAGCGCGGCGTTGGCCCGTACTGTCTCCTCCCCCACTCTCGCTGCCGCCTGATTCGTCTGGGCCATCGCGCTGCCGATCAGAAAGGCCGTCCAAAGGATAACGGCCACGATAATCAATATGTTCCCCAGAAGTTGGAAACGGATGTTCCGGACATGCATTCCAATCAAAGGGGTTTCGGACACTACCTTCCGGGCCATTTCCCGTTCGGGAGACACCGTGGCTTCTGACGGGCGAGGGGCCCGGGCCGGCGCTGGCAGTGCTTCCGGCGCGGAAGTGGGCGGAGGGGTCTCTGGCGGTGGAGGGGTGAAATCCGAAAACAGTTCTTCCAGCGACTGCTTGAATGACTCCATAATCTCTGTTCCTCGCTCTATTTACCTACACATTCGCGACAGAATGCTCTACGGGCCACGCCCTCCGCTGACCCGTAATGACCGTCGGCGCAGGAGGGAAACAGGCCATTATCTCCTGGGCAACAGCCCGATACTGCTCGGCGGCCCGTGTGCGAGGGGCATACTGAGTCACCGGCAGGCCATGGACTGGACTTTCCCGCAAGCGAGTATCCACCTGGACCATCGTCCGAAAAGTGGCCTGGAGGAAAAGGTGGTGAATTTGCTCCAGGATGAGCCGGTGAATGCGGCTCCGTACATCATACATGGTCACCAGGAGACGATAGCGAAGGGCAGGATTGGTTCTCTGCCGGACCACTATCACCAGTTCCAGCATCGGGCGGAGAGAACGCCAGGCATAGTACTCACACTGCATTGGGATGATGAGCATATCGGCGGCGGTGAGCGCATTGAGGGTCAGGGTGCCGAAGGAAGGCGGGCAGTCCATCAGGACAAAGTCGTAGGCGACCGACATCCGCCCCAGGGCCTCCCGCAACCGGTACTCGTAACCGGGCCGGCCATAGAGGGCTTTGTCCAGGACCACCAGTTCGCCGCTGGCCGGCACCAGGTCCAGGCCCGCCACCGATGTCTCCCGGCTGACCGCAACGACGGATTGCTGCTCCAGCAGCACCTCCGCGACGGTATGACGGAGTTCCTCGGGGCGAAGCCCCAGAGAGAGGGTCAGATGCGCCTGAGGGTCCAGGTCCACCAGCAACACCTGGAGCCCCTGCTCCGCCAGAGCGCCGCCCAGGGAGAGACAGGTCGTGGTTTTGGCCACTCCGCCCTTGTGGTTGGCAATTGCAATCACCGCCATAGTAGCACACCCATGTCCGATGACCACCCCTCAACTCTGCAAGGGCAGAGTGAAGGTGAAAGTGGAGCCTTTCCCCACCTCGCTCTCCACCCAGATACGCCCGCCGTGCATCTCCACAAACTCCTTGCTCAGCGCCAGACCCAGGCCGGCCCCATCGGGGCGACGACCGTTTTCCGTTATACCCTGTTCAAACCGTTCAAAGATTCGCTCCAGGTACTCGGAGGCGATGCCCATTCCGGTATCGCTGACGCTGATCCGAACCTCACCATCCACCGGCCATGCCCGGACGGTGATGGTGCCCTGGTCGGTAAACTTGGCCGCATTGGCCAGAATTCGCAACAGTACCTGCCGGATGCGCGCGGGGTCGGCCCGCACCCTGGGCAGGTCCGGGGCAATCATTTCCCGCATCACCACCGGCTTCCCCCGCAACAGCGCGCTGGCCGTCGCCATCACGCTGCGGATCAGGTCGCCCAGGTCCACCTCCCGGAACTCCAGTTCCATCAGCCCGGCCTCAATCTGGGAGATGTCCAGGAGGTCATTGATGAGGCCCAGGAGGTGCTCCCCGTTGTGATAAATAATTTCCAGGTCATGTCGCTGCTGGTCTGTCAGTGGGCCATCTATCTCTTTCAACATCAATCGGGCGAAACCGATGATGTTGGTCAACGGCGTGCGCAGTTCATGGGACATGTTCGCCAGGAATCGCCGCTTGGAGCGGTCCAGTTCCCGCAGCCGCTCGGCGGCCTCCCGCTCCAGCGCGTAGGCCCGGGCGTTCTCCAGCGCGATGGCGACCTGATTGGCGACATTCTGGAGGACGGAGACATCATCCTGGTCAAAGGACTCGGGCTGGGTACTCTGGACATCCATCACCCCCAGCACCCGGTCCCCCAGGCGGAGGGGAAGCGCCGCCTCGGCCCGGGTGTAGGAGAGAGGCGGCCCCACTTTGATGGAGACCGGTCGGCTTTCCAGAACCGCCCGACCGTCCCGGAATGCCTGCCCGACCGCACCGATGGACTCCCCGGTTACGCGCGCGCCATGAGACGGGTCGGCCTCTCCTGCGAAGGCCCGGAGAACCAACCCATCGCCCGATTCGTCCGTGGTGTAAACGGCGACGTAGGAGTAATAAAAGCAATCCCGCACCACGCGCACCACGTGCTCCAGCAACGCGTCCGGGTCCAGGATGGAGGTGACGGCCTGCCCGACCTCCAGACTGGCCTGCAACTGGATAGCGCGACGCTGAATCTGGTAGTTGGCCTGCTGGAGAAGGCGGGTCCGCTCCGCAACTTTGGCCTCCAGGTCGTTGTACAGGGCCTCCAGTTCCGTCGCCATCTGATTGAAGACCTGGGCCAGGATGCCAATTTCATCCCGGGAGGTGATGTCTACCCGCTGGGCGAGGTCTCCGGCGGCAATCCGCAGAGCGGATTCCGTCAACCGGACGACCGGTCGGGTAATCTGGCGGGTGACAACGGCCGCGATGGCCGCCGTGGCGATCGCCACCGCCAGCGTCGCCGCGATGACGGCGGTGGTCACGGCCTCATTGCCCGCGAAGGCCTCCTCCTGCGTCTGCTCCACGATCAGGACCAGACCCAGAGCAGGGAGCCACCGATAGACGCCAATGACGGGCGTGCCCGCATAGTTCTCATACAGGCCCTGACCGTTCTGTTGGGAGAGGGCCGCCTCAATCGCGGGACCGGCGACCCGGCGATTCTGCGGACAGGCGAACCCCCACCGGTCCACCACATAGGCTTCTCCCGTATCGCCCAGGCCGGCGCGTTCCTCCAGGATATGGATGAAACCCTCCCCGGTCAGCCGGGCCGCGATGTACGGCCATCGGGCTGAATCCAGGGGCCGTATCAGGACAATGCCTTCCTGTCTGGAAGGATTCAGAGATGTTTGAAGGGCGAAGGAGTCGGGGTTGAGAGGCAGAACCACAGCATCACTCTCCCAGGAGGCATCTCCGGCCCACTCCACCCGCCCCTGAGGGCCAACCAGTGCCAGGTCCTCAAAGCCCTTCTGCGACGCGAGAGTGGTCAGGAGGGAACGGATTTCTTCGGGGCTTTTTCCGGCCGCATGGAGGACGGCTTCCCGCAGTTCCGGGTCATCCAGGGCAACGGATCGCTCTTCCAGCCAGCGGGTCATCTGTGCCTCTTTCAGGGCGGCAATGGTGACCAGTTTCCCCGTCACCTCCTCCTGGATATTCTGGCGGTGACGGGTAGAGGCGTACCAACTGACCACACTGAGGGGCACAATCGCCAGTATCAGGAAGGCAGTCAGAATGGTCCGCCCCAACCCACCTCGCATCCCCACGCCAGGTACTTCCAGCCCCGCGGCCCCTTGAAAGGCCTCCATCCCTCAGCCCCTAATCATGCAAAAAACAACCTGTACCGTAGACGGAATTCGCCACGAATTTCACGAATTTGCACGAATTTTGTTCTTTTAATTCGTGCAAATTCGTGCAATTCGTGGCAAAAAGACCAACTGCGTAACTCCTGTCACATACCCGGATCCCAAACCGGCTCCCCGCGCAGGATGCGCCGGATTTGCTCCGGAAACCGGTCCGGATCTATCGGCTTACCGATGAAACCGTTAAATCCGGCCTGGCGGGCCCGCTCCATGCTCTCCACACTGGCATCCGCCGTAATCGCAATAACGGGAATATCCTTGAAACGAGGGTCAGACCGCAACAGGCTCAGCGCCTCATACCCATCCCGTTCCGGGAGGAAAATGTCCATCAAAATCAGGTCTATGTGCGGCAACGTCTCGGCGTATTCCAGCACCTGCCAGCCGGAAGCCTTCCATTCGCAGCGCCCCACCCCAACGAAAGCCAGCAGGCGGGCAATGAGCAGGAAATTGTTCAGGTTGTCCTCAATAACCAGAACGGTGACATCCTGCGGGTTTACCGGCGGCATGGGTGCCTCCTCAACCTCAGCCGGCCCGTTTCTTCAGGAACGAGGCGACCTGGACCGGCAGACTATCCACATCTATCGGCTTCTGAATGTACCCGTCACAACCGGCGGCAAGAATACGCTCGCGGTCTCCCCTCAGCGCGTAGGCCGTCAGCGCAATAATGGGAGTGGTTGCCAGACCCGGAATCTGGCGCAACTTCCCCACCAGTTCGTACCCATCCATCTCCGGCAGGTTGATGTCCAGGAGAATCAGGTCGGGCGGAGAAGCCGCCGCCGCGTCCAGCCCGGAAGGGCCATCTATGGCTTCCACCACGTTGTACCCCTCAGCCTCCAGAATCCGCCGGACCAGCAAACGGTTTTCCGGATTATCCTCAATGTATAAAATCTTTGGACTGTTCATGTCCAGGCTATCTCCTGTGCAGCTACTGTAAAGGGGGAAAAAAGAGATTTTGTGATGGATTCCCTCCGCCACAAAATCCCCCTTTCCCCGCCTGAACCATCACTAAGGTGAAACCGGACCGCCCAAATTATAACACAATTCCTAAAGTATGCACTTCTTCTAACAGTTACAAAACAGTTAGGGAAGCGTTACCACCACCTTGCGACTTGCTCCCTGCTCCCTGCGACCTGCGACTTGCTCCCTGTTAAAACCCCTCCATCCGGCTCAGGTCCACGATGCCGTCGGCTAACGCGACGATGTGTTGCAGAAGGGCCAGACGGTTCTCCCGCAGGGCCCGGTCCTCCGCCATCACCATCACCCCCGTCTCCCGCGCGAAGAACCGGTCAACGACGTCCACCAGCGGCAGGAAGGCAGCGAAGAAATCGTCCACCGAACTGTCGGGCCGGACCCGCTCCCGGGCCTCCCGCCAGGCGTCGTAGAGTTCTCGCTCTATCGGGTGGACGAAGCGGCTGGGATCCAGGGTGAACCGTTCGGCGAAGTCACGGGTAATGCGGACGCAGCGGGCATAGTTATCCAGGACGCGCGGCCAGTCTTCCCGCGCCGTCCAGCGGCTCAGCGCCTCCACCGCCAGCAGGGCCCGGTACGGGTCGTCGCCCCGGGCGGCCAGGACGGCCTCCACGGCGTCGTGGCGGAACCCCTGCTCCCGCAGATACACCCGCAGCCGTCCGATGAAGAACTCCCGCGCGGCCTCCAGCGCCGCCGGGTCGGCCCGGACGGGCAGGAGACGGGCCGCCGCCGAAAGCCCCGCGCGGACGGAGAAGAACCGCCGCGCCCCGATGAGGGCCTGCACCATCCCCAGCGCGTCCCGGCGCAAGCCGTAGGGGTCGGCGGAGCCACTGGGCACCAGCCCGATGGCGAAGAGGCCCGCCAGACTGTCCAGCCGGTCCGCCAGGCCCAGAGCCAGCCCCGGCAGGGTCTCGGGAAGCGCGTCCCCGGCGAAGCGGGGCAGGTAGTGCTCAAAGATGGCCCGGGCCACTTCCGGCGACTCCCCGGACTTGATGGCGTACTCCCGCCCCATGACGCCCTGCAAACTGGTGAACTCCACCACCATCTGGGTCGCCAGGTCGGCCTTGCAGAGGTGGGCGGCGCGCCGGGCAACGGCCGTCTCCTCCTCCGTCAGGCCCAGCATACGGGCCACTTCGGGGACCAGTTCCTCCAGACGGCGGGCCTTATCCCGCATGGAGCCCAGTTGCTCCTGGAAGGTGAGGGTCGCCAGGCGGGGCAGGAAGGACTCCAGGGGCCGGGCGGTGTCCTCCCGGTAGAAGTAGTCGGCGTCGGCGAAGCGGGCCCGCAGCACGGCCTCATTGCCCTGCCGGACGACATCCAGGTGCTCCTCCCCGCCGTTGCGGATGGCGACAAAGTACGGCAGCAACCGCCCATCGCCGTCCAGGACCGGGAAGTAGCGCTGGTGTTTCTTCATCACGGCCACCAGGACCTCGGTGGGGAGGCGCAGGTACTCCTCCTCAAAGTGGCCCAGAAAGGCCGTCGGTTGTTCCACCAGATTGGTCACTTCCTCCAGGAGGTCCGGGTCCTCCGGCACCCGTCCGCCCACGGCGGCGGCCCGTTCGGCCACCTGCGCGGCGACGGCGGCGCGGCGCTCGTCGGGGTCCACCAGAATCCCGTGGGCCCGCATCCGGTCCAGGTACTCCTCCGCGCGGGCCAGGGAAATATCCGGGGAGCCCTGGGGCCGGGAGCCCCGGGTAACGCAGCCGCTGTAGAGCCCCGCGTAGTCAAAAGGAATGACCGCGTCGCCCAGCAGGGCCACCAGCCAGCGGATGGGGCGGGAGAAGGCGACGCCGGTCTCGTTCCAGCGCATGCTCATCGGGAAACGCAACCCGGCAACCAAGCGGGGGAGGAGGTCCATCAGTACCTCCGGGGCCGGGCGGCCCTCCACCTGCCGGACGGCGACGACGTACTGCCCGCCGTCCATCTCCCGGACCTGCAGGTCGGCGACGTCCACGCCCTGGCGGCGGGCGAAGCCCTGGACGGCCTGGGTAGGGCGGCCCTCGGCGTCAAAGGCGGCGCGGGCTGGCGGCCCTTTGACCACTTCCGCCAGCGGGCGCTGGCGGGGAGCCAGACCGTCCACCAGCAGGGCCAGCCGCCGGGGCGTCCCCAGAACGCGCAGGGCCTGGTAGTCCAGACGGGCCTCCGCCAGAAGGGCCGGGGCCTGTTCCCGCAGTTGGGCCAGGGCCAGGGAGAGGTCCCCTGCCGGGAGTTCTTCGGTGCCGATTTCCAGCAGGAGCGTCGCCGGGCCGGAGGGCGGCGGCGGGGGCGGCGTGCCCTCGGGCCAGGTTTCCCGGCGGGGCGCGCGAGCCCGCCACGGGAACCCGGCCTTTTCCCGCTGGCTCACGTAGGCCTGGGCCACCTGCCGGGCCAGTTCCCGCATCCGGCGGAAGAAGAGGGCCCGTTCCGTCACGCCGACGGCGCCACGGGAATCCAGCAGGTTGAAGGTGTGGGAGCAGCGGAGGATGTAGTCGTGGGCCGGGATGACCAGCCCGGCCTCCAGACAGCGGCGGGCCTCGTCCTCAAAGAGGTCGTACATCCGCCGCAGGGCGTCTATGTCCGCCACCTCAAAGTCGTAGCGGCAGTGCTCCACCTCGGGGGTCAGGAGGACGTCGCCGTAGGTGTGGACGCCGTCCCAGTCAATCTCCCAGACGGAGCGGACCCGCTGGAGGAACATCGTGATGCGTTCCAGGCCGTAAGTGATTTCCACCGCAGGGGGCTCCAGGGTTATGCCGCCGGCCTGCTGGAAATAGGTGAACTGGGTGATTTCCAGGCCGTCCAGCCAGACCTCCCAGCCCAGGCCCCAGGCGCCCAGGGCGGGGCTTTCCCAGTTATCCTCCACGAAGCGGATGTCGTGCTCCTCCCGGCGGATGCCCAGGGCCTCCAGACTCTGGAGATAGATTTCCTGCGGGTTGCCGGGGTCGGGCTTGAGAATGACCTGGAACTGGATGTGCATCTGCATCCGGTTGGGGTTCTCCCCGTAGCGGCCATCGTCGGGCCGATAGGAGGGCTCCACGTAGGCGACGTTCCAGGGCTCCGGCCCCAGGACGCGCAGGACGGTGGCGGGATTCATCGTCCCGGCGCCGACTTTTTCGCTGTACGGCTGCCAGAGGAGACACCCCCTTTCCGCCCAGAACTGCTGAAGGCGAAGGATGACTTCCTGAAAGGTCAACGGACGGTCCATAGAGCAACGGTCTCCTGTTCAAAGGGTCCAGGCCGCATGTCGTATGTCGCAGGGAGCATGTCGCGGGGCGCACGTTGTTTCTCATTGTAACACAAGCGGGGAAAAGAGACAACTGTATTTCTCACACAGAGACACAAAGGCACAAAGAAAATTTTTTATTTTCTTTGTGTCTCTGGGTCTTTGTGTGAGGCCTACCCCAGTTGCGCGATAGGAGGCTGGTGCTATAATCTCCTGCGTGAAAAGCCTCATCATCTATAACCCCATCGCCGGCCCCCGCGACGTCTGGAAGGAACTGAAGCGGGTACGCCAGGAACTCGCCGCCCGGGGCTGGTCGGTGGAGATAGAGACCACCCACCGGGCGGGAGAGGCGACCGCGCTGGCCCGGGATGCTGCCCGAGCCGGGTTCGGTGCTGTTTGGGCCGCCGGAGGGGACGGGACCGTCAACGAAGCCGTCAACGGTCTGGTCGGCACAGAGACCGCGCTGGGCGTCCTGCCGGTGGGCACGGGCAACGTCTGGGCGCGGCAACTGCATCTGCCCGTCTACACCCTGACTCACCCCTTCCGGCTGCGGGAGGCGGCGGTCGCCCAGGCCGGGGGACGCATCCGAAGAGTAGATGTGGGCCGCCTGAATGACCGCTACTTTCTCCTCTGGACCGGCATCGGCTTTGACGCCCAGATCACCTCCGATATGGAGCCCCGCCCGAAACGGGTCAAGCGGCTGGGCGTTCTGCCCTACATCGTCGCCGGGGTGACCCTGGCGCGGGAGTTCTCCGGCGTCCGTACCCACCTGGTGCTGGACGGGCGGGCCCTGCGGGGGCGCGCGCTCCTGGTGGTGGTCTGCAACGTCCAGTTGTACTCCATTTTCCACCTGACCCCCCAGGCCCGGATGGATGATGGTCTGCTGGACGTCTTCGTCTTCAAGGGGCTGGGGGGATTCCTGTACATGCTGCGGATGGCCGGGCAACTGTTCGTGGGGCGCCACCTGCAGAACCCCCAGGTGGTCCAGCGGACGGCCCGCCAGGTGACGGTCTGGACAGAGGTACCGATGGCCGTCCAGGCCGATGGGGAGCCATTGGGGACCACGCCGGTCGGCATCCGGGTGGTTCCCCGGTCGTTGCGGGTAATGGTGCCCATCCAGGCCCCCTCTACTCTATTCGGCTCGGAGGAACAATGAGGGCTCTCTACGGCCTCTTGCTTCTGGTTCCGACCGCATTGCTCTCCCGTTACCTGGGAGGGCCGGCAGTCCTGACCTTTGGCGCGGCGGCGCTGGGCATCGTCCCTCTGGCTGCGCTGCTGGGCCGGGCAACCGAGGCGCTGGCCGAGCGGGCCGGACCTCAGATCAGCGGCCTGATCAACGGCACGCTGGGGAATGCGGCCGAACTCATCATCACCTTCTTCGCCATCCGCGCGGGGCTGCTGGAACTGGTCAAGGCCTCTATTACTGGCTCCATCCTGGGCAATCTGCTGCTGGTGATGGGGCTCAGTCTCCTGGTCGGGGGGTTGCGGCACGGCGTCCAGAAATTTGACCGCACGCAGGCCGGGTTGAACGCAACGATGCTGATGCTGGCCGTCATCGCCCTGGGCATCCCCTCTCTCTTCAGCCACGCGATAGAAGTGGGCACCGGCCACATGGCGGTGGAATACCTCAGTTTAGGGGTGGCCGGAGCCATGCTGCTCGTCTACGTCCTGAGCCAGTTCTACCTGCTCCGCAACGGGAGCCCCTCGTCCGGGGTTCACCGGGCACCGTCCGGCGCGCCGGCCTGGCCCCTGTGGAAGATGCTGGGCGGGCTGGCCCTCTCCACTGCGCTGATCGCCTGGCTGAGCGAAGTCCTGGTGGCGGCCGTGGAGCCGGCCCTGGAGCGCCTGGGCTGGACCGAATTCTTCATCGGCGTGGTCATCATCCCCCTGGTGGGAAACACGGCCGAGCACCTGGTCGCGGTGCAGGTAGCCGCCAAAGATGAGATGGACCTGAGTCTGGGCATTTCGGTGGGGTCGGGATTGCAGGTGGCACTCTTTGTGGCCCCCGTTCTGGTGTTCCTCAGCCTGGCGATGGGGAACCCACTGACTCTGGTTTTCAACACATTTGAACTGGCCGCCCTGGGTGCCGCCAGCATCATTGCCGCACTGGTCTCCCAGGATGGGGAGTCCAACTGGATGGAGGGGGTTCAACTGCTGGTGGTCTACCTCATCTTGGCGCTGGGCTTTTTCTTCCTGCCAATGGGCGGGTGACCCTCTTGACAAATGGCCCGTAGCGAATAAAATATAGAAGTACACCAACGAAAAGGAGGGCACTATGGAACGCAATGAAGGGACCGTGGACCGCATCATTCGGGCCGTGCTGGCCGTCATCTTCCTGGTAGTGGGGCTGGGCCCGCTCCGGGGGCTGCAGGGGGCCATCCTGGGCATCATCGTGTCGGTGGTCGGCCTGATCCTGGCCTTCACGGCAGCCACCGGCTTCTGCCTCATCTACAAACTGCTGGGCGTCTCCACGACGGGGACATGTAAAAAGTAGACAAGGATACAAAGTAGACAAGGGTACCAAAGTAGACAAGGGTACCAAGGAAACAAGGCGACAAGGGGGAAATATGGAATGGAATACCCCGTTGGGGATATTGCGGCGCGGCATGAGCCTGGAGCGGGACGGGTATCGCTTCTACACGCTGGCCGCCGAACGAGCGTCTGATGAGCGGGGGAGCCGGATGTTCCGCGACCTGGCCCGGCAGGAGGAGGACCACCTGCGGCTCCTCCTGGCGGAGTACCGGTCCCTGGAGGCCGGGCAGGGCTGGCTCCCCTATGAGGTGGCAGTGAAGGCCGACTTTCCGCTGGATCCGGCCCATCCGGACCTCCCTGGCGAGGAGCCGCCGGACCCGATGCCGGTGTTCACTCCTGACCGGCCCATCTCGCTGGAGGGAGACATCGCCGCGCTGGAGTTCGGCCTGGAGACGGAGCGCATCTCGCGGGAACTGTACGCCCAGGCCGCCAGGGAGGCTGATGACCCCCGCGCGGCCGAGGCGTACCGGTTTCTGACCCGTCAGGAAGAGGCCCACTACCGACTCCTGCAGGAGACCCACGAATACCTGACCCGGAACCAGACCTGGTGGGACCCCTTCCAGAAGCCGTTTTTCACGGGCTGACCACGAAAGCGAGGGAACGGAACGCGGAAAAACAAGGATAGGAATCCGTGCCATTCGTGTCCCATTCAGCAGCACACGGATGAACACGGGTTTTGACGGATGGGCACGGATAAACATCTGTGAAAATCCGTACCATCCGTGTCCATCCGTGTCCTGTTCAACAGCACACGGATGGACACGGGTTTTAACGGATGGGCACGGATAAACATCTGTGAAAATCCGTACCATCCGTGTCCATCCGTGTCCTATTCAACAGCACACGGATGGACATAGATAAAATCCGTGCCAGCCCGTGTCCCGTTTATTGTTCTATTGTTCGTGTCTCTCGCGCCGGATGAACCGTCCCCTCCCCCGCCGACCGACAAACTCCCCCTCCCGATACACCATCTGCCCCCGCGAGAAGACCATGTGCACCCGCCCCTGGACCCGCATCCCCTCGTATGGAGTGTATCCGGCGAGATGATGCAGGTCGGCGGCATGCACGGTCCCCTCCGGGCGCGGGTCGTAGAGGACGATGTCGGCGTCGGCGCCGGGGAGCAGGGCCCCCTTGCGCGGCCAGAGCCCCCAGACCTGGGCCGGACGGGCCGAAAGCAGCGCCGCCAGTTGGGGGAGCGTCAGCCGCCCCGCCGCCACACCGTATGTGTACATCAGCGGCAGGAGCGTCTCCATTCCCGGCAACCCGCCCGGGGTACGGGTGAAATCGTCCACCTCCATCTTCTGGGCCTGGGTGTAGTCGCAGTGGTCCGTGGTGATGAAGTCAACGGCCCGGTCGGCCACCCACGCCCACAGTCTCTCGGGCTCCCCCGGGGCCCGCAGTGGGGGTTGGAGAATGTAGCGCCACGGCTCCGGCCCCTCGTACCGGCCGGCATCCAGCAGCAGGTACTGGGGACAGGTCTCACAGGTCACCTCCTGCCCCTCCGCCCGGGCCCGCACCACCGCCTCCACCGAATCGGCCACGGAGCAGTGGACGATGTGGACCGGACAGCGGGCCGCCGCGGCCAGAAAGAGCACCCGTCGGACCGCCTCCACCTCCGCCAGTGCGGAACGGGACTGGCCGTGGTACCGCCAGGACATCTTCCCCTCCGCCACCAGTGCCTGGGTCCGGGCCGTCACCAGCGCGTCGTTTTCACAGTGGACCAGGGGGAGAATCCCCAGCCGGGCCATGGTCTCCATCAGGCGCAGAATGGTGGCGTCGTCGGCATAATAATTGGGCCGGTACGTGGTGTAGAGTTTGACGCTGGGGGTTCCCAGTTCCACCAGGTCCGCCAGTTCCCCCTCCCGGCCGGGCGGCAGGTCGGTGACCATCACGTGGAGGGCGTAATCTATCACCGCGTCCCGCGCCTCCTCCCAACGCTCTTCTACCGCCTGCCGGAGACTCTGCCCGGGGAACTGGGTGGCGAAATCCACCACCGTGGTGACCCCGCCGCAGGCGGCGGCGCGGGTGCCGATGTACCAGTCGTCGGGGGTGCGGTAGATACCCGTGTCCAGCGCGATGTGGGTGTGGCTATCTATGACACCCGGCAGGACCAGCATGCCCTGCACCTCTACGACGACCGTGTCGGGGGCCGTCGGCAGACCGTGCCCCACCGCCTTGATCCGCTCCCCCTGAATCAAGAGGTCCGCCTCCAGCACCCCCTCGGGGGTGACCAGAGTCCCGCCCTGAATGAGGACCGTCTGCGAAGAATACGGTTTCATGGCTCCCCCAGTATCTGCACCACCAGCCGCCGGTTGCGCGGCCGGGTGTCAAAGTCGCAGAAGACCACCTGCTGCCACGTCCCCAGCGTCAGACGGCCGTCTACGAACGGAATGGTGATAGACGGCCCCATCAGCGCCGCGCGGATGTGGGCATGGCCGTTATCGTCCCCCCAGCGCAGGTGGTGACGATATGGGCGGTCCGGCGGGACGATTTCGTCCAGCACCTGCCGCAGGTCGGCGATAACACCGTCTTCGTACTCTATCGTCGTCAGGGCGCCGGTGGAGCCGGGGCAGAAGACGGTGACGATCCCCGACCGCAGCCCGGATTCCCGCACCAGGCGGGTCACTTCGGCGGTGATGTCCCGGACATCCCCGTTTCCCCGGGTGGAAAGGGACAACTCACGGGTGACGACCATGTTCACCCTCCCACTTCCATCGGGAGCATGATGAGCCGCACGACCGTCAGCAAAACCTCCCGCCACGTCGGGGGAACGATTGCCACCAGGAGCGCGTAGAGGCCCACAAACGCCAGCAGGAGCAGGCCGATGACGGCGCCCTCGCGGCCCGGCGGCAGGCGGTGAGCGGTCCGGACCGCCTGGATCAGAAGAGCGACCGCGTACAGGAAGAGAACGCCGCCCACGGCCGCCATTGCCCAGGTCTGGAGGACCTGGGGGACCAGCAGGGGGACCACCCAGCCGACGACGCTGAGGATACCAGCAATGGGCATCCAGCCGGAAATGGCCACCGCGACGAGGTAATAGTGGACCCGTGCCGGAGCCACGCCGCCCCGAGAGCGGGCAATGCCCTCGGTGATGATGCCCAATCCGATCCAGACGACCAGAGCCCAGGCCAGCAGGCGGACCAGGTCATTCACAAACGCCACCGAGAGCAGGTTGACCATCGCAAAAGTCAGACCTCCGGGTGAAAACAGAGCCAGCAGCAGGGTGCCCATCCAGCGTATCAGAGTCAGAGCAACAGTCCCCAGGGCGATACTCATTACGGACCGGAGCGGGGAAGCCAGAGCAATCTCGGGAGCGAAGGCCAGGTCCGGGTCCAGAATGGCGGCGCCCACCCAGGGGCGGGCCAGCGAAGGGCGACGGGCACTTCGGAGTTCCTGCTGCGCCACTTTCCTCACGTCTATCGGTTGCAACGGGGCTCCGCAGCGATTGCATATGTAAGCCCAACCCGGATTCCTTTGCCGACAGCGAGGGCACTGCTGAGCGGGCAACCGGTCTATGGGGACCCGGTCGTCCTCCAGACCAGCCATCCAGGGAGCACGGGCAGCCAGGTACTCATACCCTTCCCGCAAATGACCGAGAAAGGACAGCCCTGAGCGGGCGAAAGGATTGGAAGGGTTGATCCGGACGACATGCTGCAGGCATTCCCGTTGGGCTTCAATGCCATCTACGACCGCGCTGAGCCAGAGCCAGGCCCGTTCGCTATCGGGATTCAGCGCAAGAGCCTGACGAAGCAACTCCTCCGCCTCCTCCTTCCGCTCCGCGCGGGCAGCCGCAATCCCCCGCTCCAACAGTTCGTAGGCCTCTTTTTGCTCCTTCGGCTTCTTCATCTTTTGCCTCCGGCTTTAAGAGTACATCCATTATACCATCGGAGCAGAGCCTGGGCAAAACAGCAATGGGTCAGTTTCCCGTTTTGTGGTATAATCTATCCCTGCAGATTCACAGAGGCACTATGATGCTGGTATTTGACCTGGAAACGCAACACACCTTTGACGAAGTGGGCGGGCGGGCCCATATCCGCCGCCTGCGGATATCCGTGGGCGTCACCTACGACCCGGACCAGAACATCTACCAGACCTACACCGAGGAGCGGGCAGGCGACCTGATCGCCGCGCTGCAGGCCGCCGACCAGGTAGTCGGCTACAACCTCTACGGCTTTGACTACGAGGTCCTCCAGGCCTACGCCCGGGAGCGGCTGATCTTCCCGCCGACGGTGGACATGCTGGTCCATCTGGAGCGCGCGCTGGGCTGGCGGCCCAAACTGGACGACGTGGTCGCGGCCACACTGGGGGAGCGCAAGAGCGGCGACGGCCTGGACGCCGTCCGCTGGTTCCGGCAGGGCCGCCTGGACCTGGTGATTGCCTACTGCCGGAAGGACGTGGAGGTGACCTGGAAACTCTACGACTTCGGCCGTCGTAACCGCTACGTCCAGGTCTTTGACCGTCAGTACCATCTCCGAAAAGTGCCCGTCGCCTGGTAGCGCATCCTGCATCTTGCATCTTGCATCCTGCATCCTGCATCTTGCTTATGGTGGGATCGTCCTTTGAACCGGCCTATCGGGCTCTGCTCTCCACTGGCGAACTGCGCCGACGGGTGCAGTTGGCCTACGACCGACTCCACGCCTGCGACTTCTGCGGCCGGAAGTGCGGGGTGGACCGGTACGAGACGGTCGGCGCGTGCCGCACCGGGGTGCGGGCCCTGGTCTCCAGTTACGGCCCCCACTTCGGGGAGGAGGACCCGCTGCGGGGGTACCGGGGCTCCGGCACCATCTTCTTCGCCTGGTGCAACCTGAACTGCCAGTACTGCCAGAACTACGACATCAGCCAACTGGGGCACGGGCGGGAAGTGGACCCGGAAGAGATCGCCGCGATGATGCTGGCCCTCCAGGCCCAGGGTTGCCACAACATCAACTTCGTCTCGCCGACCCACGTCCTGGCGCCCATCCTGGCGGCGGTCCTCATCGCTGCCGAGGCTGGCCTGCGCCTGCCCCTGGTCTGGAACACCGGCGGCTACGACTCGCTGGAAGCACTGTCTTTGCTGGACGGCGTGGTGGACATCTACATGCCCGATATGAAGTACGCCGACGCGGAGCTTGCCTACCGCTACTCGCGCGTGCGGGACTACCCGGCGGTCAACCAGGCCGCCGTCAAAGAGATGCACCGGCAGGTGGGCGACCTGGTGCTGGACGAACGAGGGGTCGCGCTGCGCGGGCTTCTGGTCCGCCACCTGGTCCTGCCCGGCGGCCTGGCGGGGACGGCGGAAATCGCCCGTTTCCTGGCCGACGAGGTCTCGCGGGATACGTACATCAATATCATGGACCAGTACCGGCCCTGCTACCGGGCACACGAGTACCCGCCGCTGGACCGGCCCATCACCCGCCGGGAGTACGAGGCGGCAGTGGAGGCGGCCCGCCAGGCGGGCCTCCACCGCTTTGACCGCCGCGCGCCCCGCCTGCTATTCTTTTAAATTCACCGCAGAGAACGCAAAGAGCGCAGAGGTTTTTACAGATTTTTCTTTGCGTCCCTTGCGTTCTCCGCAGTTTCATCCAATTACAGAGGGCGCAAAGAGCGCAGAGTTCCAATCATCAGAGTTCATCGGAAATTAGAGCGCGGTGTCAGGATTACGTCATTAATGATGAAAATCCGCGTTCATCCGCGTTCATCCGCGTCCTATTTCCGATGAAGTCTATCCTTTGTGTCCCTTCGTGTCCTTCGTGGTTTTATTCTTTTCTCCGCGTCCTCTGCGGGCTCTGCGGTTAGAACAGGAGCGAACCAATGGGTGAACCGAAACCGATGGATAGGGCTCGCCTCCACGCAGTGGTGGCGGGCATCGTCCAGGGGGTGAACTTCCGCTACTACACCGTCCGGCGGGCGCGCGCCCTGGGCCTGACCGGCTGGGTGGCTAACCGCTGGGACGGGACGGTGGAGACCGTCGCTGAGGGCCCTCGGGCCGCCCTGCGGGAATTCCTGGACTTCCTCCACCAGGGGCCGCCCGCCGCCCACGTCACCCACGTCGCCGTCCAGTGGGAGGAGCCGACGGGGGAATTTACCGACTTCCGGATTATCTATCTATGAATCAGAATCGGGAACGGCTGGCCTGGATCATCCTGCTGGTCTCCTTCACCCTGTGCGTGAGCATGGCGGTAGGCGTGCCGCTGGGGGTCCGGCAGTTCCTGCTGACCGCCACCCGCGCCCAGCCCACCCTACTGCAGCCCCAGCAGGGGACGCCGGGTCTGCAGCGCGGCGGGCGAGGCGACCTCATCGCCCTGAGGGACCCCACGTGGGACGTCCCGGCGGGCAGCGTACTGACCACCGACAGCGCCGCGCAGGCGCTCCTGACCTTCTACGCGCCCGCTTCGGAGTCCGAAGTCGTGGCGACGGTTCAGGTCTACGGCGACACCCGCCTCCGCGTGACCTCCGCCCGTTCTCCGCGCTTCGGCCTCAGCCCGCTTCCCCACCACCTCAACCTGCAGGTGGAGTCCGGGCGGGTGCGGATCACCGTTTTCCCGACGGAGGAGCGAGAGACGACGGCCCAACTGCACACCCCCCATCTCACTGCGGTGTTGACGGCGGGCAGTTATGAGGCGCGCGTCTACGGCTCCCTCACCGAATTTATCGTCCGCGAGGGTCAGGCGGAGGTGGCTTCCGTCGGAGGGCACTCCGTATCCCTGAAAGAAACCCAACGCACCATCGCCCAGGCCGGGCCGACGCCGCTGGAAGTGCTCCCCGCCGCGCGCAACCTGCTTGTCAACGGCGACTTCCGTCAGCCTCTGGCGGTGGGCTGGGAGTCCTACTTCATTGAGGCCGGCACCGTCCAGACCACCACCGTCGCGGGCCGTCCGGCGGCCCGTTTCTTCCGGGAGGGGGTCGGCCATGCCGAAGTGGGCATCCGGCAGGTGCTCAACTACGACGTCCGGGACTTCACCTCCCTGCTCCTTCATCTCAACGTTATGGTCCAGGGCCAGAGCCTGCCCGGCTGCGGTTCGGCGGGCTCCGAATGCCCTATCATCGTCCGGATAGACTACCAGGACATCTACGGTGGAGACCGGGTCTGGTATCACGGCTTCTACTCTGCCCCCAAGGCCGCCAACGACTACCTGTACTGGTGGAGCGACCAGATTCCCCTCCAGACCTGGACTTCCTACGATTCCGACAACCTGATGCAGAGCGACGCGCCCCCGGCGCTCATCAAGTCGGTCACCATCTACGCCTCGGGCCACTCCTTTGACGCACTGGTCACCGAGGTGGAGTTGCTGGCACAGGAGTAAAAGCGTTCTACCAATTGCGTTTGTTTCGGACAGCGCCGGTCGCCCGGACGTAAACGTCCGGGCTCATTATGCGAAGCCCTTCGGGCTATTTTTAGCCCCCGAAGGGGGCTTTGCAGATTCAGCCTGACGGTTCACCGTCGGGCAAAGTGGCTTCACTTCGTTCCGTACAGTACTACGAACGGATGCCCAGAACTTATGGAAGCAATCCGCGTCCATCCGCGTCTACCCGTATCCGAATTCCGGGCCACCGCTGAGGCCGGGGCCAACATCGCGCTGACCAAATACTGGGGCAACACCGACCCCGACCTGCGCATCCCGGCCAACGACTCGGTCTCCATCACCCTGGACCGGGTCCGCACCATCACTACCGTCGCCTTTCAGGCCGACCTCCCGGAGGATGAGGTGACGGTGGATGGGAAACCGCTGGTTGGGCCGGCGCGCGAGCGGGTATCCCGCCATCTGGACCTCCTGCGGGGACTGGCGGGCGTCTCCCGGCGCGCCCGGGTGGTTTCCGAAAACAACTTCCCGGCGGGCGCGGGGATCGCCGCCTCCGCCTCCGGCTTCGCCGCGCTGACCCTGGCCGGCGCGGCCGCGCTGGGGCTGGACCTCTCCTCCCGCGACCTGAGTCGCCTGGCCCGGCGGGGCTCCGGCTCCGCCGCCCGCTCCGTCTTCGGCGGATTCGTCCTCCTGCACACCGGCGCCCGGGACGAGGACGCCTTCGCCGAACCCCTCTACGGCCCCGACTGGTGGGACATCTGGGACCTGATCGTCATCGTCTCCCGGACCGAGAAAGCGGTCCCCTCCAGCGAGGGGCACCACCTGGCGCCGACCAGCGCCCTCCATCGGGCCCGGGTGGCCCGTGTGGCCGAACTGAACCGGCAGTTGCTGGACGCGCTGGCCCGTCGGGACTTCACCGCGCTGGGCCAGGCCGCCGAAGAGGACGCGCTGCTGATGCACGCGGTGATGATGACCTCCCGTCCGTCCCTTATCTACTGGCTCCCGGAGACCCTCGCCGTCATGCACCGGATTCAGGCTTGGCGGCGGGAAGGCATAGAGGCCTACTTCACTATAGATGCCGGACCCAACATCCACGTCCTCACGCTCCCGCCGTACCGAGAGAGTCTTCAGGCTGACCTGCTGGCCCTGCCCGGGGTCCAGGACGTCATCCCCTGCCGCCCCGGCCCGGGCGCTCATATCATACCGAATCTCAGGGAGTAGATGATGCGTCCGTCATCCCGCATCCTGCATCCTGCCTCCTGCCTCCTGCTCCTTGCATCATGCATCCTGCTTCTTCTTTCTGCCTGTACCCCGTCCGACTCCGCTTCGGCAACCAATCGGACGGCCTACACCCCGCCCACCCTGCTGCCGCTGGCGACGGCCACCCCGACCCCGACGGTGCCCCCCACCCCGACGCCGACGGCGACCCCCACCCCCACGCCGACGCCGACGCCCACCCCGACCCCGACACCCACCCCCACCCCCCGGCCAACGGCGACGCCGACGCCGACCCCCACACCCATTTGTGCCGACGTTGCCGGTCGGGTGGAGGTCGGCTCGTACCCCAGCCGGGTGCTGGGCCGGACGGCGGTCTACCGGATTTACCTGCCCCCCGGCTACGACACGTCTTCCGCGTCCTACCCGGTGCTCTATCTTCTGCACGGCTATCCGTACGACGACACCCACTGGGACCGGCTGGGGGTGGACGAGGCCGCCGAAGCGGGCATCTGCTCGGGGGCCTACCCGCCGTTCATCATCGTCATGCCCAACTGCGACCCATCCCCCGAGGGGATTTTCGTCCGCACCAGCGGTGGGGATTGGTCGGTGGAAGGGTTGATTGTCAACGAACTGGTCCCCTACATAGACCAGACCTACCGCACCTGGCGAACCCGCGAAGGGCGGGCCATCGGCGGCATCTCCCGGGGCGGCGTCTGGTCGCTGGAAATCGGGTTCCGCCGCCCGGGCCTGTTCGGCACGGTGGGCGCGCACAGCCCGGCCCTCACCGTCAACTACCCGCTGCCCGCCTACGACCCGTTCAATCTGGTGGCCCAATCGCCCGTGGCCTCCCTGCGCATCTGGCTGGACGCAGGGAACGCCGACTGGGCCTGGGTGGGCGCCGACCGGATGCACAAGGCACTGATGGAGCGGGGGATTTCCCATGAATACGCCGTCGGCGAGGGGGGCCACACCGACGACTACTGGTCGCGGATGATCCCGGCGTATCTGGCGTTCTACACCGCCGCCTGGGCCAGCGGTCCGCCCACCCCAACCCCCGGGCCGTAATCCCATTCTGCCTAACCACAGGGGAAGCGACCCTATGACCAATTTCCCAATTTCCCAATCTACCAGTCTACCAACCCACCAATCTACCAACCCCGGTTGCCGACGTTTCTTCCTCCGGGGCTCCGCGCTCCACCCGTTCTGGCGGGTCATCATCTACCTGATCGCTCTGCTGGTCGCCGAGATCATCCTGGACCTGGTCATCGGCATCCTCTACGGCATCGTTCTGGTCCTGATGGGCGCCAGTGCCGCAGAAGTCCTGGATGCTCTGGCAGCCGGGGGGATTCCGGGCCCCCTGCTGCTGGCCATCGGCATATCCCGACTGGCCCTCGCGCTGGGCCTGGCCCTGCTCATGGGCCATTTCCTGGACCGGGAACCGGCGGAGACCCTGGGCCTGGACCCCACCCGCCTGGGGAAAGACACGGCGGTCGGGCTCCTGCTGGGAGTAGGGACGATGATTCTCATCGGGGCCACCCTGCTGGCTCTGAACCCGCAATCCCCCTGGCCTGGCAGGGCGATCTGGTGGGCATTTCTCCTGGACGTCGTGGCGCTCTTCCCGGCCGCGGCCGCCGAAGAGGTGGCCTTCCGGGGCTACCTCCAGCGCGCCCTCACCACCTGGCGGGGCCCGGTCGTCGGGGTGCTGGTCCCCTCTCTCCTCTTCGCTCTGTTCCACGCCCTGAACCCGAACGTCTCCGTCCTGGCGCTGGTCAACATCGCTCTGGCGGGGGCCGTCTTCGCGCTGGCGGCGGAACGGACCGGCACCCTCTGGCTGCCCATCGCCTACCACTACGCCTGGAATCTCACCCAGGGGCCGGTCCTGGGGCTTCCTGTGAGCGGTATGACCTGGGACGGCCTGCTGGCTCTGCCCACAGGCGGCCCCTCCTGGCTCACCGGCGGTGACTTCGGCCCGGAGGGCGGACTTCTCTCCACCGGGGTCCTGCTGCTCAGCCTGCTCCCCCTCTGGGCCCTCACCCGTCGCCCGTCCAGCCTGGTGGGGGTGATGCGCCGCCAGCGCGCGGAAGTGGAGCGGCAGGGAGTCCGGCCATATCGCCACCACCGACTGACCGTCTCGGAGCCCTTCTTTAACGACTTCGTCCGCTCCGTCCGCCACCGGGCCCGCCGGGGGGAAGTCGTGCTGCTCCTGCGTCGGGCGGACGGCCATCTCCTCCTGCACACCAAAACCTTCTACCCGCCCGGCGTCTTCCGCCTGCCCAGCGGGGGTATCCTCCCCGGCGAGTCGGTCTTGGCGGCGGCCCGCCGGGAAATACAGGAAGAGACCGGGCTGGCGCCCCGCGCCCTCCGTCCGCTGGGCCTGATCAGCGTCACCTTCCGGCAGGGCTGGCGCCGTCGCTTCTTCCACTCCTGGCTGGTGCTGGCCGACGTGGAGGGGGACCCCCGGCCCGGAGACGCCGGGGAGCGGATCAGCGACTTCCGCTGGGTGCCGCCGGAGACGCTACCGTCGGTGGCGGCCCAGTTGCGGGCCCTGCCGCCGGCCTGGGCCGACTGGGGCCGCTTCCGCGCCCAGAGCCACGAAATCGGCCACGACTGGGTCCACCAATGAACACACAGAAACAGACAATGAGTCGCCCGACAGTTTGGAAACAGGACACGGATTCACAAGGATTTTACGGATAGACACGGAGTAACTCCCGTCGGGAGCCCCGGGCAAGCGCCGTCAAAAACGTGGCGAAGGCATGCCCCTGTAGCGCACGGGCCTGCATGCAGGCGGACAAAGTTCCATAGAATAGAGTTCATCGGAAATTAGAGCGCAGCATCCGGGTTATGCTAAATTCAAGGAAGAAACCATGTTCGTCCGCGTCCATCCGCGTTCATCCGCGTCCTATTTCCGATGAAGTCTCGTGTTCCATTTCCCAGGGTTTACGGGCGAAGCGGATATTACGAACAAGAAGGAAACGATGAGCAGCGAATTGGTACGATTATCCACTCCTCGCCAGACCGCTCAGGCCACCTTCCCCGACGGGCGGACCTGGGAGGCGCCTGTCGGGACGCCGGTGGAGGCCTACGTGCGCGCCGCCTACCCCGACCACCCCGTCCCCATCATCGCCGCGCTGGTGGACGGGGAACTGCGGGAGTTGACCTACCCGCTGAAGCGGGACGCCCAGGTCACCCCCATCTTCCTCTCCGATTCGGACGGAGTACGCATCTATCGGCGCTCCCTCTCCTTCCTGCTGGCCACCGCCGTCTCCGAACTCTTTCCTGAGGCGCAAGTCGTCATAGATTACTCCGTCCCTTCCGGCGGCTTCTACTGCCGGGTGCTCAACCGGGAACCCTTCTCCGCAGAGGAATTGGGGACGATTGAGGCCCACATGCGGCGCATCGTGGAAGAAGATGTGCCCATCTGCAAGAAACGGGTGCCCATTGAAGAGGCCCTCGCTCTCTTCCAGGCACGGGGCCAGCAGGACAAAGTCCGCCTCTTCTCCCGCCGTCGGAAAGATTACCTCATCCTCTACTGCCTGCGGGATTACCACGACTACTTTCACGGCTACATGGTGCCCTCCACCGGGTACCTGCGGTATTTTGCCCTTCGCCCCTCGCCGCCGGGGTTCATCCTCCAGTACCCCCGGCGCCACTGGCCCACCCAACTGCTCCCGTACACGGACTCCCCCCGGCTGAGCGCCGTCTTCCAGGAATACGGGGAGTGGCTGCGGCTGCTGGGCGTGCAAGATGTGGGGGAACTGAATAACGCCATTGAGAGTGGGCGCATCCGGGAGATCATCCTGGTCTCCGAGGCACTGCACGAGGAGCGTATCGCCCAGATTGCCCACACCATCGCCGAGCAACACGACCGCATCCGGCTGGTGCTGATTGCCGGCCCCTCCGCGTCCGGCAAGACCACTTTCTCCAAACGGCTCTCCATCCAGTTGCTGGCCCACGGCGTCCGGCCCTTCCCCATCGCGCTGGACGATTACTTCGTGGACCGCCAGCATACCCCGCGAGACGAGCAGGGACAGTACGACTTTGAGGCACTGGAAGCGCTGGACCTGGCCCTCTTCAACCAGCAACTCCTGGCGTTAATGGACGGGCGGGAAGTCACCCTGCCCCGCTTTGACTTCCACAGCGGGACCCGTCAGCAGGGGTCCACGGTGCAGTTGACGCCCGACCACGTCATCATTGTGGAGGGGATTCACGGCCTGAACCCCAACCTGGTGCCTATGGTGCCGCCGGAGCGGATTTTCCGGGTGTACGTCTCGGCGCTGACCCAACTGAACCTGGACCGGCACAACCGGGTGCCGACGACGGACACGCGCCTCATCCGACGCATCGTGCGGGACGCCATGTACCGGGGATACACGGCCGAGGAGACGCTGGACCGGTGGGAGAGCGTACGGCGGGGAGAGAAACGGCACATCTTCCCCTACCAGGAGAACGCCGACGTGATGTTCAACTCGGCGCTGGTCTACGAACTGGCGGTGCTGAAGCCGCTGGTGGAGCCGCTGCTGCGGCAGGTGGAGCCGCCCAGCCCCCGCCGGGTGGAGGCGAAGCGGCTGCTGGCCTTCCTGGAGTGGTTCACCCCCTGCCCCCCCGACATGGTGCCTGATAACTCCATCCTGCGGGAGTTCATTGGCAACTCCATCCTGCAGGACTACATCCCCCTGGGCCGCTGACCCCCATAAACAGCAAGCCCGACGGGAAAGCCCGTCGGGCTTGCTCAGAGAGCATAGAATCAGACCTCACCCCTCCCCCCTATCCTGGCCTTCGGTCAGAAGAGGGGAAGAGATTGAGGGTGGGATGAGGTCAAAAACCTACACCCAGCCGCGCAGCCGGCAGGCCTCCGCCACCCGGCTCACTGCCACGATGTACGCCCCCATCCGGTTGTGCACCTTGTACTGCTGCGATGTCTGATGCACCGCATGGAAGGCGGCGGTCATCTTCTTATCCAGCCGCTCGTGGACCGTCTCCAGGTCCCAGTAGTAGTCGTAGGCGTTCTGGACCTGCTCAAAGTAGGAGACGGTCACCCCACCGGCGTTGCAGAGAAAGTCGGGGATGACGTAGACGCCGTTGGCGAAGAGGATGCGGTCCGCCTCCGGGGTGGTGGGGCCGTTGGCCAGTTCCGCCACGATGCGGGCCTTGATGTTGGCCGCGTTGGCCTCGGTAATCTGGTTCTCCATCGCCGCCGGAATGAGCACCGTGACCGGCAGTTCCAGCAGTTCGGCGTTGGTGATATTCCGGGCACCGGGGAAGTTCATCACCGACCCGGTCTTGTCCTTGTGGGCGATGACCTCATTGGGGTCCAGACCGTCTGGATTGTAGATACCGCCCTTGGAGTCGGAAACGGCGACGACCTTCAGCCCCAGCAGTTCCTGGCCCAGAATGTGGGCGTACTGCCCGGCATTGCCGTAGCCCTGGATAGCCGCCGTAGCGCCCTTCAGGTCAATGCCCAGCACTTTTCCGGCCTCGCGGGTACAATACATACCGCCTCGCGCGGTGGCATCGCCGCGGCCCTGCGACCCGCCCAGCGGAATCGGCTTGCCCGTGATCACCCCGGGGACATTGTACCCCCGCATCACCGAATACTCGTCCATCATCCAGGCCATGATCTGCGAGTCGGTGTAGACATCGGGGGCCGGGACATCCATCTCCTCCCCCAGGATGCGGCCGACGGCGCGGATATAGGCCCGGCTCAGCCGCTCCAGTTCGCCCCGGGACATCTCCTTGGGGTTGCAGACAATGCCGCCCTTACCGCCGCCCAGCGGCAGGTCTACCACTGCTGTCTTCCAGGTCATCCACGCGGCCAGCGCCCGCACCGTATCAATCGTCTCTTCCGGATGATACCGGATGCCGCCCTTCGTCGGGCCGCGGGCATCGTTGTACTGGACGCGGAACCCGTGGAAGACCTTCACGGTCCCGTCGTCCATCCGCACGGGCATCGTCACGTGGAGTTCCCGCATCGGCCAGCGGAGCAACTCGTGGACGGCCGGGTCCAACCCCATAATCTCTGCCGCCTCATCCAACTGCCGCTGGGCGATCAGGAAGGGGTTGAACTCCTTCACAATGCCACTCAGACCGATCGCGTGGTGCGCTACGCTTTCCAGAGTGGGCTCTTTGCCTTTCGCCATGGACTGTACCTCCTTACGAAGTTAGATTGGGAAGATCTGCGATACTGTTGAGGCATCGTTCCGGCACAACGCGCTATTGTACCCGAAAATTGCCCTGATGAGAAGTGAGATTTCGCCTGTTTTTTCTCAGATGGTTGTCCTACCGCTTACTCCCACAACTGGGGTGCTACCCGCTCCCCGCGAAAACTCAGCACCCCAACGCTCGCCTCTTCGGCCATCTGGTCCACCTCGGCATATACCCGCAGTCCGAAGATGTAGGGCAGGTAGGGTTTCTGGACACCCTCTTTCTGGAGTCGTTCCTGGAACCAGGGCCGTTGCAGGCGCTGCAGGAACTTCCCCAGTTCCTTTCGCCGAAGACGCCCTTTCACCTCCACGATAACCCACGGGCGTTCCCCGGTGGGCAGTTCCACCGGGACGACCACATCCATTTCTCTGTCCAACTCTATCGCGAAGGGCTCCTGGAGCGGCCGGATTCCCCTCTCCTCCAGGAGACTCATCAGAACTTCCTCGGCATCCACCTCCAGGTCCAGCCCCAGGCGGTTGGAGAGTTGGCCCAACTGGAGACTCAACTGGTCCACCCACTCCTCCATACGGCGCTGGGCCTCCACCAGGGCCTCCACAATGGTCTCCAGGCGCCCCACCCGCTCCTCCAGGCGCCGCTGGGCCTCCGCCAGGGCCTCCAACCGCTCCTCCGTGCGCCACTGCGCCTCCGCCAGTTCGGCAATGGCGGCCTCCATCCGGGAGGTACGCTCCTCCGACCGCCGCTGAGCCTCGGCCAGGGCCAGGACAGCCTCCGCCGTGCGCTGCTGGGCCTCCGCCAGCAAAGAGAGTGCCGCCTCCAGGCGAGAGGTCCGTTCCTCCCCCTGTTGCTACATCTGGGCCACCTGCTTTAGCGTCTCCAGCACCTCCTGGAACGAGACCGTCACCTCGCCTAACAAAGCGCGACGGAACCGCAGACGCCACTCGGCCCGATCCTCTACCAGACGGAGCAACTCCTCCACGGTTGCCTCGCCCTGCGGAATCGTAGTAACCCGCCCGGCCATGAGGCACCTCCCACTGAAACCGAATCAGCGTAGTAACTATCAGCCGATTGAAATCGTCCGACCTGGGCACTTCGTGCCGGTTGTCGGCCTCCGCCGACAACCCGTAGTGCGCATGATGAGAGCGCGGGTCGGCGAAGGCCGACCATCGGCCGCAGGCCCAGGAAGGGTGACTTCAGTCAGCGCTGAATAGTTACTCAGCATAATTGTATCACAACTTTCAGGACGCGCTACCGCCGCTTCTCCAGCGCCTCCACCAGCAGACTGCGCACCATCTGCGGGTTGGCCTTGCCGCCCGTGGCCCGCATCACCTGCCCCATCAGCCAGCCCGCTACCTGCTCCTTCCCCGCCAGGTACTGAGCCACCTGTGTCGGATTCTCGTCCAGCACCCGCTCCACTACTGCCTGCAGCGCCGCCTCGTCCGAAATCTGGGCCAGCCCCTTCTCCTCCACAATCTGGCGGGCCGACTTCCCCGTTGCGGCCATCTCGTCCAGCACTTCCCGCCCCGTGTTCAGGTTGACCGTCCCTGCCTCCACCAGCCCGATCAGTTCCACCAGCGCCTGCGGGCTCACCGGGAGTTCCCCAATTCCCTTGCCGGATTCCTTCATCACCCGGAACATGTCCACCGTAACCCAGTTGGCAACGGTCTTCGGGCTGACGGTCCCCATCCGGACCACCGCCTCATAGTAATCGGCGACAGCCCGGTCGGCGACCAGAAGGTCAGCCTCGTACGCGCTCAGACCATACTCGTGGACAAATCGGGCCCGTCGGGCCGCCGGGAGTTCCGGCAGTTGCCGCCTCAATTCCTCCAGCCACTCCCGGCCGATCTCCAGCGGCGGCAGGTCCGGCTCCGGAAAGTACCGGTAATCCTCCGCGTACTCCTTGCTGCGCTGGACGTAGGTCACCCCCCGGCCCTCATCCCAGCCCATCGTCTGCTGGAGAATGCGCCCGCCGTTGCGGAGGGTCTCTATCTGATGCGCGACCTCGTAGGCCACCGCCCGATACAGCGCTCGGAAGGAGTTCAGATTCTTGATCTCGTGGCGCGGGTTCAGCACATCTGTCCCCGCCGGGCGGACGCTGACGCTGGCCTCAAACCGCATCACCCCCTTCTCCATATCCCCGGAGTTGACGCCCAGGTACACCAGAATCTCCCGCAGTCGTTCCGCGTACTCCCGCACCTCCTCGGCGGAGCGCATATCCGGCTCGGTGACAATCTCTATCAGCGGCACCCCGGCCCGGTTAAAGTCCACCAGCGTGACGTTGCCCACGTGATAGAGTTTGCCTGTATCCTCCTCCAGGTGGACGTTGTTGATCCGGACGCGCCGGGGCCCGGCCTCCGTCTCAATATCCAGATAACCGTTAACCCCCAACGGCAGCCCGTGCTGGGAAATCTGATAGCCCTTGGGCAGGTCGGGATAGAAGTAGGACTTGCGGGCGAAGAAGGAAACGGGTGGTATTTCGCAGTTGAGAGCCAGCGCGGTCATCAGCGTCAGTTCCACCGCGCGGCGGTTGATGACGGGGAGCGTCCCCGGCATCGCCGTACAGACCGGGCAGACATAGGCATTAGGTGGCAGGTCCCCCGTATCCTCCATCACCGGACACGCGCAGAACATCTTGGAACGGGTGTGAATTTGCGCATGGACTTCCAGGCCGATTACCGCTTCGTATTCCACGCTTCCTCCTTCAGCCGGAAAATGAATCCTCCCCCTCCACCAGATATTTTCTCAGAAATGCCGCCATTTTGCCCCATGCGTCCATCGCATCTCTGGAACGCTGATAGGTGAAGCCGTGGGGCGCATTGGGGTACTCATAGCACTCCGTTACAACTCCGGCGGCCTTTAACATCTCACAGTATTTCAGCCCTTCATCGCGCAGGGAATCCCCGCCCGCCACGATAATCAGGGCCGGGGGGAGTCCTTCCAGGTCTTCCCGCGTTGCGTAAACCGGTGAGACGTAGATGTCTCTGGCCTGGGCCGGGTTAACAACATAGCAGACATCAAACATCAATGCCATCCGGGGCGGAATAGCGCCTTTGGGTCGCGGTTTATCCAGGGGACTGGTCGCCAAATCCAGCGGGGGATAATCCAGAATCTGACACACAAACTGGAATCTCCCCTCCTTTTTCGCCCTGATACACGTCACAGCGCTCAGATTTCCACCGGCGCTGTGTCCCCCGATAGCCATTCGTTTACGATCAATCCCATACCTCTCCGCATGGGTGAAAACGTGCTCCACCACAGCATATACCTGGTTTACCGCGACCGGGTAGGGGTACTCTGGGGCTTTGGCATAATCAATGCTGATAATCTTGCATCCGACCCGCCGGAGCAACTCCATATTCATCCTCTCATCTATGTCAGCACTTCCGAGGACAAAACCGCCGCCATGCAGGTCAAAGTAGACCGGAGCCACCTCAGCGCCCTGAAACCCATACCACAGTGTCCTGACCCGTCCAAATTCGGTGTCAATAAACCTCTCCTCCCTCAGGGGGTTGCTCCTGGAGCCGAGGCTCTGCAATTTCAGGTAAATCGCCGAGAGTCTGCGGAAGAGTTTCGCCCATCTGATGTATTGCTCACGGGTTCGTTGCTTCACCATTCTCGTCTCCCATCTCCCGCGTGGTTTGGCCTCATCCGCGCAGACGGCGGAGAGGGGCGACCGGTCCATAACGCCGCAAGACACCACCAGCCATGATACACCGATACCAGAAACTCCGCCACGCTCCGGCAATAACCTGTGCCAGACACGCGATCCAATTCAGGCCGCCAGGAAGCCAGTCGGCACCCCAGATGTCCTCCTGCCGGCTTTCGTCTTCCAGAAGCGCCCATTCAGCGTCGGACTGAAGCCCTCCTCCGCCCGCCAGGATTTCCCGCTCTACATCCACAGCCAATTTGATCAGCATCCCCCCGAAGGGCTCGGCCATCTCCGCAATCAGTTCCGGCGTCGCCCGCTCCCCTGCCCCTCCGCTCCTCCGCTCCCCTGCTCCCCTGCCCCTCCGCTCCTCCGCTCCCCCGCTCCCCTGCCCCCCTACCCGTGCCTTCGCACAAACCGCCGCATCCGCTCCAGCGCCTCCTCAATCTTCTCGTACGCGGTGGCGTAGGAACAACGGACGTATCCCTTCCCGCTGGGGCCGAAAGCGCCGCCGGGCACTACCGCCACGTGCTCCTCCTGGAGCAACCTCTCGGCGAACGTATTCTCATCCATCCCCGTGACCGCGATGGACGGGAAGGCGTAGAAGGCCCCCTTTGGCTCCACACAGGTCAGCCCGATCTCGTTCAGGCCGCCCACGATCAGCCGCCGTCGGCGGTCGTACTCCCGCCGCATCTCCTCCACGAAGGGCTCCCCCTCCTTCAGAGCGGCCAGCGCGGCGTACTGGGCGACGGTGGGCGCGCACATAATCGTGTACTGGTGGACCCGGCGCATCATCTCCATAATCTCCGCCGGGCCAGCGGCCCACCCGATCCGCCAGCCCGTCATCGCATACGCTTTGGAGAAGCCCATCAGCAGAATGGTCCGGCTGTACATCCCCGGCAGACTGGGAAAGCAGACGTGGCGGGTATCGTAGATCAGCCGGTCGTACAACTCGTCGGAGATAACCAGCAGATTGTGCCGTTTGACGACGGCGGCAATCTCATTCAGCCGCTCCCGGCTCATCACCGCGCCGGTGGGATTGCTGGGGTAGCCCAGGAGCAGCGCCTTTGTCCGCTCGGTGACCGCCGCCTCAATTGCCTCGGCTGTTACCTGCCACTCGTTCTCCGCCGACGTCGGCACCATCACCGGAACCCCGCCAGCGAAGATGACCTCCGGCGCGTAGGAGACGAAGCACGGCTCCGGGATGATGACCTCATCCCCCGGGTCCAGCGTCGCCGCGCAGGCCAGATACAGCGCCTCCGAGACCCCCACCGTGATGAGAATCTCACTGGCGGGATTGTACGTCTGCCCGTAGAGGCGGTCCAGGTGCTCCGCGATGGCCCGCCGCAGTTCCATCAGCCCGGAGTTGGACGTGTAGTGGGTCTCCCCCCGCTCCAGGGCCTCAATCCCGGCCCGCAGAATCGGCTCCGGCGTGGTGAAGTCCGGCTCCCCGATGCCCAGACTGATGACATCCTCCATCGTCGCCGCGATGTCAAAGAAGCGGCGGATGCCCGAGGGGGGCACAGAAGCAATCCGTTCCGAGACAAAGTTACGAACGCGAGGCATTCTTTCCTCCCCTTACACGCTGTAAAATTCGTGAAAATTCGTGCAATTCGTGGCTAAATATAAATCCGGACCACGCGGGGCAGAATAGACGTGGTCACCTCATAGTTAATCGTCTCCGCCCAGGCCGCCACCTCTTCGGCCCGCAGTTGGGCCTCCCCCTGGCGGCCAAAAATCACCGCCACATCCCCCTCCTGCACCTCCGGGATATGGCTGACGTCCACCACAATCTGATCCATACTGACCCGCCCCAGGACCGGCGAGCGCTTCCCGTGGAGCAGGACGGCACCCCGGTTGGAGAGGATGCGGTGGTAGCCGTCGCCGTAGCCCACGGGCAGGAGCGCCACCCGCATCGGCCGGTCCGGGACAAACGTCCGGCCGTAGCCGATGCCCCAACCCGCCGGGACCGTCCGCACCCGCACCACCCGGCTCTTCAGCGTCATCGCCGGGTGGAGCGGAAAGGCCGGTGGCCACTCGGACGAAGGGTCCAGCCCATAAATGGCGATGCCCGGCCGGACCGCGTCCAGGTGGGCTTCTGGCAGCCGCATCGTCGCCGCGCTGTTGCAGGCATGTCGCAGCGGGATGGAGAGGCCCGCCCCGTTCAACCCCTCCAGCACGTCCACGAACCGCCGGAACTGGAGGCGCATGTACGACGGGTCGGCGGAGTCCGCGGTGCAGAAGTGGGTGAAGATTCCCTCCAGAGAGAGGCCCGGCAGGGCGGAGAGCGACCGGGCAAAGGGGACGACTTCCTCCGGCAACAGGCCGAACCGGCCCATGCCGGTATCCACTTTGATGTGGACGGGGACGGTCACCCCGGCGGCGACGGCGCGAGATGAGAGAGCCTGGGAGAACTCCAGCGTGGTGACCGTCGGCGTCAGATTCCAGCGGACAACCTCGTCGGCACCGTCGGGGGGGATGTAGCCCATGACCAAAATGGGGGCGGAGATGCCCGCCTGCCGGAGTTCCACGCCCTCCAGCAGGCGGTGGACAGCGAGCCGTGCGGCTCCGGCCTCCAGGGCCGTCCGAGCGACGGGAACGGCGCCGTGGCCGTAGGCATTGGCCTTGACAACGGCGATAACCTGAACGCGCGGGCCAACGAACCGGCAGAAAGACTGAATATTGGCGGCAATCGCCGCCAGGTCCACTTCCGCCCAGGTGACCGTACCGGGAGGGAGATTGGGTGGAGCAGAGCGAGAGTCATTCACGAAGTTCCAGGTCCTCCCGAAATAACCGTTCAGCCTCACCCCACCCCCAGCGGCTTCGCCGCTACCCCCTCCCCTCTCCTCCCCTCTCCTGACCGAAGGTCAGGAGAGGGGAGGGGGTGCCGCCGCAGGCGGCGGGGGTGGGGTGAGGAGTCCTGAATATCTACCTCCCGAAAAACTCGCGATAAGATTGCCGCCCGTTAGTATACCATCTTCTCCCGTTTGGGCAAGCGATTCACCCCCCTTTACACTGTTACACATTTGTTATCCCTGTGAAACCCATTCAGAGCCCGTTTGGGGATACAATATGAAACAAGAACCCCCTTTGCAGCGTCTATAAGGTAGAGGCAGGTAAATCCGTTGGGCTGCCCCAGAGCCCCGAAGGGGCTTGGCAAAATAAGCCCGACGCTTTTGCGCTTTAACAAATTGTTCCGACAATAGCCGAAGAGGTATTTTGCTTCCCCTCACCCCCCTTGATCCTCCCTCTCCCCTTGGCCTTACGGCCAGGGGAGAGGGAGGATTGAAGAGGGGCTTTGCGGCGGGCGGCTTCGCCGCCCGCCGCCAAACCCCTCCTTCCATCCCCTCCCCTCTCCCGTCGCTGCAGGCGAGCGGGAGAGGGGCACGAATGATTCAGAGAACATTAATGAACTTGGGGGCAGGGGGTGGGGTGAGGGCCGGGGCCCGGAAGCCCCGCTCGAGGACAGGGCAACGGATTGTCGGAATAATTTGTCAAGTTGCAATAGCGTCGGGCATCCCTGAAGGAAAGGAGGGAGAGATGAAAAAAGGGGTGCGCTTCCTGACAAGTCTCCTGATCGTTCTTCTGCTGACGGGCGGGGCGGCAGCCCAGGGGCCCGGCCCTCAGCACACGGACCCCGTCTGGCAGGCGGCGTACTGGAACAACACCGACCTGGCGGGCACCCCGGTCCTCTGGCGGGCCGAGGCGAATCTGGATTACGACTGGGGCCTCGGCTCCCCCGCGCCGGAGGTCAGCGCGGACTACTTCTCCGCCCGCTGGACTCGCTATATAGACGTGCCATCCCCCACCACCTACCGCTTCACCACCACCAGCGACGACGGCGTGCGCGTCTGGCTGGACGGCGCGCTCATCATCAACGAGTGGTACGACCATCCGCCCCGAACCGTCAGCGTGGACCGGGCCCTCAGCGCGGGGCACCACCTGATCATCGTGGAATTCTACGAACGGACGGGCGGGGCCCTCATCCGATTCTCCTGGGACGTCGCCCCACCGACCATCACCAACTGGCGCGGTGAATATTATAACAACTCCACCCTGTCGGGAAGCCCTGCCCTGGTCCGGGATGATGCCAGCATCAATTTTAACTGGGGTCTCGGTTCCCCTGCGCCGGGCATCAACGCCGACGAATTCTCCGTCCGCTGGACCCGCAACCTGAGCCTTCCCGCCGGGATGTACCGCTTCACCATGACGGTGGACGACGGAGGCCGCCTCTGGGTCAACAACCATCTGCTCCTGGATGCCTGGCGGGAACAAGCCGAAACCACATATGTGGGGGACATCTACCTTCCCGGAGGGAGCATTCCAGTTAAAATGGAGTATTACGAGCGGGCCGGGCACGCCATCGCCAAACTCTCCTGGAAGAAGATTGACAGCGGCGTCACGCCGACTCCCCCCACCCCGGTGCCGGGCGCCATCATCGTGGACGACACTGACGCGGGCTTTGTGACCGGTGGCAGCGCCAGTGGCTGGCGGGTGGCCTACACCGGCTATAACGGGCGGATGCTCTGGACTTACAACAACGACCGCATCCGGACCAACTACAACTGGGCTCGCTGGTATCCCCGCTTGCGGGCGGGCTGGTACGAGGTCTTCGTCTACATCCCCGGCCAAAACGCCACCTCCACCCGGGCCCGCTACTGGGTTTCCCACGCCGACGGCTTTACCCTCCGGGTGGTGAACCAGTCGGCGTACAGCAACCAGTGGGTCTCCCTGGGGACTTACCGCTTCCGGGGCACGCGGGATGACTACGTCTCCCTGGCAGATGTCACCTTTGAGCCGTACCTCTCCCGGCGCGTCGGCTTTGATGCAGTGAAGTGGGTGCCGAAGAGATAAAAAAAGTGCCAGGCACTTGCGAAGTGCCTGGCACTTTTCTCTTCAATAAAAGGGCCTCCTGGCAACGACCTACTCTCCCAGAGGGCTGCCCCTCCAGTACCATCGGCGCTGGCGGGCTTAACTGCCGGGTTCGGGATGGGACCGGGTGTTTCCCCGCCGCTCCAGTCACCAGGAGGCCACTTCAGGTCAGGTGGCAGTCACCTCAGAGGTAACTGCCACCTGTTTTTCACCTAACAACCGAGTCAGATGAGTGAGGCTCCAATTTCTCCGCATCACGGCAGGCCCTCGACCGTTAGTACGGGTCGGCTCCACGCATTGCTGCGCTTCCACCTCCCGCCTATCAAACCGGTAATCTCCCGGCGGTCTTACCCGGTTTACCCGGTGGGGGACCTCATCTTGGGGCGCGTTTCCCACTTAGATGCTTTCAGTGGTTATCGCTGCCAGACATGGCTACCCAGCGATGCCCCTGGCGGGACAGCTGGCACACCAGAGGTCTGTCCACCCTGGTCCTCTCGTACTGAGGGCAGCTCCCCTCAAGTCCCCTGCGCCCGCACCGGATAGAGACCGACCTGTCTCACGACGGTCTGAACCCAGCTCACGTATCGCTTTAATGGGCGAACAGCCCAACCCTTGGGACCTTATCCAGCCCCAGGATGCGACGAGCCGACATCGAGGTGCCGAGCGAGGCCGTCGATGTGAACTCTTGGGCCTCACCAGCCTGTTATCCCCGGGGTAGCTTTTATCCGGTAAGCCACGGCCCTTCCACCCGGTACCGTGGGATCACTAAGCCCGACTTTCGTCCCTGCTCGGCTTGTAAGCCTCACAGTCAAGCCCCCTTATGCCTTTGCACTCTCCGGTGGGTTTCCATTCCACCTGAGGGGACCTTTGGGCGCCTCTGTTACCTTTTAGGAGGCGACCGCCCCAGTCAAACTGCCCACCTGGCACGGTCCCCCTGCCGGATTACGGCCAGAGGTTAGGGCCAAGACTTAGCCAGGGTGGTATTTCAAGGTTGGCTCCACCGAGGCTGGCGCCCCGGCTTCTCCGCCTCCCACCTATCCTACACAGACTAAGCCCTAACCCAGTACCAAGTTGCAGTAAAGCTCCACGGGGTCTTTTTGTCCTGGTGCGGGTACACGGCATCTTCACCGCGACTTCAATTTCGCCGGGTCCCTCGTTGAGACAGCGCCCCGCTCGTTACGCCATTCGTGCGGGTCGGAACTTACCCGACAAGGAATTTCGCTCACCTGTTCCTGATATTTCTATCAGGGGTGGACTATATCTTCATCCGGTCTGTCCGGATGCCCGGCGTATAGTCTCTGAGGATCCCCTTCACAAGGTTTCCTGCGGATTACCCAATCCCTGCCATTTTTACCAGGAGCCTTTTCCTGGTAGGCGAGGGCTCTAAGGGCTTCCCCGCATACAGCCGGGTATTGCCTCTCATGTTACCATGAGAGCAGGCAGCGTGTGCTACCTTAGGACCGTTCATTCCGTTACACCGACAGCAGGGCTCTATGAAAGCCCCTGCCAGTGCGGCCCGAGGCATCCCGGGCCCTCCGTGTCGCCACGGAGATCGGACCATCTCATCATCCGTCTGAATCGGCGGCTTCCTCGGATTCAGCGGATGCCTGGCGTATGGTCTCTGAGGATTCTCCCCGCAGGCGGCTCAAAATCTCCTCATCGGAATATTTGCGCCGCCCGGCCCCTCCATCGTTCATCTCGGCCCTGATTTTAAGGATTTCTCGCATTCCGTCTTCCGTGAGATGTCGCCCTTCCTGCATCAGCCGGGCGATTTTCTTGAACTTCGCGAAATCGCGCTTCTTCTTCGCCGACAGGAAGCGAAACCGCTCAAAGAACGGAATCACATGTTCGCAGATCGCATTCAGATTGTTGACCTCGTAGTACCAGACCCCATCTTCTCGCTGCCGCAACGTCCCACATTGGAGATACCGTTTGAACAGAGCCAGAATGACGCGATCTCTCTGGGAAACGTTGAAGCAGAGAGAGATTTTCCAGGGAATCTGGTAGTCCTGACGGGGTCGGAAGGAGACATTAAAACTCCCTTCCCCATCGGCGAACCCTGCCAGATAGTAGCCGATGTGTGGCGGAATGCGTTTCACATTCAGGGCCATCCGATCATCTCCTGGAGGGCTCTCTGGGAGCCTTTCCTGCTGATTGCCCGCACCTCACGGATTGTCACTGCTCCCAGTGAGAGCGAGTACCGGAGGATTCACCGGGCTTCCCAGCATATAGCCAGGTTTATTAACGTAACTACAGCGGTCCAGCCTATAGTTACGGCCGCCGTTCACCGGGGCTTCGGTTCAGAGCTTCGCCTTGCGGCTAACCCCTCCCCTTAACCTTCCGGCACTGGGCAGGCGTCAGCCCCTATACATCCTCTTACGAGTTTGCAGAGACCTGTGGTTTTGGTAACCAGTCGGCAGGGCCATTTCACTGCGGCCCCCTCGGGCTCCGGCCGCGTGGGCCTTCACCCTACCGGGGCACCCCTTCTCCCGAAGTTACGGGGCCATTTTGCCTAGTTCCTTAACGAGGGTTCTCCCGTTCGCCTGAGGATACTCACCCAGCCCACCTGTGTCGGTTTGCGGTACGGGCACCCGGGCTTCAACGCTGAGAGGCTTTTCTTGGCCGCATGGCTCAACCACTTCGGCTTGCGCCTCGCCATCACCCCTCGGGCTCCGGGGACGGATTTTCCTGCCCCCATCAACGCCCTACCGGTTTGGCACCCGAATCCAGTAACGGGCTGGCCTACCACACAGCGTCCCCCCTTCGCTCCACCCGGGTGGTTCCGGAATATTAACCGGATGTCCATCGCCTACGCCATTCGGCCTCGGCTTAGGCCCGACTCACCCGACGCGGACTGCCCTTGCGTCGGAAACCTTGGGCTTTCGGCGAACGCGGTTCTCACGCGTTTCTCGCTACTCATGCCGGCATTCTCACTTCTGCACGCTCCACCGCTCCTTCCGGTACGGCTTCACCGCCTGCAGAACGCTCCCCTACTGCCCCCGCTCAAAGCGGAGACCCGTGGCTTCGGTGCCAGGCTTGAGCCCCGTTATATTTTCCGCGCAGGGTCGCTCGACCAGTGAGCTGTTACGCACTCTTTAAAGGATGGCTGCTTCTAAGCCAACCTCCTGGCTGTCTGAGCAACCCCACATCGTTTCCCACTTAGCCTGGACTTGGGGACCTTAGCCGTCGGTCTGGGCTCTTCCCCTCTCGACTACGAAACTCATCTCCCGTAGTCCGACTCCCGCGCTATAGAGTACCGGCATTCGGAGTTTGGTTGGGTTTGGTAAGCATAAGCCCCCTAGCCCATCCAGTGCTCTACCTCCGGTACTGAACACGCGAGGCTAGCCCGAAAGCTATTTCGGGGAGAACAAGCTATCTCCAGGTTCGTTAGGCATATCACCCCTACCCACAGCTCATCCCACACCTTTGCAACGGTGAAAGGTTCGGGCCTCCACGGGGGGTTAGCCCCGCTTCACCCTGGCCATGGGTAGCTCACCTGGTTTCGTGTCTGCTCCCTGCCACCTGTGGGACCGAAGTCCCACCACGCCCTCTTCGGACTCGCTTTCGCTGTGGCTCCGGCTGTCACTGCCTTAACCGGGCGACAGAGAGCAACTCGCCGGCTCATTC
>Ga0209276_100195_pt1:105000-116873 | contig 116873 bp, 74 predicted proteins | sample DewCreD2012metaG_3_FD_185473 | JGI IMG/M metagenome (GOLD analysis project Ga0209276, IMG submission 185473) | Hot spring sediment bacterial and archeal communities from British Columbia, Canada, to study Microbial Dark Matter (Phase II) - Dewar... ...
GCAATATTCCTTACTGCTGCCTCCCGTAGGAGTCTGGCCCGTGTCTCAGTGCCAGTGTGGGGGGCCGCGCTCTCACGCCCCCTACCCGTCTTCGCCTTGGTAGGCCATTACCCTACCAACAAGCTGATGGGCCGCGGGCCCCTCCCGAAGCGCCTTGCGGCTTTACTGGACGAACCGAATCGCCCAGCACATGGGGTATTAGCCCCAGTTTCCCGGGGTTATCCCCCTCTTCGGGGCAGGTCACCCACGTGTTACTCACCCGTTCGCCGCTGATGTGCCCCGAAGGGCCTCATCGCTCGACTTGCATGTATTAGGCACGCCGCCAGCGTTCATCCTGAGCCACGATCAAACTCTCCGTCGTGACTAACGGACTACGGTCCGAGGACCGTTACGGTTTGACGTGGGCCCCATTCAGCGCTCCCTTACCTGCCACTCTTCAACTGTTAAGGTCCTAACCGCTCTATTAGTATACCACAACCCGTAAACTTTGTCAAGACCCAAAATAACCACCCAGGCTGTTTTCAGGCTCTCCGAGCACCGAACTGGCCTGAAGGCCCGAACCCCCTGACGGGACATATATTATATCCAAACCCCGTTTTTTGTCAAGTTGGCAGCAGGGAAGAAGGGCTGGCCCAGCCCCCGCCCCATTCTCTGCTTATGTCCCTCCCCGAGTTTGGCCTTTTCGCCTGCGGCGGCCTCGCCGCCGCAGGCGAAAAGGTTTTCTTTACTTCGCCCGGTCAATCGCCCGGGTTCCACCCCACTTCTGCATAATCTGCTCATCATAGAGGTCGGCGGTCTGGGCCACGGCCATCACCGACGCGCGCAACTCCTCCTTGTCGCAGGTGGACCCAACTATGGTGTGCTCAAAGAAGATGTCGCCATCGGCATCTATGCCGAAAGCCCCAAACCGCATCGTGTCGTTCTGCCGCAGCAGAAATTGGAGCAGGTCCGGGGTCAGGTCGCTCCCGAAAGTGACATACGCCCGAACCGTGACGGTCGCATCTTTCTCCCCCCAGGGAGAGACGATGATGTGCGTCAGTGTGGTGCCGGAGGGGATCACAAACATCGGCGCTTCCTGCACCACGTGAACCATTTCTCCAAAGAGTTGCCGGCAGCATCTGCTCGGTCTTCTTATACGTCGCTTCCTGGGCTCGGGTTTTGAATTGCATCACGCTCCTTTCGTATATTCGGTCTGGATACCTTTGTCTTGATGATACGTCAGAATGACCTTCCCTGGCCGATCCAGATATGGAATCAGCGCCGGAAGTACCTGCTCCTCAATCAGGCGTTCCCCCCGAGTCAGTTCGCCAGCCGCCAGAATCGTCGCCGAGAGCCACTCCGTCACGCTCGGGTCCCACTCCACCTCCAGCCCCTGGCGCTGGTACCGCTCCACCAGCGAGGGGAGGACCCACTCCTTCAACCACACCTGAAGCCGCTCCGCTGTTGGCGGCTCCGGCTGCCAGCACAACTCCACCCGGTCCATCAGGTCCGGCAGGAGAGGCGGCAGGATGCCCGGACCGACCTGGCTGGCCTCCAGGCCCTCCCTGTCAGCATGGAAGCCAATGCGCCGTTTCACCGTCTCTTCTACGGTCGCGGTCATCACCACGACGGTATCGCTCAGGTACACTTTGCGCCCCTGCGCATCCGTCAAAAAGCCCGAACGAAGGGCCTCCGCCAACACTCCTGCGCCTGGGGGTGCGCCGCGTCCACGTTCTTGAACAGCACCACCGACCAGGGCTGCTGAGCCAGTTGCCGGTGGAATTCCATGACTGCATCGTGCCCCACGTAGCCGGGCGGCGCCCCGGTCAGCCAGGTCACATCGGCGGGGTAAGTGAACCGGGTCATGTCCAGTTCTATCAGCCGGGCAGAGGTTCCATATAACGCTTCCGCCAGAATCTGCGCTGCCAGTTCTGGCACCTGTCCCGCCGTTCCCACCACCAGTACCACCGCATTGGGGCGGGTTGGGGCCACATCCAGACCGCGCAGGGTAATTTCCAGACGGTGGACCAGTTGCTCGGCAACCACCTCCGGACAGAACGCCCATGCCACCAGGCGCCGTTTGACCTCACCCAGTCGTTGGGTCAGTTCGGCCCCCAGGTCCAGCGGGATGCCGGTCATCCGCTGGACGACTTTCCGGACCACCTCCGGGGTGACTTCCGGAGAGGACTGGAGCGACGCAAAGGCGACGCTCTGTTCAAAGATGTCAATCGCTTTATCGGGAAAATGGCGGTTGCGAAGGTACTGCTGAGCCAGGAGGACAGCGAGTTGCAGGGCCTCGTCGGAGACGGTGACCCCTCGTTCCCGTGCCGCCCGCTCTCGCAGCGCCCGCAGAATCTCCAGCGTCGCCTGGGGAGAGAGTTCCTGCACCCGCAACGGCTGAAAGCGCCGTTCCAGGGCCCGGTCCTGTTCTATAAACCGGTGGAACTCCTCATCGGTGGTGGCGCCGATACAGGCCACCTCCCCTTTGCCCAGGGCTGGCTTCAGGAGACTCCCCACGTCCGACACCTGCCGTATTCCGCCGCTGCCGACGATGGTGTGGATTTCGTCAATGAACAGAACAACCCCATCCTGGCTGGCCTCTTCCAGAATGGTGTGCATCCGTTTTTCCAGTTCCCCTACCACTCCGGTGCCGCTGACCAGGGCGGAAGACTGGAGAGCGAAAATGCGCAGCCCCTGGAGCGGCAGCGGCACCTCCCCCCGCACAATCCGCTGGGCCAGCCCCTCCACGATGGCTGTTTTCCCCACCCCCGCCGGACCGACCAGGAGAGGATTGCGCTTGGTGAAGCGGCAGAGCGTCTCCATTACACTCTGGATTTCCAGGTCCCGGCCCAGAATGGGCGGCAGTTTCCCTTCCAGCGCCTCCCGGCATAAGTCCCGCCCGAATTGCTCCAGGGTCGGAGTGGGCTTCCGGGCCCGGGGGCGGTACTCACCGCGCGGCTGGGGCTCGGCACCCGCCTCCGGGCCAGTTCGGGGAGCCGCCCGGACCGGCTCGCCGATCAGCGTCCACCCCGCGCGCTGCAGGCAGACCGCCGCCAGGTCCCGTTCCGAGGCACGGGGTTTACCGGCCTGAACGGCGCGCTGGAAGGCTTCCTCCAGCAGGACCTCCGGGTCCACCCAATCCACCTCCCCCTGCTGGAGGGATTGCTGAACCTGCCGATGGTACTCCCTGGCCCGCAGGCCCGAGGCCAGCGACTCCGCCATCGGTCCGTAGCGGTCCAGAAGAACCAGCAGGAAATGCTGGAGGGCCGCCCCAGAGTGCCCGAACTGCCGGGACATCTCCAGCGCGGTGTTCCAGAACATCTGAGCGCCAGGGGTTAGTTTTTCGCTTTTATCCATTCTCGCTCTTCCAGTCGGCATAGCGCATAAACAGGTTCCTGACCGGGCGGGCCCATTTCAGCCCCCGGCAGGCGCAGCACAGGACGGCATAGGGTATCCCTTAAGGCAACTGGACGTCCAGAACGGCACAGGCGAGGATCAGAGCGGCCTGGCCCTTCTTGGTGTCCTTTTTCTTGAACAGCCCTCCGCCACCTCCCGCTTCAGCGACCTTGCTGCCCAGGAAGATCAACGCCCGCTTGAAGCCCTCCGCTTCCGAAGAGTCCACCTTCCGCAGCACCTGCACCACTTCCTGCAGGCCTTCCACGACTCCCCGGGAATCGGCGCCGAAGGCTGGCCATATTCGTCCGAAATCCGCCGCCACAGAGCCGAAAACCTCCCGTGCGAGGTCGTTACGATAGAGATGGGCTTCGGCCAACTCCTTCGCCAGCGCCGCGACCTCTTGTTTCTGGAGCTTACGATCGGCACCGGCAATCATCACGAAGAGCCACAGGGGGGCGAACTGGAGGGTCTCCCACTCCCTCGCGGTGAACTGAGCGCGCATAGACATCGTTTCCTCCTTGAGTAAATTGGCTGATGGTCTACCTGCTCATGAAAGGGGCGTTCACTGCACAGTACCACCACACTGGCGATGTGAAGAGAACTTTGCGAGAGAGTAGAGCGCCCCAGCATCCCCTGCCCAAAAGGCCAAAGTTCAGGCATAAAAAAGAAAAACCCAGGAGATAAGGGGGTAACAGGTGTTCCCTGCTTCGGGAATCGGAGTTAGGGGGCAGAGGTCCGAACACGGGAGGAAAGGCACATCGGTTGTTATTGTCCCCAACTCCAGGCAGTTCTGGTGCTGCTACATACGGCGGCCAAGGAGCAGAGAAGATGGCAGTTCGGAGGAATCCTTTGTACGACTGCAACGGGTTCATTTTACCAGAAATATGGGAACTTGCAAAACACAACCCCGCACTACCGAATGGCGTGCAACAGGAGCACTCCCACCCGCGCCGCCTCCTCGGGGTCGGGGGCGTGCTCCAGGAGGACGGCCACCGCGTAGCGGGGAGCCCCGGCCGGGGCGACGCCCAGAAACCAGGCATGGGGCGGGCGGTTCTCCCCGGCCACCGCCGTACCCAGGTAACCGACGACATCCGCCGAGAAGGGCTCCCAGGCCAAGAGCAGGGCCCGCGCCCCTTCGGCAGGCAGCACCTCCCGGGGTCTGCCGGAGACCTCCGGCGCCCGCCAAGTCCCATCCGGCCCCTGGACTCCCAGCACCTGGCGCGGCACGGGCATCACCCCGTCGTTGGCCAGGGTCGCGGCCACCAGCGCCATCCGCAGCGGCGAGACAGTGAGGCTCCCCTGCCCGATGGCCTCCATCGCCGCGTCATCGGACACCCAGGCCACCATCGGCGGAGGGGTGGAGGTAACCGGGGGCCCCCCAACGGTGCCTGGCGGGACGGCCCCCGACGTCGGGCCCCCCATTTCGGGAACGGTCTCCGATGGCAACCCCTCCATCAGCCCCCAACGGAGGAACCCCTCCCGCAGCCGGGCCGTCCCCAACTGCTGGCCCAGCGCGGCGAAGGGGCCCGGGCAGGCCGCCCGCAACGCGCCGAGCATCAACTCATCCGGACCGATTTCCTCCCGGCACCCCACAACCACTTTGTTCACAGGGAGTGTCGCCGTCAGGTTCGGGGCAGGGGTGTAGAGGGTCGTCAGGCCGTGCCGGAGGGCCTCCGCCAGGATGACCGTCTCCAGAGCCGCGCCGGGCTGGTAGGGCTGGAGGGCCCGGTTCAGCAATGGGCCGCCCGGGTCCTCCCGCAGCCGGTCCCACTCCTCCTCCAGACGGTTGGGGTCAAAGGTCGGCGAAGAGGCCATGGCCAGTACCTCCCCGCTGGAGGCGTCCAGCAACACGACCGCTCCCGTCCGCCCGGCCAGGGACCGCTGGGCCAGCCGCTGGAGCATCCCGTCCAGCGTGAGTTGGACGTCCCGGCCCCGCGGGGGGCGGTGGAGAAGGTGATCCCAGGCCGCCTGCCAGACGGAGCGACCCGCCTCCCCGCGCAGGACCCGGTCAAAGGCCGCCTCTATCCCCCCGGTCCCGTGCCGCAGACTGGCGTAGCCCACGACGGGCGCGGCCGCCGGTTCCGGATAGGTGCGGGTGACCCGGCCGTCCGGGCCCGGCGTCACGTCGGCCAGGGGGGCGCCGTTGCGGTCCAGAATCCGGCCCCGGACGATGCGCTGCTCGTACTCCACCCGACGGGGGTTGTCTTCCCGCGCCACCAGCCAGTCGGCGCGGAGCACGGACCAGTAGCCACAGGCCAGGGCCAGGACGCCCAGGGCCAGCCCCAGCCCCAGGACCAGGGCGCGGACGGGCCGGGCCCACTCCCGGTCCCGGGGGACGGGGACAGTCCCGGCAGAGATGACCAGCAGGAGGCCGACGGCGATGAATGTCGCCAGCAGGGAGGAGCCGCCGTAGGAGAGAAAGGGCAGGGTCACCCCGGCGATGGGCACCAGTCTGGCGTTGGCCGCCATGATGATCCAGGCCTGAATCCCCCAGCCAGCAGTCAATCCGGCCGCCAGGAACCGCTCAAAGGGACGAGGGGCGCGCAGGGCGGCCCGGAATCCCCGGGCCAGCAGGACCCCGTAGAGGGCGATGAGGGCCAGAGCCCCCAGCAGGCCGAACTCTTCGGCGACGGCGGCGAAGACGAAGTCGGTATGGACTGCGGGGATGTAGGTGGGGCGGCCCAGGCCCAGCCCCTGGCCGAAAATGCCCCCGGCGCCGAAGGCCAGCAGACTCTGGACGACCTGGAAGGCCCGGTCGGCGGCGTCTGGCCAGGGGGAAAGCCATATCCGAATCCGCGTCGCCACCCGGGCCGATCCCTGGTATCCGATAACCCCCGCCAGCAGGAAGAGGGCCAGTCCCACGACCAGGTATCCCCACTGGCCCGTCGCCAGGTAGAGCATGGACAGGAAGGTCAGGAAGAGGAGCATCGCGGCGCCCAGGTCCTGCTGCGCGGCCAGGAGGAGAAGCGTCAGGCCAAACATGACCAGTAGGGGGCCGATGTAGGCCGGGGGAGGAAGGGTCAGGCGGCCGATGCGGTGCCCCGTCACTTTCAGCAATTCCCGCCGCTCGGCCAGGTAGGAAGCCAGAAAGACGACCAGGAGGAGTTTGAGCGGCTCCGAGGGCTGGAAGTACGCGCCGCCGATGCCCAGCCAGAGGCGGGGACCGGCGCCGCCCGGGTTGACGCCCAGGACGAGGGTGGCCGCCAGGAGGAGCAGCCCGGCGAAGAGCCAGGTGTAGCGGTAGCGCCGCAGCCAGCGGAGGGGCACGGCGTCCCGCGCCCCGACCTGGACGACGGCGATCATCGCCAGAGTGGAGAGGAGGAGCCAGGTGGCCTGGCGGGGGAGGAAGTTTGGCGCCAGACGGCCCACCATCAGCAGCCCCCAGCCGGTCAGGAAGGCGACGGTGGGAAGGATGAGGGGGTCGCGGTGCGGCAACCGGCGGGAGAGGGTGACGTGCGCGGCGGCGAAGGAGAGGGCGAAGGAAAGGAGCAGGGCCGCCGCTCGCGCCGGGCCGAAGGCCGGCACGGTCAAACTCAGGGTCACGGTGCCGACCCCGACGAATAGGAAGGCCAGCAGGAGCAACTGCCGCTCCCGCCGGACGACAAAGGGCGGGTAGGGTTCGGTCGGGCCCAGCATGGGAGACTCAGAGAATCAAAGAATCGGAGAGTCAAAGAGTCGGCGCGAGGAGATTATAGCATCTTTGGGGCGGGAGGCAACCGAAGGCCTCCGAAGGGGGCTTTGCATCTGCGCCAGGGGCTTTTTGCCTCTGGCGCAGGGAATTATGGCACAGGGTTCATCCCGTGCCCCTTATGACAGTATCCCGCCAACCAGCGCGTTGAATGCTCTCAGCCAGGCGTCCCGTTCCCGGCCCCACGGTTCATCCCGAAACCGGTAGTCGTTCTTGCGGATGAATTCGTCCAGTTCTGCCAGCCGCCGCTGTCCGATGGCCCGCTGAGCCTCCACCAGGGCGGCGTACACCACACTGCCCTGCACCCGGGTCAGCGCCTGGCGAAAGTGAGGAAGGCACAGACCCCCGGAGGCCTGATACGCGGCCAGCAAACCGTCTTCCCCCAACAGGCGCTCCAGCAGGATGTCCAGATAGAGGTCCTCCATTGCGCGGGCATAGGCGCATACCGGGCACTCTCCCCGTGGGGTCAGCCGGGCCAAGAGGCCCGCCGCCAGGTCAGCGGTGCGGGCCCGGCGGGCCTTCGGCGCCGGGAGCCGGGCGGTCTCGGTCGTCCGTTGAATCTCTCCCCAGACGTCTCGGGCGATGAGGGCCAGCCCCAGCGACGCCCCGGGCCGGGAGACCAGCATCCGGGTATGCTCCCGACAGAAGCCCAGTGCGCGGCGAATCTCCCGGCGCAGACCGGGGTCGTTCACATTCTCCCAGAGGAGGTTATCCAGATACCGCCCGGTATCCCTCTCCACCAGGCGGCAGACCGGACAGCCGGGCTGGTTCAGCGCTTCCCGCAGGTCATGCAACGCACGGGTGTTTTCGGTCATGCCCGCCCTCCCAAACGGTGGAGGATTCGGCGCCAGACGGGCAGTTCTGCCCGCGCGGAAATGGGGGATTCCCGCCCCGGAGAGGCGACGGGTGGGTCGTCCCGGCAATCCCGCGCCGCTTCCAGCGCCGCCACGCGCTGCCGCAGGACGTCCCGTTCGGCGCGCAGGCTCTCCGCCAGCCGCCGCAAACCAGTCACTTCGGCCCGCAGAGCCCCGTCGGCGAGACTGGCCGTCTGATAAGCCTTGAGGAAATCCCACAGGCGCCGCTTCATCACCGCGTAGCGCATCTCCATCTCCCGCATCCGGCGGAGGAGGACCTCCAACTCGTCCCGCGCTGGTGGGTCGTCCCGCTCCATCAGGTGACGGACTTTCTCCTCCTCCAGCGCTCCAATGCCCAGGGCCAGCAGCGCCACGAACGCCTCGCCCCGGGGCCAGCCCTGTTCCCTCGCCACGGCCATCACCTGCTCCACCAGTTCCGGGGTCAGGTCTATGGTGACCCGTACCAGACCGCCAGGGAAGTACTCGGCCTCAAAATCGGCTGCCGGTATGCGGGCGTCCACCTCGTCCATGAAACTTTTCTGATCAGTCATAGATACCTCCCCGGGGACGGTTCAATTTTCTGTGGAAATTGGTTGAGTGCGGGCGAGGCATGCCTCGCCCCTTCTACGGGCGTTAAAATTCCGCCCGGGGCCCTCACCCCTCCCCCGGCCCCTTCACAAGTGTAGGTTTTTTGGCAATGGAGCGGGTAGGCTCGCTTCCGGCCCTCACCCCTCCCCCTACCCCTTCCCCTCTCCCGCTCGCCTCTCGGCGGCGGGAGAGGGGAAGGGGCAGAAAGAGGGGTTTTGCGGCGGGCGGCTTCGCCGCCCGCCGCAAAACCCCTTCCTGATCCCCCTCTCCCCTGGCCGTAGGCCAAGGGGAGAAGGGGGACAAAGGGAGGTGAAGGGGCAGTCAAGGCCTTCGGTCACAAAAAGTGTCAACCAATTTTGAACCATCCCCCTCCCCGATAATCAAAAAGCCTCTACCCGAAGAGGGTAGAGGCTATCAGCCGGTGAACCCGGCGGTTTCGGACAAGCGAGCCTCATCGCTTGAATCAACTGTCTCTTGCGGCAAAGCCACCACAAACCCTGGACGCTTTACTCCCGCTCCTGCTCCCGCTCCCGTTTGGCGGCCTCTATAATCGGCTGCGCCAGGTGGGGCGGGACCTCCTCGTAGTGGTCAAACTCCATCCAGAACAGCCCCCGCCCCTGGGTCATGCTGCGCAGTTCGGTGGCGTACCGCTGCATCTCCGCCAGCGGGACCAGGGCAGTGATGGTGCTCTTTCCTCCCTGCTGCTCCAGCCCCAGCACGCGGGCTCGCTTGGTGTTCAGGTGGCCCATCACGTCGCCCGTGAACTCCTCCGGAACGGTGATGACCGCCTTGTAGATAGGCTCCAGGAGCACAGGCCCGGCACCCTGCATCACCTTCTTGAACGCCTCCCGTCCGGCAATCTGGAAGGCGATGTCTTTGGAGTCCACCGGGTGCTCCTTGCCGTCGTAGACAACCGCCTTCACATCCACGACGGGGTACCCGGCGATGACACCGCTCTCCAGCACCTGCTTGATGCCCTTCTCAATGGACGGCTGGAAGGAAGAGGAGATGGCGCCACCGAAGACCTCCCATCCGTACTCAAAGCCGGTCCCGCGCGGCAGCGGCTCCAGGCGCATATGGACTTCGGCGAACTGCCCCGCGCCACCCGTCTGCTTCTTGTGGCGATAATAGTCGGAGTGGACGCGGGTAATGGTCTCCCGATAGGGGACTTTGGGGGTGGCGGTCTCCACGCCGACGCCGAAGCGGTTCTCCATCCGTCGGACGGCGATTTCCACGTGCGCCTCGCCCATGCCCTCCAGAATAGTCTCCCGGGTGCCCGGCTCCTGCCGCCAGCGCAGGGTCGGGTCCTCCTCGCAGATGCGGGTGAGGGTGGGGGCCATCTTGGCCTGGTCGGCCTTGCTCTTGGGACGGACAGCGACGGCGAAGAGCGGGTGCGGAAAGACGGGGCCGGGGATTTTCACCGCGTGGCCCCGGTCGCAGAGGGTGTCGCCAGTAATCGTCTCGGAGAGTTTGGCGACCGCGCCGATGTCGCCCGCGTGCAGGCGCGGGACGGCGATCTGCTCCTTGCCCCGCATCACGTAGAGGGTGCCCAGCCGCTCCTCGGTGTTGGCCCGGCTGTTCCAGACCCGCGTGTCCGATTCCAGCATCCCGCCGTAAATCCGGAAATAGGTCAGTTTGCCCACGTAGGGGTCGGCGGCGGTCTTGAAGACCAGCGCGGCCAGGGGAGCGGTGTCGCTGGGCTCAATCTCTTCCTCTTCACCAGTGGGGCCTTCGGCCTTGACCGGCCCCCGGTCCGCCGGGGATGGGGCATAGGCGACCAGCGCGTCCAGCAGGGCCCGCGTGGCGATATTCTCGGTGGCCGCTGCCACCAGGACCGGCACCACGCTCCCTTTCAGGATAGCCGCCCGCAGGCCGCGCCGGATTTCCTCTTCCGTCAGTTCCTCGCCCTCCAGGTACTTCATGATGAGTTCGTCCTCGCCCTCGGCGGCGGCCTCAATCAGTTGAACACGGGCCTCCTCGGCCTGCGCCTTCATATCGGCGGGGATGTCGGCGACCTTCGCCTCGGGGCCCATCAGCGCCCGCATCCGGACCAGGTCCACCACCCCGGCGAAACTGGCCTGCGCGCCGATGGGGAGTTGGAGAGGGACAAAGTTGCGCCGGAACGCGTCCCTCAGCGCCTGCAGGGTGTGGGCGAAGTCGGCGTTCTCCCGGTTCATCTTGTTGACCACCACCATCCGGGGCAAGTCGTACTGGTCGGCGTAGTTCCATACCAGTTCGGTGCCAACTTCCACCCCGCCCACGGGGTCCACCAGCACCAGCGCCAGGTCGGCGACGCGGATGCCGCTGATGACCTCGCCGATGAAGTCCAGGTAGCCAGGGGTGTCCAGGACGTTCAGTTTGCACCCCTCCCACTCCACCGGAATCAGGGCGAGGCTCAGGGAGATGCGCCGTCGGATTTCCTCCTCGTCAAAATCGGAGACGGTGGTGCCGTCTTCCACCCGTCCCATGCGGTTGGTGGCGCCACTGGCGAAGAGCATCGCCTCCGCCAGGGACGTCTTGCCACTGCTGCCGTGGCCCAGCAGAACCAGGTTGCGAATATTTTGCGTCGTGTACTCTTTCAACTCAACCTCCTGACAGGGATTGTTGCTCAAAGATGACCGTCCACGGACGGATCGGTTGAGGGCAACTTTTATTCAGACGGCGACTGATTGCAACTTGACAAATTTATTCCGACAATCCGTGGCCTGTTCCAAAGCAGGGTTTTCCCGGCTGCACCCTCACCCCTCCCCCTGCCCCCAAGTTCATCAAAACTTCTGAATCATTCGTGCCCCTCTCCCGCTCGCCTGCGGCGGCGGGGACCCTCACCACTCCCCTGGGCCCTCCCCTCTCCCGCTGTGCGGGAGAGGGGAGGGGAATGAGGGAGGGGGTTTTGCGGCGGGCGGCGAAGCCGCCCGCCGCAAAACCCCCTCTTCAATCCCCCCTCTCCCCTGGCCGCAAGGCCAGGGGGAGAGGGGGGATCAAGGGGGGTGAGGGGAAGCAAAACACTTCTTCGGCTATTGTCGGAACAATTTGTTAAAGCACAAAAGGTCACCTTTTTGGGCCTGCGGCCAGTGGTCGGCCTTCGCCGACCACCTTTGAAGGATGTCGGCAAAGGCCGACACCCGGCACAAAGTGCCCAGGAAGGACGATTTCAATCGGCGTGGTAAATGTTCAGCCTCACCCCTCCCCCCGGCGGCTGCGCCGCCCCCCCTGGTATAATAGCGGGTGGTATAATATGAGCGGGTGCGGCAGGCCGTTACCCCCCAGGTGATAAGACCGTAGGGGAGCAGGGTCGCCGTACCCTCTCTTCCGAACAGTCCGAACGGTTGCCAGGGCTCCCAAGCCCGTATACCAGAATGGACTACCAA
>Ga0209276_100216_pt1 | contig 108137 bp, 104 predicted proteins | sample DewCreD2012metaG_3_FD_185473 | JGI IMG/M metagenome (GOLD analysis project Ga0209276, IMG submission 185473) | Hot spring sediment bacterial and archeal communities from British Columbia, Canada, to study Microbial Dark Matter (Phase II) - Dewar... ...
GGCCGGGCTGGAGGCGGCCTTCCTCCTCCCCCACCTGAAGGTGGCCTGATGGGCCCAGTCCTACAGGAGGCCTCTAGGAATAGCGCCCCCTCCTCAAAAAATCGCCAACCGTACGTGTGACAGTCACGCCCCGTCCCGCCCCTGGACAGTAAGGGCAAGGCGGGATAAATTGGGGCCATAGAGCCGTGCCATCGGTAGCCCATCCCCGTAGCCGGGCAGCCTGGCCCCCTGCTGGCCAGGGGCCGGCCTCTTCCCTGCGGCGCCCGGCGCAGGGCCTCAGTCCGGGTCCCTTCTGTCCACACCCCTACGCACCCGGGAGGTGCCCATGACCATCGTCGAACAGCTGGCCCAGTTCGTCGTGCAGGCCGACTACGAGATGCTCTCCCAGGAGGCGCGACGCGAGCTGAAGGCGCGGGTGCTGGACTCCCTGGCCTGCGCCATCGGCGCCCTGGAGGGCGAGCCCATCGTCTACATCCGCCGGCACACCGAGGAGTTCGGGGGGGCGCCCCTCTGCACCATGATCGGCGGCGGCAAGACCTCCCCCGACCGGGCCGCCTTCTACAACGGCGCCCTGGTCCGCTACCTGGACTACAACGACTCCTTCCTCGCCCCGGGCGAGACCTGCCACCCCAGCGACAACCTGGGGGCGGTCATGGCCGCCAGCGAGTATGCCGACCGCAGCGGCCGCGACCTGCTGACGGCCCTGGCCGTGGCCTACCAGGTCCAGTGCCGCCTGTCGGAGGTGGCGCCGGTGCGGCACAAGGGCTTCGACCACACCACCCAGGGCACCTACGCCGCCGGCGCCGGCGTGGCCAAGGCCCTGGGGCTGGACGCCGAGCGCACCGCCCACGCCATCGCCCTGGCGGCCACGCCCAACAACGCCCTGCGCGTCACCCGCACCGGACGCCTCTCTCACTGGAAGGGGCTGGCCTACCCCCACACGGGCTTCGTGGCCACCCACGCCGCCTTCCTGGCCAGGCGGGGCATCACCGGCCCGCTGGAGGTCTTCGAGGGCAACAAGGGCTTCATGGACGCCATCGCCGGCCACTTCCAGATAGACTGGTCGCGGGAAGACCTGGAGCTGGTGCGCAAGACCATCATCAAGAAATACAACGCCGAGATCCACTCCCAGTCGGCCATCGAGGGGCTGCTGGAGCTGCAGGCGCTGCACGGCTTCCGGGCCGAGGACGTGGAGCGCATAGACCTGGAGACCTTCCAGGTGGCCTTCATGATCATCGGCGGCGGCGAAGAGGGCGACAAGCACATCGTCCAGACCAAGGAGGAGGCCGACCACAGCCTGCCCTACATGCTGGCCGTGGCCCTGCTGGACGGCGATGTGGGGCCACCCCAATACGAGCCCGAGCGCATCGTCCGCGACGACGTGCAGTCGCTCCTGCGGCGGGTGCACGTGCGGCCGGTGGACGAGTTCAGCGCCCGCTTCCCCCAGGAGATGCCCGCCCGCCTGCGGGTGACCCTCAAGGACGGCCGCGTGCTGCAGATCGAGAAGCGGGACTACGAGGGCTTCCACACCCGCCCCATGCCCTGGGAGCGGGTGCTGGCCAAGTTCGAGCGCCTGGCAGGCCCCTACACCGACGCCTCCCTGCGTCGGGAGATAGCGGCCTGCGTCCAGAACCTGGAGAACGTGCCCGTCCGGGAGCTGACGGCCCTTCTGGCCCGCGCGGGCAAGTAGCGAGGAGGTTTGGCCATGGAGCACAGGGCGTTCCCCTTCATCCCCACCAACAAGCGGGAGGGCAAGCCGCGCAGCCGCGGCATCACCGAGATCCGCGGCCCCTACTACACGCCCATGGGCAAGCGCTACCTGGAAGACGTGCTGGAGACCATGGGCGAATACATAGACAGCGTCAAGTTCGCCGGCGGCTCCTTCGTCCTCTACCGTCGCGACGTGCTCAAAGAGTTCATCGAGCTGGCCCACCGCTACGACGTGATGGTCTCCACCGGCGGCTTCATCGAGCGCGTCCTCTCCTGGGGCCCCGACCTGGTGGACAGATACATCCGCGAGTGCAAGGACGTGGGCTTCGACATCATCGAGATCTCCACCGGCTTCATCACCATCCCCACCGACGACTGGCTGCGGCTGGTGGAGAAGGTGCAGAAGGCCGGGCTGAAGGCCAAGCCGGAGGTGGGCATCCAGTTCGGGGCGGGCGGGGCCACCGCCGCCGAGGAGCTGGCCCTGGAGGGCACCCGCGACGTGGAATGGGCCATCGGACAGGCCCGCCGCCTACTGGAGGCCGGCGCCTACATGATCATGGTCGAGTCCGAGGGCATCACCGAGAGTGTCAAGACCTGGCGCACCGACGTGGTGGCCAAGATAATCAACGCCCTGGGCCTGGAGAAGGTGATGTTCGAGGCGGCCGAGCCGCCCGTCTTCACCTGGTATCTGCAGAACTACGGCCCCGAGGTGAACCTCTTCGTGGACCACAGCCAGATCGTCCAACTGGAGTGCATCCGCTCCGGGCTGTGGGGCACCAAGAGCGTCTGGGGCCGCGTGCTCACCTACAAGGAGTAGGCGCCTCAGCCCTCGCCCAGCAGGAAGGGGAGCGCCCGCGGATCGGCCAGGGAGGGCAGCACCAGGTCGGCCTCCGCCAGCATCGGCGGCGGGCGAGTGGTGGCCACGGCCAGGCAGCGCATCCCGGCCGCCTTGGCTGCCCGCACGCCCTCGGGTGCGTCTTCCACCACCAGGCATCGGGCCGGGGCCACGCCCAGCCTCTCCGCCGCCAGCAGGAAGCCCTCCGGGTCGGGCTTGCCGCGGGTCACGTCCTCCTCCGCCACCAGCGCCGCGAAGGCCTCCCTCAGCCCCAGGGACTCCAGCACCAGGCGCACGTTCTCTCGCGGCGTGGAGGAGACGATGGCCTGGGGGATGCCTCGCCTTTGGGCCGCCAGCACCGCCTCGCGCGCGCCGGGCAACGGCTGGACGCGCCCCGCGATCAGCCGGCGGAAGGCGGCCTCCTTCTCCTCGGCCAGCTCGGCGGTGCGCTCCGGCGGCAGGTCGCCCAGCAGACGGCGCAGGATGGCATCATTGCGCAGCCCCAGCAGTTGGCGGCGGAAGGACTCTTCGTCCAGGGCCACGCCCAGGGCCGCCAGCACCTCCCGGAAGGCCAGATAGTGGAAAGCGGCGCTGTCCACCAGAACCCCGTCCAGGTCCCAGAGGAGGGCAGCCGGGGCCGACATGGACTAGGGCGCTAGGGCTTGCCGCCCAGGGCGGCCCTGAGCATCGCCTCCTGACGCTGGGGCGGGAACAAGTCCCACAGGTCCAGCATCTGCGCTACTATGTAGAGGAAGACGAGGCCCATGAAAAGGCCGGCCAGGGCCTCGGGCTCGGCACCGGCGGCCAGCTGCCCCCGCCCCTGCGCCTGCCGGTAGAGGTCCAGGACGAAACCGTAGCCCTGACGGTAGAGGTCCTGGGCCATGCGGCGCACCTCGGGGTCGTCGGCCTCGTGCACCGAGCGGAAGTGGAGGATGGCCGGCTCCGGGTTCTCCTTGAGATGGGCCACCAGGCGCTGGCTGATGCCCCGCAGGGCGGCCAGGGGGTCCGAGGCCTGCTGGGCCACCTCCTGCCATTCGTCGAAGATCTGCTCCCAGGCCCGCCGCACGGCGGTCAGAAACAGGTCGCGCTTGCTGGGGAAGTGGCGGTAGATGGTGGGCTCGGCCACCCCCGCCGCCCGGGCGATGTCGGCCGTGCCGGCGCGACTGTAGCCCAGGTCGGCGAAGACCTTGGTGGCGATGTCCAGGAGCTGGCGGTAACGCTCTTCCCCCGGCATCCGCCGCCTGCGCCGGGGCTGGTAAACGGGCTCCGTCATGCTCTCCCACCTTTCCTCAGGCGTAGAGTGGCCTTCTTTGTTTCTCTCCGCCCGTCACAGCCAGTATATTACTTCTCACATGCTACAATCAACCTTTTCGAATCGGAACATGCGAGCGATAGATAATTCACAGACCGTTCTTAAAGAGCGTATAATGTGCCGCGCCGCCGCGTCATCAGCCTTCGGTCGTAAGGGGGTAATATGAAGGTTAGCATTTTTTATCTGCCCACCATCGGCTCCCGCCGCGACATCGAGGCCGGCCTGGCCGGCCTGCGCGACGACCTCTACCAGCGCATGCTCCAGGAGCTGCGCGAGCAGGCCCAACTGGCCGACGACCTGGGCTACCAGTCCATCTCCTTCACCGAGCACCACTTCCACATCGAGGGCTTCGAGATCTCCGACAACCCCATCCTCCTCGACCTGTTCGTGGCCCTGCAGACCAAGCGCATCCGCGTGGGGCAGCTGGGCATCGTGCTGCCGGCCCACAACCCCTTGCAGGTGGCCGAGGACCTGGCCATGGTGGACCACATGACCGGCGGACGGCTGGACGTGGGCTTCGCCCGCGGCTACCAGCGACGCTGGGTGGACGTGATGGCCCAGCACTACCACAACGTCCACGGTGTCCAGCCCGGCCAGCACGACGAGGTGGACGCCGCCAACCGCGAGGCCTTCGAGGAGTGCTACCGCATCATCAAGCTGGCCTGGACGGAAGACCTCATCTCCTTCCAGGGCAAGTTCTGGAAGATACCGCCCGAGGGCACCCCCTGGCCCCTGCAGGCCACCCGCCAGTGGGGGGCGGGAGTGGACGAGGACGGCATCCTGCGCCAGATAGGCGTGGTGCCCAAGCCGTTGCAGAAGCCCCACCCGCCCATCTTCCAGCCCTTCGCCTCCAGCGAGGCCACCATCCGCTGGTGCGCCCGCGAGGGCATCACTGCCATCCTGCCGCCCATGTATCTGCAGCTCCAGAACTACCTCTACGAGGTCTACCGCGAGGAGGCCTACCGTCAGGGCCGCCGCCTGGCCGAGGGGGAAGGGCTGGGGGTGCTGCGGGACGTGGTGGTGGCCGACACCGACGAGGAGGCGGTGCGCCTGTGGCTGGAGGGCCCGGCCTTCGTGGGGGCGGCCTGGTTCGCTCCCTTCGGCTTCGACCGGGTGCTGCGCGAGCCCGGACGGGACTCGAACCTGACGCCCCAGGAGCTGATGGACCGCTCCCTGGTGCTAGTGGGAAGCCCCGACACGGTCAGCTTCCAGCTGGAGCGGCTGCTCAGGCAGACGCCCGTGTCCTGGCTCTTCGCCTGGACCTATAACGGCGTCATACCCCACCAGAAGCTGATGCGCTCCCTGGAGCTCTTCGCCACCAAGGTGCTGCCCCGCTTCCGGTAGGGCTCAGGCGGCCTGGAAGTAGACGCGGCCGTCGGCCTCGAACTGGCGCAGGCGCCCCTGCTGCACCAGGTAGTGCAGGTGGGCCAGGGTCTCGCCCAGGGCCGCCCGCTTCATCCAGAAGGGCAGCTCGTCGTAGGGGCCGGTGTTCCACTTGATGCGGCGGGCCACGTCGGCGGCGGTGACGGGTGCCTCGGTCCCCACCGCCTTCAGCATCTCCTCCAGGCGCTCCTCGTGATGGGCGCGCAGCTCCTCCAGCCGACGCTGGAACCAGGCTATGTCCCACTCGTGGGCAGGCAGGATGCGCTCCACCTTCAGGCGGGCCACCTTCTCCAGGCTGGCCAGGTAATCGGCCAGGGGGTTGTCGGTCTGCTGCGGGTGCAGGCTCACATTGGGCGTTATGACGGGAAGCACGTGGTCGCCGGTGAGCAGCAGGCGGTGGTTGGGCTCGTAGAGACAGATGTGGCCGGGCGAGTGTCCCGGCGTCCAGATGACCTCGAAGACGAAGTCGCCCACGCTGATGTGCTCGCCGCCCTTGACGGCCACGTCGGGCGACTCGATGGGGGCCACGAAGTGGCGCACGGGCATGGAGGCCCGCTCCATCCAGGGCTGCTCTTCCACCGGCACCCCGTGCTTGGCCACCCACTCGTGCATCCGCCGCAGGAGCTCGTCGGGCTCCACGTAGCGGGAGCGGATGAACTCCACTTCCTTCTCGTGCATCCAGACGGTGCAGCCCGAGTCGGCCTTCAGGCGCCCGGCCAGGCCGCAATGGTCGGGATGGGAATGGGTCAGGGCCAGGTTGCGCACCTCGCTGGGGTGGGAGCCCAGCTCGGCCATCTGCTCGCTGAGGGCCTGATAGGCGTCGTCGGTGTTCCAGCCGCAGTCCACCAGCAGGTTGTCGCCCCGACTGACGATGAAGTAGGGCAGGACGTAGGGCAGGCCTTGGGTAGCGTGGGGGTTGTGCTCCAGCTCCTCGCGGAGGCGGTAGGCCTCGTGGCGACGGTATTCGGGGAAGGGGGTCACCAACTGGTAGATCCCCTCGTGGACCTTCTTCAACGCATCCCTCCTGACGGCGTGGGGTATCGCTGCCCCCTCACGTCAAGGTAAGACATCCTTGCCCCCGGGTCAACGTTGCCCCAGAGGCCCTGCCAAAGGAGGCCGGGCGAGTTGTGGGCCGGGCGTTCCCGTCGCGTGGGGGACGGTCACCCGTGCCGGCGGGGCCGCCCAGTCAGGCGCTGAGCAGGCGCTGGAGGCGGCCCAGGGCCATCAGCGGCCAGTAGTTGCGGTAGAGGTGGTAGTTGATGTAGAAGTCCCGCGGGAAGCCGGTGCCGGTGAAGTGGGGCTCCTGCCAGGTGCCGTCCTCCTCCTGGGTCTCCACCAGGTAGGCTGCCCCGCGGCCGATGGACTCCCATACCTCGCCGTCGCCGTCGGCCGGGGCGGCGGCCAGCAGCGCCATTAGCGCCCAGGCCGTCTGGGAGGCGGTGCTGGGCCCCTGTCCCTTGAGCGAATCGTCCTCGTAGCTCTGGCAGGACTCGCCCCAGCCACCGTCGGCGTTCTGGCGGGAGAGGAGCCAGCGCACTGCCCGTCGCACGTAGGGGCGGCCCATGTCCTCGCCGATGGCCCGCAGGGCGGGCAGCACGGCGCCGGTGCCATAGATGTAGTTCACGCCCCAGCGGCCCCACCAGGGGCCCTCGGGGTCCTGCTTGCGGCGCAGGAAGGCCAGGGCGCGACGGGCAGGCGGGAAGTCGGCGCCATAGCCCAGCAGCCCCAGCATCTCCAGCACGTGGGCGGTCACGTCCTCGGTGGGGTAGTCCAGCACCTCGCCGAAGTCGCAGAAGGGGATGTGGGTGATGAGGCGCTGCGTGTTGTCCTTATCGAAGGCGCCCCAGCCGCCGTCGCGACACTGCATGCCCAGCACCCACTCCAGCCCCCGCGCCAGGGCCATGGCCTTGCGCCGCTCCTCCGGCAGGCGGGTGCGGTGCAGGGCCATCATCACCTCGGCCGTGTCGTCCACGTCGGGGTAGATGTCGTTGTCGAACTCGAAGGCCCAGCCGCCCGGCTCAACGCCCTTGGCCTTGAACTGCCAGTCGCCGCCGGTGAAGATCTGCTCCTTGAGCAGCCAGCGACCGGCCCGCACCAGCGCCTCGTGGTCGGGCGGCAGGCCCGCGTCCAGCAGGCCGATCATGGCCAGGGCCGTGTCCCACACCGGCGATATGCAGGCCTGGGGGTAGTAGACGGTCTCGTCCTCGACGCGGAAGGCGCCCTCGAACGCTTCCAGCCCCTTCCTCATCACCGGGTGCTCCAGCGGATAGCCCAGGAGCCTGAGGGCGATGAGGGAGTAGACCCAGGGTGGCTGGATGCCGCTCCAGGCGCCATCGGCCTCCTGGCGGGCGACGATCCACCTGACGGCCTCCTTGATGGCCGCCTCGCGCAGGGGGCGGAAGGCCACCCGGCCGTAGGCGCGCAGCAGGCCGTCCAGCCCCCAGAAGAGTCCCTTCCAGGAGAGCAGTCGCCGGGGCGGCGGCAGGCGGTAGTCCACCTGCGAGGGTGGCACCGGGAAGAGTTCGTCTATGCGGGCATGTTCGGGCACCGGCCAGACCGGACGGCGGTCGAGGATGACGAGGATGGGGACGATGGTGGCCCGCGCCCAAGAAGCGAACTCGTAGAGGTTGATGGGGAACCAGGTGGGCAGGAACATGAACTCCGGCGGCAGCACCGGCACCCCCCGCCAGTCCCACAGCCCCAGCATGGCCAGCCAGATCTTGGTGAAGACGCGCACCCTGGGCACCCCGCCGCGGGAGAGGACGAAGGCGCGGGCCTTCTCCAGCAGGGGGTCGTCGGCGGGGGCGCCGGCCATCTTCAGGGCGACGTAGGACTCGACAGTGGCGTTCAGGTCGGGCGGGCCACCGTAGTAGATGGCCCAGGTGCCATCGGGCCGCGCCTCCCGCCGCAGGTAGTTGGCCACCTTCCGCCAGCGCTCCGGATCGGCCACCCCCAGGATGTGGGTGAGCATCAGGTATTCGGCGGCCATGGTGACGTTGCTCTCCAGCTCCCCCCACCAGTAGCCGTCGGGGTGCTGGGTGCGCAGGAAGTAGTCCTGGGAGCGGCGTACCGCCTCCTGGACGGCCCGGGCTAGGCGCTGGCGGTCCCGATAGAGGGGCCCGGTCATGGCCTCCCGCCCTCGGACCAGGCGCGCAGGAAGGCGCGGGCGAAACGCCCCAGGGCACGGCCGGCCCGGTTCAGGTTCACCGCCCAGAGGACACCCACGGGAACGGTCAGGGGCCGACGGGCCAGGGCAGCCAGAAGGGGGACGAGACGCAGCGGACGCCCCGGCGCCAGCACCTCGGCCGGCAGGCGCAGTGAGTGACCGACGGCGTCGCTCACCGCCCGCACCGACAGGAAGGGGACGCCGGCCTCGGCCGCCGCCGCCCCCACGTGGTAGCTCTCCATCTCCACGGCGATGGCGCCTATTTCGGCACCGACGCTGCGCTTCTCCTCCTCCGAGGGCAGGAAACGGGGCACCGTGGCCAGCACCCCCTCGTGCAGGCGCAGGCCGGCAGCCCCGGCTGCCCGGCGCCCCAGGTCGGCCAGGGCGGGGTCGCTCTCGACCCAGGCGCGGCCGCCGTAGAGAGCGGTGCGGACTGCCAGCACCAGGTCGCCGACGCGGAGGCCGTCGGCGGCGCCGCCGGCGAACCCCAGGGACACCGCCGCCGAGGGCGAGAGGTGGGCGATGGCACGGCGGGCCGCCTCCCGGGCCCGCTCGCCACCCACGCCGGTGAGGCAGAGGGCCACCTCGCTGCCCAGGGCCTCGCCCCGCAACAGCGACACCCCGTCCAGGTCTACCCGCTGGCCGCGCAGGTGCCTCTCGATCGCCCGGCCCTCCAGCCGAATGGCGACGAACAGCGCCAGCATGGGCGGCCCTAGTCGCCGCGCATGGACCGCCAGGCCAGCTCCACGAACTCCTTCGGTCGCTCCATCGCCTGGAGGATGGCCGACCCTTCGAACCCGCAGTGCATCATGCAGGTGTCGCAGCGGGGGTCCTTGCCCCAGCCGTAGCGGTCCCACTGCACGGTGGTCATCAGCTCCTGGTAGGTGGCGGCGTGCCCGTCGGCGATGAGGTAGCAGGGCTTGCGCCAGCCCATGACCGTGTAGGTGGGGGTCGTCCACTGGCTGCACTGGTAGTGGCGCTTGCCCTGCAGGAAGTCGCGGTAGAGGGGGTTGTTGTAGAAGCGCAGGCCGCGGCGGCAGCCCTCGAAGATGCGTCGGAAGAAGTTCTGCGCCTCCTGTCGCTGCATGAAGATGGGGTGGTGGGCCACCTCCTTGTAGGCGAAGCCCGGCGAGACCATCATCCCTTCCACGCCCATGTCGGTGAGCATCTCGAACAGGTGCTTGTATTCCTCGGGGTCGGTGCCGTTGTAGAGGGTGGTGTTGGTGCAGACGCGGTAGCCACGCTTGCGCGCCTCGTGGATCATGCGGATGGCCACGTCGTAGACGCCCTTGCGCTCCACGGCGATGTCATGGGTCTCGCGCAGGCCGTCCAGGTGCACCACGAAGGCGAAATACTTGGAGGGCGGGATGACCTTGAAGGCCCGCTTGTAGAGGAGGGTGTTGGTGCACAGATAGACGTAGCGCTTCTGCTTCACCAGGGCGTTGACGATCTCGCCGATCTGGGGGTGCATGAGGGGCTCCCCGCCAGCGATGGACACCACCGGCGGGTCGCACTCCTCCACCGCCCGCAGCGCCTCCTCCACGGTCATGAACTTGTCCAGCACCGGCTCGTATTCGCGTATGCGCCCGCAGCCGGTGCAGGTCAGGTTGCAGGCCTCCAGGGGCTCCAGGATCATGGTCAGGGGGAAGTATTTGCGGCCCCTGATCTTCTGCTTCAGCAGGTATAGGGCCAGCTTGATGGTCAGTCCCAGCGGCTGTCCGGCCATGCTCATCGCCTCCCGCGGGCGCAGCGAGGCGCCCTAGAACTCTCGCTCCAGCAGGAAATCGGCCAGTTCCTCCAGTTCGCGCCTGGGGCCGGGGGCCAGGTCGAGGCCCGCCAGCAGGGACAGGGCTTCGGCCTTCTTCTCCCGCGCCAGGGCGAGGCAGTAGTCGCGGGCGCCCGCCTCCTCCAGCGCCTGGAGGACCCTGGCCACCTCCGCGTCGCCGATGGCGGGGCTGGCGTAGGCCCTGGCCACCGTCTCGGCCGCGCGCCCGCCCCTGGCCAGGGCGTAGGCCACCGGCAGCCCCTTCTTGCGGCGGCGGATGTCGGCGGCGGGCTTGCCGGTGCGCTCCTCCTGTCCCCAGACGCCCAGCATGTCGTCGCGGGCCTGGAAGGCGAGGCCCAGGAGCCGCCCGCAGCGGCCCATGGCCTCCCACACCGTGGGGCGGTCGCAGCCCACCAGGGCGCCCAGGCGCAGGGAAGCATCGAAGAGGGCGCCCGTCTTGCGCCCCACCATCTCCAGGTATTCGTCCAGGGAAACGGCCTCCCGCCCCTCGAACTGAAGGTCCATCACCTGCCCCTCCACCATCTCCAGGGTGGCGGCGGCCAGGGCCTGGGCGGCGGCCACCGCCCGCTCGTGGGGAACCCCCGCCTCGGGCAGGTGGGCCAGGGCCAGCTGGGCCGCCGCCAGCAGGGCGTCGCCGGCGTTGATGGCCTGCGCCTGCCCCCAGATGGCCCAGACGGTGGGGCGGTGGCGGCGCTCCCGGTCCTGGTCCTGGATGTCGTCGTGCACCAGCGAGAAGTTGTGCACCAGCTCCACGGCCACCGCCGCCGGGACGGCCGAGGGCCAGTGCCCGCCCACCGCCTCGCAGGCGAGGAGGCAGAGCACCGGGCGCAGCCCCTTCCCGCCGCCGCCGCTCTGGGGCCGCCCCTCGGCGTCCTCCCAGCCCAGGTGGTAGCGGACCATGCGATAGAGCAGGAGCGGCTCCCGCGGCGCCAGGAAGGAGCGCAGGGCCTCGTCCAGCTCCTGGCGGTAGCGCTGGAAGGGCGCGGGCAGGCTCAAGCCCCTCACTCCCCCATCACCTGGACCACCACCTCGCGGTCGCGGCCGTGGTCCAGCTCGACGAAGAAGATGCGCTGGTATTGTCCCAGCAGCAGGCGCCCGTCCACCACCGGCACTGCCTCGCTGGCCCCCAGCAGCAGGTGCTGACAGTGGGAGTGGCCGTTGGGGCGCTCGCCGTTGACGGAGAAGGCATGGGCGTAGACGTTGTGGCGGTATTCGCCCTCGGGCGGGGCGATGCGCCGCAGCATGTCCTCCATGTCCTGCAGCAAGTGGGGGCAGTTCTCGTTGATGCGCACCGCGGCGGTGGTGTGGCGCGAGAACACCACCACGAAGCCGTTGCGCACGGCCGCCTCCGCCACCACCCGGGCCACCTGGTCGGTGATGTCGAGGAACTGGGGGCCCCGTTCGGTGCGGAGGCGGAAGGTCTGGGTCAGGCACCGCATGGCTCACCCTCCCTGTGTGGTGCTGGCGGCGGGCCGCTGCCGGGCCAGGGCCTGCAGCCGCTCCACCACCTCGTCAATGGACTCGTCGGGGGTGGAGGCGCCGGCCGTGACCCCCACCACCTCCTTCCCTGCCAGCCAGGCCGGGTCCAGTTCGGCCGCCGTCTCGATGTGGTAGGTCTCCACGCCCGCCTCGCGGCAGGTCTGGGCCAGCTTGCGCGTGTTGGCGCTGTTGCGGCCCCCCACCACGATGATCAGGTCGCACTCCTCGGCCAGCTCGCGGGCGGCATGGTAGCGCTCGTCCGTCTCCGGGCAGGTGGTGTTGATGACCCGCAGCTCGTTGATGCGGCCGATATTGCGGGCCACGAAGCGGGAGACGAACTGGACGAAGGACTCCTCGCTCTTGGTGGTCTGGGAGAGGAGGGCCACCTTGCGCCGCGGAATCGCCACCTCCTCCTCAGGGTCGAGTATGGCGATCCCCTGTCCTTTCGTCCAGGCCAGCACGCCCCGCACCTCGGGGTGGTCGGCCTCGCCGTAGATGATCACCTTGAAGCCCTCGTCCACCAGGCGGGCGGCCGCCTTCTGGGCCTTGCGCACGATGGGGCAGGTGGCGTCAATCAGCCGCACGCCCAGGGCCTGGGCCTGCTGCACTATCTCCGGCCCCCGCCCGTGGGCGGTGACGGCGATGGTGGGGGCCGAGACCTCCGCCAGGGAGGAGACCACGCGCACGCCGCTGGCCTGGAGCTTCTGCACCACCACCGGGTTGTGCACCACCGAGCCGAGGCTGTCTATGGGCCCCTCCTGGGCGCCGGCCTGGACCATCTCGATGGCCCGCCGCACGCCGAAGCAGAAGCCGAGCACCTTCGCCCTGACTATCCTCATCTCCTATCAGCCCTTTCCCGAACGCGACGATAAGGACGACGATTGCGCGTTCGCATCGGTCGTGGTCGCCGGTGCTGCCTGCGCTGCTCTCTCACCCCCTCCTGCCTCGGCCAGCAAGGCAGCGGCCGCCGCCCGCCCGCTGCGGACGGCCGACTCCATGGTGGCTGGCCAGCCCGTGTCCGTCCAGTCGCCCGCCAGATAGAGGCCGGCCAGGGGCGTCCTGGCCCCCGGTCGCAGCCGCCTCACCCCCGGCCGCGGCGAGAAGGTCGCCTGGGGCTGCTTGACCACCAGGGCATAGGCCGGGGCGATGACGCGGGCGCGGGGGAAGAAGGCCCCCACCTCCTTGCTCATCGCTTCGATCAGGTCGCGCCCGGGCCACTCGGCCCACAGATGGGCGGCGCTCAGGGAGATGTCCAGCTGCTGCACGGGCCCCGTCTGTCCCCACATCTTCGTCTTGTTGAAGACCCACTGCAGACTGGAGTTGAGGAAGGCGGCGAACTCCAGCCCCGTCACCGGCCGCTCATACCACAGGTGCACGTTGACGATGGGCGAGTAGCGGAACTCGCCCAGCCGCCGGAAGAAGGGCTCCCGCGCCACCTCTCCCGGCAGCAACGACAGCAGGGCGTCGGGGGGCACGGCCGCCACCACTGCCGCGGCCGGCACCACCTCCCCGCCGTCCAGCACCACGCCCGTGGCCCGCCCGTCGCTCAGGGCCAGCCCGCGCACGGCCACCCCCGTGCGCACCTCCCCACCACGAGCGGCCAGATACTCCCGCACCGCCCCTTCCATCAGGGTCGAGAGGCCCACCCGCGAGTAGCCGATGGCGGCGGCCTCGGCGTCGCGCAGGAAGCCCACCTGGAAGACCATGGCCGCCAGGTCGGTGCTGACGGCGTCCAGCTCCTCGTTCAGGGTGGGGCGCACGATGAGGTCCCAGAAGACGCGCATAATGTGCCGCGTCTGGCCGTGGGCCCGCAGCCACTCGGCGAAGGGCACCTGGTCCAGCTCCGGATGGCGGGAGCGGTCGAGGGCGTTCAGGCGGAAGAGGGCGTAGGCGGCCAGCAGCTTCTCGCCCAGGGAAAGCGGGCGGTAGCGGAGGAAGGAGCCCAGCAGGTGCAGGGGCGGCGGCGCCGCCGCGGCCCGCAGGACGCTGGTGCCCGTGAGCTTGTCCACCACCCGCAGGTGCAGGCGCGGCTGCAGGAGCGTGTGCCCCAGCACCCCCAGCCTGTCCAGGAAGGCGATGTATTCGCGACAGCAGCGCAGGAAGACGTGCTGGCCGTTGTCGGCCTCCTGGCCACTGCGACCGTCCAGGAAGGAGTAGGCGCGGCCGCCCAGGAAGGGGCGCCTCTCCAGGACGGTCACCGGCAGGCCAGCGTCGGCCAGGTCGCAGGCCGCCGCCAGGCCCGCCAGCCCGCCGCCGACCACCACTACGAGGCCCCTCACAGCGGCACCACGCTCCTCACCAGCTCTCGCCCGGCCAGGGCCAGCTTGGCCCCCGTGCCCAGGGACACCCTCTCCTGCAGCACCGCCTCCGGCCGCCGGGCGATGCGCTCCAGGATGTTCAGGTAGATGCCGGCCATGGCCCCCACGCAGGCGCGGGGACGGCGCGGCAGCAAGGGCAGCAGCCGCAGGCCGCTGCGGTAGTATTCCCGCGCCCGCTCCACCTGGAAGGCCATCAGGCGCCGGAAGGCAGGCCCCGTCTCGCCCCGACGCAGGGCCTCCTCGCTGTAGCCGAAGGCGGCCATCTCCTCCCGGGGAATGTAGATGCGGTCGCGGCCCAGGTCCTCCTGCACGTCGCGCAGGATGTTGGTGAGCTGCAGGGCGATGCCCAGGTCGGCCGCCCGCCGCCGCGCCTCCTCCGCGCCCCGGTAGCCGAAGACCTCGATGCAGATGAGCCCCACCACCGAGGCCACCAGGTAGCAGTAGCGCTCCAGGTCGCGGAAGGTCTCGTAGCGCCGCTGGTGCAGGTCCATCTCCACCCCGTCCACCAGGCGGAACAGGTATTCGGGCGGTATGGAGAAGGCGTTCACGGCGTGGTGCAGGGCGGTGAAGACAGGGCCTTCGGGCTGCCCGGCCAGGCAGCGCTCCAGATCGCGGCGCACCTGGGCCAGGCGCGAGGCCTTGTCGGCCTCGTCCCCCTCCTCGTCCACGATATCGTCGCAGAGGCGGGCAAAGGCGTAGGCGGCGTAGATCGCCCGCCGCTGCCGCGGCGGCAGCAACAGGAAGCCGTAGTAGAAGTTCTTGGCCTCGCGGCGGGCCACCTGGGCGCAATGGGCGTAGGCCAGCTCCAGCGACGCCGTCACGACAGCCCCCGCACGCGGATGGAAACGGGCAGCAGGCCGCGCAGGGCCAGCAGCGCCTTCCTGCCTTTGGAGAGGGTCGGGCGCCGGTGGAGGACGTCGTAGCCGATGGCCTCGATGGCGTCCAGCACCGCCAGCCCTCCCAGGTTGAAGAGCTTTATGTCGAGTCTCAGCCGCCCCGCCACCAGTCCGGCCAGCTTCAGGCCTTCGGCGAAGAGCTCCCGCGCCCGCCGCACCTCGAAGGCCATCAGGCGACGGAAGCGCTCGTCGCAGATGCGGGCCAGCAGGTCTTCCTCGCCGTAGCCGAAGGCGGCCATGTCCTCGAGCGGAATGTAGATGCGCCCCATCTCCAGGTCGCGGGACACGTCCTGCCAGAAGTTGGCCAGTTGCAGCCCGGTGCAGGTGGCATCGGACAGGCGCTGGCGTTCCCGGTCGCGGTAGCCGAAGAGGTAAAGCACCAGGTGCCCCACCGGATTGGCCGAGTGCTCGCAGTAGCGCAGCAGGTCGGCGTAGGTGGGGTAGCGCTTCTGGCGCTGGTCCATGCGGTTGGCCTCGATGAGCTTCAGGAAGGGCTCCGGCGGTATGCGGAACTCGCGCACGGTGTGGGCCAGGGCCACGAAGACGGGGTGGCGCGCCTTCCCCTCGTAGGCGCGTCGCAGCTCCGCCTCCCAGTCGTCCAGCAGGGCGAGGCGGTCGCCCTCGGCCTCGTCGCCCAGGTCGTCCACGCCCCGGCAGTAGGCGTAGACCACATACATGTGGGGGCGCAGTCGCCTGGGCAGGAGCCAGGAGGCGACGGTGAAGTTCTCGTAATGCCCCAGGGCCAACCGCCGACAGTAGGCGATGGCCTCTTCCAGGCTATAGGCCCTGGTCTGGGCCTCGGCTAACAAATAGGCTGCACCTCCCCGGGCCCGTGCTGAACTGGCCACCGGCGAGGAGGCAGGCTGCCGCTCTGGGCCCGGGGGTCGGGCGCGGGGACCGGACCGACGATAGAAAGATGATTGCGGTCTGCTGACGCTGGCGCCCGGCGCGGGCCCTCTGCCCCTGCGGTGGCTGGCTGCTGCCTCTCGACCTCCTTCCCCGGCTACTCACCCCGATTTTAGGGCCAGGGGGAGATATGTCAATAGTGGGCGCCTTCCTGCCAGCCCCGCTAGATGCGGTAGCTCAGGGGGATGGGGCTATCGGTGAGCTGGCGGGGCCGCTCCCCCTGCCACCAGATGCCCGGTATGCGTTCGCCGCAGCCCGGGCAGGTGCCCGCCGGCGTCACCTCGTAGGCCAGGATGCGGTAGCCCAGGCGCCCCACGAGCAGCCGACCGCACCGGGGGCAGCGGGTGTTCTCGAAGTCGCCGACCATGCCCGGCAGGTTGCCAGCGTAGACGTAGCGCAGCCCCTCCTCTCGCCCGATGTTGGCGGCGCGCACCAGCGTGCGGGCGTCGGTGTTGTCGGGGTCGGTCATCTTGTAGTCCTTGTGGAAGGCGGTCACGTGCCAGGGGATGTCGGGAGAGACGGAGGCGATGAAGCGGGCCGCCTCCCGCAGCTCCTCGTCGGAGTCGTTGAAGCCCGGCACCACCAGGGTGACCACCTCCACCCAGAAGCCCATCTCGTGGGTCATGCGGATGGTCTCCAGCACGTGCTCCAGCTTGCCGCCCAGGACGCGATAGTTCCTGGGGTTCATGGACTTGAGGTCCACCTTGTAGCAGTCCACCCAGGGCCGCAGGTATTCCAGGGCCTCGCGGGTGGCGTTGCCGTTGGAGACGTAGGCGGTCAGGTAGCCCCGCGCCCTGGCCAGCCGGAAGACCTCCACCGCCCACTCGGAGGTGATGAGGGGCTCGTTGTAGGAGCTGACATAGGCGCGGGCGCCCATGCGCTCGCCCATCTCCACCAGCTCCGGCGCCGAGACCTCCATGGGCTCGACACCGGCCACGGGGTCGCGCAGGGCCTGGGAGGTGACCCAGTTCTGGCAGTAGGGGCAGTGATAGTCGCAGCCCAGCATGCCGAAGGTCAGGGCCAGGGCGCCGGGCAGGGCGTGGAAGAAGGGCTTCTTCTCGATGGGGTCGCACTGGAGGGCGGCCACATAGCCGTGGGGCACCATCAGGGTGCCGCCGCGGTTGAAGCGCACCTGACAGATGCCCCGCTGCCCGTCCAGGACGAGGCAGCGATGCCCGCAGGCGTAGCAGCGCACCTTGTTCCCGTCCAGCCGTTCGTAGAGCTCGCCCGGACGGGCGTAGCGGTCTATGACCTGGGCCAGGGTCAGGGAGCGGCCGATGAGCTTGGGCATTCCCTAAAGATTATACTCCTCCGTCGGGCCCCCGGGGCCGCCGGCCGCCGCTCATCTCGCTTCCAGCCAGCGAACGATGTCCTGCACGTGGTCGCGGATGTTCAGCTTGGCCTCCCGCACCAGCCAGCGGAAGCAGTCCAGACGCTGGGCGGGGTCCGGGGCGTAGTCGTGCCAGGCCAGGACGTAGGCGCGACCGGGGCGCCGCGCTGCCTTCGGCCCGGGGAACAGGTGCACGTAGATGGTGGAGCCGTCGTCGGTGAAGCCGATGCCGCCCACGGCCCCCTCCATCAGGTCGGCCCGGCCGATGCGCTCCAGCTCCCGTCGCAGCTGCTCCTCCAGGAACCTGAGGGCCATCCCGCACCATGCTAGCACGGGGCCTTGAGCGGGGCCCGCGCCCTCGCCTATGCTGGCGGCGATATGGCCTCCTTCGTGCTGGCCCTGGACCAGGGCACGTCCAGCTCCCGCGCCATCCTGTTCGACGCCGAGGGGCAACCGGTGGCGTCGGCCCAGTTGCCCTTCCGCCAGCACTTCCCCCGCCCAGGCTGGGTGGAGCACGACCCGGAGGAGATCTGGCAGACGCAGCTGGAGGCGGCCCGCCAGGCCCTGCGCCAGGCGGGCGTGACAGCCCGCGAACTGGCGGCCATCGGCATCGCCAACCAGCGCGAGACAACCGTCCTCTGGGACGAGCGGGGGCTCCCGGTCGCCAACGCCATCGTCTGGCAGGACCGCCGCACCGCGCCCCTCTGCCAGCGCCTGCGCGACGAGGGCCTGGAGCCCCTCTTCCGACAGCGCACCGGCCTGGTGCTAGACCCCTACTTCTCGGGCAGCAAGCTGCGCTGGCTGCTGGACAGCGACCCCGACCGCCGGCGCCGGGCCGAGCGCGGAGAGCTGCGCTTCGGGACGGTTGACTCCTGGCTGCTCTACCGCCTGACGGGACGTCACGCCACCGACCCCTCGAACGCCTCCCGCACCCTCATGTTCGACATCCACCGCCTGCGCTGGGACGAAGAGCTGCTCTCGCTCCTGGGCGTCCCCGCCGCCGTCCTGCCCCAGGTGTTGCCCTCCTGCGGCCACTTCGGCGAGACCCTCTCCGAACACCTGGGCGCCCCCGTGCCGGTGACGGCGGTGCTGGGCGACCAGCAGGCCGCCCTCTTCGGGCAGGCCTGCCTGCAGCCAGGCATGGCCAAGAACACCTACGGCACCGGCTCCTTCCTGCTCATGAACACCGGCGACCGCGCCGTGTTGGCCGAGGGCCTCCTCTGCACCGTCGCCTGGCAGATGGACGGCGTCGCCACCTACGCCCTGGAAGGCGCCAACCTGGTATCGGGGGCGATGGTGCAGTGGCTGCGGGACGGCCTGGGCATCATCGCCACCTCCGACGAGGTGGAGGAGCTGGCGCGAGGGGTGCCCGACAGCGGTGGCGTCTACGTGGTGCCCGCCCTGGCGGGCCTCGGCTCCCCCCACTGGGACCCCTACGCTCGCGGCCTCATCATCGGCCTGACGCGGGGCACCACCCGCGCCCACATCGCCCGCGCCACCCTGGAGGCGATGGCCTGCCAGACGCGGGACGTGGTCGAGGCCATGGAGCGGCAGGCGGGGGTCTCTCTGCCCGAACTGCGCGCCGACGGCGGCGCCGCCCGCGACGACCTGCTGCTCCAGGTCCAGGCCGACCTGCTGGGTCGGGAGGTGGTGCGGCCCCGGGTGGCCGAGACCACCGCCCTGGGCGCCGCCCTCATGGCCGGCCTGGGCGCCGGACTGTGGAAGGGCACCGACCAGGTCGCCCGCCTCTGGCGGGAGGAGGCGCGCTTCCACCCCCGCCTGCCGCCCGCCGAGCGGGAGCGCCTCTACGCTGGCTGGCTGCGGGCGGTGGAGCGGGCCCGTGCCTGGGCCAGCGACGAGGGCTGAAGGCCCCCTTCACCCGAAGGCGCCCATCACCTCCCGGGCGAAGCGCTCCAGCACCGACAGGGCCACCTCCGGGCCGGGGCGGAGGGGCGGCTCCAGCACCACGTGCCCAACCCCGATGCGACGGTATTCCTCCAGCCAGCGCCGCACCTGCTCGGGCGTCCCGACCAGGGGTCGGTCGTCGCCGCGCGGGTCGTCGCGCAGGCGCAGCGGGCAGCGCACCGACAGGGTCAGCCCGGCAGGATTGCGCCCGTGCTCCCGCGCCAGCTCCAGCACCCGCTGCCAGAGCGGCTCCAGCTCCTGCGGCCGCAGGCCGACGGCATGCCAGCCGTCGCCCAGGCGGGCTGCCCGGCGCAGGGCCGCCTCCCCGTGGCCACCCACCCATATGGGCGGCGCCACGCCGGGGCGCGGCTCGCAGCGGACGCCGCTCACGCGGTAGTAGCGCCCCTCGAAGCGGGGCTCCTCCTGCTCCCACAGCACCCGCAGCACCTGGATGTGCTCGTCGGTGCGGCGCCCCCGGTCGTCCCAGGGCATGTCCAGCGCCCGCGCCTCTTCCTCCAGCCAGCCGGCGCCAACGCCCAGCACCAGCCTTCCGCCCGAAAGCACCTGCAGCGTCCCCAGCACCTTGGCGTTGAGCACCGGCGGCCGGTAGGGGAGCACCAGCACCGACGTGCCCAGGAGCACCCTGGCGGTGGCGCCGGCCACGTAGGCCAGGGTGGTCACCGCCTCCAGCCACGGGGCCTCGGGCGGCAACGGGAACTCGCCCGACTCGGCATACGGATAGCGGGAGCGGAAGCCCAGGGGGAAGACGATGTGGTCGCTGGCCCAGACCGAGTCGTAGCCCATCTCCTCCACCGCCCGCGCGAAGCGGACGACCTCCTCCCCCGGCCAGACGACGCCTATCTGGGGCAGGTGCACACCGAACTGCATCTCTACCCTCCCGCTGCTGACGGTCGGCCCCATCATATCCACCCCAGCAGCGGCGGTGCTAGACTGGGTGTGTGAACGAACGCCTCATCGCCGGGCTGAAGCGCATCGTCGGGCCCCGCTACGTCCTCCACCGGCCCGAGGAGCTGATCGTCTACGAATACGACGCCACTATCGAGCGCGCCCTGCCCGAGGCGGTGGTGCTGCCCGGCTCGGCCGAGGAGGTGGCGGCGGTGGTGCGACTGGCCCGTCGCCACGGCGTGCCGGTGACGCCCCGCGGCGCCGGCACCGGCCTCTCCGGCGGCGCCGTCCCCTGCGAGGGCGGCATCGTCCTGGTGACCAGTCGCCTCAACCGCATCCTGGAGATAGACCCGGAGAACGCCATCGCCGTGGTGGAGCCGGGGGTGGTGAACCTGGACGTCTCCCTGGCGGCGGCGCCCCACGGCCTCTACTACGCCCCCGACCCCTCCAGCCAGCGGGCCTGCACCATCGGCGGCAACGTGGCCGAGAACGCCGGTGGCCCTCACTGCCTCCGCTACGGCACCACCACCAACCACGTCCTGGGCCTGGAACTGGTCACGGCCGAGGGCGAGCTGGTCTGGCTGGGGGGCAAGACGCCCGACGCGCCGGGCTACGACCTGGTGGGCGTGGTGGTGGGCTCCGAGGGCACCCTGGGCATCGTCACCAAGGTGGTGCTGCGGCTGCTGCCCCGCCCCGAGGCCACTGTGACCCTGCTGGCCATCTTCGACGACGTGGACGCCGCCTGCGAGGCCGTCTCGGCCATCATCGGCCAGGGCATCGTCCCCGCCGCCCTCGAGATGCTGGACCGCAACACCATGCTGGCGGTGGAGCCCTACGTCCACGCCGGCTACCCGCCCGATGCCGGCGCCGTGCTGCTCATCGAGGTGGAGGGTCTGCGGGAGGAGGCGGAAGAGCAGGCCGAGGCGGTGCGAGGCATCAGCCAGGAGCTGTCGGCGCGGGAGGTGCGCATGGGCTTCACCGTCGAGGAGCGGGAGCGGCTCTGGGCGGGGCGCAAGGCCGCCCTGGGCGCCCTGGGCCGCCTGGCCCCCTCCTACTACATCCTGGACGGCGTCGTCCCCCGCACCCGCCTGCCCCAGGTGATGCGCCAGGTATACGAGATCTGCCAGCGCTTCGGCCTGCAGGTGGCCAACGTCTTCCACGCCGGCGACGGCAACCTGCACCCCAACATCCTCTTCGACGAGCGGCAGCCGGGCGCGGCCCGTCGCGTGCTGGAGTGCGGCGAGGAGGTGCTGCGCGTCTGTGTCGAGGCTGGCGGCTCCATCACCGGCGAGCACGGCGTCGGCTACGAGAAGCGGGACTACATGCGCTGGATCTTCTCCGACGACGACCTGGCGACTATGGCCGCCCTCAAGGGGGCCTTCGGGGCGGGCGAGATGTTCAACCCGGGCAAGGTCTTCCCCACCCACAAGGGCTGCGGCGAGGTCTCCTCGCGCATGCGCTCGGCCATCGCCAAGGTAGGGCCCGACGCCTATGTCTAGGGCGGGACGCACGCGGCGCCAGGGCGCCATCGAGGCCGCCCTGCTGGACGTCCTGGGCCGCGAGGGCCTCCTCTCAGGCGAAGACCTGCCCGCCTACGCCATCGCCGGCGCCTCCCCCGCAGCCGTGGCCCGCCCGGCCAGCGTCGAGCAGGTGGCCGAGGTGCTGCGCCTGGCCAGTCGCGACGGGCTGGCGGTGGTGCCCTGGGGCGGCGGCACCCTCATGGGCCTGGGGGCACCGCCGCGCCGCTACGACCTGGCCCTGGACCTGCGCCGCCTCGACCGCGTGCTGGAGCACGAGCCTGCCGACCTGACCTGCACTGTCCAGGCGGGGATTACGGTGGCCGCCCTGCGCTCCCATCTGGCCAGGAGCGGGCAGACGGTGGGCCTCGATCCGCCCCTGCCCGAGCGCGCCACCGTGGGCGGGACGCTGGCCACCGCCATCGCCGGCCCCCGACGCTACGCCTACGGCCACCCCCGCGACTTCACCATCGGGCTCAAGGTGGTGCTGGCCGACGGCCGCGTCACCCGCGCCGGCGGCAAGGTGGTGAAGAACGTGGCCGGCTACGACCTGTGCAAGCTCTACATCGGCTCCCTGGGCACCCTGGGCGTCATCGTCGAGGCCACCTTCAAGCTGCTGCCCCTCCCCCGGGCGACAGCCTCCCTGGCCCTGGCCTTCGAGGCGCCCGAGGCCGCCTGTCGGGTGGCGCGGGAGATTTGGCGCCGTGGCCTGGCCGTAACCTCTCTCTGGCTGCAGCGCGACGACGGCCCCTACGTCCTCTTCCTGGAGCTGGGCGGCAGCCCCCGAGCCGTGGCCCGCAGCGAGGGCGAGGCCCGCGACCTGGCCGTCGCCGCCGGCGCCCGCCCCACCGATGGGGCCGCTTCCCGCTGGCAGGAGGCCCTCGCCTCCCCCGCCGTCGCCGGTGCCCCCGCGCTGCGCCTGGGGCTGCTCCCGTCGCGGGTGCCCGAGGCGCTGGTGCGGCTGGAGGCGCTGGCGCCGTCGCTGGTGGTGGCCTTCCCCACCGTGGGGGTCGTCTACGCCCGCTGGCCGGCCGCGGCCGCTGCCCGGAGCGTCGGGGGGCAGGCGCTGCCCATCGCCCAGGCCCTCGGGGGGACGGCGACGGTCCATGCCTGGCCACACGCTGCGCACCCCGCCCCCGACCGGCCCTGGGGCACCGATCCGCCTGCCGCCAGCATCATGCGCCGCATCAAGGAGCTGTGGGACCCGCAGGGCACCCTGAGCCCGGGCAGGTTCGTGACCGGCATATGAGCGCCGAAGGCCTCTCGCCGCCCTTCCTCCCCAGCGACGAAGACCTGTCGCGCTGCGTCCACTGCGGCCTCTGCCTGCCCAGTTGCCCCACCTATCGCGTCCTGCGCCTGGAGCCCGACTCGCCCCGCGGCCGCCTCCACATCATCCGCGCCCTGGCCGAGGGGCGCATCCAGCCCACGCCCGTCGCCCTGGAGCACCTGGAGCTGTGTCTCCAGTGCCGCAACTGCGAGGCCGTCTGCCCCTCGGGGGTGCCCTTCGGCCGCATCATGGAGTCGGCCCGGGCGATGGTCACCGCCTCCGGCCGCGCCCCCCGCCTCTGGCGCCTGCGGCAGGCCCTGCTGCGCCTCTTCCTGTTGCGTCCCGCCCTGGTGGACGCCGCCGTCACCGCCCTGGCCCCGACCGCACCCCTGGCGCGGCGGCTCGCCAGCCTGTTGCCTGCGCCCCTGCGCCTCCCCTTCGCCTCCGCCCCGCGTCCCCGCGGTCGCCCCTACCGTCGGCACGGCCTGCTGGCCACGGGCACCGGGACGCGGGTGGGCTTCTTCCTGGGCTGCGTCATGCCCGCCCTCTACCCCCGCGTGCACGAGGCCACGGTGCGGCTGCTCGCCCTGGCCGGCTGCAGGGTCGTCTCGCCCCGGGGCCAGGTCTGCTGCGGCGCCCTCTTCGCCCACAGCGGCGACATGGCCACCGCCCTCGCCCTGGCCCGCCGCAACGTGGACGCCTTCTTGGCCGAGGGGGTGGAGGTCGTCGTGGTCAACGCCGCCGGCTGCGGTGCCCTGCTGAAGGAATACGGTCACCTGCTCGCCCACGACCCGTCCTACGCCGCGAAGGCCCGTCGCTTCTCCTCCCTGGTGCGCGACGTCACCGAGTTCCTGGCCGAGGGGCCCCTGCCACCGCCCCGACGGGAGGTGCCCCTGCGGGCCACCTACCAGGACCCCTGCCATCTGGCCCACGCCCAGGGGGTGCGGCTGGCGCCGCGACGTCTGTTACGGCAAGTGCCTGCCCTGGCTCTTATAGAAATGGAGCACCCCGACAGGTGCTGTGGCAGCGCCGGCGTGTATTCGCTGTCCCATCCCGCCCTGGCGCTCCAGCTCCTGAAGGAACGCGTGCAGGAGGTCGCGACTACGGGCGCAGAGGTCGTCGTCACTGCCAACCCTGGCTGCATGCTCCAGCTAGAGGCCGCTGCCAGGCTGGGCCGCCAGCCCTGGCGAGTGGCCCACGTGGTGGAGGTGGTGGCCGCCGCCTACGGCCCCGAGGGGCCGCCGCACGCCGACGGGGTGGGGAAGAGGTAGAAAACATGCTCTGGCCCAAGGGAGACGACGGCGGCCCTGAGCCGTTGGCCTGGGGCGTCGGAACGAGTAAAATGGCCATGACCGGCCGCGCCGAGACCCACCACGGGGGGCCCGTCAGGGCAGGGATGGTTACTATGGCTGTGCCTAGGCAGGAAGCGGTGCGTGCCCAGCTCCTGGACGAGGCGATTGACCACCTGTTGCGGGGCGAAGAGCCCGCCCTGGAGGTCAACGACGAGCTGTCGGCGCTGGTGGAGGTGGCCCGCCTGCGCTACCGCCTCTCACGCTACCTGCAGGGGGTGGCGGCCCAGCGCCAGGAGGCCGTCTGGGGGCAGGTGCGTTCCCGCATCGGCCCCCCGCCCTCCCGCAGCCCCTAGCCGGCCTCCGCCCCAGCGACGGACGCGTTCGTCGCTATTGACAGCCCTTGTCCGCCTGGCGGATGATACTGGCGGGCCCGCCCCGGGCCCCCGAGTGGCGATGGGCACCGTCTCGCTAGCGATTGGCCTCCCTCTTCTCCCCCAGGCCGTGGCTCCCGCCTTCACCCGCCGGCCGCCGACGGCGCCCCGCCGACGCCTCACCACCGACCGAGAGGGCCGAGGATGACGCGCGAGCTGGAGGTGCTGGCCGAGGGCCAGGGCGAATACCACCCCGTAGACCCCGACGCCTTCCGCGAGTGGGTGCGCGAGCACAAGCAGCGCGCCCTGGTGCCCAAGCTCATGAGCGCCAGGGAGGCCATCGAGCGCTTCGTGCAGGACGGCGACTACATCGTCTACGAGTGCAACTACATCCAGCGGGGGCCCGCCGCCCTCATCCGCGAGATCATCCGCCAGGGCAAGAAGGACCTGTGGGTAGGGGCCAAGTTCACCTGGGTGGACGCCGCCCTGCTGGTGGAGGCGGGCTGCGCCAGCCGGCTGGACGTGGGCTTCTTCCTCTTCAGCCCGGCGGTGGAGCGGGCGGTGAAGGAGGGGCGCGTCAAGATCTACGAATACTCCAACGTGGTCATGACCAACCGCCTCAAGGCGGGGGCCATGGGCCTCCCCTTCATCCCCGTGCGCTCCTTCGGCGGCACCGACGGCTTCAAGTACTCCGGCGCCAAGCTCGTCCGCGACCCCTACACCGGCCAGCCCATCACCATCGTCCCCGCCCTCAACCCCGACGTGGCCCTCATCCACGTCCACCAGGCCGACGTCTATGGCAACGCCCGCATCTTCGGCACCGGCATCTCCGACGTGGAGGCCGCCCTCGCCTCCCGCAAGGTCATCGTCTCCGCCGAGGAGATAGTGGACACGGAGGAGATACGCCACAACCCCGGCCTCACCGCCATCCCCTACTACTGCGTGGACGCGGTCGTCCACCTGCCCTTCGGCGCCTACCCGGGCGAGATGGCTGGCCGCTACGCCTCCGACGTGGAGCACGTGGTGGAGGTGGTGGGCGCCACCATGCGCGGCCTCGTCCGCCAGTATCTGGACAAGTGGGTCTACGGCGCCCAGGACCACTTCGAGCTGCTGGAGAGGCTGGTGGGCTGGAGAAAGCTGCAGGAGATGGTGCAGCGGGCCACCATCAAGGAGGGATACCAGCCATGATCCGCATGCACCCCGCCAGGGGCGAGAAGGCCGCCTACTTCAACGAGCGGGAGCACCAGATCTGCGTCATGGCCCGCCTCATCGAGGACGGGAAGACCTACTGGGTGGCGGGCGGCGGCTCCCCCATGGCCAGCATCCTGCTGGCCAAGAAGCTCTACGCCCCCAACGCCGTCTACGTCACCGAGGACGGCGTGCTGGCGCCGGAGCCGGCCCTGCCCCTCGACCCCATGATGACCATGGTCAGCGCCCGCGCCGGCCACCGCGCCCTGCAGTGGGGCACCATGAACAGCGTCGGCTTCCACGCCCAGACAGGCTACATGGACTACGGCATCCTCAACACCCTGCAGGTGGACCCCCACGGCAACATCAACTCCACCCTTCTGGGCGACTACGAGAGCGGCGAGTTCCGGCGCTTCGGCGGGCCGGGCGGCGCCGACTCCATCGCCTCCCTCTGCTGGCGCACCATCCTCATGACCGACCACCAGAAGCGCAAGTTCGTGCCGCGGGTGGACTTCATCTCCTCGCCGGGCTTTCTGGACGGCTCCGAGGGGGCGCGGGAGCGCTGGGGCCTGCCCCGGGGCACCGGCCCCTACCTGGTGCTCACCCCCTGGGCCCTCTTCGACTACGAGGACCGCTACCTGCGCCTCATCGGCGTCTCCCCCTTCGTCACCCTGGAGCAGGTGCTGGCCGAGATGTCCTTCCGCCCCAGGGTGGCGCCCGACCTGCTGACCCTGGAGACGCCCACCGAGGAGGAGCTGGCCATCCTCCGCAGCGAGATAGACCCCCGCGGCCAGGTGACCGTCACGGGCGACATCGGCCGCTGGATCATGCGCCGCGACGACGGCACCTACGGGCCGGCCGAGGAGGTGCCGCAGCGGCCCGCCGACCCCAACCTGCCCCGTAGCTGGTAGCTAGCGGAAGAGGTCGCGCTCGGCCGGGCGCACCATATCGGTCGCCCGGCCCGGGCCGGGCACGTAGGGGTAGCCGCGCACGATGGCCACCGGCACCCGCGCCAGCTTGCCCATCACCAGTTCGGCGGCCGCTGCCAGCTCGTCGGCCACGGCGATGGTGGTGACCCGCAGCACGTAGCCGTAGGGGTCCGTCTGGCCCACGTAGTCCACGAAGGGCGACATGCCCGCCACTCCCACGGCCACGTTGACGTGACCCTCCCGCCAGGGCCGACCGAAGGTGTCGCTGATGACCACCGCCACCTCCACCCCCGCCAGCCGCCCGATGCCCCGACGGATGGCCTCGGCCGAAGCGTCGGGGTCTTCGGGCAGCAGGGCCACGTAGCCCTCGCCGGCCACGTTGGAGGCGTCCACGCCGGCGTTGGCGCAGACGAAGCCGTGCCTGGTCTCGGTGATGAGGACGCCCCGCTCGGCCCGCACCACCCTGCGGCTCTCCCGCAGCACCACCTCCACCAGGCGGGGGTCCTTGTCCAGCCGCTGGGCCAGCTCCAGGGCGGCCGGCGAGGGCACCACCTCGGCCAGGGCCACCATCCTCCCCTCCGCCTTGGAGACGATCTTCTGGGTGACCACCACCACGTCGCCGTCCTGCAGGGGAGTTCCCTGGGCCGCCGCCGCCCCCACCACGATGGCGGCCAGGTCGTCGCCGGGCCGCACCTCGCCGATGCCCCCCACCGGGACGATGTGCACTCCCGCCGGTGCCCCGCTCTGGCCGCTCACGGCTTCCGCCTATATGCCCACGATGCGCACGCCCGTGCGCGCCTTGTAGATGCGGTTGATGTTCAGCAGCATGGCCGTCCACTCCTCCAGGTAGCGGGAGTTGGCCAGGACGCCCCCGTCCACCGCCCGCAGGTAGGCGATCTTCTCGGCCAGCTCCATCACCTTGCGCTTGGCCGAGCGGTGGTCGGAGCAGATGATGACGTCGCCCTGCATGGGCTTCTCCACGTTCTGCAGCAGCGTGGCGTCCAGGTGGTGGAAGCCGCTGACCACCTTGGCGCCGGGCACTAGGGCGCGGGCCTGTTCGGCCGCCGAGCCTTCGGGCACGCTCAGGGCACGGACGCCGTGGCCGCCGAACTGCAGGGGGACCACCACGTCCACGAGGATCTTCTCGTCAATGGCCTCGGCCAGGGACTGGAGGGTCTCCCGGTGGCCCTCGTAGGGCACCGTCACGAAGATGATGTCGCCCGCCTGACAGGCCTCGGCGTTGAGGCCGCCCCGCACCTTGGCCTCGGGCACCTTCTCCAGCACCTTGGCCACCGCCTGGGCGGCCCGCTCCTCGGAGCGGGACCCGATGAACACCTCCTCGCCGGCCTTGGCGAAGCGTATGGCCAGGCCCAGCCCCTCGGGGCCTGTCCCCCCGATGAACGCAATGCGTGCCATCCCGTGTTCCTCCTGTGCTGGGCGTAGGGGTCTAGTCGTATTATGGCACCGCCCCCTACCATCGAACAGGAGTGGGCGCGCAGTCCCGCCGGCCCTGGCTCGCCGCCTATCTGCTGCTGGTGGCCGCCCTGGCGCTGGCCGTGGCCGTGCTGGGGTGGCGCCTGCTGGACGCCATGGCCCCGCGGGGGCCGGTGGAGCGCCTGGCGGCTCCTTACGGCTACAGCACCCTCGCCTGGGAGCTGTCCCAGGTGCCCCAGAAGCTGGCCGCGAAGCTGGGCACCCTCCTGCGCCGCCAGGACGACGCCGAGCGCCAGGAGGCCTTGCGTCGCTACCTCGAGGCCGCCGCCCGCCTGCGCCAGCTCGCCCAGCGCCCCGAGCTGGCCGCCCCGGGGGAACGGGAGGCGCTGCTGCGGGTGCTGGCCGAGAACGAGAACGCCGTCGAGTCGCTGCTGGAGGGGCGCATAACGGCCCTGCTGAAGGAGGCCGGGCTCACGCCCACCCTGCCCCTCTTCGGGCGCCTGGGCATCGTCTTCCCGCCGGTGGCGGTGGAGCTGGGGCCCACGCCCAAGGTGCTGGCCGTCTCCCCGCGCGAGCGCATCTATCTGCAGCAGGCGCTGCTCCTCTCGCCGCGCCTGAGCGTCGGGCAGCGGGACGCCCTGGAGCAGGCGGTGGCCAGCACCGGCGTCTCGTCGCTGGTGGTGGACGTGGGCGGGGTGGGCGCCTACCCCAGCATGGTGCCCGTCAGCGACAGCTACGCCTTCCTGGTGGAGACGACCATCCACGAGTGGGTCCACCACTACCTGGCCCTTTACCCCCTCGGCCGCAACTACTTCCGCAGCGCCGAGACCCGCACCCTGAACGAGTCGGTAGCCGACCTGGTGGCCGAGGAGCTGACAGACGCCTACTTCCGCCGCTATCCCGCCGACGGCGCCCCACCCCCACTGCCCGAGCCTCCCCCCGCCCTGGTGCGGGAGCTGCGGCTGCTGCGCCTGCAGGTGGAGGGTCTGCTGCAACGGGGCCAGGTGGACGAGGCCGAGTCCCTCATGGAGGCGCGCCGCCTGGAGCTGGCCTCGCGCGGCTACTACATCCGGCGCCTCAACCAGGCCTACTTCGCCTTCTTCGGCCTCTACTCCGACAACCCCGCTTCCACCAGCACCGTCGGGCCCAAGCTGGAGTCCCTGCGCCTGCGAGCGGGCTCTCTGCGCGGCTTCCTGGAGACGGTGCGGGGCATCACCAGCGAGCGCGAGCTGGACGTGCTCCTGGCCGCCGCCCCCTAGTCGGGCAACTCCACCGGCACCGTCAGCACCCGCAGGTCGCGGCGCCCCTGCAGGTAGCGTTTGAGACCTAGAATCGTCTGGTTGTGCAGCAGCCGCTCCCACCAGTGGCGCACGCGCAGGCTGGGCAGCAGCACCACCAGCTGGCCGTCGGCCGAGCGCGAGAGGTAGTCTATACAGGCCAGCATGGGCGCCAGGAAGGCCCGGTAGGGCGACTCGACGATCAGCAGGGGCACGTCGGGCAGCAGGCGCTCCCAGCGCTGTCGGAACTCCTCGGCCGCCTCCCGCTGGTCGGTGACGTGGACGGCGGTGATGCGCCCACCCCACTCCCTGGCCACCTGCACCGCCGCCAGGGTCACGCGGTCCAAGTCGTGGACGGGGATGACCACGTGGCGCCGCTGGGCGCCCGGCTCCAGGGGGGCGCTGGGCGGCGCTGGCAGCCGCGCCACCTCCTCCTCGCTCACCCGCACCCGCTCCTGGAACCGTCGGTAGTGGCGGTGAACCAGCAGGAAGAGCATCACCAGCGTGGCCATGAGCAGGGTGGAGATCCAGGCGCCGTGGGTGAACTTGGTCACCAGGAAGATGGCGGCCACCACCGCCGTGGCCGCTGCCCCCACGCCGTTGAAGAGCATGCTCGTCCGCCAACCGGGCTCCCGCAGGCGCCACCAGCGTCCCACCATACCCGACTGCGAGAGGGTGAAGGCCACGAACACGCCCACGGCATACAGCGGTATCAGCCGCGTCACGCTGGCGTTGAAGGCCACCAGCAGCAGGCAGGCGCCGCCGGCCAGGGCCAGGATGCCGTTGGTGAAGGCCAGCCGGTCGCCCTTAAAGGTGAACTGCCGCGGCATGTAGCCATCGCCGGCCAGGATGGCCGAGAGGCGGGGGAAGTCGGCGAAGGCCGTGTTGGCCGCCAGGAAGAGCACCATGGCCGTGGCCGCCTGGTAGACGTAGTATAGGGGGCTCTCGCCCAGCACCTCCCGTCCCAGCTGGGAGACGATGGTCTCTCGCTCCTCCGGCACCAGTCCGTAGCGGCTGGCCAGGAAGGTGATGCCCAGGAACAGGAAGGCCAGGATGCAGGCCATCCAGGTCAGAGTGACACGGGCGTTGTAGCTTTCGGGCGGCTTGAAGGCCGGCACACCGTTGGAAATCGCTTCCACACCGGTGAGCGCGGCGCTGCCCGAGGAAAAGGCACGCAGGATGAGCAGTATGCTTAGGGCCTCTAGCGGCTCGATGGGGTGCCGCGGCGGCGCAGCGTGCAGCAGGCTGCCCGGGGCATCGCCCAGGACTACCTTCGCCATCCCCAGCAGGATGACGGTGCCCATGGACGCGATGAAGCAGTAGGTGGGGGCCGAAAAGATGGTGCCCGACTCGCGGATGCCTCTGAGATTGCCCCAGGTGAACAGCACCACCACCGCCACCGCCAGCACCACCTTCAGATCGAACAGTCCGGGCGCGGCGGAGGTGATGGCCGCGACGCCCGCCGCCACGCTCACCGCCACCGTCAGGGTGTAGTCCACCAGCAGGGCCGCCGCCGCCACCAGCCCTGGCAGCTGCCCTAGATTATCGTGAGCAACGATATATGCCCCACCGCCGTTGGGATAGGCGCGGATAGTCTGGTGATACGAAAGTGCCACGATAGCCAGCAGGGCGACGATGACGGCGGCGATGGGCAGCGACCACTTGAGGGCGCCCGAGCCGGCCAGGGCCAGCACGATCAGTATCTCCTCAGTGGCGTAGGCCGAGCTGGAGAGGGCGTCGGACGAGAACACCGCCAGCGCCTTGACCTTGCTCAGCCGCTCGTGGATGGCCTGGGAGGTGGCGAAGGGGCTGCCGATGAGCAGCCGGCGCAGGTCGGCCAGGTAACGGCCCAGGGCGTCCATCGGGCGACTGCCCAGGGGTGTCGCCTCCAGATAGCCCGGGGCTACCTTGGTCAGCCGCTGCTGTCTGGGGACGATGCGCAGATAGGGCGTGCGGGAGGCCGCCCCGTAGCGCACCTCCCGCACCTCGATGTCGGCGTCGGCGGCGGGGCGCCCCCGCTCGTGGCGGGGCACCACGATGCGCGTGTGCTCTTCGGGCGGTGGCGGTGCCTCCTCCTCCGTCGGCGGGGGCGGGGCGGCCACGCCCCCATCCTCCCGCTCCCGGGGCCGCTTCACCCGCACGAAGGAGGGGCGACGGGGCTTCTGGTCCTCCATGCCTGCCGGGTAACCTCGTCCCAGCAGTCTAGACTAGCGGGGAGAGGCGCCTGGGTCACCTGCGGTTGCCGCGCCCGCGGCCATCGCCCTGGCCCTCGGAGTCGTCCTGGTCGGGCGTGGGGGTGACGGTGGGCCGCACGGTGGGGGTGGGGCTGGGCCTGGGCGTGGGCGTCAGCGTCGGCGTCAGCGTCGGACTGGGGATGGGCGTGGGGGTGGGCGTCCTCTCCGGCTCCACGCCGCCCGTGGGCGAGCGGCACGCCCCCGGCCGCGTCACCGGCACCCCCCGGGCGAACACCTCCTGTCGGCCGTCGCACTCGGCCAGCACCACGTCCTGGGGAGCGCGGAAGGGCGTGGGCGGGAACTGCAGGTGCTGCAGCGCCACCGTCATGAACTGGCGCCACATGGGGCCGGCCCCCGAGGCGCTGAAGGCGCCCTGGGCCATGGGGGTGCCGTCGGTGTTGCCCATCCACACCCCCACCGCCAGCTCCGGCGTGTAGCCCAGCACCACGTTGTCGCGAAAGTCGTTCTCGGTGCCCGTCTTGGCGGCCGCCGGCCGCCCGATGGTCAGCCGCGACCAGGTGATACCCTCCTTGGAGAGGATGTCGGTGATCATGTAGGCGAAGGCGGGCCGCACCACCTGCACCAGTTGCGGCTGATACTGATAGAGCACGTTGCCCTGGGCGTCCTCGATCTTCAGGACGGGGGCGGGGTCCACCTGGCGGAAGCCCGAGGGCAGGTCCTCCACCGTTGGCATGCCGGCCAGGACGCCGTTGGCGGCCAGGGCCGAGTAGGCGTAGGTCATGTCCAGCAGCCGCACCTCGCAGGTGCCCAGGGTCCAGGTGGGGCCGCAGGAGCGCTCCGTCAGGGGCACGTTGCAGGAGGCGGAGCCCACCGGATTGGTGTAGGTCAGGCCCATGCGGGCGGCCGTCCGGACCACATTGCCCTCGCCCATGGCCATGAGGGTGCGGACGGCGGGTGTGTTCACCGACTCCGACAGCGCCTTGCGCACGGTGATCTTTCCCAGGTAGACGTCGCCGTTCCAGTTGCGGATGGGCTGAGGGCGACCCCCCGGCCCCGGCAACTGCAGCGGCTCGTCCTCGACGATGGTGGAGGGCACCCAGCCTCGTTCGAAGGCGGTGATGTAGGTGAAGACCTTCATGGTGGAGCCGTGGGAGCGGCAGCTGGTGGCCATGTTCACGTTGCCCTGCACCAGCGGGCTGGTGTCGAAGTAGTTGCGAGAGCCCACCATGGCCAGTATCTCGCCCGACTGGGGGCGGATGGCGACGATGGCCCCGTTGTGGGCGTTGTAGCGGCTGCCGATGTTGTCCAGTATCTCGTTCACCGTCTGCTCGCCCAGCCGCTGCAGCTCCAGGTCGAGGGTGGTGGTGATGCGCAGGCCGCCCTTGCTGATGACCTCGTCGCAGGTCACGCCCCTGGGCGGGCGGAAGAGGCCCTGCTTGCACATCTTTACCACCTGCTCCTGGGCGTAGACGACGAAGTGGGGCGCCTCGATGGCGTCCACCACGCTGGCGTAGCTCACCTGCTGGCTGCGGGCCTCCTCGATCTGCTGCGGCGTGATGACGATGCCCCGCTCCTGTAGGGGCGGTATGCGGTTGACCGCCTCCAGGTGGCGCTGCAGCAGGTCCAGCACCTCCTGGCGGCGGGCCTCGGCCCGCTCCTTGTTCTCGGGGCGGGTGGGGTCGTAGAGGGCGGGGGCCTTGGGGATGCCGGCCAGCATGGCCGCCTCGGCCAGGGTCAGGTCCTTGGCCGACTTGCCGAAGTAGCGCTTGGCCGCCGCCTCCACCCCGTAGGCGTTGTTGCCGTAGAAGACCTGGTTCAGATACCACTCCAGCACCTGGTCGCTGGAATACTGGCGCCGCATCTCCAGGGCCAGCACCACTTCCTTCAGCTTGCGCTCCACGGTGCGCTCGAACCACCCCTCCTCGATGCGACCGTAGAGGTTGCGCACCAACTGCTGGGTGATGGAGCTGCCGCCGCTGCCCTCCAGGAAGCCCGGGCCCAGGGGGGTGAAGTTCTCCAGGAAAGCCCGCGCCAACCCGCGGAAGTTCACCCCCGGGTTCTCGTAGAAGCTGGCGTCCTCGGTGGCGATGGTGGCGGCGATGAGGTAGGGCGATATCTCCTCCAGGGGCACCGGGTCGTAGAGGCCGCTGACGGGGTTCATGGCCTGGTAGAGAAAGCGCCCGTTGCGGTCGTAGAAGCTGGAGCTCTGCCAGGAGGTGATCTCGATGACCTCGTTGGGGGGTATGAGGCCGCCGGCGAAGTGCTGGTAGACGGCGTAGGCGGCACCGGCGCCGCCGGCCGCCAGCAGGCCCAGCAGCGCCACCAGCACCGCCAGGGCCACCCCCAGGCGGGCCTTCCCCGCCCCCTCCCGTCGGGTGTCCGCCCTCCGCAGCCGCGACCGCCTCGTCCGGATGGCCCCGTTCAAGGTTCCCTCACTAAAATAACGAAGTGGGACAGCCCCAGGATTCGCAGAGGAGTGTTTTCTAACCGCTGCAGCCCCCGCAACGCCCGCCCCAGCGGGCCCCAGCGCCACGACGCCTTATCGAAGCCGGGGAAGACCTGCCCGTGCACCAGCGGGCGCAGGGGCAGCCCCCGCCAGAGGCGACGCAGGCCCGCCGCCGTGTAGGCGCGGGCATGGGGCACCAGCCGGCCCCGCAGCGGGTCGGGCAGGTAGTTCACCAGCGGCACGTTGCCGAAGACGTAGCGCCTGCCCAGGAAGACCCCATGCGTCTCGAAGGGGAAGAAGCGGTTGGGGCAGAAGAGCACCAGGTGTCCCCCGGGGGCCAGCACCCGACAGGCCTCCCGCAGGGCGGCGGCGTCGTCCTGCACGTGCTCCAGCACCTCGTGCATGAGCACCACGTCGAAGCTGCCGTCACGGAAGGGCAGGCGCTCGGCCACGGCCAGCGCCACCGTGGGGGCCACCTCGACGGCCCGCAGCAGGGAGCGGCGGTCCACATCTATGCCGGCCACGGCGCCGACGCCCACCTCCTGCAGGCGGCGCAGGAAGGTACCCACGCCGCAGCCCACGTCCAGCACTCGCCTCCCCTCCAAAGGTATATACCGTCGGACGAGGGCCAAACGTCGCTCCAGGCCGGCTGTCCAGAGCTGGCTGGGGTGGCCCAGGAGGGCGCGCCGGTCAGTAGTCTCTATCTCCCTCACGCTGCAGCCCGCGGCTGGCCGCCGGGCGGCCGCCCGCTTATAATAGTTTCGCAGACCCGGGCAGCCGACGCACCCCCTGCCCCCATGCCCATTGAGCGCGAACAGGTGCTGCATATAGCCCGCCTGGCCCGCGTGGGCCTGAGCGAGGAGGAAGTGCAGCGCTTCGAGGAGCAGCTATCGCAGATCCTGGACTACTTCCAGGTGCTGCAGGAGCTGGACACCAGCGACGTGCCCCCCACCTCTCACGTCCTGCCCCTGGAGAACGTCATGCGCGACGACGAGCCCCGGCCGCCCCTGCCCGCCGAGCAGGTGCTGGCCAACGCTCCCCAGCGCGAGGGGGACTTCTTCAAGGTGCGGGCCGTCTTCGAGGAATAGCGGTGGGCGAAGACCTCTTCCGCCTCACGGCCCACGAGGCCGCCCGCCTGCTGGCCCGTCGCGAGGTCTCTTCCCTGGAGCTGACGCGGGCGGTGCTGGAGCGGGCGCAGCAGGCCGACGCTCGCCTCAACGCCTTCGTCACCCTCACGCGGGAGCTGGCCCTGGAGCAGGCCCGCCAGGCCGACGAGCGGCTGGCCCGCGGCGATGACGTCACCCCCCTCACCGGCGTGCCGGCGGCCATCAAGGACGTCATCTGCACCCAGGGGGTGCGCACCACCTGCGGCTCCCGTATGCTGGAGAACTTCATCCCCCCCTACGACGCCACCGTCATCGTGCGGCTGAAGCGGGCCGGCCTGGTGATGGTGGGCAAGACCAACATGGACGAGTTCGCCATGGGCTCCTCGGGCGAGAACTCCTACTTCGGTCCCACCCGCAACCCGTGGGACGAGTCGCGGGTGCCCGGCGGCTCCTCCTCGGGGTCGGCGGCGGCGGTGGCCGCCGACGCCTGCCTCTACGCCCTGGGCAGCGACACGGGCGGGAGCATCCGCCAGCCGGCCGCCCTCTGCGGCATCGTCGGCCTGAAGCCCACCTACGGCCGTGTCTCCCGCTACGGCCTGGTGGCCTTCGCCTCCTCCCTGGACCAGATCGGCCCCATGACCAAGGACGTGACCGACGCCGCCCTGGTGCTGCAGGTCATCGCCGGCCACGACCCCAACGACTCCACCTCGGCGCCGGTGGAGGTGCCCGACTACGCCGCCGCCCTGGTGCCCGACGTGAAGGGGCTGCGCATCGGCGTGCCCCGCGAATACATGGGCGAGGGGGTGGAGGAGGGGGTGCGGCAGGCGGTGACGGCGGCCATCCAGCGGCTGGCCGAACTGGGCGCCCGGGTGGACTGGGAGGCGTCCCTCCCCTCGACGCCCTACGCCCTGGCCTGCTACTACATCATTGCCCCCAGCGAGGCCTCGGCGAATCTGGCCCGCTACGACGGCGTCAAATACGGCTACTCCTACACCGAGGGCGCCTCCATGTGGGAGAACATGGAGCGGACGCGCCAGTTCGGCTTCGGCGCCGAGGTGAAGCGGCGCATCATGCTGGGCACCTACGCCCTCTCCGCCGGCTACTACGACGCCTACTACCTGAAGGCCCAGCGCGTGCGCACCCTCATCCGCCGCGAGTTCGAGGCCGCCTTCCAGCGCTACGACGTGCTGGTGACGCCCGTGTCGCCCACGCCCGCCTTCCGCCTGGGCGAGAAGATCGAGGACCCCCTGCAGATGTATCTCAGCGACGTCTTCACCATCCCGGTGAACATCGCCGGGCTGCCCGCCATCAGCGTGCCCTGCGGCTTCAGCCAGGGGCTGCCGGTGGGCCTGCAGGTCATCGGCCGCCCCTTCGACGAGGCCACTGTGCTGCGGGTGGCCTACGCCTACGAGCAGGCCAGCGACTGGCACCGGCGGAGGCCGCCCCCGTGAGCGAGCGAAGGGGCCGGGTGCTGGCCGTCTGTCTCAGCCCCCGCGGTGGCGTGCCTAAATACCCCCAGCCGCAGGTGACGGTGGGGCCCCACGGCGTCGAGGGCGACCACCACTACGGCGCCTTCCGCACCAGCCGTCGCACCGGACAGCCGGTGCCCAACCTGCGCCAGGTCTCCGTCTGCGCCCAGGAGGTCTACGACGAGGTGGAGGCCGCCCTGGGCGTGCGGGTGCCACCGGGGGGCTTCGCCGAGAACGTGCTGGTGGAGGGGCTGGGCGACCTGAGCGACCTGGGCCCCGGCGACCTGCTGCGCTTCCAGGGCGGTGTCGAGTTCGAGGTCACGGAGCAGAACGTCCCCTGCGCCAATCTGAGCGTCTACCATCCGCTGGTGCCCAGGCTGGTCTACGGGCGGCGGGGCATCGTCGGCGTGGTGCGCAGGCCCGGCACCCTCCGCCCGGGCGAGTGGGTGGAGGTGGTGCCGGCCGCCGAGGAGGTGGCGGTGGAGGCCTACGCGGGCGCCTACTACCCCCAGCGGCCCCTGCGGGTGCGCTGGCGCGACCGCTGGTGGGACGTGCGCCAGGTGCTGGGCGAGGCCCGGGGGCCCGGGCAGCGCACCTTCCTGGTGGCGCTGGAGGATGACGTTCGCGTCACCCTCTGCTACTATGAGGGGCAAGACCGTTGGGCCCTGCGCCCCTTTGGGAGGACGTAGCCTTGAGCGAACACCCTTCGCCCTTGCGGAGCTACCTCTCGCGCAAGGTGGAGGCCATCCCCTCCTCGGGCATCAGGCGCTTCTTCGAACTCATCGCCAGCCTGGACGGGGTCATCTCCCTGGGGGTGGGCGAGCCCGACTTCGTGACGCCAGAGCCCTTCTCCCGGGCCGCCTTCCAGGCGGTGGCCCGCGGCGAGACCCACTACACCTCCAACTACGGCCTGCCGGAGCTGCGGCGGGCCATCGCCCGCCACCTGGAGCGCCTCTACGGCGTCCACTACGACCCCGACAGCGAGATCATCGTCACCGTCGGGGTGAGCGAGGGGCTGCTTTTGGCCGCCCACGCCCTGCTGGACACCGGCGACGAGCTTCTCTGCCCCGACCCCTACTACGTGGCCTATCAGCCGGTGTGCGTGCTGGCCGGAGGCACCTTCGTGCCCGTGCCCACCGACATGGAGAACGAGTTCCGCCTGCGGGCCGAGGACCTGGAAGCCCGCATCGGCCCCCGCACCAAGGCCCTCCTCATCGGCTACCCCTCCAACCCCACCGGCGCCCAGATGACCCGCGACGACCTCATGGCCATCGCCAGGGTGGTGGAGCGGCACGACCTGGTGGTGATCTCGGACGAGATCTACGACCGCCTGAGCTATGACCTGCCCCACACCTGCTTCGCCTCGCTGCCGGGAATGCGGGAGCGGACGGTGCTCCTGGGCGGCTTCTCCAAGGCCTACGCCCTGACGGGCTGGCGGGTGGGCTGGGCCTGCGCCCCCGCCCCCATCCTGGAGGCGATGATGAAGGTGCACCAGTATGTCATCATGTCGGCGCCCACCCCCAGCCAGTATGCCGCCCTGGCCGCCCTGGAGGAGGGGGAGGAGGAGAGCCGCCGCATGGTGGAGGACTTCGACCGCCGGCGCAAGCTGGTGGTGGACGCCCTGGCCAGCATGGGGCTGCCCTGCCCGCCGCCCCGGGGCGCCTTCTATGCCTTCCCCAGCGTGCGGGCCACCGGCCTGGACGACGTGGAGTTCGCCCACCGCCTCCTGCAAGAAGAGAAGGTGGCCGTGATCCCGGGCTCGGCCTTCGGCGACAGGGGCCGGGGGCACGTGCGCATCTGCTACGCCGCGCCCAGGCACCACCTGGAAGAGGCCCTGGAGCGCATGGCCCGCTTCCTCGGCAAGCTTTAGGCCGCCGCTATCGCCACGGGTGCCCCGCCGCCCGCTGCAGCAGGTCGCGCACCGCGCCCGGCGCCCCCGCGATGACGCCCTGGCTGTCCAGTCGCGCCGGCCCGCCGTCCCGGTCCAGAACCAGGCCCCCCGCCTCCTCCACCAGCAGGATGCCCGCGGCCACGTCCCAGGGCTTCAGGTTGTGGTGCACGTAGAGGTCGAAGCGACCGCAGGCGGCGTAGGCCAGCCCCAGGGCGGCCGACCCCATCAGCCGGAAGCCCATCATGTCCGGCCAGAGGGAGCGCATGGTGTCCAGTAGGTGGGCCGCCCGCAGGTCGTCGTAGCCCAGGTCTATGCCGACGAGGGACTGGGAGACCGACGCGGCCGCCGAGACGCGAGCGGGCTGGCCGTTCAGCAGGCACCCCTCCCCGGCCACGGCCAGGAACTCCTCGCCCAGCAGGGGCGCGTAGGTGAGGGCCAGCAGCGGCCGCCCGTCGCGGCAGAGGGCGATGCTGTAGCAGAAGTGGGGGATGCCGCGGGAGTAGTTGTGCGTCCCGTCCAGGGGGTCCACCACCCAGGCCCAGCCGTCGCTAGTGGGGGTGGTGCCGGCCGTCTCCTCCGAGAGAACAGCGTGGTCGGGGAACTCGGCCGCCAGCAGCCGCAGCGTCTCCCGCTCGGCCAGCACGTCGGCCTCGGTTACGAAGTCGCGGCGCCCCTTGGCCGTCACCGCCTGTCGAGGGCCGAAGCGCTCCCTGAGTATGAGACCCGCCCGGCGGGCGCACTCCCGCGCCACTTCCAGGGCTGTCCTGCCGCTGGCCGAGGTCGGTAGCTGGGCGCCCATGCCCCCTCACATGCGGTCGGGGGCCGACATGCCCATCAGCCGCAGGGTGGCGGCCAGGGCGCCCTTGGTGGCGGCCACCAGCTTCAGGCGCGCCTTGGACAGGGCCGCGTCCTCCGAGACGACGCGGCAGCGCTCGTAGAAGTCGTGGAAGGCGGTGGCCAGGTCGAGGGCGTAGTAGGGCAGCAGGTGGGGCTCCAGCTTACGGGCCACCGTCTCCACCATCTCCGGCAGGCGCAGCACCTGGCGGACTAGGGCCAGCTCCGGCTCCTCGCGCAAGAGCGACACGTCGCCGTCGGCGAAGTCGGGCACCCGCTCGCGGGCGTGCATGAGGATGCCGGCCATGCGGGCGTGGGCGTATTGCACGTAGTAGACGGGGTTCTCGTTGGACTGGCGGGCTGCCAGCTCCAGGTCGAAGTCCATGTGGGAGTTGGGCGCCCGCGACAGGAAGAAGAAGCGGCAGGCGTCGGCGCCCACCTCCTCCACCACCTCTCGCAGGGTGACGATCTCCCCCGCCCGCTTGGAGACGCGGACCTCCTCGCCGCCCCGCTTCAGGGTGACCATCTGGTGCACGATAATGACCAGGCGCTCGGGGTCGAGGCCCAGGGCGGCCACGGCCGCCTTCATACGCGGCACGTGCCCCTGGTGGTCGGCGCCCCACACGTCTACCACCAGGTCGTAGCCCCGCACCAGGAACTTGTGGTAGTGGTAGGCGATGTCCGAGGCGAAGTAGGTGGGGCGGCCGTTGGAGCGCACCAGCACGTTGTCCTTGTCCTCCCCCAGGGCCGAAGAGGCGAACCAGACCGCTCCCTCCTTCTCGGTGACGTAGCCACCCTGCCGCAGGAGGCGCATCACCGTCTGGAAGGGCTCCGGGTAGAGGGACCGCTCGCTGAACCAGGAGTCGTAGCGGGCGCCCATCAGGGACAGGTCGGCGCGGATGCGCTCCAGCATCCGCGCCATGCCGAACTCGTGCAGCTCCGGCGGGCAGGGGCCGTCGGCATAGCCCAGCAGGCGGTCACCGAAGCGCTCCTTCGCCTCCCGCGCCAGGTCGAGCACGTATTCGCCGGTGTAGGCACCGGGCGGCACCTCCACCCCCTCGCCGAAGAGCTGGCGGTAGCGGGCGTAGAGGGTGGCAGCGAAGGTCTCCGTCTGGGTGCCGGCGTCGTTGATGTAGTATTCCCGCTCCACCCGGTAGCCGGCCGCCTCCAGGACGTTGGCCAGGGTGTCGCCGATGGACAGGCCGCGGCCGGCCGCCACCGTCAGGGGGCCGGTGGGGTTGGCCGAGACGTATTCCACCTGCACCCGCTGGCCGCCGCCCAGGTCGAGGCGCGCGAATCCTTCGCCCTGGCGCAGCACCTCCTCCACCTGTCGGGCCAGCCAGGCCGCCGACAGGCGGAAGTTGATGAAGCCCGGCGGCGCCACCTCCACCCGCTCCAGCACGTCGTTGGCCGGGATGCGGGCGGCGATGACCTCGGCCAGGGCCAGGGGAGTGGTGCCGGCGGCGCGGGCCAGGCGCAGGGCGATGTTGGAGGCGTAGTCGCCGTGCTCGGGGCGCTGGGGGCGCTCCACCGTAGCCTGGGGCAGGGCCACGTGCGGCAGGGCGCCGTCGTCCATGGCGCGGCGGGCCGCCTCCTGCACCAGCGCCTCGATCTCTCGCCGGACCATCGCCACAGCCCCCAAAAGCGACGCCGCCCCTTGCGGGCGGCTGCCTTTCCATTCTAGCCCAAGGGCGCCCGCGGCGCACCTAGCTGATCTCGGCCGCCACCCCCGACCAGAGGTGCGAGAGGCGACGGCGCAGGTGCCTGTGCTCGGGCTGCGCCAGGTCGGGGTCCGACTCCAGGATGCGCGTCGCTTCCTGCCGCGCCAGCTCGATGAGGGCCACGTCGGTGATGCTGGCCACCTTCAGGTCGGGCAGCCCCGACTGGCGCACGCCGAAGTATTCCCCCGGGCCGCGCAGGCGCAGGTCCTCTTCGGCCAGGCGAAAGCCGTCGTGCACCGTCTCGACGATGCGCAGCCGCTCCTGGGCTTCCTCGGAACGGTTCTCGGACAGGAGCAGGCAGAAGCTCTGGTGCTGGCTGCGGCGCACCCGTCCCCTGAGCTGGTGGAGCTGGGCGAGGCCGAAGCGGTCGGCCCCCTCGATCAGGATGACGGTGGCGTTGGGCACGTCCACGCCCACCTCCACCACGGTGGTGGTGACCAGGACGTCCAGCTCGCCGTCGCGGAAGCGGCGCATGGTCTCGTCTCGCTCCCGGGGCGACATGCGCCCGTGCATCAGCCCCAGGCGCAGGTCTGGGAAGACCTCCCGCGACAGGCGCTCGTATTCGGCCTCGGCGGCCCGCGCCGCCACCGCCTCCGACTCCTCGATGAGGGGGCAGACGATGTAAGCCTGACGCCCCTGCCGCACCAGGCGCCGGATGAACTCGTAGGCCTGGGCACGCTGGTGGGGGCGCAGGCGGTAGGTCTTCACCGGCGGACGGCCGGGGGGCATCTCGTCCAGGACGGTCACGTCCAGGTCGCCGTAGAGGGTCAGGGCCAGGGTGCGGGGGATGGGGGTGGCCGTCATCACCAGCACGTGGGGGCTGCGGCCCTTCTCGCGCAGGGCGGCCCGCTGCACCACGCCGAAGCGGTGTTGCTCGTCTATCACCGCCAGCCCCAGGCGGGCGAAGCGCACGTGCTCCTGGATGAGGGCGTGGGTGCCCACCACCACCTCCACCTCGCCACGGGCGATGGCCGCCTGCACCTGCGCCTTCTCCCCCGGGCGCATGGCCCCCAGCAGCAGGCCGATGCGCAGGGGCCGCTCCAGGTAGGGCGGGCAGGCCACGGCGTAGCCCGGGCCAGCCAGGGTGAACCAGGGCCCGTCGTCGCGCCCCTCGTCCCGGGCGCCCAGCAGCCGGCACAGAGTGCGGAAGTGCTGCTCGGCCAGGATCTCCGTCGGCGCCATGATGGCCCCCTGCCAGCCCGACCAGGCGGCGGCCAGGAGGGCAGCGGCGGCCACCACCGTCTTGCCGCTGCCCACGTCCCCCTCCAGCAGGCGGCTCATGGGCACCGGGCGGGCCAGGTCGCGGAGCACGTCGGCGATGGCGCGCCGCTGGGCGCCCGTGAGCGCGAAGGGGAGCGAGGAGACGAACCCCTGCAGCACCTCCTCGGGCAGGGAGAGGACTGGCGCCTCGCCACCCCGCTGCCAGTCCAGGCGGCGACGCACCACCGCCAGCTGCACCGTCAGCATCTCCTCGAAGGCCAGGCGGCGGCGGGCCTCTTCGGCCAGCTCGCGACTGTCGGGGAAGTGCATCTGGCGCAGGGCGTCGGCGATGGGCAGCAGGCCCAGCCGCTGGCGCAGCGCCTCCGGCAGGGCCTCGGCCACCTGCCCGACGCAGGCGTCCAGCGCCTCACGCACTAGTCGCCGCAGGAAGCGCTGCGAGAGACCCTCGGTGCTGGGATAGACGGGCACCAGGCGGCGGGTGTTGATGGAGTCCTGGTCCACGGGCTCCCACTCGGGGTTCTCCATCTGCCGCTGGCCGCGGAAGACGGTCACCCGCCCCGAGAAGGCGGCCTGCATCCGCGGCCTGAGCTGGCGGGCCACGTGGGTCTGCCCCCACCAGACCAGGCGCAGGGTGCCGGTGCTGTCGGCCACCACCGCCTCGGTGGCCTTGCGGCCGCCCAGGGTCGTCTGGGAGGCCGTCCAGACGGTGGCGATGACCGTCTGCTCCTCGCCCACCGCCAGCTCGGAGATGGGGCGAATGGCAGCGTAGTCGTTGTAGCGGTGGGGGAAGTGAAAGAGGAGGTCGCCCACGGTGCGCAGGCCCAGCCGCTCCAGCTTCTGGGCGTAGGCGCGGCTGACCCCGCGCAGCGCCGTCAGCGGGTCTTCCAGGCGCAAAGGCCCCGAGGGGCGGGCCACGGCCGTGGGCGATGGCCGCCTGCCGCCCCCGTCGGGCCGGGCGATGGCCTTGAGGAGCGCCTCCACCACCCGCCGCCGCTGGATGGGGTGCAGCGAGGCGTAGCCCCTGGGCGGGAGGACGGACAGGACGCGCAGCACCTCGTGCCCGTCGGGGAGGCGGTTCCGGGCCAGGAAGCGCCGCAGGTAGGAGTCGAGCCCTCCCACCACGGCCGTGTCGCTGAACTTCTTCGCCCGTTCCAGCTCCAGGACCTTGCGCAGGTCTTCCAGGGGCCCCTGCAACGCCCGCCTCCCCCCGTCCTGTCGGCCTTCGCCGCTACTCCTCCCCCTCCAGGGTGCCGACCCCCAGCAGTCCCGGGCCAGCGTGGGTGCCCACCACCGGCCCGATGCGCACCAGGTAGGGCTGCAGGTGCGGCAGCATGGGACGCAGCCGCTCCAGCATCGCCTCCGCCTCCTCGCGGTCGGTGGTGTAGCCCACGGCCGCCTCCCTGATGCGGGGCGTGGCCAGGGCCAGTTGCAACAGCCTGGCCTGCGCCTGCTGGCGGGTGCGCACCCGCCCCTCGGGGTGGACCTCCCCCTCGCGTAGGGAGAGGATGGGCTTGACGTGCAACAGGGAGCCCAGAAAGGCGCGGGCGCGGCCGATGCGCCCGCCCCGTCGCAGGTATTCGAGGGTGTCCAACACGAAGTAGAGGCGCACGCGACCGGCGCAGTGGCGGGCGATGGCCACCACCTGCTCCATGCTGGCCCCGCCCTGGGCCGCCCTGGCCGCCGCCAGCACGATGAAGCCCATGCCCATGGAGACGTTCAGGGAGTCCACCACCTCGATGCGGGCGCCCCGCTCCCGCAGGGCCTCGGCCGCCCGACAGGCGTTGCTGTAGGTGGCCGAGAGCTTGGAGGAGAGGTGGATGCAGACCACCTCGTCCGAGTCGGCCAGCACCCGCTCGTAGGCCTGCAGGAGCTCCCCCACCGAGGGGGCCGAGGTGGTGGGGAGCACGCGGCTCTCCTGCAGCAGGCGGTAGAAGGTGTCGTGGTCTATGTCTACCCCCTCCTTGTAGGCGCGGTCGCCGAAGACGACGGTGAGGGGGACGACGGTGATGTCCAGTTGCTGCACCATCTCCGCCGGAAGGTCGGCCGTGCTGTCGGTGACGATCTTTACCGGCAAGCGCCACCTCCGCAGCGAGGGCTAGGGTCAGTATAGCAGCCGCGGTCGGCAGCGGCCCGCCCCGGCGGTCACCGCCCGCCGACCGTCACGCCCCCGTCGCCGACCAGTCTACACCGCCCCCGGCACCCTTCAGCTAGGCCGTGCGCCGCCTCGACGCGGGCCGATGAGCTGTAGTCATATGCGAAGCCCCTGGCATCAGGCCGGGGAGGGAAGGGGCCAGGTGGCAGCGTATCTGCCGCAAAAAGGTCCGGCGACTGCCCCCGGAAAAGGCTCGCGCCCGCGCTGGTCTAGACGGGGGCGCCGCGGAGGCCCTGCAGGCCGCGCAGGTGCTGTATCTCCCCCAGGTGGGTGAAGCAGTGGGTGACGCACACGTTCCCAATGGCGTTGCGCACCTTCAGCTCCCCCAGCGGCCGGATGGTCACCGTCTGCTCCAGGTAGGAGTCGTCTATCGTCTGCAGGAAGTCGTCAGTGGCCTGCCACACCTTGCGGGCGTATTCCAGGAACTCCTGGGCCGAGGGCAGGCGCAAGGCCCGCGCCTGCTCCAGACTCCAGCCCGTGCCCGGATGGATGCGGTCCAGGCCCCACTTCTGGTCGTAGCCGCCGTCCAGCCAGACGGTGGACTTGCGCTGCAGCACGAAGTTGATGACGTTGTCCTCGGTGCGGGCGGCGTGCCAGGCCACGAAGGCGATATGCACGCCCCGCTCGTTGGCCGTCCAGTGCAACTGCTCCGGCGTCAGATCCTGGAGCATCTCCTCATACTGGCGGTGCATCTGCCGCAGACACTCTTGCAGAAACTCCACCAGCGACATGGCCGCCTCCTCGACGGTAGGGTGGCGTCGCCAATCTAGCCACGGCCCCGCCCCACTGTCAAGGGCAGTGGGGCCAGCGTCGCTGAGGACAGGCCTGCCACCGGTTCCAGGCCAGGCTCGCTCACAGGACGAGGCGCCGTGGCTGGCCGCCCGCCTTGCGACGGAAGTTGACCACCAGCAAGCGACCGTCGGGCTCCTCCTCCATGCGGCAGCGGTCGGGACGCGACAGCGCCCCCTCCACCCTATCGCCCAGACCGGCCACGGCCTCCCGCGTCCCCTCGGGCAGCGGCGCCAGGCCGGATTCGGCCGCCGTCTCCGCCTGCAGATGGCAGAGGCGCAAGAGCCAGCCCAACACCAGCTCCGCCCAGCCCAGGTGGAAGGAGCAGTCGCCGAAGGCCACGGGCAGATGATCCAGGGCCACCTCCGGCCCCACCTGCAGCAGGGTCGCCCCGAAGTGAGGCTGGGAAAGCTCCGCCGCCGCCCGGTAGACGACGGCCAGCCGCGGCTCGGCGGCGATGGCAGCCGAGGAGCGGTAGCGGCCGAGGTCCAGGGCCAGGGCCGCCCGTCGGCGGTCCTGGGCCGGCCAGGACTCCAGCCAGGCCCGCCACTCCTGGAAGCCCGAGGCCAGAAGCCCCCGCTGGGCAGCGACGACATCACAGGCGGCCCGCACCAGGGGCGGACAGGAGGGATAGGAGCCCCACAGGAGCAGCCGGCAGGCATCGCTCAGGCAGGAGAAGCAGCGCGACCACAGGGCCAGCACGATGGCCGCTTCCGGCGTGCGCGCCCGGGCCAAGGCCGCGGCCATCTGCACCTGCAGCAGCATCCCCTGGCGGAACAGCTCCAGGTCCTCGTCCAGGAGGAAGCGGGCCTGACGGTAGGCGTCCAGGGCAGCGGGCGGGCCGGGCGGTCGCGGCGGCAGCTCGTAGCCCTCGGGCACCTGCAGGGGGCCGATGCGCAGGCGAGGCCGCCGCTGGGCCATCCCGCTCGTCTTACTGCCAGCCAGCGCGGGCGCCCCGAACCATGCTGAGGGGACCCACCGGCCAGTTGAAGCCGTAGACCATCGCCTTGTCTATATCCTCGGCGCTGGCGATGCCCTCCTGCAGGACCTTCTGGGCCTCGCGCACGGCGGCGAAGTAGATGCGGTTGGCCACGAAGCCGTAGGTGCCCGGGGCGTCCTTCACGCGGATGCTGATCTTGTCCGCCCGCTGACAGACCTGCTCCAGGGCGGCGATGGTCTCCTCCGCCGTCTCGGGGGCGTAGACCAGCTCCACCAGCTTCATCACCGGCACGGGGCTGAACCAGTGCATACCGATGAAGCGGGGGCGCCTGCCCTCCGACACGGCCTTGTTCAGCTCGGAGATGGAGAACCCGGACGTGTTGGAGGCGAAGATGGCCTCGGGCCGCACGATGCGGTCGGCCTCGGCGAAGACCTGCTTCTTCAGGTCCATGTTCTCGGGCACTGCCTCGATGAGCAGGTCCACCCCGGCCAGGTCCTCCACCCTGGTGGTGAAGGAGAGGTTGGCCAGGGCCTGCTCCATCTGCTCCTGGCTGATGCGGCCCCGCTCCACGCCCCGCTTCAGCCCGTAGCGTCCGTCCACGATGGTGGCCCGGCAGCGGTCCAGCAGCTCCTGGTTCAGGTCACGTATGACCACCCGGAAGCCCGACTGGGCCAGCACCTGCCCGATGCCGGAGCCCATGACGCCGCCGCCCAGGATGCCCACCGTCTGAATGTCACCGGCCATGGCTCATACCTCCTGCCTATCCGTCGCGCAGATTCCTACAGGCGAGTCCGATTATGTGTCAGGGGAAGGGCCTCTGTCAGCCCCTGCCGGCCAGGCAGGAGGCGCCGGCGTAGCGCGCCCGCTCGCCCAGCTCCTCCTCGATGCGCAGCAGGCGATTGTATTTGGCCGTGCGCTCCCCCCTGGCCGGGGCGCCGGTCTTGATCTGACCAACGCCGGTGGCCACGGCCAGGTCGGCGATGGTGGTGTCCTCGGTCTCGCCGGAGCGGTGGGAGACGATGGCGGCGTAACGCGCCTGGCGTGCCGTGCGCACCGCCGCCAGGGTCTCGGTGAGGGTGCCCACCTGGTTGGGCTTGACCAGGATGGCGTTGGCCGCCCCCGCCTCGATGCCCCGCTGCAGGCGCTCCACGCTGGTGACGAAGAGGTCGTCGCCCACCAGCTGCACGTCCCGGCCGAGGCGCTCGGTCAGCTGCCGCCAGCCGTCCCAGTCGTCCTCGGCCAGACCGTCCTCGATGCTGACGATGGGATAGCGGGCGCACCAGTCCTCCCACAGGGAGACCATCTCCGCCGACGAGAGCACCTTCCCCTCCCGCGACAGGTGGTAGCGGCCGTCGCGGTAGAGCTCGCTGGCGGCGGCGTCCAGCGCCAGGGCCACCTCGTCGCCCGGGCGGCGGCCCGCCCGCTCGATGGCCGCGAGCACCAGCGTCAGGGCGTCCTCGTTGCGGCCGAGGGCCGGGGCGAAGCCGCCCTCGTCGCCCACGCCCGTGGCCAGCCCCCGCTCCTCCAGCAGGCGGCCCAGGGCGTGATAGACCTCGGCCCCCCAGCGCAGCGCCTCGGCGAAGGTGGCAGCGCCGATGGGCGCCACCATGAACTCCTGGAAGTCCACCCCGCCGCGAGCGTGGCGACCGCCGTTGAGGATGTTGAACAGGGGCAGGGGTAGGCGGTGGGCATCGGGGCCGCCCAGATATTGATAGAGGGGCAGGCGACGGGCGGCCGCCGCGGCGTGGGCCACGGCCAGCGAGACGCCCAGGACGGCGTTGGCGCCCAGACGCGACTTGTTGGGGGTGCCGTCCAGCTCCAGCAGCAGCCGGTCAATGGCCTCCTGGTCGAAGGGCGAGCGGCCCACCAGGGCAGGGCCGATGACCGCGTGCACGTTGGCGACGGCCCGCAGGACGCCCTTGCCGCCGTAGCGGGCCGGGTCGCCGTCGCGCAACTCCAGGGCCTCGTGGGCGCCGGTGGAGGCGCCGGAGGGGACGATGGCCCGGCCGACGCTGCCATCGTCCAGGGCCACTTCCACCTCCAGGGTGGGGTTGCCGCGGGAGTCCAGCACCTCCCTGGCACGCACGGACGCGATCTTCATTATGCCGGCGTCCTCCCGAAGTGGACTGCTCCTCAGCTCTTGCCGCGGGCGGCGCGGCGGGCCTGGGCCAAGGCCAGGGCCATCTCCACCGCCTCGGCGGCGTCCCGCGCCCGCAGGATGCGCTCCGCCTCGTGACCGGCGTAGGAGAAGTCCCAGGTCTCCAGCCCCACGATGGGCACGTTGTGGATGAGGGCGTAAGCGATCTCGGACAGGGTGCCGTAGGAGCCGTCTATAGCGATGACCGCCTCGCCGCTCAGCACCACCATCGAGTTGCGGGCGTAGCCGATGCCGGTGTAGATGGGGAACTCCACCCAGGGGTTGGGGGGCGTCTCCTGGGGCCCGTGGCCGGGCATGATGCCGATGGTGTGTCCCCCCTCCTGCCGCGCCCCCCGGCAGGCGGCGGCCATCACCCCCGCGCCACCGCCGCAGACCAGCACCGCCCCGCGACGGGCCAGCTGCCGTCCCACCTCCTCGGCCAGGCGGACGGCCTCGTCGGGGGCGTTCTCGCCGCCGATGACGGAGATGAGGAAGGGGGTCTCAGCGCTCAAGGCCTTCGGCGCCCGAGAGGGCGAGACCTATCTTAGCACAATGCACCCCCTCCGGCAGCCAGAGGTCTGCCTGCCGCCCCGGTAAGGATGCGCCGGCGCCAGGAGGGGGCCGGGCCCCGGGGAGCGCAGCCCCCGCCCGCGGGGCCCGGCCCGCGGCCACGCTATGAGGCCCTGGGGTGCGCCTTCTGGTAGGCCTCCCGCAGGTGGTCCCGCGTCAGGTGCGTGTAGACCTGGGTGGTGGCGATGCTGGCGTGGCCCAGAAGCTCCTGCAGGTCGCGCAGGGGCATGCCGCCCCGCAGCATGTGGGTGGCGAAGCTGTGACGCAGGGTGTGGGGCGTCACCTGCTTGCCCAGCCCCGCCTGGGCGGCGTAGCTCTTCAGGATGAGCCAGAACCCCTGGCGGGTCAGCCGCTCCCCGCGTCGGTTGAGGAAGAGGGCTGGCTCCGCCTTGTTGCGCAGCAGCAGGGGCCGCGCCTCCTCCAGGTAGAGGCGCAGGGCCTCGGCGGCGTGCTCGTGGATGGGGATGCTGCGCTCCTTGCCCCCCTTGCCGCGGCAGCGCACGAAGGGGGCCGGCCCCAGGTGGACGTCGCTGACGTCCAGGGAGACCAGCTCCGTCACCCGCATGCCGGTGGCATAGAGGAGCTCCAGCATCGCCTGGTCCCGCCGCGCCTCGGGGGTGTGACGACGGGCGGGCTGCTCCAGCAGCTCGTCGACCTCATTGGGGGAGATGGCCCTGGGCAGGGCCTTGTTGATGCGGGGAGAGGCCAGGCCGTCGGTGGGGTTGCGACGGACCAGCCCCTCGGCCACCAGGAAAGCGAAGAAGGACCGGACGGCGGCCACCTTGCGGGCCACCGACGTGTCGGTGTAGCCCCGGCGGCGCATCTCCAGGACGAAGTCCTGGACCAGGGCCCGGTCCACGGCCCCCCAGGAGGCCTCGGCTCCCAGCTTACCCCCAATGAAGTCGGCGAGCTGCTGGAGGTCGTTGCGGTAGGCGGCGATGGTGTTGGCCGACGCCCCCTTCTCTACCTCCAGGTAGTGGAGGAAGCGGGCCAGACCATCGCCCAGGGCAGGCAGGGGCCTGCGCTGCGTTCCGACCGCCATAGCGACCTCACCTCCTTTCGCTTACGCATTTTCCCGCCGTTAGCGCCCACTTTTACGTTCAGAGGCCACATGTTTTCCACACCTTTTCCACCTCTGTCCACAGGCGGTCAAGCCATAACTCACCTTCTGTCGCCTAATGGCCCCTTCCCGGCCCGGGCTCCCGCTCCGCCGGCCACGCCTCCGGCCCGATGAGGGGCACAAAGCCACACGGCCCCAGGCTGCGCCGCCGCAACCCCTGGGGCGTCTTCTCCACCAGCAGCAGCTCCTGCAGGTCGCGACCCCCCACCGGTATGACCATGCGCCCGCCCTCGGCCAGCTGGGCCACAAGCGACGGCGGCACCCGCGGTGCGCTGGCGGTGACGATGATAGCATCGTAGGGCGCTTCCGGGGGCCAGCCCAGCTCCTCCCCGGCCACGTGCACCCGCACGTTCCGGTAGCCCAGCTCCGACAGCACCTGGGCCGCCCGTCGCGCCAGCGGCTCGATGCGCTCCACCGTCACCACTTCCCGCGCCAGCTCGGCCAGGATGGCCGCCTGGTAGCCGGAGCCGGTGCCCACCTCCAGCACCTTCTCGTCCCCCTCTAGGGCCAGGGCCTCGGTCATCATGGCCACGATGAGGGGCTGGGAGATGGTCTGGCCGTAGCCGATGGCCAGGGGGCGGTTCTCGTAGGCGTAGGGCACCAGGTCGGGGGGCACGAAGCGCTCCCTGGGCACCCGCGCCATGGCCTCCAGCACCCGCCGGTCGCGCACCGACGTCGCCAGCTCGGCCAGGAGGGCCTCCCGCGCCCGGCGCAGGGCCTCGGCGTCCATCGCCTCAGCCCCCGCCGGCCCGCAGGGGCGACGCCCGCCGGTATAATCGCGGTGGGCGATGGCGGCGACCTTCTACATCGGCACCTCGGGCTGGCACTACCCCCACTGGCTGGGCAACTTCTATCCCGAAGACCTGCCCCCCTCCCGCTGGCTGCAGCACTACGCCCGCCACTTCCCCACCGTGGAGCTGAACAACTCCTTCTACCGCCAGCCCAAGCCGGGCGCCTGGGACCTGTGGCGGCGCACGGCGCCCGAGGGCTTCCTCTTCGCCGTCAAGGCCAACCGCTTCCTCACCCACATCAAGCGCCTGAGGGACGTGGAGGACTCCCTGCAGCGCTTCCTGGAGGGGGCGCTGCGGCTGGGGCCGCACCTGGGGCCGGTGCTCTACCAGTTGCCGCCCTCCTTCCACCGCACGGCCGAGAACGAGGAGCGGCTGGCCCGCTTCCTGGCCCTGCTGCCGCGGCACCTGCGCCACGCGGTGGAGTTCCGTCACCGCTCCTGGCTGGTGGACGAGACCTGCCGGCTGCTGGCCCGGCACGGGGTGGCCCTCTGCTGCTTCGACGCGCCGCGGCTGCGAACGCCCCTGGTGGCCACGGCCCCCTTCGCCTACCTGCGCTTCCACGGCTCCGAGGCCCTCTATGCCAGCAATTATAGCGACGAGGAGCTGCGGGAGTGGGCGGTGCGCCTGTCACGCCTGGGGGAGGGGCTGGAGGCCGTCTACGTCTACTTCAACAACGACGCCTACGCCTTCGCCGTTCACAACGCCCGCACCCTCATGGCGTCGCTCCAGTCCCTGGGGCAGGAGGTCGCCACCCCTTCCGCCTGCGCGTGAATCCTGTAACAATAGGGGCGGAGGTGCCCCATGCGGCTGGACATCACCAGGCTGCCGATGGACCTGCTGGTGCTGGGAGGGCTGGCCGGGGCGGTCATGGCCACCTTCCTCATCGCCTTCGCCCTGACGGTGGGCGGGGGCGGGCCCGAAGGCGCCGCCGGCGGGGGCGCCGAAGGCCCCGTGGGGACGCCCGTCACCGCCGCCGAGATCCGCGCCGTGCGCTCCATCCGCTTCGACCAGCGGCAACTGGTCATCGCCGCCGGCCAGGACGTCACCATCCACTTCGTCAACGAGGACACCGGCCAGGTGCACGACTTCACCGTCTGGCGCGACCGCACCACCAGCGAGCGGCTGGCCGGCACCCGCAGTTGCACCGCTCCCTGCGAAGAGACCATCACCGTGAACCTGCCGGCCGGGCAGTATTACTTCAACTGCACCATCCACCCGCAGCAGATGACGGGCACCCTCTTCGCCCAGTAGTGGGCGGCCCGCCTCAGATGGACTCCAGCACCTTGCGCGCCAGGGCGCGGGTGAAGCCGGGGGTCGCGGCGATCTCGTCCAGGGGCGCCTCGCGGATGGCCTGCAGCGAGCCGAACTTGCGCAGCAGCGCCTTCTTGCGTTTGGGGCCGATGCCCGGTATGGAGTCCAGCACCGACTCCATGCCCGCCTTGTCGCGCACCTTGCGGTGGTAGGTGACGGCGAAGCGGTGGGCCTCGTCGCGGATGCGCTGCACCAGGTAGAGGGCCTGGGAGTCGCGGGGCAGCACCACCGGCTCGGCCATGTCCACCAGGTAGAGCTCCTCGAAGCGCTTGGCCAGCCCCACCAGGGGTATGTGGCCCAGGCCCAGGTCGCGCAGCACGTCGTGGGCGGCCGACACCTGCCCCTTGCCCCCGTCCACCATCAGCAGGTCGGGGAGCCTGGCGAAGGACTCTTCCTCATCGCCGCGGGCGGCGGCGTCGCGGGCGCGACGGAAGCGGCGGCGCAGCACCTCCTGCAGCATGGCGAAGTCGTTGGGGCCGGGCGTGAACTTGATGCGGAAGCGCCGGTATTCGGCCGGTCGCGGCTGGCCGTCCACGAACACCACCATGGAGCCCACGGCGTGGGCGCCCTGGATGTTGGAGATGTCGTAGCACTCGATGCGCCGGGGCGGGCCGGGCAGGTCCAGCTCCTCGGCCAGCGCCTCCAGGGCCTGGCGCAGGGCGCCTCGCTGGGCCAGGGCCTTCACCCGCATGGCCTGTAGCGCCTCGCGGGCGTTCACCGCCGCCATCTCCACTAGCGCCCGCTCCTTGCCCTGGCGGGGCACCCGCAGGCGCACCGCCTTGCCCCGCCGCTCCGACAGCCAGGCCTGCAGAAGGGCCTGCTCGCGCACGGGGAACGGCAGCAGCACCAGTTCGGGCACGAAGGTGGCCGCCTGATAGAACTGGGAGAGGAAGCTGGCGAGCACCACCGCCTCCGGCTCGTCCTGGGCGCCGTCCAGGGCGAAGTGGTCGCGGCCGATGACGTTGCCGCCGCGCACGAAGAAGACCTGCACACAGGCCTCGGGCCCCTCGCGAGCCAGTCCGAAGACGTCGGCGTCCACGTAGCGGCCCAGGTCCACCGCCTGCCGCTCGCCCAGGCGCTGGATGGCCCGCACCTGGTCGCGCAGACGCGCCGCCCGCTCGAACTCCAGCCGCTCCGACGCCTCCTCCATCTGCTGCCAGAGGTCTTCCACCACCTCCTCGGTGCGCCCCTCCAGGAACTTGATGGTTTGCTCGATGACCCGGTCGTATTCCTCCTTGGTGCAGAGGCTGGCGCAGGGGCCCAGGCAGCGGTGGATGTAATACTCCAGGCAGGGGCGGGGGTCGTTGCCGGTGATGACCTTGGTGCAGGAACGCCAGGGGAAGAGCTTCTTGGCCAGGTCCAGGGCCTTGCGCACCGAGCCGGCGCTGGCGTAGGGGCCGAAGTAGCGGGCGCCATCGGGTAGCACGCGGCGGGCGATCTCCACCCGCGGCCAGGGGTCCGACAGGTCTATCTTCAGGTAGGGGTAGTGCTTGTCGTCCTTCAGCCGCACGTTGAAGAAGGGCTGGTGGCGCTTGACCAGGGACGCCTCCAGCACCAGCGCCTCGGCGGCGTTGCCGGTGACGATGTATTCCAGGTCGGCGATCTGGGCCACCAGGTTGCGCACCTTGGGCTCCAGGCTGCGGGGAGAGCCGAAGTAGGAGCGCACCCGGTCGCGCAGGCGGGCCGCCTTGCCCACGTAGATGACCCGCCCCCTGGCGTCCTTGAAGATGTAGACGCCCGGGCGGTCGGGCAGGGCCCGCACCCGCTCCAGCAGCTCCTGGCGCTTTTCGCTCACGGCACCTATCATTGTATGCCCCGCCGAAAGGCCCCCACAACGCGACCGCCCCCGCACCTTTCGCCTAAGCGCCAGCGTTCATATCTTATGAGCGGGGGTTACGGGCGCAGGCCATGACCTATAGGCCCATCGAGCACTACGGCGCCGTAGGCGACATGCGGACGGCCGCCCTAGTGAGTAGAGAGGGCTCCGTAGACTGGCTCTGCCTGCCCCGCTTCGACTCCCCCAGCGTCTTCGCTGCCCTGCTGGACGACGACCGCGGCGGCCGCTTCCGCCTCCGCCCGCTGGGGCCCTTCCGCTCGCGCCAGTCCTACTTGGAAGACAGCAACGTCCTGGTGACTGCCTTCCACACCACCGGCGGCGAGGCGACCCTCACCGACTTCATGACCGTGGACGCCCCCGTGCCCGAGCTGGTGCGCCTGCTGCACTGTCGCCGCGGCTCGGTGGAGGTGGCCCTGGAGCTGACCCCGCGCCTGGACTACGCTCGCGGGCCCACAGTGCTCCATCCTTTGGGGGCGGGGGCGCTGGTGGCCGGACAGGGGGAGCAGGTGCTGGCCGTCGCCTCGTCGGTGCCGCTCTCGGTGCCCGACGGTCGCGCCGGTGCCCGCTTCCTGCTGCGGGAGGGGGAGCGGGCCGCCTTCGTCCTGCGCTGGGGCGAGCCCGCACCACCCCCCACCGACCCCGACGCCCTGGCGCCCAGGCTCGAGCGGGCCGTCCGCTTCTGGCAGGAGGTCTCCCGCGAATGGCGCTACGCCGGCCGCTGGCCGCAGCTGGTCAAGCGCTCGCTGCTGGCCCTGCACCTGCTGCTCTACGCGCCCAGCGGTGCCATGTGCGCCGCCCTCACCACCTCGCTGCCGGAGCACATCGGCGGGGGGCGCAACTGGGACTACCGCTACTGCTGGCTGCGGGACTCGGCCTTCGCCCTGGACCTCTTCCACCGCCTGGGCCACCGGGAGCACACGCTGCCCTTCCTGCACTGGCTGGCCGCGGCCCAGGGCGAGGGGGCACCGCTACGCCCCCTCTACCCCATCGCCTACCGGGACGGCGCCGACGCCCTGCGCGAGGAGGTGCTGGAGCACCTAGAAGGCTACCGGCGGTCGCGGCCGGTGCGCATCGGCAACGCCGCCAGCGACCAGTTCCAGCTGGACATCTACGGGGAGCTGGTGCTGGCCATCTACTCCTATCACCGCCACGGCGGGCAGGTGGACGACGCCCTCTGGCGACTGGTAGAGGCGCTGGTGGAGGGCGCCCTGTCCCGCTGGCAGGAGCCCGACAGCGGCATCTGGGAGGTGCGCTCCCGGCCGCGCCACTTCGTCGTCTCCAAGGTCATGGCCTGGGCCGCCCTGGACCGGGGCATAAGGCTGGCGAAGGCCCTGCGCCGCCCGGCCGACCTGCAGCGCTGGCGCAAGGCCCGCGACGCCATCCGCCGGGAGGTGTTGGAGCGGGGCTGGGACGGGCGGCGGGGCACCTTCGTCCAGAGCTACGGCGGCCGCGCCCTGGACGCCGCCCTGCTGCTGCTGCCCCTCGTAGGCTTCCTGCCCGCCCGCGACCCACGGGTGGTGGCGACGGTGGAGGCCATCCGCCGCGAACTGGGAGAGGTCTTCCTGCGCCGCTACCTGCCCGAGGAGGCGCCCGACGGCCTGGACGAGGAGGAGGGGGCCTTCCTCCTCTGCAGCCTGTGGCTAGCGCAGGTGCTGGCCCTCATGGGACGGCCCCGCGAGGCCCTGGGCGTCTTCCGGCGGGTGGCGGCCCTGGGCGGCCCCCTGGGGCTCTATGCCGAGATGGTGGACCCGCGGCGAAGGCGCTTCCTGGGCAATTACCCCCAGGCCTACACCCACATCGCCCTGGTGGACACGGCCCTGGCCCTGGACCGGGCGCTGGCCACGCGCCCTCGCCTGCCCGCCGTCGCCCGCCGCTGAAGACAAAAAGGGGCGGCCGGGCCGGGCCCGACCGCCCCTGCCGCTGCCGCTGCCTCACTTGGCCTTGACCCTGATGCTCTTGGGCCGCACCTCCGGCGCCTTGGGCAGGGTGACCGTCAGCAGGCCGTGCTCGAAGCTGGCCTCGGCCTTGTCGGCGTCCACCTGCACCGGCAGGGGGATGGTGCGGGCGAAGGCGCCGTAACGCAGCTCGCGGCGGTGGTAGTTGCCCTTCTCTTCCTTGGTCTCCTGCCGGTACTCGCCGCGAATGGTGAGCTGGTCGCCCTGGACGGAGATGTCCACGTCCTCGGGGCGCAGGCCGGGCAGAGCGGCCTTCACCACCAGGGCGTCAGCGGTCTCGTAGACGTCCACGGGGAAGGTGTAGACCTCCTCCACCAGGGTGCCCGGCTCGCGGCGGCCGGTCAGCTCGTCCCAGAGGCGGTCCATGGCGCGGCGAATGGATCGAAACTCCTCCCAGGGGTCCCAGCGCATGAGGGTCATCCTTCCCACCTCCCGACACTTACGTCTGGCTTTCGGCGCAGGGGGCGCCCCGGCGACGGCCCGCAGATAAGGTGAGCGGGCCCGCTAGGAGGCTCGGGCCTCCACCACCTCACGGGCCCGCACCTGGATGGTCTTGGGCCTGGCTTCGGCCGCCTTGGGCAGGGTGATGGTCAGCAGGCCCCGCTCGTAGACGGCCTCGGCCTGGTCGGCCTCCACCGGCGCCGGCAGGGAGATGGAGCGGTAGAAGGAGCCGTAGCCCAGCTCGCGCCAGTGGTAGGTGCGGTGCTCCTCCTCCCGCTCCGGCCGCCGCTCGGCGCGGATGGTCAGGAGGCCGTCCTGGACGGAGATGTCGAAGTCCTCGGGCCGGAAGCCGGGCAGGGCCGCCTCCACCACCACCGCCTCCTTGGTCTCGTAGAGGTTGAGCGGGAAGGAGGCGGCACCGGCCCAGGGCCGCAGGCGGCCGAAGAGGTCGTCCATCATCTCGTCCATGGCGCGGGCGATGCGCCGCACCTCAGCCCACGGCTCCCAGCGCATGAGGGTCATGGCCCATCACCTCCTTTCCCCCTCAGTATGGTGAGCGGCGAAAGGAGAGCTGCTGGCGGCCAGGGCCGCGCCCTGGGCCCCGCCCCCGAGGGAGACCTCGGCGCCACCGCCCAGGCCACCCCGCCGCCCAGACGGGGCCGCCGGGCCACCGGCCCCGGCCGTTTTCGGGCCGTCCGCCGGGGCGCACCCCCGGCTTCCGCCCCGCATTATAACACCCCCGCGGTGGCATGTCAAGGTTCTTGACAACATCTTTGTCAGCTATTCGCCCAAAGGGTTGACACCCTCCGCCGGGGCGGTTACTATAGGCGGCGGGTGGTAGCCATGCCCGGGCGCGACTACTACGAGATACTGGGCGTGCCCCGCAATGCCTCCGACAAGGAGATCAAGCGGGCCTATCGTCGTCTCGCCCGCAAGTATCACCCCGACCTGAACCCGGGCAACAAGGAGGCGGAGGAGCGCTTCAAGGAGATCAACAAGGCCTACGAGGTGCTCTCCGACCCCGAGAAGCGCCGCCTCTACGACCTGTATGGCGAGCGCTGGGAGCAGGCGGCCGCCTTCGAGCAGGCCCGCCGCCAGGCTGGCGCCGCCGGCGCCCAGAGCGGCACCTTCACGTGGTCCACCGGCGATATCTTCAGCGACCTGGGCAACCTCTTCCAAGAGGGCATCTTCGGCGACCTGTTCGACACCTTCTTCGGTGGCCGTCGCCGCGGCCCCTCCCGTGGCCAGAACGTGGAGGTGCCCATCGAGGTCTCCTTGGAGGAGGCCTACAACGGCACCGTCCGCGTGGTGCAGGTGCCCTCGCTGGAGGTCTGCCCCGCCTGCGGCGGCCGGGGCGGGGCCTTCGGCGCCGTCTGCGGTCGCTGCCTGGGCAGCGGCTACAGCGAGCAGAGCAAGCGACTGGAGGTGCGGGTGCCCCCGGGCGTGCGCGACGGCTCCCGCATCCGCATCGCCGGCGAGGGGCGGCCCGGGCCGGGGGGCGGCCCACGGGGCGACCTCTACCTGGTGGTCTCGGTCCAGCCCCACCCCCGCTTCCGCCGCGAGGGCGACGATCTCTACATCGAGGTGGAGGTGCCGGTGGAGGACGCCGTCCTGGGCGGCGAGGTGGAGGTGCCCCTCCTCAGCGGCCGGCGGGTGCTGCTGAAGGTGCCGCCCCTCACCCAGAACGGGCGCACCTTCCGTCTCTCGGGCCTGGGCATGCCCCGGCTGGAGGGCGGCGGCCGCGGCGACCTCTACGTGACGGTGCGGGTGCGCCTGCCCGAGCGCCTGAGCGAGGAGGAGCGGGAGCTCTACCGCCGCCTGCGGGAGCTGCGTCGCTCCGCCGTGCGCAGGTGAGACCATGGCCAGGCGAGGACGCGACCGGGACGAGGAGGAGCTGCCCGAGGACGAGCCCCTCTACATCATCAGCGTGGCCGCCCGCATGGTGGGCATGCACGAGCAGACCCTGCGCTACTACGAGCGCATGGGCATCATCCGGCCGGCACGCTCCAAGGGGCGCATACGCCTCTACTCCCGTCGCGACATAGACCGTCTGCGCCAGGTGCAGCGGCTGATAGACGAGCTGGGCGTCAACCTGGCCGGCGCCGAGGCCATCCTCAAGCTGCGGGAGCACATCGCCGCCCTGGAGCGGCAGATAGAGGACCTGCGGCGGGAGCTGCAGGCCTACCGCGACCGCCTGCTGCCGGCGCCGGCCTATCACCAGTCAAGCGATGAAGGGCAGGACCAAAACGTCCGCTGACCAATGGGGTGATGCACCATGATGAGGCAGGACAGGTTCACTGAGCAGGCCCAGGAGGTGCTGGCCGAGAGCCAGCAGATCGTCCGGCGCATGCGCCACGCCCAGTGGGACGCCGAGCACATCCTTCTGGCCATGCTGGCCCACCAGGGCAACCTGGCCCAGGACGTCTTCCGCAAGCTGGGCGTGGACATGGACGCCCTGCGCGAGCGGGTGGAGGCAGCCCTCGCTCGCACCCCCAAGCTCACCTACGAGAGCGCCCAGCTCTACATGACCCCCCGCGTCGTGCGCCTGCTGGAGAACGCCGACGCCGAGGCCCGCCGCCTCAAGGACGAATACATCGGCGTTGACCACCTGCTGCTGGCCATAGCCGACCTGCGCGACGGCGACGCCCCGCGCATCCTGCGCGACTTCGGCATTGATAAGGAGAAGATATACCGCGCCCTGGCCGACATCCGCGGCGCTCACCGCGCCGACTCGCCCCGGGCCGAGGCCCGCTACCGCGCCCTGGAGCGCTACGCCGTGGACCTCACCGAGGCCGCCCGCCAGGGCAAGCTGGACCCCGTCATCGGCCGCGAGGACGAGATCAAGCGCGTCATGCAGATCCTCAACCGCCGCACCAAGAACAACCCGGTCATCATCGGCGAGCCGGGCGTGGGCAAGACGGCCATCGTCGAGGGGCTGGCCCAGAAGATCGCCCAGGACGACGTGCCCGACAACCTCAAGGGCAAGCGGGTGCTGGCCCTGGACATCGCCGCCATGGTGGCCGGCTCCAAGTTCCGCGGCGAGTTCGAGGAGCGCATGAAGGCCGTCCTGGACGAGATCAAACAGGCCCAGGGCGAGATCATCGTCTTCATTGACGAGATACACCAGGTGGTGGGGGCCGGCTCGGCCGAGGGCAGCGCCATAGACGCCTCCACTATGCTCAAGCCCGCCCTGGCCAGGGGCGAGCTGCGCTGCATCGGCGCCACCACCCTGGACGACTACCGCAAATACATCGAGTCCGACCCCGCCCTGGAGCGCCGCTTCTCCCCTGTGCTGGTGGAGGAGCCGTCGGTGGAGGAGACCATCGAGATCCTGAAGGGACTGCGGCCCCGCTACGAGGCCCACCACAAGGTCAAGATCACCGACGAGGCCTTGGAGGCGGCGGCCAAGCTCTCGGCCCGCTACATCTCCGGGCGCTTCCTCCCCGACAAGGCCATTGACCTGATGGACGAGGCCGCCTCCAAGCACGTCATCGAGGCCCAGAGCTTCCCGCCGCACCTGCGCCAGAAGCGGGAGGAGATGGAGAGGCTGCGGCGAGAGGAAGAGGCGGCCGCCAGCCAGGGCGACTACGAGCGGGCGGCCAACCTCAAGTCGCAGCGCCTGCGCCTGGAGGAGGAGTTCGCCCGCGAGCGGGAGGAGTGGGCCCGCCAGCACCACATTGACCTGGTGGTGGACGCCCGCGACATCGCCGAGCTGGTGGCCGAGGCCACCGGCATACCCGTGGGCCGCCTCATGGAGGGCGAGCAGGAGAAGCTGGTGCACATGGAGGAGCGGTTGCACCAGCGCATCGTGGACCAGGAGGAGGCGGTGCGGGCGGTGGCCAACGCCATCCGCCGTGCCCGCGCCGGCCTGAAGGACCCCAGGCGGCCCATCGGCAGCTTCATCTTCCTGGGGCCCACGGGCGTCGGCAAGACAGAGCTGGCCCGCGCCCTGGCCGAGTTCCTCTTCGACGACGAGGAGGCCATGGTGCGCATAGACATGAGCGAATACCAGGAGCAGCACACCGTCTCGCGGCTCATCGGCGCCCCGCCCGGCTACGTGGGCTACGAGGAGGGGGGCCAGCTCACAGAGGCGGTCCGCCGCCGCCCTTACAGCGTCGTCCTCTTCGACGAGATCGAGAAGGCCCACCCCGACGTCTTCAACCTGCTCCTGCAGGTGCTGGAGGACGGCCGCCTGACCGACGGCCACGGCCGGACGGTGGACTTCCGCAACACCATCATCGTCATGACCTCCAACCTGGGCACGGCCGAGCTGCAGCGGCCGCCGGTGGGCTTCCTGGCCCACGCCAAGCCCAGCCAGAGCGAGCGGGAGCGGCTGCGGGAGTCGGTGGAGCGGGCCTTGCGCCAGGCCTTCCGCCCCGAGCTCCTCAATCGCATAGACGAGGTCATCATCTTCGACCCGCTGACCGAGGACGACCTGAAGCAGATCGTGGAGCTGATGCTGAAGGACCTACGGGAACGGCTGGCGGAGCGGGGGCTGGGGCTGGAGCTGACCGAGGAGGCCAAGGCGGCCCTGGTGCGCGAGGGCTACGACCCCCAGTTCGGCGCCCGGCCGCTGCGTCGCACCATCGAGCGGCGCATCGCCAACCCCCTGTCCCTCAAGATCCTGGCCGGCGAGTTCCAGGAGGGGGACACGGTGCTGGTGGACCACCGCGACGGCGAGTTCGTCTTCGCCAAGAAGGAGGTGGCCGCCGCCGTCTAGCGGCGCCTCACATCAGCAGCCCGGGCACCGGCACGAGACGACGGGACACGGGGTCGGGGGCGAGGCGGAACTCTTCCAGGGTCACGGCCCCCAGCAGGGGCTGCACCGCCCCCTCGCCGAAGACGACCAGGGTGAACTCCTGACGCCCGTCCAGCCGCACCCAGGTGCGGCCCACCTCCAGCTCCACCTGGCTGCCATCGGCCAGGAGGAACTGGGCGCGGGTGTGGGGCCTCACCCCCAGCCCCTCCAGCAGGGAGCGGGGGAGGACGGTGTAGGTGGCGCCGGTGTCCACCAGCGCCTCCACCGGCTGCCAGCGCTGGCCCTGGGGGTCGCCCACCTCGATGGTCACACGGAAGGTGCCCACGGCCCGATTATACGCCGCTGCCCGCCGCCATCAGCAGCCCGGGCACCGGCACCAGACGACGGTTGAGGGGGTCGGGGGCCAAACCGAAGCCCTCCAGGGTGTAGGCGCCCAACAGCGCTTCGGTGCGCTCGTCGCCGAAGACGACCAGCGTTGTTCGTTCCTGACCGTCTATGCGCACCTTCGTTTCGGCCATCTCCCGCTCGATGCGCCGGCCGTCAGCGAGGATGAACGGGAAGCGGAGAGAAGGCGTGACGCCCAGGCTGCGCAGAAGGGAAGCAGGCAGCCAGGTGTAGGTGGCGCCGGTGTCCACCAGCGCCTCCACCGGCTGCCAGCGCTGGCCCTGGGGGTCGCCCACCTCGATGGTCACACGGAAGGTGCCCACGGCCCCATGCTATGCTCGTCGCCTTCGGGGCGTCAACGAAGGGGCCGTAGCGGCCTGCAGACTAGGTTGAGGCCAGCCGCACAACCCCTCGCCCCCCACGGGCCGGTCGCGACCGACGGCGGGCTTAGATATCTGCGGGCGGCAAGCGCCTGGGGTTGGAGCGAGGGAGCTCGACATGGAAGCTGCTGCCGCGTCCGGGCTGGCTCTCGGCCCAGATGTGCCCCTCGTGGGCCTCGACGATGCTCTTGGCGATGGCCAGCCCCAGACCGGCGCCACCGTCCTGGCTGCCCGTGCGCTCCACCCGGTAGAAGCGGTCGAAGATTCGCGGCAGGTGCTCGGGCGCGATGCCGACGCCTGTATCGGAAACGGTCAGGCGCGCCCGACCCGAGGCCTCGCTCACCCGCACCGTCACCTGTCCGCCCTGGCCGGTGAACTTGAGGGCGTTGTCCAGAAGGATGAGGAGCACCTCGCGCAGGCGGGCCTCGTCGCCGCGGACGTATACGGGGCCATCGGCCTGGCAGGTCAGCGCCAGGCCCCGCGCCTCCGCCTGGGGCCCCAACTGGCGCACCACGTCCCGGGCCACGGCCGTCAGGTCCAGGTGCTCCCTGTTCAGCACCAGGCGGCCGGCATCGGCGCGGGCCAGCACCAGCAGCTGGCCCACCAGACGCGTCAGGCGCTCGCTCTCGGCCACGATGTCGTTCACCGCTTGCTGCTGCGCGGCGATGGGCTCCTCGGGGTGGCGGCGCAGCAGCTCGGCGCTGGCGCGGATGAGGGCGAGGGGCGTGCGCAGCTCGTGAGAGGCATCGGCCACGAAGGCCCGCTGCCTCTCCAGCGCCTCGCGGATGGGGCGCAGGGCGCGGCCGGCCAGGAAGTATCCACCCGCCGAGGCCAGCACCAGGCCGCCGGCGCCCCCGCCGATAAGCACCAGCAGCAGGCGTTGCAGCGCCTCCATCTCCGGCTCGCGGCTGCGGCCCACCGCCAGCACATAGCTGCCGCGCGGCCCGGCCATGGGCAGCAGGTAGACGCGCATCTGCTCGCCCAGCTGGTCGCGGGTGTTGACGAACAGCGGCTCCCCCTCCACCGCCTGGGTGGTGGCCTCGGGCGGCGGCAGGGCGGCAGGGTCGGTGTTGGCGCTGGCCGACAGCACCTGGGCGTTGGGCCGCAGGAGCGCATAGAAGTAGGGGGCCGAGGGGTGCTCGGGCCCCACCCGCACCTGCTCCAGCGGTAGCTGGCGACGCGAGGCCTCCGAGAGCCTGGCCACCAGCGCCACCACCTCCTTGCTAGCACGGGAGCGCAGGTCGGCGTCCAGGTTGCTCAGCAGGGCATGGCGGGTGGAGAGGTAGATGGCGCTGCCCATGGCCACCAGCATGAGGGCCAGGACGCCGGCGAACCAAAGGGTGAGGCGCAGACGGGCAGAGGAGAACACCTTTCCCCCTCCTGCCCCCTATCTTACTCCGAGAGCATGTAGCCGTGGCCGCGGACGGTGCGGATCAGGGCCCGCGAGTGCCCCTTGTCCACCTTACGCCGCAGATAGGCGATGTAGACGTCCACCAGGTTGGAGTCAGGAGCGAAGTCGTAGCCCCAGACGTGGTCCAGGATCTGGGTGCGGGTGAGGACGCGACCGGCGTTGCGCATCAGGAACTCCAGCAGGGCGAACTCGCGCGGCGATAGCTCGATGGCCTTCCCGCCCCGCTCCGCCCGACGGCGGCGCAGGTCCAGCACCAGGTCGGCCACCTGCAGTCGGTCGGGCTCGCGCGGGTCCACCCGTCGCCTGCCCAGGGCGCGGACACGGGCCAGCAACTCCTGGAAGGCGAAGGGCTTGGGCAGGTAGTCGTCGGCGCCGGCGTCCAGCCCCCGCACCCGGTCCTCCACCGAGTCCAGGGCCGTCAGCATCAGCACCGGCACGTCCACCCGCGCCCGGCGCAGGCTGCGGCAGACGTCCACCCCGTTGACTTTGGGCAGGAGGATGTCCAGGACGATGACGTCGTAGCTGCCCTCCACCGCCCGGGTGATGGCCTCCTCGCCGTCGAAGGCCAGGTCCACGTTGTGTCCCTCTTCCTCCAACACGCGGCGCACCACCTGGGCCAGGCGGCGCTCGTCTTCCACCAGCAGCACTCTCACAGCGCTTTCATTTTAGGAGCAGTAGATTAGAGTTCGATTAAGAGATGTAACCTTCCTCTCTGGCTGGGAGTTATAATCAGCGAAAGCAGGCCAAGAAGCGCACCCCGGCGAAGGCGGTGATGAAAATGCTGGACAGGATGACGCGCTGGAGTCCGTGGCTGGGGCTGGCGGGGCTCATGACCATGCTCCTGGGGCTGGTCTGGGACCTGCGACTCCACCAGCTATCGCCGGAAACGACCGCTAACGAGGGGGTGTTGGCCCCCGAGAACCCGGGCCACCACCTCTTCGCCGCTGGCCTCGCCCTGCTGGTGGTGGCCTTCGGCCTCTTCCTGCTGGGGCGGTTGCGCGAAGGACAGCGGGGCCCCCTGGCCCGTCTCGCCCTGGCCGGGGCGCTGGCGACCACGGCCGGCCTGGCCAGCCTGGCCCTGCTGCTGGGGGCATCGGCCACCCACCCCGGAGGCCACGACCACGGCGCGATCGCCGCCGAGGCGTCGGCCGCTGACCACGACCAGGTCTCCGCCGCCCCCGGCGGCCACGACCACGGTAACGCCACCGCCGCGCGATCCGGCTCCGCGCTGCCGGGGGTGCAGCACCCCCACGGCACCGGCGTCCCCATCACCGCCCAGCAGTTGCTGGCTGCCGCAGACGTGGTGCAGCGGGTGCGGGAGGCCGTCCGCCGCTACGAAGACGTGCGCGTGGCCGAGGCTGAAGGCTACCGCATGACCACCCGCACCTTCCTGTTCCACTACGTCAACCCCACCTATTACTTGGACAACCGCACCCTGGACGTGGACCGGATCGAGTCCCTCGTCTACGCTCGTGGGCCCGACGGCTCCCTCAAGCTGGTGGGGGTGATGTTCATGGTGCGGCCGGGACTGGAGCCACCCGACTTCGCTGGCCCCCTCGCCGGCTGGCACCTGCACGACAACCTCTGCATCAACCCCAGCACCTGGATGGTGGAAGCGCTGAGCGACAGCCCCAGCGGTTGTCCGCGGGGGACGGTGCACATGGTCACCGGGCAGATGCTGCACCTCTGGCTGGTGGACACTCCTGCCGGCGTCTTCGCCGACGCGGAGGAGGTCATTCCCTACCTGCTGCAGATGGGCTACCGCCTGCGCTAGGGCGACCTCCGCCGGAAGTTGGAGAACTCTAAGCTCCCCTTAATGGCCGTTTAATGGCGGCTCCTTAGCCTGGGTATCGAGACCAGAGGCGAGAGGAGGTGACGCCATGAAACGGTGGTTACTGGCAGCGGCCCTGGCGGTGACGGTGGTGGTGGCGTCGCTGGGCGCCCTGGCCGTGGCCTCGGCCCAGGACGGGTCGGGCAGCGGCTTCAGCTTCAGCGGCACGTTCCTGGACAAGCTGGCCCAGCGCCTGGGCATCGGCCGCGACCAGCTGGTGCAGGCCATGCGCGAGGCCGCCAACGACACCATTGACGAGGCGGTGCAGCAGGGCCGCATCACCCAGGAACAGGCCCAGCGACTGCGCGACCGGGTGGCCCAGAACGAGCCCGGCTTCCCCTGGGGCAGGCACAAGGGGCGCTGGGGCGCCGAGGTCGCCCATGGCCTGGTGCTGCAGTCGGCCGCCCAGGTGCTGGGCATGAGCGCCGACGAACTGAAGGCGGAGCTGCGCCAGGGCAAGAGCCTGGCCCAGGTGGCCCAGGAGAAGGGCATCGGCACCGACGACTTCAAGTCGCGGCTGCTCTCCCAGGTGGACCAGCAGCTGGCCCAGCTCGTGCAGCAGGGACGGCTGACCCAGCAACAGGCCGACCAGCTGGGGCAGTCCATCCGTGACAACATAGACGCCATCGTCAACGCTCAGGGCCGACCCTGCCCGCGGCCTGCGGGCACCCCCCAGACGCAGGGCACCGGCACCAGGGCCTGAGGTGGCAGGTCCCCCTTCCGCCAGCGGGGGCGGGCAGCGGCGGCCCGCTCCCGCTGCATAATGGGGAAAAAGAGCGAGGATGGAGGACGATGAGAAGGCTGGCGCTGCTGATAGCGGCAACGGCCCTGCTGGGGGTGGCGGCCGTGGCGGGGGGCGTAGCCTTCTTCCTCTCCCGCAGCGACCCGGTGGAGCTGGTCACGGAGGCGCCCGCCCTGCCGGCCGACTCCACCCCCGTCGCGGCCACGGGGGAAGTCCTGCACTTCGTGGTCGTCCCGGAGCAGTCGGAGGCCAGCTACATCGCCCGCGAGAAGCTGGCCGCCCTGCCAGCCACCAGCGAGGCGGTGGGCCGCACCAACGCCGTCAGCGGCGACATCTACCTGACGCGACAGGGGCTGGCGCCGTCGCCGCCCTCGCTACTGCGCGTTGACCTGCGCACCCTGCGCAGCGACGAGTCCCGCCGCGACAACTTCATCCGCAGCAACACGCTGCAGGCCGACCGCTTCCCCTACGCCGAGTTCGTGATAGAGCGGGTGGAGGGCTTCCCGGCCAGCTACCAGGAAGGGGAGGAGGTGGCGCTGACGGTGGCGGGAACCATGACCATTCGCGGCACCGCGCGGCCCATGACCTTCGACGTGCACGCCCGCTACGGCGGCGGCACCCTCACGGGGGTGGCCCACGCCACCTTCCGGCTGTCGGACTTCGGCCTCTCGCCCCCCAACATCGCCGGCTTCGTGACGGTGGAGGACGAGATGCGCCTGCAGATTGTGCTGGTGGCCCGGCTGCAGCAGCCCTAGTATTTGGAGACGTTCATCTCCTGGATGCGCCCCTCCACCAGATAGACCACCCGCTCGCAGATATTGGTGGCCCGGTCGGCGATGCGCTCCAGGTTGTGGGCCACCCAGGTGAGCCAGGTGGCCCGCTGGATGGTGCGCGGGTCCTGCAGCATGAAGGTCAGCAGCTCGCGATACACCTGGTCGTAGAGGGCGTCCACCTCGTCGTCGCGGTCGGAGACCTGTCGGGCCATCTGGGGGTCGCGGCGGCGGAAGGCCTCCACCGCGTCGCGCAGCATGCCGATGGCCACCTGGGCCATGCGCGGTATGTCTATGTAGGGCTTCAGGGGAGGCTCGTCGGCCAGCAGGATGGCCAGCTTGGCGATGCCCTCGGCGTGGTCGCCCATGCGCTCCAGGTCCACGATTATGTAAAGCACCGAGATGATAGTGCGCAGGTCGCTGGCCATGGGCTGCTGGGTGGCGATGATCTCCAGGCAGCGATCCTCGATGGCGTAGCGCTTGTCGTTGACCTTCAGGTCGTCGGCGATGATCTGGCGCGCCAGCTCCACGTCCCGCTCCTTGAGGGCGCGGATGGAGCGCTCGATGGCGCTGGCCACCATCTCGGCCATCACCATCATCTCTTCCTGGACTTCCGTCAGCTCCTGCTGCAGCAGCGTCCTGGTCATGGCCCTCTCTGCCTCCTCCCGTCCGGCACCGCCAGGGGTGACAACATGATGGTCGCGGGGCGCCGGCCTGTCAAGCCCATCCGCCATCGCTGCCCTAGCCGATGCGACCGGTGATGTAGGCCTCGGTGCGGTGGTCCCGCGGGTTGGTGAACACCTCGCGGGTGGGGCCGAACTCCACCAGGTAGCCGGCCCGGTCGTCGTCCATCATCAGCACCGCCGTGTAGTCGGAGACGCGGGCCGCCTGCTGCATGTTGTGGGTGACGATGACGATGGTGTAGCGCTGGGAGAGCTCCCGCATCAGGTCCTCGATCTTGAGGGTAGCGATGGGGTCTAGGGCCGAGCAGGGCTCGTCCATCAGCACCACCTCCGGCTCCACGGCGATGGCGCGAGCGATGCACAACCGCTGCTGCTGGCCCCCCGAGAGGCGCAGGGCGTTCTGCCCCAGCTTGTCCTTCACCTCGTCCCACAGGGCGGCCGCCCGCAGGCTGCGCTCCACCGCCTCCCGCAGGTCGCCCCGGTAGCCGTTGATGCGCAGGCCGAAGGCCACGTTCTCGAATATGGACTTGGGGAAGGGGTTGGGCTTCTGGAAGACCATGCCGATGCGGCTGCGCACCTCCACCGGGTCCACGCCCGGCGCGTAGATGTCCTGCCCCTCGAACAGCACCTCGCCCTCCACCCTGGCCCCCGGCACCAGCTCGTGCATGCGGTTCAGGCAGCGGATGAGGGTGCTCTTGCCCGACCCCGACGGCCCGATGATGGCCGTGATGCGGTTGCGGGGCACCTGCAAATCAATGCCCTTCACCGCCCGGAAGCCGCCATACCAGGCGTTCAGGCCCCGCACCTGGATGACGGGCCCCTCCTCCTGGGGCGGTCGCAGCGCCTCCCGCTCCACCCTGGGCACGGGCACCCGCACCGGGACGGACGGCCCTTCCTGGCTCACCACTGCCGCCTCCTTTCCGACCAGTAGCGAATGGCGATGGCGATGGCGTTCATGCCCAGCAGCACGGCCAGCAACACTATGATGGCTGCCGCCGCCGCCTCGTGGAAGGCGGGCTGGGGCCGCGACACCCAGTTGAATATCTGGATGGGCAGGACAGTGAAGGGGTCGTGCAGCGGGTCGCGGGGGGCGAAGGGCACGAACAGCAGGGCGCCGATGGTGATGAGGGGGGCCGTCTCGCCGATGGCCCGCGACAGGGCCAGGATCACACCCGTCATCATGGAGGCCAGGGCCGCCGGCAGCACCTGGTGCCAGACCGTCTGCCAGCGGGTGGCCCCCAGGGCCAGAGAGGCCTCACGGATACTGGGAGGCACCGTCCGCAGCCCCTCCCGCGCCGCCACGATGACGATGGGCAGCACCACCAGCGAGAGCGTTAGGGCGCCGGCCATGACCGTCCGCCCCAGCTCCATGGCCCGCACGAACAGGGCCAGCCCCAGCAGCCCGTAAACGATGGACGGCACCCCCGCCAGGTTGTTGATGTTGGTCTCGATGAGGCGCGTCAGCCAGTTGCGCGGAGCGAACTCCTCCAGGTAGATGGCGGCACCTATGCCCACCGGCACCGCGAACAGGGCCGTGAAGCCCACCACCCACAGGGAGCCCACCAGCGCCGAGCCGATGCCCGCCCGGGCGGCGAAGCGCGACGGGTAGCCGGTGATGAAGTCCCACGACAGCCGGTCGAGGCCGTCCCTGGCCACCACCACCAGTAGCAGCACCAGGGCGGCGATGCCGGCGGCCGCCGCCAGCCGTAGCAGCATCGCCGCGGCCGCCGCCAGCAGGTGGCGTCGCAGCAGTCGTCTGCGCCACTCGGCCGTGCGCAGGGCCGTCGCCGTCATTCGTAGGCCTCCCGGAAGCGAGAGAGGAGCCATTGGGCGGCCACGTTCAGCCCCAGGGTGCAGACGAACAGGGCCAGCCCCACGGCGAAGATGGTCTTGTATTCCAGGCTGCCGGCGGGGGTGTCGCCCAGGCTCACCTGCACGATGTAGGCGGGCAGGGCCTGCATCCCCTCCAGCGGGTTCCCGGAGAGGTTGGGCATGTTGCCGGCGGCGATGGTGACGATCATCGTCTCGCCCACCGCCCGCGCCATGGCCAGCACCACCGCTGCCACGATGCCGGAGAGGGCCGCCGGCAGCACCACCCGCACCGCCACCTCGAAGCGGTTGCTGCCCAGGGCGTAGCCCGCCTCCCGCAGCGAGGCGGGCACCGAGCGCATGGCGTCCTCCGACAGCGAGGAGACCAGCGGCAGCAACAGCACCGCCATGGCCAGGGCCGCTGACAGGGCGCTGAAGAGGGTCTGCTGGCCCAGCAGCCGCTGCAGGATGTCCGGCGCGATGAATGTGATGGCGAAGTAGCCGTAGACCACGGTAGGGATGCCGGCCAGCACCTCCAGGGCCGGCTTCAGCACCGCCCGCAGGCGCGCCGAGGCGTATTCGCTCAGGTAGATGGCCGCCCCGAGGCCCACCGGCACCGCCACCGCCAGGGCCAGGGCCGATATCAGGAAGGTAGCCGAGAGCAGGGGCAGCACGCCGAAGCGCTTGTCCTCGAACAGGGGCGTCCAGCGCGTCTGGGTCAGGAACTCGACGACGGAGACCTGACGGAAGAAGCCCAGGGCCTCCCGCACCAGCACCACCACGATGCCCACGGTGGTGAAGATGGAGATGGCGGCGCAGAGGAAGAGGAGGCCGAGGACGGGCGCCTCCCGCAGGCGCAGGAGGCGCCGACGCCGCCGCGGGCGCCAGGCCGCCGGTCGTGCCTCCGTCACCGCCACCCTATCGCTCCCTGGCCAGGACGTCCTCGATGCGCAGGCCGGGTTCCACGCCCTGGAAGACGCTGCCCGCCTGACGGGCCTGCCAGCGCTGGCGCACCAGGCGGTAGGCCGTCTCGGGCAGGGGGACGTAGCCCACCTCCTCGGCCAGGTCACCCGCCACGTCCAGGTAGAAGTCCACGAAGGCCTGCACCTCGGGCCGCTGCGCCGCCTGGGTGCTCACGTAGATGAACAGGGGCCGCGAGAGGGGGCGGTAGGTGCCGTTAATGACGTTCTGCACCGAGGGCTCCACGCAGCCCTGGCCGCCGTCCAACTTCAGGGCCTTGAGGCGGGAGCGGTTTTCCAGGTAGTAGGCCAGGCCGAAGTAGCCCAGGGCGTTGGGGTCGCCGGCCACCCCCTGCACCAGCACGTTGTCGTCCTCGCTGGCCGTGTAGTCGCCGCGGCTGGCGTCCTCCCTGCCGACGATGGCCTCGGTGAAGTAGTCGAAGGTGCCCGAGTCGGTGCCGGCGCCGTAGAGGCGCAGAGGACGGTCGGGCCAGGCCGGGTTCACCTGGTTCCAGCGGGTGACGACGCCCTGGGCGGCCGGCTCCCACATCTTCTTCAGTTCGGCCACGGTTATGCAGTCTACCCAGTCGTTGCTGGGGTGCACCACCACCGTCAGGGCATCGAAGGCCACCGGCAGCTCGACGAAGTCTATGCCGTTGGCCCGGCAGCGCTCCGCCTCCTGCTGGCGAATGGGCCGAGAGGCGTCGGATATGTCAGTCTCGCCGTTGCAGAATTTCTGGAAGCCGCCGCCGGTGCCGGAGATGCCCACCACCACCTCTACCCCCGGCTGCTGCAGGCGGAACTCCTCCGCCACTGCCTCGCTTATGGGGAAGACGGTGCTGGAACCATCCACGATGATGCGTCCGGAAAGCTCGCCGCCACGGGGCCCGCAGGCCAGGAGCGCCGCTGCCAGGACGATGACGCCGAGGGCTGCCAGGGGGCGGCGCACATAGCGGAGCGTGTGTGTGTCCATGTCCCTCCTCGCCGTGTCCCCCTCTCCCAGTGTGAGGAGGCGGTCTTTAACGGGGTGTTAACGGCCCTTAAGGGTTGGTGAAATCTGGGGCGGCCCCGTCGTGCAGGTGGGCGCTGTCAGCCACCGTTTGGATTGCCGCCCGCTCGCCCGCCACCCTCACCACCGTCAGGGAGGTGTGCTCGGGCAGGAAGAAGACGTCCCTGGGGATGTCCAGCACGAAGCTCAGGTAGAGATTGATGACTCCACCGTGGCAGACCACCACCACGCGCTCGCCCGGGTGCCGCTCCACGATCTCGGCCAGGGCGCGGCGCACCCGCAGGCGGAAGCGGTGGGAAGGCTCGAAGCCGGGCAGGGTGTCCCATCTGGGGGCGGCCAGCAGGCGCCGGGCCAGGTCCTGCACCAGCGCCTCGCGGTCGCGGTCGCGGAAGGCGGCCCGCAGGCGGGCCATGTCAATCCTCACCTCTTCCAGGTCGGGGACGGTCTCGATGGGCAGGCCGGTGGCGCGGGCCACCGCCTGGGCCGTCTCCTGCGCCCGGCGCAGGGGCGAGGCGTACAGGGCGTCTATGCGGGTGCCGGCCAGCCGCTGGGCCAGCCGCTCGGCCTGCCAGCGACCCCGCTCGGAGAGGGGCGGGTCGTAGGCGGGGGCGTCCGGGGGGTTAGGGGCCGCCTCGCCGTGGCGCACCAGCACCAGCTCGGTGGCGTGGGGCGCCACGTGGCGGAAGAGGCGGGTGAAGAGGTCGCCCTGGCCGGTGACCAGGGTCTCCTGGGGCTTCTCGGGTGCCTTCTGCATTCTCTCCCTCCTTTCGCCTCCCATGCTACGGCCCCCTTCCGCTCTGGTGTGTTAACGCCACTTTAGCGCCGGTAAAAGCTTGGGCAAGGTCAGGGGGAGGCGGGCAGGAAGAGGTTGAAGGTGGAGCCCTGGCCGGGGGTGCTCTCGGCCCACACCCGCCCGCCGTGGGCCTCGACGATGTGCTTCACGATGGCCAGCCCCAGGCCGGCCCCCGGCTGTTTGCGGGAGCGGTCGGCCTTGTAGAAGCGCTCGAAGACGCGGGGCAGGTCGGCGGGCTCGATGCCTACCCCCGTATCGGCCACCGACACGGTGACGCCGCCGTCGTTCGCCGCCGCCGTCACCGTCACCGACCCGCCCGCCGGCGTGAACTTGATGGCGTTGTCCAGCAGGTTGACCACCGCCCGCTCCAGCCGTTCGGCGTCGCCCTGGACAGCGGGCAGCGAAGGGGGCAGACGCAGCTCCAGCTCGAGGCCAGCCCGCTCGGCCTGGGGCTGCATCCGCTCCACCGCCCGCGTCAGCACCTGGGCCAGGTCAACGGGCTGATGGGGCGCACCGGCCACTCCCGCCTCCAGCCGGGACAGCTCCAGCAACTCCTCCACCAGCTTGGTGAGGCGCTGGGCCTCGGCCTCGGCCCGGGCGAGGAAGAGGTCGCGGGCCTCGGGGTCGTCCAGGGCACCCTCGCGCAGGGTCTCCAGGGCGGAACGCAGGGCGGCCAGGGGGGTGCGCAGCTCGTGGGAGACGTTGGCCACGAAGTCGCGGCGCACCTGGTCCACCCGTCGCGCCTCCGAAAGGTCGCGCAGGGAGACCAAGAGCCTGCCGCCCACCCCCACGGCCGCCACCGTCATCTCCAGGGGGCGGCCACCGGGCCCATCCACGGTCAGGGTCTCGCTGCCCCCCCGCCGCCGCACGCGACGCAGGGCCTCCACCGCCGCCTCCTGGGGCACGAACCAGGTCAGGGGCTGGGCGGCCAGGGACGCCCGCTCCCGCCCCAGCAGGAGGCTGGCGGCGGCGTTGGTGAAGCGCACGCGCCCCTCGGCGTCCAGCACCAGGAGGGCATCGGGGCTGGCATCTAGGGCGGCCAGCAGCAGGTCGCGCTCCTCGCGGGCGGAACGGAGGGCCTCGGCCACCGCCGTCAGCGGCTCCGCCAGCTCCGCCGGCACGGAGGCCGGCCCCTCCCGCACCAGCGAGAAGAGGGACTGGCCGGCCGAGGCCAGGCGCCGTCGGCCCAGGTAGGCCGCAGCCACCGTCACCGCCGCCAGGCAGACGGCCGTTAGCGCCAGGGCGGTCGGCCCCACCCCTTCCACCGCCACCAGGTAGGCGAAAAGTCCGGCCAGGGCCACCAGGGCCAGGGCGAGCAGGAGGCGCACATCGGCAGGCGACATGGTTCCCCGGGCGGTCGCGGACGTTGCGCCGGCCCCCACCCCTCCCATCAGCCCTCGAAGCGGTAGCCCAGGCCGCGCACGGTGATGATGCGGGTGGGCTTCCCCGGCGTCTCCTCGATCTTCTCGCGCAGCCAGCGCACGTGCACGTCTACGGTGCGGCTGTCGCCGGCGTAGTCGTAGCCCCAGACCTGCTCCAGCAGCTCCTCGCGGCTGAAGGCCCGCCCGCGGTGGCGCATGAAGAAGGCCAGCAGGTCGAACTCCTTGGGCTTCAGGGGCAGGGGCACCTCGTTGCGGAAGACCTGGCGTCGGCGCAGGTCGAGGCGCAGGTCGCCGGAGACGATGCTGGTAGCCTGGGCGGTGGCGCCCTCGGCCCGCCGCAGCAGCGCCCGCACCCTGGCCAGTAGCTCCCGCATGGAGAAGGGCTTGGGCACGTAGTCGTCGGCGCCCAGCTCCAGGCCCACCACCCGGTCCATCTCCTCGCCCTTGGCGGTGAGCATGATGATGGGCACCGCCGACTCGCGGCGCAGGCGACGGCAGACCTCGAAGCCGTCCAGCCCGGGCAGGAGGACGTCCAGGATGACCAGGTCGGGCGACTGGCTGCGGGCCAGATGCAGGGCGGACTCGCCGTCGCCTGCCTCCAGCACCTGGAACCCATCCCGCTCCAGGTTGTAGCGCAGGGCGGCCACCAGGGTGGGCTCGTCGTCCACCACCAACACCTTGCGGGCCATCGCAAGGCCATTATAGGCCACGGGGCGCCCCTAGCCGGGCGCCTTGTGGGGCAGGGGCGGCAGGCCTAAAATTGAACTGGCGAGGGCCGCCGGGGCCCGTAGCTCAAGGGCAGAGCGGCCGGCTCATAACCGGTTGGTTGGGGGTTCGAATCCCTCCGGGCCCACCAGGCGCCCCTTGTCCTCCCCCGACGCCGCTGCTATCCTTCTCCCCGCCCAAGGGCAGGAAGCCACCCGTGCTGGCCGAGGCCATCGCCCGCTACCTGGCGCAGCGCCTGCCCGCCCAGGGCGAGGTGCAGGTGTCGAACCTGCGTCGCATCCCGGGCGGCGCCTCCCGCGAGACCTGGGCCTTCGACGCCACCTGGCAGGAGGGAGGCCGCCCGCTGTGCCGCGGCTTCGTGCTGCGCCGCGACCCGCCCGCCTCTCTCCTGGTCACCGACCGCGACGTGGAGTTCCAGGTGATGGCCGCCGCCGGCCGGGCAGGCGTCCCCGTGCCGCAGGTGCTCTGGCTGGAGCGCGATGGGGGCCACCTGGAGCGCCCCTTCTTCGTCATGGAGCGCATAGACGGCTGCGACACGTCGCCCCAGGTGCTCCTGGCCGACCCCCGCTACGCCGCCGCCCGGCCCGCCCTGGCGCGGCGCTTCGTGGAGGTCCTGGCGGCCATCCACGCCCTGGACTGGCGTTCCCTGGGCCTGGAGGAGGCCCTGGGCCCCGCGCCCACCCCCGAGGAGTGCGCCCGACGCGAGATCGAGCGCTGGGAGGCGGTGCTGGAGCGGGACGCCCTCGGCCCTCAGCCCGTTCTGCGCGCCGCCATCCGCTGGCTCAGGCACCACCAGCCACCCCCGGCCCAACGCATCGTCCTCGTCCACGCCGACTACCGTGTGGGTAACTTCCTCTACGACCAGCAGGGCGAGATCCGCGGCGTCCTGGACTGGGAAATGGCCCACCTGGGCGACCCCCTGGAGGACGTGGCCTGGGCCTGCCTGCGGCCCTGGCGCTGGGCCGGCGACGAACGGGTGGGCGGCCTGTTGGAGCGCCGGGAGTTCTACCGCCTCTACCAGGAGCTGACCGGCCTGCAAGTCATCCCCGAGGCCGTCCGCTTCTGGGAGGTGCTGGGCAACGTCAAGCTGGCCACCATCTTTCTCACCGGCGCCCGCTCCCTGGCCGAGGGCAGGTCGCGGGAGCCCATCCTGGCCCTGACCGCCCGCGGCAACCCACGCCTGGAGCTGGAGATCATGGCGCTGATGGAGGCCTAGATGACGTCCCGCCCCGACGCCGCCGAGACCATCGCCATCGTCCAGGCGGCCCTGCAGGACCTGGCGCGGGAGGCAACCTCGGAATACGCCCGCGCCCAGGCCAATCTCTGCCTGATGCTCCTGCAGTCCCTCCTCGCCGAACTGGACACGGCCGCCCACGACCTGGCGTCCGACATCGCCTCCCTGCGGCGGGTGCTGTCGCCGGCGGAGGAGGCCCTCGCCTCCCTCGCCGACGGGGAGGCGCGCTCGCTGGCGGCCGATATCGGCCGTGCCCTGGCGGAGCCGGGCGACCCCTCCGACCTGCGCCTCTCGACCCTCCGCGCTCGCCGGGAGCGGCTGCTAGCCCTGCTGGAGCGCTTCCTCTGCCTGTGCGAGGAGCGAGCGGACGCCCCCGGCCACGACACGCTCCTTGAGGCGCGTCGGCAGGCCTACGGCTTCCTGCGGCGGGCGGCCCTGCGGGGCTGGACCTTCTGGGACACCAGCAGCTTCCGCGAGGCCGTAGCTCGCTGGCGGGAGGCCGCCGCGGCCGGAGAGCCATAGAAGCCCTCTGTCGCCGCCCGCTATACTGGTAGGCGGGGAGCGAAGATGGCCGAGGACGTGGCCCCGGGCATCGTGTTGCTGGAGAGGGCGCGGGCAGCCCTGGCCTCCTACCGCCCCCTGACCATCGAAGAGCCCGGGGCGGTGCCGGCCGCCGTGCTGGTGCCCATCTACCTGAAGGACGGCCAGGCGCACGTGCTGCTCACCGAGCGCACCCACCACGTGGAGCACCACAAGGGCCAGATCTCGTTCCCGGGGGGCGCCCGCGACCCCGATGACCCCGACCTGCTGACCACCGCCCTGCGCGAGAGCTTCGAGGAGGCGGGCATCCGCCCCGAGGACGTGGAAGTCATCGGCCGGCTGGACGACATCGTCACCATCACCAACTACCTGGTGACTCCCTACGTGGGCGTGCTCCGCTGCCAGTCGGGCTATCAGTTCTGCGCCCATCCTCGCGAGGTGGCCTCCCTGCTGGAGGTGCCCCTTCCCCACCTGCTGGACTGGCGCAACATGGAGCTGGAGCTGCGACACTGGCGGGGGACGCCGGTGCTGGCGCCGGCCTTCCGCTGGAACGGCTACCACATCTGGGGCGCCACCGCCCGCATCCTGAAGCAGTTCCTCGACCTGTTGCAGTCGTGACCGAGGCCCGGACCGAGGCCGAGACGGTGGAGGGGCCCGGCGGCCCCACCTGCCGCCGTTGCGGGGGCAACCGTTGGCGCGTGGAGCGACGGCCCAAGGCGCGCCTGCGCTGGCTGCTGGAGATGGCCATCGCCCTGCCCGAGGTACTCATCTTCCAGGACGAGTCGCCGGGCTGGCCCTCGCGGGAGAGCCAGTTCTGGACCTGTCTGGGCTGCGGGCGACGGGTGCGCCTCTAGCTCACCATCGCCACCCGTCCCTTCACCGACACGAAGAGGAAGGCGGGCGGTTCGTTGCGCCGGAAGAGCACCTCCACCCCTGGGTAGAGGTCCACCGCCTCGACTCCCTTCAGCACCCAGTAGTTGTTTCCCAGGCGCACGTCCACCCGCCCCAGGGTGGGCCAGAGGGTGATGAGCACCTGCCCGCCCGACTCCTGGCTGGGCAGAGATAGCTGGTAGACCGGCTCCCCCTCCTCGTCGCGGGCGAGGCGACGGGGGCCGCTGGGGACGCGGAAGGGGGCGGGGCGCGCCTCGGCACCCAGCACCGCGGCGATGGCCTCCACCGCCCCGGGGTCGGACAGGCGCACCCCCTTACCCCCTCGGCGCCTCCACGCAGGTGACAGGCCGCTGCCTTCCCTTCCGCAGAGCTCTGCACATCAGGACCGCAGTCAGGAACGCCCTGGTCTACCCCTTCCGCGCCGTCAGGCTGGCCAGGGCCAGCCCTGCCGCGGCCACCGCTACCAGTATCGCCAGCTCCTTGGTCACCGTCATCATGTTTGAGGCTGTTGGAGAAAGGTCTCAGTTGCTGTGCTGGTCAGCCATGGAGCGGCTGGGCCACGGGCCCAACGATAGCACCAGGGCCAGGTTCCATGAGGAGCAGCTGGCTCCCACCGCTCGCAGGGCCATCTCCAGGCTCCTCTCCCGACAGTGCTCCCGTGCAGGCCCCTGATGGGGCCGACCCAGGACTGCACCGGTTAACAGCGCCGGTAGAGGTGCCGGTGCTCCTGCCAGGGCCTGCGGGCTCTCCGTTTCCCCTCGCTGCTCGCTCCCGCCGCACGCCCTCCCGCACCGCCACCACCGCCCGCCAGCCGGACGGTGCACCTGTGAGAGCACCTCCTTCCCATGCCGCATGTGGCATCGGCCACGGACCAGAGAACCACTCCCCATCCCTCGCTCCCTTCTGACTGCAGCCACCGCTCCGCCAGCCTCTCACCGTTGTCGGGGGCGCAGGGCAGCGCCCAGGGGCACCCCCTGCTGCCAGCGACCTCTACCACCGTCACACCCTATCAGGTGGGAGCGCAGGCGCCTCAGCTCCTCCCGCCCCGCCAGCAGGACCAGTAGGGCAGGCCGAGGCCCCAGCTGCTGCCGTCCACCAGCAGCAGCCCCGGCCCCTCCCCGCCCAGGGCTACAGGCGGCAGGTGCTGCTCGAAAGCGTCTTCTCGACGGCCAGGAGAAAGCTCCCCTGCCGGGCCCTCCTGCTGTTCCTTCGGGAGCCAGCGGGGGGAGCCCTCCCCAGGGGCTGGCCTGCAACAGCTTCTGCCTCGCCGGTGCCTTCTGCCCCGCCTCTTCAGCCTACGTATGTTGCATCCGGCAGCTCCTGAAGCATCTCAACAGAGCCGGACGACTTTTAACCTCCTGCGCATGCTGGCGTCAGCACGGGCCCCCGATGATGTCCCTACTTGAAGCTCGGGAGGTGCCAAGCTCTCGGGGCTGGTCCAGCGATTGCAGGCTCAGCCACTGCCTTCAAGCTATGAGTGGCAGTCAGCGCAAGCCATGCGCGCATCCGAGGAACCGGAGTTCCTATTCGAGGCGCGGGCAAACTGTCCTGCCGAGCGCCTGGGCGCTGAATAACAGATGCTTAATACATATTTAGCGATCATGGCTTGAAGTGCGCGCAGGCGCTCCTATATAGTCTCGAGCGCCGGGCACAGGCTTGACTGTCCCCGATGTGAGGAAAGCGTTCGGAAGCAAGGCTTCAGCTCACGCTGCTCGGCCGCGGCCTGCAGGCAATTTCCGCGGAGGTGAGAGGTGCTCAGGGAATGGACAGAAGGGCGGCCGAGGCTCCTGAACCCGGAGAACAACCGATACCTTGCCTACCTTGCCGCGCTCCTAGTCTCGCTGGGCCTGGTGCTGCTTGCAGGGGTGGACATGCGGCGTGGCATCTTGCTGCCCATGTCGTCCTACTCGAAGCTTGGCAGCCCCTCGGCGGTGTTGCATTTCCATCCTTTACATTTGCCGCTCCTCTTCGTCGGGATGCTCGGAGCCTTCGTCGCCTACCGCTGGCTGACCCGTCGTGAGGTTGACTTGCGTGCCCGGGGGCACGACCTGCGCTGGGCCCGGAACGCCTTCGGTCTGGCCCTCATGGGGTTCCTGGTCGCGGACCTCTTCACTTACAGGATCGTGCAAGCGCGGCGCATATTCGACGCGGGGCGCCTGGGGCTGAGCTTCTCCATTCCGGCGCAAGACGCACCGGCCTGGCTGCGGCCCGTGGCCGAGGCCGTCAATTACCTGTTGGTAGTCTGGCACGCGACTATTCTCGGCATTCTTATCGGCTCCCTGCTACTGGTGCTCCTGGTCTCCAGCGGACTCCTCCGTTCGGCCATGCGCCGGACGGGGCTGGGGGCGCACGTGTTCAGTTCCTTCGCGGCGGTCTCCTACCCGTTCTGCTCGTGCTGCGCCAGCCCCATCGCTGCCACCATGTATCGGGGAGGGGCTTCGCTGGAATCGGTGCTGGCCTTCACGGTAGCAGCGCCGATGCTGAACGTCACCAGCCTTACCCTGGCCGTGGCCCTGCTGCCAGCTGACCTGGCCCTGCTACGTATCGGCGCGGGCATGGCCCTGGCCATCTTCGGCACATACCTGGTCTCCAGGGCAGTCATGGGACAGCGACTGCAGCCCCAGGGGATATGGAGCTCGCCGTTAGAGAGGGGTCTACTGCGTGCCCTGGATGCTTTCGCTTCTCTGTTCGCGTTCGAGAGGCGCTTGCAGGGGCGGCCCATCGAGTCGCCCGCGGCCCTGGTCGCCGCCTGGCTGGACACCAGCTGGCGGGTGGGACGGATTGCGGTGCCCACCGTGTTCGCGGCTGCCATCGTGGCCAGCCTGGTAGCGCCGAGACTTCTCTCGCTGGCCGACGCCAACGATCTGGCCACCGTCGCCGTGACGGCCCTTCTGGGAACTATCCTGATGGTGCCCACCTGGAGCGAGCTGGCTATGGCCGCTCCTCTGGCCCAGCAGGGGCTGGCAGCACCAGCAGCGGCGCTGCTGCTGACCCTCCCCGCCGTGAGCCTGCCCTGTTTGGTGGTGATAGGCGCCGCTGTCGGCAGCATGCGGGTGCCGCTGCTCCTGGGCGGGGTGGTGTTCCTTGCCGGCCTGCTGGCTGGCGCGGTGTTCATAGCTCTGTAGTCCAACCCAGCAGCCTGCCTTTGGGCGCCGTGTCCGCCGTCCAGGCTGGCGCGGCGTTCTCGTTCTCTGGTGGGGAGCGCTGTAAATAAGCAGAGCTTATAGACCAATCAAGGATTGTCCGTTGAAGCGGCGGTCAGCATCAGCGTATGTTGTGCCTGAATCGGTCGGTCATGCTGCCAGAGACGGTCATCGGAGCGACTCGCGCCTGGCGCTGGAGCATCGGCGAGTGGCTACGGTCGTTGAGCAGTCGCAGCCTGCTGGGCGTGACCTGCATGGCGTTTCTGGTCCTAGTGGCCATTGCCGCCGCCTTTCCCGGTGCTGTCACGCCTCACGACCCGCTGGCCCCCGACTATGAGCATCGTCTGTCCAGCCCCACAGCCGACTTTTGGCTGGGCACGGACGAGTTCGGGCGCGACATCTTCAGCCGCATCGTGTGGGGCGCCCAGGTCTCCTTACTGGTGGCCTCTATGTCCATCCTGATCGGTCATGGAGTCGGGCTGGTATTGGGGCTGGTAAGTGCTTGGGCCGGTGGTATGATGGACGCCCTTTTGCAGCGGTTGGTTGATGCCCTGCTGGCCGTTCCGTCGCTGGTGATGGCAATGGCTGTCATTGCCGTCATCGGCCCATCGCTCAACGGGGTCGTTGTCGCTTTGGCGGTGAGCCAGGTGCCTCTGGCTGCCCGCATCATGCGCTCGGCAGTGCTGTCCGCAAAGGCCGAAGCCTACGTGGACGCTGCCAAGGCCCTGGGCGCGAGTGGACTGCGCATTCTCACCCGCCATGTGCTGCCCAACTCGCTGTCCCCCATGATCGTGCTGGCCACCCTGGGCCTGGGCCAGATGATCATTGTCGAGTCGTCCCTGAGCTTCTTGGGACTGGGAGTGCCGCCACCGGAACCTACCTGGGGCGGGATGCTGTCGGGGGCAGCCACCAAATACGTCCATCAGTCCATCTGGCTCCTCTTGGCCCCGGGCCTGGCCATAGCGGCGACTGTGTATTCCTTCACCGTGGTGGGTGACCTCTTACGCGATCTGTGGGACCCCAGAAGCAGGCGAAGTGTCAGTTCGAGGGGGTGGTGACATGACGGACAGCTACTGGACACGACGACGTCTCTCGCGCAGGCGCTTCCTGGCCGGCGCTGGCTTCGCCGCGGGAACCGCCGCGCTTTGGCTGGCCGGATGTCGCGAAGGCCCGGAAGCGCTTCCCAGCACACCCGGCACAGCCGATGTGCGAGGTGGCACCCTGAGGCTGAGCATCGTCGGTGACCCGCCCAGCTTCGACATCCACCAGGAGACGACCATAACGGCGCTGCAGCCGCTCACGCCGGCATACAACGGTCTGGTCACCTATGACGAACAGAAACCCGAAGAGATAGTGGGCGACCTGGCCGAGACCTTCGAGGTCGCCGATAACGGGCTGCGCTACATATTCCGGCTGCGCCCCAACATCAAGTGGCACGACAGCAGCGATTTCACCGCCGAGGATGCAGCCTATAACATCCGACGCATGGCCTCGCCGCCGCAGGGAGTGGTTAGCGCCCGGAAGGAACAGTTTGCGGTGCTGGACCGGGTGGAGACCCCCGACCAGCGCACAGTGGTGCTGGTGTTCCGCGAGCCCTACAGCTCTTTTCTGGCCCAGTTCGCCACCGATTGGTTCCTCATGTTCCCGCCCCGCATCATCGAGGCCAAGGGCCACATGAAGCAGGACGTCATGGGCACCGGCCCCTTCCGCCTCCAGAACTGGACGCCGGGCTCCTCGATAGACCTGGTGCGGAACGAGCAGTACTTCAAGGCCGGACTGCCCAAGGCCGACGCGCTGCAGACTCTCATCATCGCCGACAGCAACACCCGTTTCGAGGCTCTCCGGGCGGGCAGGATCAACATGACCGGCCGCATCTTCGCCGTCCTCACCCCCTCCCAGGCCAGGCTCCTGCAAGGGTCCGATGAAGTGAAGGTGGCCGAGGCGCCCGGGCTGGGCTCCCCCTGGTATCTCTTCAACGCCGTGCGGGGCCCCTTCGCCGACCCGCGGGTGCGGCGGGCCGTCTGGATCGCCTTCGACCGACAGGCAGCCATCCAGGTGCTGGAAGAGGGATACGGCAGCCTGGGCACCTTTCTGCCGCCAGGGCTCTGGGAATACCCCCGCGACCAGCGGGACAGGATGCCCGGCTACCGCTCGCGCCAGGAAGACCTGGCCGAGGCCCGGCGACTCCTCCAGGCTGCTGGCTACAGCTCTGGCTTCCCGGTGAAGGTGTTCGTGAGGGACGTGGTCCGGCAGGCAGGAGAGCTGATGGCGCAACAGCTTGCCCTGCTGGGCCTCCAGCCCCAGATCCAGGTGTTCGAGACGGCCCGCCAGGCCGAAGTTAGACAGCGCAAAGAGTTCGACATCGAGGTGCTGCAGAACGTCTACCGCATCAACGACCCCGACGAGCTGGCCCGCAAGGTCATCACCGACGCCGCCCAGAACGACGGTGGCTACAGCAACCCCCAGGTAGACCAGCTCTTCGCCGCCCAGCGACGGGAGCTGAATCAACAACGCCGACTGCAGCTGGTGCGCCAGCTGGACGAGTTGCTGATGCAGGAGGCGCCCCAGCTCATGCCCTACTGGAACACGGTGCTCATGGGCTATCGCCGGGAGGTTGTGGGGTTCCAGGTGCCGGCAGGCCAGTACAACGGCAACAGGCTCGAGACCCTGGCCGCGGCCAGATGAGGAGGCGATGGCGGCACCGACATGGATCAGAAGTGAGCGAGCTATCAGAGGAGGTGGATGGCATGCGAGTGGAGATACTCAACCCAGCCGGCAGGCCACGACAGGCGCGCCACACCATGGCACCTCGCCCGACCAGTCTGGACGGACTGCGTCTGGGCCTGCTGGACAACGGCAAGTCCAACGCCGACGTCATTCTGCGCGACCTAGGCGACTTGCTGGGGCAGCGCTTCCGCCTAGAGGGTGTCGTCTACATACCGCGGCGACAGCCCGGGGTGGACTGGTGGCGGCGCAATCCCCACGGCCCCGACGCGATCGTGGAGAAGGTGGCCCGCGAGTGCGATGTGGTCGTCAACGGGGTAGGCGATTGAGGGTCTTGCTCGTCGTGGTGTATCCACGACTCAATGGAGCTGGAGAAGAAGGGCATCCCGGTCGCTACCCTCATCAGCACTGCCTTCCTGCGCCTGGCCGCCGCCGAAGCCAGAGCCTTCGGCTTCCCCGACTACCCCTTGGTCGAGGTGCCCCACCCCTTCGGCAACCGCAGCCGCGAGTGGGTGCGCTCGGTGGCGGAGCAGGTGGTTGACCAGGTGGTGGCCATCCTCACCGCCACAGGAGCAGCGAAATGACCGCACTGCGACACCGGTCGTTACGCTGTCGGACCCGCCACATGCCCGCTGGAGGCGGCCGATGACCGTAAGCGAAGACCGAATCGTCATCGAGGTCAAGGACAGCCCCTTCTGGGAGGTCAACGACTACCTTTATCGTAACAGGCTCACCGATGGCCTCCCCGTCATACCTCCCACGTCTGACCTGGTGCAGGCGGCCATCGCCGAGTCCGGCAGGGACCCGGAAGAGGTCATCGGCGAGGTGCCACCGCTGTGGAGTCCGGCCACCGTAGAGAAGATCGCCATCAACTGCGTCATGGCCGGCTGCGAGCCCCAACACCTGCCGGTGGTCATCGCCGCTGTAGAGGCCGTGACCGACCCCGTCTTTAATCTTTACGGCATTCAGGCCACCACCAACCCCGAAGGGCCGTTCATCATAGTCAACGGCCCCAGGCGGCACTCCCTGGGCATCAACTGCGGCTCCGGGGCGCTGGGGCCTGGGTGGCGGGCCAACGCTGCTATCGGCCGGGCCATGCGCCTCATCCTCATGAACGTCGGCGGTGCCTTTCCAGGCGAGCTGGACAAGTCCACCCTGGGCTTCCCGGGCAAGTACACCATGTGCTGCGGCGAGAACGAGGAGGAGAACCCCTGGGAGCCGTTCCACGTAGAGAAGGGCTGGCCAGCGGAGAGCACCGTCGTTACCGTCACCGCCGCCAACGCCACCGTGAACGTGGTGGACACGGAATCCAAGAGCGCCGCCGCTTACCTGAGGACCCTGGCCGGCTCGGTCGCCATTCAGGGCACCAACAACTTCGCCTACGGCGGCTCGGGAGAGCTGTTTGTCCTCATGTGTCCCGAGTGGGCCCAGGTGCTGGCCGAGGAGGGCTATAACAAGCGCCAGGTCAAGGAATACATCTGGCGCAACGCCACTATCCCGCTGGAATCCTTCTCGCCCGACGTGGCCGACGCCATACGCCGCAAATACGCTAAACCCTGGCTGGCCGACGGCCTGGTGCGGGTCACCGAGTCGCCCGACGATATCCAGATCGTGGTAGTGGGAGGCCCAGGCCCCCACACCACCCTCGTCTTCAGTCCCCACCGTCCACCCGTAATGAGAGAGGTCAAGTTCAGGAGGTAGGCCCGATGGTTCTGGACTCGGTAGCGAGGATAACGCCGGAAGGGGTCGCTGCCCTGCGGCAGCGCATCGGCTACTATTACGAGCCAAGGCGCGCCAGCACGGTAGCGACGGCTGACAATATCAGACAGTTCTGTGCTGCCATCGGCGACGTCAACCCCCTGCACAACGACCCTGATTACGCCCGGCAGACTCCCTACGGACGACTGGTAGCGCCGCCCACCTTCCTTTACGGGGTCATCCACCCCACGGGAATGAGGGCGGGCGGCCTGCCAGGGGTGCACGCCTTCCACTCGGGCAACGAGTGGCAGTGGTTCCGCCCCATCCTGGAGGGCGACGTCATCACAGGCACTTACCGCCCCATCTTCGTGGCCGAGAAGGAAAGCCAGATGGGCGGACACTCGGTCATCGTTTATGCCGAGATCGTCTATCGCAACCAGCGAGGGGAGGACATCGCTCGCTGCCTGGGCTGGACCATCCGCATCGAAAGGCAGGCAGCGCAGAGCCGGCGCAAGTACGGGAACGTCCAGAAGAAGCGCTGGACCGACGCCGAAATCGAAGAGCTGTTCGCCGCCTACGAGGCTGAGCGACACAGCATCCGTGGCAGCCAGCCCCGCTACTGGGAGGACGTGGAGGTGGGCGAGGAGCTGCCCCGCATCCTGCGCGGGCCCCTGACCCTCTCCGACATGGTAGCTTGGGCAGGCGTGGGGGCCGTCCGCCACGCCGCCCACGAGATGCGCCTGCGAGAGCTGAGGCGTCACCCGGGCTTCTCCTTCCGCAACCCCAAGACCGGTGCCTTGGAGATGGTGGCCCTGGTGCACGAGGACGAAGGGGCCGCCTCCAGCGCCGGCGTGCCCGGTCCTTACGACATCGGCGCCCAGCGCAACGCCTGGCTGGGCGTAGTGGTGACCAACTGGATGGGCGATGCCGGCCGCCTGCTGCGCCTCTATGCCGAATACCGGCGCTTCAACATCTACGGCGACGTGCAATGGGGCCGCGGACGCGTGGTCGGCAAGCGGCAGGAGGGCGGTCGCTACCTGGTGGACCTGGACGTCTGGTTCGAGAACCAAGACGGTATCGTCACCACACCCGGCTCCGCCACAGTGGAACTCCCCAGCGGGAACCAGACGACACCCTGAGCTTAGGAGGAGCGGCGCTAAAATGATCATCCCGAGGGAACCCGTAACCGAAGACGGAATCACAAGGCTGCGTCAACGGCTGGAAAGCGACATTCCGCTGACCCCCTTCAACACCACGGCCAGCCTCGACGCCATCCGGCGCTTCGTGAAGGGAATCGGCGACCCCAACCCCCTCTGGACGGACCTGAGCTACGGCGAGCAGTCCCACTACGGGACGGTGCTAGCCCCTCCCTCCTTCCTGATGTCGGTGGTAACTCCCACCGGGCTGCTGGCGGGAGGCCTGCCCGGAGTGCACTCCATGCTGGTGGAGCAGCGCTGGCTGTGGTATCGGCCGGTCAGGCTGGATGACCGGATACATCCCTCGGCCCGCCTGACGGACGTGCAGGTGGGCAGAAACCGTCGCGGGAAGCCCACCGTCCTGCAAACGGTGCACGTGCAGTACCGTAATCAGTGGGATCAGCTGGTGGCCGAGGCCTGGGGCTCATCGCTGCGTTTCCGTCGGCCCGGTCCTGATGACCCCTACCTTTATGAACTGGATCCGGCCACGCAGCAGTACTCCCCCGACCAGTTGAAAGCCTTCGAAGACGAGGCCCTGCAACAGGCGCCCAGAGGGAAGCACATTCTCTACTGGGAAGATGTCGAGCCAGGAGAGGAGATCCCCGCCGTCCTCAAGGGCCCTCTCTCCTTCGGGGATGTGGAGGCGTTCATGGCCGGAACCTACCCCGTGGAGGCCCTGCACCGGCAGGCGGCCTACGCCCGACGGCATCCCGCTGGCACCTACCGCGACGAGACCAACTACCCGCAACCCCTGTGGCACGTCCTGTTCAGGGATGAACTAGCCCAGCAGATGGGGTTCCCACGAGCCCATGACGCCGGCGGCCAGCGCGCTTCCTGGGTCATTCAGATGCTGACCCACTGGATGGGCGACGACGGTCAGCTGGTGAGCCTATCGCTGCGGTTCACCCGCCCCAACTTCCACGGCGACGTCACCTGGTGTCGGGGGGTAGTGGAGGCGAAAGAGCGCACCGATCAGGGGGAAGCGCTCGTCCGCTGTCGTGTCTGGTGCCAGAACCAGCGCGGGGAGCGCACGGCCGAGGGTGAGGCTCAGGTCCGCCTTCTGTCCCGCTCCGTGGAGCTGTGGGGCAGAGCCCTGCGCGAGGCGGAGAAGGCCCAATCGGGAGCTGGCTAGAGGCAGATGCTCCGCCGCCTGCTCCTCGCCGTCCCCACCCTGTTCCTGGTCTCGGTGTTCATCTTCTTCCTGATGCGGGTGCTTCCCGGCGACACGGCGGTGGTGATGGCCATCTCGGGCGAGACCGGGCTGGACAGGGAGCAGGTGGAGAGGCTGCGCCGCCAGCTGGGCTTGGACGAGCCCCTGGTGATCCAATACGTGGACTGGCTCGGGGGGCTCCTGCGGCTCGACCTGGGCGAGTCGGCCTTCAGCAGGAGGAGCGTCAGGTCAGACCTGGGGGAGCGTCTGCCCCGCACGGTGGAGCTGGCCTTCCTGAGCATGGCCTGCGCCACTCTCATCGGCGTCACGCTGGGGATCCTGAGCGCGGTGCGCCGGGACAAGCCCGAAGACTTGCTCGTGCGCACCGTGAGCGTGGGCGGCCTGTGTCTGCCGGTGTTCTGGTTCGCCCTCCTCGGCCTGGTGCTGCTGGCCAGGCTGTTCCAGTGGATACCTCCGGTCAGATACGAGTCCCTCTGGGAAGACCCCCTGAGCAACCTATCGCAGATGGCTCTGCCGGCAACAGTGCTGGGGTTCTATCAAGCGGCCGCCCTCTCCCGTCTCACCCGCTCGGCCATGCTGGAGGTGCTGGGACGGGAGTTCGTGCGCACTGCACGCGCCAAGGGCCTGCTGGAGCGGACCGTGCTGGTCCGCCACGCCCTGCGCAATGCTGCCCTCCCCATCCTCACGCTGGCGGCTGCCCAGCTGACCCACCTTCTGAACGGGGCTGTCGTCATCGAGCACATCTTCGCCATCCCCGGCGTCGGCAGCTATCTGTTGCAGGGCGTCGCCCAGCGGGACTACGAGGTCGTGCAGGGCACCGTGATGGTCTATGGCGTGCTGGTCATCGCCCTGAACCTGATGGTAGACCTGCTGTACATGCGCCTCGACCCGCGCGTCAGGGCCGTCTGATTGCGGAGGTGCGTGTGCATGGAGTCGGGTCCTCTGGCAGAGCTGCGGGTCGTAGAGATCGGGGAGGGGGTGGCTGTGGCCACCTGCGGGAAGCTGCTGGCCGACCTGGGGGCTGACGTGGTGAAGGTGGAGCCCCCCGGCGGCGACCGCTTGCGACGGTTGGGGCCATTTCCGGGCAACGTGCCTGATCCGAACCGCAGCGCCGCCTTCCTGGCTACTAACACCAGCAAGAGGGGGATCACTCTCGACATCGCCCTGCCCACCGGCCGGGATCTGCTAAGGAGGCTCGTTCAGCGGGCCGACTGCCTGCTGGAGTCCTTCCCCCCGGGCTACCTGGACGGCCTGGGCTGTGGCTACGAGGCCCTGAGCCACCTGAACCCCCGCCTCATCATGGCTAGCATCACCCCCTTCGGACAGAAAGGGCGGTTGCAGCGGTGGAAGGCCCACGACATTAACGTGCTGGCAGCTGCGGCCGTCACCCACGGGCTGGGGCGGCCCGAGCGAGAGCCCCTGACCTTGCCCGCGTGGCAGGCCGACAAGTTCGCCGGCCTCAACGCCGCTGTGTCGGTTCTGATCGCCGAGATGGCCCGCCGCCGGTCAGGGGCGGGCACTCACATAGACGTTGCTGAGGTGGACTGCTGGGCCACCTTCATGGCCGGAGTGGGGCTACAGCCCTTTCTGGACGAAGGCCGGATACGCATGCGCTCCGGCCACCGCGCCCTCCACCAGCCCCACCTGGACGCCACCCTCCCCTGCAAGGACGGCTACGTGACCCTGGATACCCCCCAGCGGCGTCAGTGGGGGAGCTTGCTACGGGCCATCGGGCGAGAGGACATGCTCGAGGATCCGCGCTTTGCCCGGCCCCTGGACATGACCGACCGCTGGGCCGAGGACGTGGAGCGCTCTCTGGAACCCTGGCTGATGGCGCACACCCGCGAGGAGATATTCCAGCTGGCCCGTCAGGCCCAGTTCCCAGCCGCCCCCGTCTACACCGTGGGGGAGGTGCTGAAGGTAGAGCACCTGCGAGCGCGGGGCTACTGGAGCGCGGTGCCCGCCGACGGCTCCGACAGCCTCATCTACCCGGGCCCTCCCTTCCGCCTTTCGGCCACGCCCTGGCGCATTCGTCGCCCGGCGCCTCGCCTGGGCGAGCACAACCGGGAGGTGTATGTGGAAGAGCTGGGTCTCAGCGAGGAAGAGCTGGTGGCGCTGCGCCAGCACGGGGTGATCTGAGTTGCCAGGCCCGGTCGCACCCCGCCCCCTGAGCGGCACCTGCGTCATCGAGCTGGGTGAGAACATCGGCCCTGCCTTCTGCGGGCGCATCCTGGCCGACCTGGGGGCCGAGGTCATCAAGGTCGAGCGGCCGCGGCAAGGCGACCCGAGCCGCTGGCTGGGGCCCTTCCTGCCCAGGCTGCCCTATGGCGATTCCAGTGCCCTCTTCATATACAACAACCTGGGCAAGCTCTCCATCACCCTCGACGTCCGTCGCCCCACCGGCCGGGAACTGCTCCGCCGCTTGCTGGCGAGTGCCGACGTCTTCATCTGCGGGCTTACCCCCGAAGAGCAGGACGCTTTGGCGCTGTCGCCAGCGGAGCTGAAAGCCATCAACCGCCGTCTGGTCACGGCCAACGTCACGCCGTTCGGCCTGGACGGCCCCTACCGGACGTGGAGCGTCAATCCGCTGGTTGCGTTCCATGCCGGTGGGGAGGGCATCACCGTGGCCAGTGCCGAGCAGGACGAGAGCTGGCCGCCGCTGAAGGCTTACGGCCACGTGCCCGAGTATGACATCGGCTACTGCGCCGTCGTGGCCGTCCTGGCCGCGCTGGTCGCCAGGGAGGACGACGGCGAAGGCGACCACGTGGAAACGTCCTACCTGGATGTGGCGATGGCCCTGGGGCGCATAGACATACCCCGTTACCTCAATGAGGGCTGGGTGCAGACGCGGGAGAACCAGCCCCTGCGCCACAACCTGTTGCGCTGCGCCGATGGCTACGTGGACGTCACCACCCCGGACGACGCGGGATGGCAGGGGCTGAAAGAGTTGCTGGGCTGGCCGGAGTGGATGGATAGCCCCCGCTTCGCCACCCGTCACCTGCGAGAGGCGAACCGTCCGGAGTGGAACCCTCACCTTGAGGCGTGGACCAGCGTCAGCCCGCGTCAAACGGTCAGGGAAGAGTTACAACGAGCGGGAGTGGCGACTGACCTAGTGAACACGCTTGAGGATGTCTTGGCTTCCCCTCAGTATGCCCACAGGGAGCTGTGGACGACCCTGGAGGCTGAGGGCCCGCAGGCCAGCCTGCCTGCGCTCCCCTTCCTCGCCGACGGCGTTCGCTGGCGGGCGAGAGCGCTGGCGCCCCGCCTGGGCGAGCACAACGAGGAGGTGTTCCTGAAGCGCTTGAGGCTCAGCTTCCGCGAGCTGGAGGTGTTGCGTGCCGCAGGCATCGTCTGAGAGCAGGGCCAACGGCCAGTCGCGACCGCCGCTGGCGGGCGTGCGGGTGCTGGACTTCACCCACGTGGCCGCGGGCCCGGCGGCTACGCAGCTACTGGCCCTGCTGGGGGCGGAAGTCATTAAAGTCGAGAGCAGTCTCGCCCCAGACCTCTACCGAACCAGGGCCCGTAGGGAACCGCCAGGGGAATCGGACGACCCCGCACACCTCGAGCGTTCCCACTTCTTCCATGCTGTCAACCTGAACAAGCGCAGCATATGCATCAACCTGAAACACCCCGAGGGGGTGAACATAGTTCGTAGACTCGTCCCTCTCTGTCACCTGCTCGTGGAAAACTTCCGCCCCGGCGTCATGGAAAGGCTGGGACTCGGCGCCGAGGCGCTCCTCTCCCTGCGACCCGACCTGGTGGTGGTATCGGCCTCCAGTTGCGGGGCGAGCGGGCCTGACGCTCTCTCGCGCGGCTTCGCTACTGGCTTCAGCGCTGCCGGCGGTCTCGCCTGGCTGACGGCCCACGAGGGCCACGGCCCCAGCGTCCTGGGCCGGCCGGTAGACCTGCGGGTGGGGTACGTCGTCGCCATGGCGGCCCTGGGCGGGCTGCTGCTGGCGCGGCGGACAGGAAAGGGGGTGCGCATAGATCTCTCCGCCCGGGAGGTAATCACCACCCTGGTGGGCGAAGCGGTGCTGGCGGCCAGCGTGCGCGGGCCGGACAGCGAATATTGCCGACCCCTGGGCAACCACACGGTGGGCGGAGCCCCCGACGGCTGCTACCGCACCGGCGACGGGCGCTGGGTGGCTATCGCCGCTGGCTCCGATGAGCGGTGGCCACGCCTCTGCTCTGTCCTCGGCAACCCGGACTGGACACGGGAGGACAGGTTCGCCGACGCCTACCGCCGCTGGCTACACAGGGACGAGCTGGACTCCCTGGTGGGACGCGAGGTGGCCCGGTGGCAGGCTGCCGAGCTGGTAGCAAGGTTTCAGGAGGCAGGGCTACCTGCGACGGTGGTCATGACCAGTGCTGACCTTTGTCAGGACCCTCACATCCGGCAGCGTGGCACCCTCCGCCAGGTGTCCCATCCTCACCTGGGGGAGGCGTGGGTCATGGCCGCACCCTGGCGGTTCGCCGAGCGGCGCCTGCCCGACCTGCGCCCGGCGCCCACCCTCGGTCAGGATACCGAGCCAGTGCTGCGAGAGCTGCTGGGGCTGAGCCGACAAGAGATCCGACGATTGATGGAGTCGGGGGCTCTAGCCTGAGCTCAGGGGCGAGGAGGGGAAAAGGGTTTTTTTCGGGAACTGCGCAGCGACGGGAGGATGAGCCGACGATGAAGCCGCTGGACGGGGTGCGCGTCGTGGACTTCGGCTGGGTGTGGGCCGGGGCAGTCTGCGGGCAGATACTGGCCGCCATGGGAGCCGAGGTCATCAAGATAGAATCGCGGCGTCGGCTGGACGGTCTGCGCCTGGGACGCGTATTCGAGACCGGCACCGCCCTGGAGCGCAACCCAACCTTTCACAACATCAACCGGGGCAAGCTGAGCTTCACGGTGGACATCAGCACCCCCGAGGGACGAGACATCGTGCGTGCCCTGGTCGCCAAATCCGACGTGGTCATCGAGAACTTCACGCCCGGGGTGCTCGAGCGACTGGGCCTGGGATACGCCGACCTGGCGGCCGTCCAGCCACGGCTGGTGATGCTCTCTATGTCCGGCGCCGGTCAGACGGGCCCCCTGCGCGACATCATGGCCTACGCACCCATCATCCACTCTCTGTCCGGATTCGACTCGCTGATTGGTTACGGCCCGGGCGACGTCATCGGCACCAAGCTGGCCTACCTGGACGTTTCGGCCAGCATCCACGGGGCGCTCGCCGTCCTCGCTGCCCTGCGCCATGCACAGGAGACGGGCCAGGGACAGCACATAGACCTGTCGGAGTGGGAGGTGGCCGTGAGCCTCCTGGGTGAGGCCATCGTCGGTTTCCAGTTGACCGGCACCGAGCCGCAGCCGGCCGGCAACCGGCTCCCGGGCATGGCACCCTGCGGCATCTATCCCTGCCGTGGGGAAGACGCCTGGATCTCCATCGCCGTGGCTGACGATGCGGAATGGCAGGGGCTCTGCCGCGCCCTGGCCCGCCTCGACTGGCTGAGCGACCCGGGACTGGCCGATGGCTTCGGGCGGTGGCGCCGACAGTCCGACCTGGACGCAGGCATCGCCGCCTGGACACGAGAGAGGGCACCCATGGAGGCAGCCGAGGTTCTGCAGGCCGAGGGAGTGCCAGCAGCGCCCTGCTTTCACATCGGCGAGCTGCTGTACGAGCCCCACTTCGAGGAGCGAGACCTCTTCGCCGTGGTGGAACACCCGGTGACCGGCACCGAGAGGGTCTACAATATACCCTGGCAATTCTCGGCCTTTACGCCCCAACTGTCCAGGCACGCGCCTCTCCTGGGCCAGGACAACGACTATGTGCTGTATGACGTCCTCGGGCTCAGCGAGGAAGAGGTGCGCGCCCTGCGCGATAAGGGAGTGCTTCAGTGAGCGTGTCCCCCCGCCAGAGGAGAGCGCCCGGCTGGCACGACGAATATCAGCGCAAGCTGCGCTCAGCCGACGAGGCCGTCCGTCTCGTCAGGGACGATCACCTGGTGGTGGTCACCGGCCGGAACCTTCCTGGCCTGCTGGAGAAGGCCCTCGCTGATCGCCTGGCGGCTGGCGACCTCAGACGGATACGGCTGCTGGAGTATGGGCTGGGGGCCCGCTGCGAGCAGTTGCGGTCGCTGCCCACCTGCGTCGTGCTCAGCGACGCCAGGGGCAAAAGGGTGCCTTCTGTCCCCTCTACCGAGTTCAAGGCGATGGACGAGCGAGGTGTTGTTCGCCCCGACGTGGTGATGACCGTCCTGTCCCCTCCCGACGATGACGGCTACTGCAGCTTTGGCCATTATCTGAGCAACAAGCGCGCCCTCTGCAGGCGAGCCGGCACGGTCATCGCTGAAGTGAACGATCAGATCATCCACACGGGACGAGAGGCGAGCCTCCACATCAGTCAGGTGGACGCCTTCGTCCTCCACCGCAGTCCGCTGTGGGAGCCCGAAGCGTGGCAGGTGGAGCCCCCCAGCCAGGCCATCGTGAAGATAGCTGGCCTCATCGCCGACCTGGTCCGGGACGGTGATACCGTGGAGGTGGGCATCGGTGCCACGGTCAACTATCTGCACCTGCTGGGGGTCTTCAAGGGCAAGCGCGACCTGGGCATGCACACGGGGGCCACCCGCCCGGGCCTGGTGGCCGATATGCAGGCGGGGATCTTCACCGGCGCTCGCAAGAGCTACGACCCTGGCTTGCTGGTGACCGCTGCCTTCTACCCCCAGAGCGACGACGACCTGCGCTATCTGGCCAAGAACATCGAACGTTTCGCTTTCCGCGACCTGGCCACCATCAACAACATCACGGCCGTGGCCGCCCACGAGAACTTCGTGGCCATAAACAGCGCCATGGCCGTTGACCTCTCAGGACAGATATCGGCCGAGTCCGAGTTCGGCGAAGGGGGAGGACTGACGGGGTTTGCCATCGGGGCCGTCCTGTCCCGAGGGGGAAGGTCCATAATCGCCCTGCCCTCTACCGCCAGGGGAGGAGAAGTCAGTCGCATCACCGCTCGTCTGGCGCCCGGCCAGGGAGTGACGGTCCCCAGGCAGTTCGCCGATATCGTCGTCACCGAGCACGGGGTGGCCCACCTGCTCGGCAGGCCTATGGAAGAGCGCGCCCGCGCCCTCATCGCTATCGCCGATCCTCAGTTCCGTAAGGACCTGAAAGCCGAAGCCCGGCGCATGGGCATTCTCTGAGGCAGCCCGCGTCCTAAGCGGAACGCTGCCGCAGGTAGCGACAGGCGTCCATCGCTGCCACGATTGCGTCGCCGACGGCGGCCGCGAACAGGTTGGGCGACCCGGAGCGCACGTCGCCAACGGCGTAGATGCCGTCTGTGCCTGTGCGCATACGCTGGTCGGTCACCACGAAGCCGTCGCCGTCCAGTCGGGCGGCTCCGCCGAGACAAGCGGAGTTGGGGGCGAAACTGTCCTGCACGAAGACGCCGTTGACGGTGTGGGTCTCGGTGGTGCCGTTCCTCGTCACCACGATGGCCCTGACGCCACTCTCGTCCCCCTCGATGCGCACGACCTGCGTGCCTGGAAGGAGGCGCACGTTGGGCTTCCCCTCCACCTCGTCCCGCAGGCCCCTCAGCGCCTGCAGGGTCGGCTCCCGGAACACCAGCAGCACGCTGGCGGCCAACTCAGCAAGGAACGAAGCCTCGATGGCGGCCGGGTTGCCGCCCCCTACCACCGCTACCGACTGTCCTCGGAAGAACTCGCCGTCGCAAGTGGCGCAGTAGGAGACGCCCCTCCCCTCGAACTCGCTTTCGCCCGGGACTCCCAGCCTGGCGACGTCGGAACCGGTGGCGACGATGACCACGGGTGCGCGATAGGCCCCCGCCTGGCCGACGACGGTGTGCGGGTCGCCCGCCTGTATCCCGACCACCTCGTCCATCACCAGCTCGACCCCCGCTGCGAGGGCGTCCTCGGCCAGGGAGGAGGCGAGGTCCGGCCCGAGGGTGTCCTTGGGCAGGCCTGGCGCGAAGTATATCTTCTCCAATTTCAAGAGCTTCCCGCCCGGCCCCATCCGTTCAATCAAGATGGTCTTCCACCCGTCCAGGGCCGTGTGGGTGGCAGCGGCCAGACCCGCCGGGCCGGCCCCAACAACGATGACATCGGCATCCGCTCCGCTCACTGCTCCTCCACCTCCGTCAACCGAAATGCTGCTTCGTCGAGCGACCCCTCCGCCCCGTCAGGCGACCTCAATGACCCCCTGCCTCACCAGCTCCTCGTATTCTTGTCGGGGCAGCCCCAGCAATTGCAGGAAGACATATTCGTTGTCGGCACCGAGGAGGGGCGCTGCCGACCGGACGCTGCCAGGTGTCTTCTCCAGCTTCCAGGGCACGCCGGGCACAGGCTCCGCCCCTACCAAGGGGTGCTCCACGTAGGGGAAGGCGTTGCGCTCCTGCAGGTGGGGGTCCACGAACAGGTCGCCGATGTCCTGCACCGGGAAGGCCGGGATGCCCAGCGACTGCAACTGTCGCGCCGCCTCGCTGGCGGGCAGTCTGGCCGCCCAGGCCGCTATGGCCGCTCTGACGGCCTCGCCACGGTCGCGCCGCACGACCACGTCGCTATCGGCATCAATGCCCTCTAGGGGGCCGATAAGCCCGTAGAGGCGACGCCACTCGTCGTCATCGCGCACCGCCAGGCTCAGCCACTTGCCGTCGGCGCAGCGAAAACTGCCGTGGGGGAAGTACAGGGGATGACGCGACCCCTGGGGCCCCAGCTCGCCTCCCGTCATGGCGGCGGTCAGCACCAGCTCCGGCATCAGGCAGACCATGGCTTCCCACTGGGAGACCTCGATGAACTGACCGCGACCCGATTGTTCACGTTCGTAGAGGGCAGCCAGCACAGCGAAGACTGTCGTCACGGCCGCGACGCTGTCCGAGTAAGGGATCTGGGTCATGCCCAGGACGTCGCCACCCTCGTATCCCACCAGGCCGGCCATCCCGCTCAGGCCAGACAGGGTGGGCGCATAGCCGATGACGTCCTTCAGGGGCCCGCTCAGCCCGGCCGCCGGCATGGACGCCACCACGATGCCCGGGTTGCGGGCTGCCAGGACCTCGTAGCCCAGGCCCAGACGCTCCAGCACCCCCGGCGCGAAGTTGTTGACCACCACGTCGCTGATCTCTACCAGGCGAAGCACCAGCTCGATGGCGCCGGGCGCTTTCAAGTTCACCGTCACGCTGCGCTTGTTGCGGTTCAGGGTGTGGAAGACGGGCTGGAGGTCGGGCCACCGCCCCTCGTCGCCCCCAGCCACATCGTCAGAAATGATGGGACGCCCCTTGCGCAGACCGTCCATGAAAGTCCGTGACTCTATCTTGATCACCTCGGCTCCCATGTCAGCCAAGAGCTGGCCAGCCATCGGCCCCGCCCAGCCGGTGCCGAAATCCAGCACGCGCAGGCCGACCAGGGCTGCCGCGCCGTCGGCTTCGACTTCCCTTGTCATCATTGCCTCCGCAACGTCCTGAGAGTTCAGACCAGGCCAGCGCGAACGAGACTTTCGTATTCGCTCGGAGACAGACCCAGCTCCTCGACGAGCACCGCTCGGGTGTCCTGGCCCAGTGCCGGCGCTCCGCAACGCTCCACGTAGGAGGCGGACCGGCCGAACCGGAAGGGCACCCCGGGAGCTTCCACGAAGCCAGAGGCATCGCGGCCCAGAGGCATGGGCCTGAAGAAGCCCCGCTCACGGAGATGCTCGCATTCCAGCAGCTCTCTACCGCTGAATATGGGGGCGAAAGGAATGCGGTGCTCAATGAATATCTGCAACAGCTCGGCCTTGGTGCGTTCCTTGAACCAGGGGATGAGAAGGGCATCGGCCTCTTCCGGGTAGTCGGCGATCATCGCCCGCCGGTCGCGGTAGCGCGGGTTCTGGGTCCACTCCGGCTCTCCCATCACCTTGAGGAAACGGAGCCACTGCGCCAGCTGGGGAGCGCACAGAATGACGTGCCCGTCCTTGCAAGGAAGGACCGTGTTGGGGTAGGGGCTATCCCCACCCCAGCGCCCCCGCCGTATCCCCACTATCCCCTGGTAGACGTAGCGCGGAAGGTTGCGGGCGGCGTGGTGGCAGGCCATCACCTCCATGGCCGCGATGTCTATCTGTTGGCCGCCGACACGGGGCCTGGCCAGCAGGGCGACCAGGGCCGCGCAGGCCGCGGCCAGGGCGGCCTGCATGTCGGTCTGGAAGAGGGGCAGGGGCAGGGGCTCTTCGTCGTATTCGCCGATACCGACGCTGATGGCGGCAGCAGCGGAGACGGTCAGGTCCACTCCCGGGAGATCCCGATAGGGCCCTGAACGTCCGAACGGAGTGACGGAGCAGACGACCAGCCGCGGGTTCACGCCGCAAAGCTGGTCATAAGTCAGCCCCAGGGAATCCTGTTCGGCCGGGGGAAGATTGGTGAAGAGGACATCTGCCTTCGCCGCCAGCCGGGACAGGATACGACGGCCCGTGGGCCTGCGATAGTCGAGAGCTACCGATCGTTTGTTCATGTTGAGGTAGGCGAATACGCCGCTATACAGGCGCCCGTCCTCCGCCTGAAACGGCCCGTAGCGTCGCGCCGGGTCACCCTGACCGGGAAGTTCAATCTTGACGACGTCTGCTCCCAGCAGGGCGAAGAGCCTCCCAGCGTAGGGCACCGATAGCCACCCGCCAACCTCCAATACTCGCAGGCCGTGCAGGGGGCCTCGCGCCTGCTCGTTCATCCCTGCTCCTCCGAAACGCGAAAGGATCGCAACATGTAGTCGCAGTCCGGTTCCCGCCCGACCTACTCGATGACCCCAGCTTCCGACAGGAATCTGAACTCCTCCTCCGTCAGCCCCACCACCTGGCGGAGAACGCGCTCCGTGTCCTGGCCGAAGGTGGGGCTCGCCCGCAACTGGGGCAGGCCGGAACGGAAGCGCCAGGGGGGCGCCGTGACCACCTGCCGTCCCAGTAACGGATGCTCTACCGTCCTGAAGACTCCCCGCTCCCGGAGGGCGGGGTCTTCCAGCAACTCGTGGGCGCCCATCACCGGACTGGCAGGAACGCCGTGCTCCCTGAGCACCCTGAACGCCTGCGTGGAGGTGTGCCGGCGAGTCCACTCCGTTACCAGAGCGTCCAGCTCCTCCCGGTGGCGCGCCCTGGCCACCGCATCGCAGAAGCGGGGGTCGTCCCGCAACCACTCCTGTCCCATGGCACAACAAAGGGCCGCCCACTCCTGGTCGTCGGTGACAGCGATGGCCACCCACTCGTCCTCGCCCGCACAGGGGTAGACGTCATAGGGTGCGTAGACCCCCAGGTGGTTGCCGTCTCGCTGGGGGATGCGACCGGTGGCGGCGAACTCGACCAGAGCCTCGCCTATGAGAGTGGAGACCACTTCTCGTGCTGACAAGTCTACGTACTGTCCCTTGCCGGTGCGCTGCCGGTGAAGCAGCGCCGCCATCGCAGCGAAGGCAGCAGCCGTGCCCACCCGCAGGTCTACCGAGTCGCGGATCTCGGTCGGGGGGCCATCGGGGTAGCCGGTCAAGTAGCCCAGGCCACCGAGGGCGTTGAACACACTCGCGTAGCCCGGGTGCTCGGACTCGGGACCCCTGCGTCCGTTGCTGGAGATGGATACCATGATGATGTCTGGCTTGACCTTGACCAGGTCGTCGTAGGCGATACCCAGACGTTCCACTACTCCTGGACGGAAGTTCTCGATGACTACATCGCTGAGGGCCACGAGCCGCAGGAGCACGTCGCGGCCCTCGGGGCGGGCGATATTAAGGAGGATGCTGGCCTTGTTCAGGTTCACCTCGTTGAACCGGGGCGAACGGTCGAGGCCCAGCTCGGGCCTGTCCACCACCCGCCGGAAGAGGTCTGGGTGCCTGTGCGATTCTACCTTGATAACCTCGGCGCCCAGGAAGGCCAACAGCTCGGCCGCATGGGGGCCGGCTGCTGTGTGAGTAAGGTCAACGACGCGCACACCCGTCAGTGGACCGGCTGTCTCTCTCTGGTCGGTCATGGCTAAATGACCCCTGCCTGTCTCAGGTTGGCGAGATCGTCGGGCGAGAGGCCCAAAGACCCATAGACTTCGGCGTTGTCCTGGCCGCAGGCGGGAGGCACCCGACGCAGCTGCCAGGGGGTCTTGCTGAAGCGATAGGGGGCGGTGGGCAGATCGAGCCGTCGCCCGTCCAGTTCTACCGGAACGAAGTAACCGCGAGCGCGGAGCTGACGAGCGGACAGCACGGCAGCGGCGTCGGCGAAGAAGCCCACCGGCGCCCCGGACGGGGCCAGCCTCTCGTAGACCTCGTGTACCGTTTTGTCCTTCGCCCACTCCCGGATGATGGCGTTCAGCTCCCCGCCATGGTTGTGGCGGGCGGCACGCGTGGCGAAGCGGGGGTCGTCCTTGAGGCCGGGAATGTCCAGCGCATCAGCCAGTCGCTGCCAGTGGCGGTCTTCGTTGGGCCGCAGGGTGAAGTAGCCGTCACGACAGGGGAAGATGCCTCCGAAGTCGTAGCCCCGATCGGCCCGCGTCCAGCGCATGCCGCCGTTCACCTGCACGCCGTTGGTCACTCGCGCCACGCTCATCTCGGCCTCGCGATGGGAGACCTCGATGAAGTCGCCGCGGCCTGTCCTCTCTCGTCGGAACAGGGCCGCCGCTACCGCGATGGCAGCAGCGATGCCAGCGTCCAGGTCAGCCAGCCAGCGCCCCGCCTTCACCGGCTGACGGTCGGGGAAGAGCTCGTAACTGAGGCCGCCGGGCAGGAGCTTGCCCTCGCCAGCCGAGTGGAAGACGTCCAGCTCGTGTCCAGGCCGGTCGGCATCGGGACCGGTGAGCCCGTAGGGGGTGATGGATACGAAGACGATGGACGGGTTCCAGGCGAGCACCTCGTCGGGCGTGAGGCCCAGCCTCTCGAGCTCGTCCAGGCGGCGGTCGCAGACCAGCACATCGGCCCGGCGCAGCAACTCGCGATAGAGCTGGCGCCCGGTGGGTTTCTCCACGTTCAGGGTGACGCTGGCCTTGTTGGTGTTGCAGAACAGGAACAGAGGGCCTCCGGCCGTATTGCCGTCGCCCTGAATCGGTGGCCCCACCTTTCTAGCCGGGTCGCCGGTAATGGGCTCGACCTTGACGACCCGCGCGCCCAGGTCGGCCAGCAGCTTCGCACAGAAGGGTCCTGCTACTAGCTTCGCGTCCTCCAGAACCGAGATCCCGGTGAACGGGCCCTGACCTCCCGACATTGTTTCTTCTTCAGCCCTCCGCAACGGATTCGAACGCGTTGCGTGAGTTCAGCTGCCCCCCTCCGGTGCCTGACTGAGCTCGACCGGAAAGACCACAGGCCCCCTCTCTCGAGAGGGAAGGGCGACGATGGCATGGCCTACCAGCACTGTCTGTTGACGCTGGTTCACGCCCTGCAACTCGCACAGGACGAACTGGTTGGGTCCGTCCAAGAATTTCCCGGTGACGGTGCCCTTGTACCAGACTGTGTCGCCCAGGAAGACGAAGCCGCGATAAACGACATCATGCACCTTGAGGAAGCCAGTGTCGCCCATCCAGTTGGTGAGCACGCGGCTGGAGATGGCACCCCGGTGAGAGCCGTAGTCGTAGGCGTAGGGCAGGCCCGCCTCGCGGGCCATCCAGTTGTCCCAGTGGACGCGCTCCACCGGCTCGGGCACCCCCGTCTCCGGGTTGACTACGGCCACGTTGGGCGTCCGTCGTCGGTAGTCCAGCCAATACCTGCCGGCCCGGATGTGGGGCGACCCCACACCCATGACCCAGGCGATGCAATCGGCCGAGGTCAGAGGCCCGAAGACCACGGGCGTCAGCTCTTCGCCCACCTCCACGTCTTCCCAGTATCTCGGCGTAGCGCCGCGTATAACCTCGGCGTCGTAATCGGCCTCGATACGCGCCAGGTCGTCGCGACTGTAGCGAGCGGGTGAGATATCCTTGTACTTGCCGCGTTGCCGGGCGGCGTCCCGCTCGGTGCGATAGCTGGACATGTCGCAGGTGGCGACCAGCTCCCCGCCCTGATTCCGGAAAATTATGCGGCGCGTCTGGATGACGGCACGGCCAGCGAAGTTGCTCTCCTTCTCCTCCAGCCCTACCAGCTCCTTGACGGCGTCTGCTCGGTCGCCCAGACGCAGGGGGCGGAAGAACTCCCAGCGGTCGCGGAAGTGAAGACCATGGACGCCGGGTAGGCCGTCGCCGCGGCGCATGTCCCAGGAACCCCAGTGCACGCTGTAGAGGAAGCAGGGTGGCGCGATGATGCCTCCCCAGGGAGTGGACCTGGCATACTCCTCGTCCAGCCACAGCGGATTGGTGTCACCCACGGCGCGAGCGTAGTGCAGAATTGCGTCGCGGGTCACTTCCCGATTAAAGGGCTGGGTGATGGGGTATTGCTTACCCATGCGGGCCCGCAGCTCCGCCAGGGCCTCCTCAGTGATCCGCCCGTATCTTCTCTGCTGGATGTCGGCTTCGCTGGTCACTGCACGCCACCTCCTCGTCGTTCTGGCTCGCTCCGGCCGTTCCTGGCCGCACACGGTAGAACAGAGTCCAGGGCCCGCCTACGCTCTCACCCCCCAGCGCAGGCGGCCTCTTCCCAGACGCAGGGCGATGATGGTCATGGTAGTGGTCACGGCCGTCATGACCAGGGCCATGGCTGCCAGGGCCGGAAACGTGCCATGTTCCCACAGGTTGAGAATGACGAAGCCGATAACAGGGTTCCCAGGCCCGGCTAGAAGGGCAGACACGGTCAGTTCGCTCACCAGCAGCGCAAACACGATGACCCATCCCGCCACCAGCCCGGGCATGGCGATGGGCAGGATCACACGACGGAAGGTGTGTAACGGCGAGGCGCCAGTGATGCGCGAGGCATCCACCAGCTCCTGCCCCACCTGCTGCACAGCGGCCTGCGCTGCCTGCGACGCCTGAGGCATGAACTCCACCATGTAGGCCAGAAGCAGCAGCACCACCGTCCCATACAGATTGATGGGCTCCCGAATGAAGGCCACGAGGAAGGCCACCCCGATGACCGTATGCGGCAGAGCGGCTGGCAGTCCGGCCACGCCCCCCAGCAGACGGGCGACGACGGGACCCGAGCCCCGCATCACCTGGGCAAGTACGGCCATGGCCACCATCACAGCGGTCGCCGCGCCCATCGCTAGGAGCAAGCTGTTGCGCAGCGCTGAGCTGGCGATGCGGTCGTCCAGGATTACCCTCACATAGTTGTTCAGGGTTAGCTTGCTCCAGTCTATGTCGGCGCTCCAGAAAGGCTGGATGGATACCAGCGCCAGGGCGAGCACGGGCAACACTGTCGCTGCCAGGATGTAGAGCCCCATAAACGCCCTGGCCACCCAACGCCACCCCCCGAGGCGGACGGGTGAGGCCCGGAACCCCTGACCGCCGACCCTGGCGTAGCGTCCCATGCGGGACACAGTAGCCTGCAACAGCAGGACTGCCTGAACCAGCACCAGCATGAAGATGCTCAGGACAGCCGCCACGTCGGTCCGGGGTGGGTAGTTGGCGCTGAGCAGGCGAAAGATACGCACCGCCAGCACCTCGATGCGTGCTCCGGTGCCGATGATGACGGTGATGGAGAACAGGGCGATGCCCAGGATGATGACCAGCGCCATGGCCGACACCAGCGCCGGCGCGATGGCAGGGAGCGTGACTCGCACCAGGGTGCGTAGAGGCCCGGCCCCCATCATACGCGAGGCTTCCTCGTAAGATGCGTCCAGATTCCGCAAGGCCGCCGACAGAACCAAGTAGACGTAGGGCACCAGGTGCAGCACGGTGACAAAGATCAGCCCGTACCAGGTGTAAATGTCCAGCGGGCCTCGACCAGCCTCGATATCCAGCAATCGCCGCAGCAGCACGTTAATGAAGCCTGCCCCCGGCGCCAGCAGCATCACCCAGCCGATGACGCCCGCCACTGTCGGCACCATCAAGGGAATGATGGGGAGCACGTCCGTCAGCCAAGGCACGCCCGCATCGGTGCGCTCGTTCAGCCAGGCAAAGGCAGCCCCGATGACCAGAGCGATGGCCCCGCTGCCAGAGATGAGCAGGAGCGTATTGAGCAGCACCTCTCCCAGGGCCGGCTGCCGCAAGGCGTCAGGAAAGGCATCTAGCTGGAGGGTGCCGTCCTCAAAAAATGTCCGCACCAGAAGGGTCAGCAGGGGATACAGCACCAGGGCCAGCGTCCCACCGATGAAGGCCACAGCCAGAGCCGAACTGAGGGCTGGGGCCAGAGTCAGGGCGCGGCCGCCCTGGACGGTTCGCTGGAGCGGTGCGCTAGCTTCCATCGCCGTCGGCCCAGGCCCTTCAGCTCTCTCGACGCGGGACTACCTGCACGCTAGCTGGGTCTAGCTGCAGCCAGGCCTCGCGGGCGTGGTCCAGCCCCAGCGAAGAAACGGTGCGGGCCAGAATGGGCACCCCATTCACCAGCAGGGTGTATTCGAGGATGGGCCCCAGGAAGCGTGTTCTGTCCTGGTCCACCCGACACGGCCAAACGTTACGCCCTTCGGCTATCGGGCTGTGATGGACACGGCACTGCTCGGGGCGGAAGATGACATACACCTCCTCGCCCGCCGGGAGGGTATGCTCGCCGTTGGCCATGCCCGTCAGCGCGCCTAGCTGGGTCGTCACCTCGACCAGGGGGCCGGTCACCACCTTGACCGTACCGGGGAGCACGTTCGCTGTGCCCACGAACTCGGCAATGTAGCGGGAGCGGGGGCGGTTGTAGATGTCCTGGGGCGAGCCTACCTGTAGGATCCGCCCTCGATCCATAACCACGATGCGATGGCCGATGACCATGGCCTCGGTCTGGTCGTGAGTCACGTAGAGGCCGGAGAACCCGACCCTCTCCTGCAGCACCCTCAGCTCCACCCGCAGGTGCTCGCGAACCCTCGCGTCCACGTTGGACAGCGGTTCGTCGAACAGGATGATGCCATCGCCGCTAACGATGGCCCTGGCCAGGGCCACTCGCTGCTGCTGGCCACCGCTTAGCTGGCCAGGGTAGCGCCGTTCCAGTTCAGCGCAGCCCACCAGCCGGAGCACTTCGCGGACGCGTTCGCTCGTTTCCCTCCTGGCCACACCGCGAACCTGCAACGGGTAGGCGACGTTCTCGAACACCGTCATGTTCGGCCAGAGGGCATACGACTGGAACATCATGCTCACCCGGCGGTGCTCGGGCTTGACGTGCATCCGCTCTCGACTGGAGAAGACGGGGCGGCCCCGGATCTCGATCTCGCCTTCGTCGGGCTGTTCCAGGCCGGCCACGCAGCGCAGCAGTGTGGTCTTGCCGCAGCCGCTGGGGCCGAGGATGACAACCATCTCCCCCGCCCGCACCTCTAGGGAGACGTCGTCCAGAGCGACGACGCTGCCATCGCGGGCGTGAAAGGTCTTGCGCAGATTGCGAATAGCGATGACCGGGGCGTCGCCCGCGCTCCGTCGTTGCCCGGCGTCCCCGCCCACGCCCGAGAACGGTCCGCCATCGGCCCAGGTTTCCTGACGGCTCACCTTTCGCGTCCCTTCCAGCATGACTCCCCGCCCAGAGCTGCGCGCACCATTTCGACGACCCATTCCTCGGGCCACCGGCCACTACCGGAGGCCCAAGAGACCTATGAGCCTGTCCCTCTGCTGCATCGCCTCCTTCACTTCCGGCCGGACGTAGCCCTGGGGCAAGGGCTGGGCTCCCGGGATGTTGGGCAGGACGGAGACCCCGTGGGCCTGGACCAGCGCCTGCTGCCCTTCCTGGCTGAGCATGAAGTTCAGGAACAGCTTGGCGGCGTTAGGGTGAGGGGCCTTGGCGGTGATCCCCATGAGCTGTTCGATGCCGGTAGTGGGGTTCGGCACCACGTCGTCCACGGGAGCACCGCTCTGCTTGAGCTGCACCTTGTCCCAGTGGGCGCCCGGGAAGGAGAGGGCTGCTTCGCCGGCCGCCAGCTGCTGGGCGGCGGGCACGGCGCTCTCCACCAGCCTCAGGTCCTGGCGCCCCAGAGCCCGCAGGAAGTCGTCGCCGTAGGTCTTGTCCAGGAGATACAGCACGGCCACCCAGACAGCCACGTTGCGCGGGTCAACGAACAGGATCTGCCCCCGCCACTTGGGGTTGATGACGTCTTGCCAGCCGGTGACCTCACCGCGCCTGACCTTGTTGGTGTTATAGCCGATGGTCACGATACCGATAGTAGACAGGGCGTAGTAGCCGTTCCAATACTGCTGGGGCCATGACTGCAGGGCCGGCAGCCCCTCCACCTTGGCTATCCAGCCCTTTGCTATGGCATCGTCGTAAAAGACCACGTCGGACGTTTGCAGCACGTCGGCCACCACGTTCCCCGACTCCGCCTCGGCAGCGAAGCGTTGGGTCAGAGGCCCTGAGGCCGCCCGCTGCAGGTTGGTCCGGATGCCGTATTTTCTCTCGAATGCCTGGTTCAGGCTGGTGATGAGGTCGGTGGAAGCCGAGCTGTAGACATTGACCACCCCTTCCCTCTTGGCCGCCTGCTCCAGCTCGGCCAGGTCAATGCCGGCAGCGCCCGGAGTGGTGCCCGCCTGGGGGGTGGGCGATGCCGCCTGCTCCTCGCTTGCGCAGGCCCCGAGGGCCCAGGCCGCCAGACCTGCCCCGGCCAGGGCTGCTGTCCTGAGGAAGCGGCGCCGAGTGATGGGCTCGCCCGCCCCAACCGTCTTCACGCGCTCGTCCATGCTCGCCCCTCCTTCCGTTACGGCCAGTCTCACCGGACGGGTAGTTTCAGCTCCTTTGACCGAGCGAAGCCGCCATGATAGCCCCAGCCGGGGCAGATGGCCGTGAATTTGCCAGCCCCTCCGGCCACCATGACGATGAGGTCCTCGGGCCGGCAGACGGGCGGGACCATCTCGTCATCGTTGTTCAGGTCTAGCCAGTCGGGCCACGATTGGCGGGCATATTCGTCTACCCAGGTGAGCTTCCTCAGCTCCCGAAGCGGCACCTTCGCCCGCTCCCAGACGATCTCGCGCACCTCTTGTTTGCTGAGCCCGGCCTCAGCCAGGATGCGCGCCGGCTCGGGCCCGATGACGATGAGTGTCTGACCCATGCTGTTGTAGTTGTTGCTGCCAGGCGAGGTGAGGCCGGCGGCGATGCTGTTGAGCACCCTTTCGGCATCCCCATAGGAGTGCACGTTGTGTGGCGCTTCCACTGAGATGACAGTCACGGCGCTCGCCCCGGCGGGCAGGCCGAAGTCCACATGCAGGGGCTCCCAGGGGTTATCCTCTAGGCTCTCGCCGATGCAGTAGGTCCACTTGCCGGGATGGGCGAAGGTAGTCTTGTCGGGCTCGCCCGGGTAGCTACCGCCAATGTTCCACAGGATGAGCTTTATTGCCCGGCCGATGGTGCCGTTGGCCCTGGCCCCGTTGCCGAAGACGCCATGTCCCGTGTTCACCTCCAGCTCTTTCACGGCCGGTCCGGATATGATCACCAGCGGCTCGTTGTTGTGGGTGGTGGTCTGTATGCCGTGCAGGTTGAAGTCCGGCTCCAGCATCAGCTCCATAGCTGCCAGCACGACGGGAAAGTATTCCGGCTTGCACCCGGCCATGACGCTGTTGATGGCCAGCGCTTCGACGGTCGCCACCCCGTAACGGGGCGGCACCTCACCGATGACCTCTTCCGGATCTCTCCCCACGTAGGCGATCATCTCTTCCACCAGCTCAGGGGTCGGGGGCACCACTGGCAGGCCATCGGTCCAGCGGCGCTGGTAGGCCAGCTCCTGCCACTGGAAGTAATCGGTAACTTCCAGACGTTCCGCTCTCAGGCTCATGCTCGCCCTCCACTACCGGCTGGGCCTACACAGCCCGCTCCCTTTCTTCGTCCCGGTCTACCCGCCAACGCAAACGCGAAAGAGCCATAACCTCCCGTTCCTACTTGACAGCGCCGCCCTCCACCAACGAGGCCACCACTGTCTGGCCGAGGCGCTGGATCACCTCCTGCTTCTTGGCTGCATCCCAGGTGGGGGAGGGGCGAGGCATCACCGCCAACTTGATGTCGGGAATGCCCATCAACTTGGCCTGGGTGCGGGCGGCGAACTCGAAGTTGTGGTGGGCCACCACCACGCTGGGGACGCCCAGCCTCTCCAAACGAACGGCGTCGAGCATACAGCCCGACGTGCAGGACCCTCAAGCAGCGACGCCGACGATCACCGCCTGGCAGCGGGAGCGGGCCTCCTCGATAAGGCTCGGCGGTGACGGACGCGACAGCACCGGCTTGTACCAGTAGAGTACCTGGGCGCCTGGGAAGCGCGCCTCGATAAAGGACTGCAGGCCCCGCAGGTATTCCTCGCAACCGGCGAAGCCGTCGTCAATGATGCCGACGGTGAAGCCCTCCAGGGTGGGCAGGCGCGGCGCCAGCTGGCCCTTGAGCCGCTCCTCCCGAACTATGGTCTGGGGGCTGAGCACGATCATGAACACTCCCTCCCTCGAATCAGCCTCGCATCCGTATATCGCCACCAGCATATGGGGCGACCCTTTCGCCGTTCAACGCACAATCCATGAGGCGATAATAAGCAAAGCTTATTCGCCCATCGGGTTCGCCGCTTCTCGAGCGGAAAGGAGCGGACCACGATCCAGAGGGAGCGAGCCGAGTGCCTGTATCGCGCCGCTGACCAGCGAAAAGACCAAACGCCAGCGGCCGATAGCGGCCTAGTGCCGTATCAGGCCCGGGCAGCCGCGCCGCGTTGGCTCGACGACTTCTCCTGCCAAGAGCGCAGAAACTCGTAGAGTAGTTTAGCCTGAGATGGCAGTCGCCGGTGCCGCACGATGAACAGCTTACGGGAGACCCCTGCTGGCAGGGCACGCTCCAGCAGGCCCAACTCCAGCTCTGAGACGACGGCCATGCCGGGCTGGAAGGCATGGCCGAGTCCACCTAGAGCAGCCGCCTTGACAGCATCAACGGTGGTAAGGGGCACAAGTTCGGGCGGATGCGGCAACCGGTTCTTAGACAGGCAGATGTGAAGCAGGGGCAGCGATGCCGGGTAAGCCGTGTTGTAGAAGATCGTGCGTATCTCGTGCTGGGTCCCCTGGCGGAAGCGCTTCGGCCCCACCACTATCCATTCGTCCTCCAGCCACAGGGCCGCCTCGAGCCCGTTGCGGGGCCCCACCGACAGCGGCGAAGAGGCCTCCGTAACGGCTACTACGCCTATCTGATAGCGACCCTCCGTCAGCCCATCAACGATGGTATCGCTGGTCGTGACCGCGATCTCGATGCGCACATCGGGATGGCGTTCACGGAACCGGTTCAGCACGTGCTGCAGCAGGAAGGTGGCGGTGACGTTACCAGAAGCAACGCGAACCGTATTGTGCATCTCTTCACGGATTGCCTCGGCGGTGACCTCGAAGTTCTTAACCTGGCTCACTATCTGGTCGGCCAGCTGGGCCAGGCGTTTACCGGCTTCGGTCAGCACCATCCCACGCCGATGTTTGGCGAGGAGCTGGAGGCGCAGGATGTCTTGCAAACGATGAACCTGCTGGCAGACCGCTGCCTCTGAATACCCCAGCTCCTCGCCCGCCCGCGTATAACTGAGCAGCCTGGCCACGACGCTGAAGGCCTCTATCTGGGACAGGGTCACCTTAGCCGGCATGCCTCTTCCCTGCTGTCCGCAAAGGCATAGCGGGTAGCACAATAACTATTACCTAAGTGTGCATCATTGTAATAGCCACCCACGCCGCCAGACAAGACTGCGGTTTTAAAGTGACTGTCACACGTACGGTTGGCGATTTTTTGAGGAGGGGGCGCTATTCCTAGAGGCCTCCTGTAGGACTGGGCCCATCAGGCCACCTTCAGGTGGGGGAGGAGGAAGGCCGCCTCCAGCCCGGCC